>Ga0207992_1000387_pt1 | contig 23097 bp, 20 predicted proteins | sample ETN02SmetaG_FD_185788 | JGI IMG/M metagenome (GOLD analysis project Ga0207992, IMG submission 185788) | Marine microbial and viral communities from oxygen minimum zone, Eastern Pacific Ocean - ETNP2014F10-02SV255 (SPAdes) (version 2) | ecosystem: Environmental > Aquatic > Marine > Oceanic ...
CCCCAATACTTGGGCCTATTTTCATAAATCTTGGAGTACATCCTGTACATTTTGCCATCATAATGAGTGTCAACCTCACGGTGGGTCTTGCTACTCCGCCCATGGGGCTAGTTCTTTTTGTGGCATCCTCAGTTTCAGGTGAGAGGATCGAGTCAATCTCGAAAGCTATCCTTCCTTTCCTCGCTATTGAAGTAGTGGTTATCTTTATGATCACTTATATACCAGCGGTATCCCTTGCAATTCCCCGTTATTTTGGTTTCATTATTGGAGGTTAAGGTATATTGGGGATTCTATTTTCAAAAAAGATCAGTGTAAATGGAAACCAGTTAAACCAGGAATTATTTACCGAAAAGGATAGAGCCAAACCTTATAATCATCGATTAGAACATGAGCTTTTGCAATCTGCTCCGACGACATTTTTTTTACAACTTCTTCCTGGCTAATTGCGGCGTCAGGGTCGCCACCAATTGCAGAAAGAACATACCACATATAGGCCCGAACCAAATCAGGAGCAGGCATGCCACGTCCAACTTCGTAATACCAACCAACACCGGACTGTGCTCCCGGATGCCCCTTCATGGCAGAGCGCAGGTACCATTCGAAAGCCCTCATGTCGTCACGCTTCACCCCGAGCCCCATTGCGTACATTACTCCAATGAGTTCTTCGGCATCTGCATTCCCAGAGCGAGCAGCAGGAAGAAGTTCATGCATTGCTTCCTCAAAGTTATTAGTTTCCATAAGGTCACGGGCCTTTTCAATATCAGCTTTAACTATAAGGGGCATACAGCAAAACAACACCAAGAAATGACAGAATATAATTTTTTTAATCATAGATTCCTCTTTGGATTGTTAAAGATGTTTTCATTATTAATATTGATGAATTTAGTTCTTCTTGATTCGATGCTTTTCGCAAAACAATTGTCTGATATAAAAGAGGTTTCGGATAGTGATTTTAGACCAGTTAGTGAAAGCAGAGTTAAACTTGGGAGGCTACTTTTTTATGATAACATTCTTTCTGGAAATAGCAACATCTCCTGTGGTACCTGTCACCACCACAAGCATCATGGCTCCGATGGAGTTTCTCTAGGAGTAGGGGAGGGAGGATCTGGAATTGGATTGAAAAGAACCAGTGGAAAAGAAGATTCACGGATCAAGAAACGGATTCCAAGAAACTCACCAGCATTGTTCAATCTTGGAGCTAAAGAAATACGTGTGTTGCTCTACGATGGGAGATTGAGCCTGGGGGATGAGTATGAAAACGGATTCAATAGTCCAGCAGAAGAGTGGTTGCATGAAGGACTTGAAAATTTGCTAGCGGCCCAGGCTCTTTTACCTATGGCAGCTGAATTTGAAATGGCCGGTAATTCTGGAGAGAACCAGGTCGTTGGTGCAATATATGACAGGATTGATAAAGGCTGGCCAATTATTTCAAAAAGAGTCAGGGCCATTCCGGAATATGGCAAGCTTTTCGTTGCGGCATTTGATGATATTTCTGATCCGACTCAAGTGAAAATAAACCACATTGCTAATGCCCTGAGCGATTTTATCAATTTTGAATGGCGCAGTTATGATAGCCCTTTCGACTTCTATCTCAAAGGGGACGATCAAGCACTAAGTCCAGAACAAAAAAGAGGTTTGGAACTATTTTATGGAAAAGCACAATGCGAACAGTGCCATCAAGGAAAGTTCTTTACCGATCAGAAATTTTACGCACTGGCTCTTCCTCAGTTCGGTCCAGGCCGTACCAGAATCTTGGACCCCTATGTGAGGGATGTAGGACGCATGGGAGAAACAGATGCTTTGGAGGATGCATATCGTTTTCGTACTCCTTCACTAAGAAATGTAGCCCTTACAGCACCTTACGGTCACAACGGTTCATATTCTACGTTGAAAGGTATTATACGTCATCACTCAGACCCAATCAATTCTCTTCAAAATTGGGATCCCAGTCAGGTCATACTTCCCAAGGCTAAATGGTTGGAAGATATTGATTTTGTTGTCTTAGCAGACCGTCTGGAAAGGGAGAGATTAAAATCTCGTTTGGATATAGAACCTATTGATCTAAGTGACGAAGAGGTTTCTGATCTTGTGTCCTTCATGCATGCTCTTACGGGGGAAAAAAGTATCTGGGGCAAATTGGGACGACCCAATCAGGTTCCAAGTGGATTGCCTGTTGATTAAAAGATAACAAAAACAAACTTGTTTATTAAAATTCATCCCTAGAAGAAATAGTTGTTTTTCTATACCTGTAACATATATTTTATACAGAATAATATTTAGAAAAGACTATTTACGAGATACTATATTCTCCACTGGTTAAATCTATTGCTTCTCCAGTCTCGATAGAACGTTGTGCTGCAAGTCCAACCATGACAGCCTTAATTCCGTCTTGCAGGCTAACTTCTACTAACTGCTTGCCTCGCAAAACTCGAGCAAATTTTTCATGCTGGTAGAAGGTAGATCCGTTATGATCACCTGCTTCCAATAGTTTAGAATCTACAGGAACCTCTAGTGTCACTGGACCTTTCGGGTCGCGGGGACTGAGAATAAGTTGTGGTGTCGGCGACTCTCCCAGCGACTCCTTAGGCCAAAAGCGCGTCGGGCCAGGAATTTTGCATTCGACCTTAGCTTGAGAGCCGATAACAGCGATAGACTCTTGATACCAGGTGCCATCAGCGAACATATTCAAATCAAGCATCGCACGTTTTTTCGAGGCGAAATCAACAATAACAAAGGCATTATCTAAAATATCAGGAACCAGTCCGTCGTATTCCTCGTCCAAGTGATTCAAGTCCTGTGCACCTGAAGCATAGACCCGTGTCGGTTCGCTCTTTAGTATGTAGCACATCAGGTCGAAGAAATGACAACATTTCTCAACAAGAGTTCCACCGGTATTTTCGTTAAAGCGGTTCCAGTCTCCTACTTTGTTTAGAAATGGATATCGGTGCTCTCTAATACTTAGTGAGGTTATCTTGCCGACTGTTTTGCTGGAATGGACTTCCTCTACCAGCCTGGAGATAGGCGGCATGTAGCGGTACTCCATCGCCACCCAAATTGGTGAGGAGTAATTCTTCTCCATACTTTGAAGTGCTCGAAGTTGTTCCAGTGAAGTGCAGACTGGCTTCTCAACAAGTACCGGCATCGGACGAATAGATGAAATGTGCTCCAGTTGTTCGGCGTGAAGGTAGTTCGGACTTGTTATAACCAAAGCGTCTACATCTTCGGCTCGAATGACTTCTTCTTCAGATTCTGTAAAACGTGCCTCAGGAACCAAATGAGCACTTTCGGAACGCATTCTTGCGTCCGGCTCATAGATCGCAGTTACTACAATACCTTCGATCATTGCCAAGTTCCGCAGATGTTCTTGCCCCATCATACCGCAACCAATGAATCCGTATCGTAATTTTTTCAACATTTTACGTCAACTCAAGAACTGGCAGGTTTAGTTGGCGAGCCAGAATTCGCAGTGTTTTTTCTACATTGCTGTAGGAAATGGCGTAGTGATGTTCCAGTCCTTCCCTTATCACGGTGTCCAAAACCTGTGAAGCACTTTTGTCAAATCGGATCACTCCAGACGTTCCGGAGAAACTCTTAGGGGCTTTGAGCATAGTCCCCCTACCTATAACCATTCTCGTAAGATTTCGGGATTGGCTAAGCCGGAAGAGTGTTACTTGACCGGGCTTCAGGGCAAACTCATTGACCAGTGGTTTCTTGCGGTTGGAGTGGATACCTGCTTCGATTGGCGCATCGGGATCAGCCATATTCAGTGGTGCCAGTCCGCAGTGCCAGAAAACGCCTGTGTCATCGCTGGTGTCAATATCTACAAGATCGGCAATGAAAGAGGGTTCACCACCGAGCCAGTTCAGTATCAGGGTGCTTATAGTCCCGTATACATCCGCTTCGCATCCTGAAGCTATTCCTTCAGAATTAAGCATTCCCATTGCTCCACACGCAGCACAGCCGTATTCAGTAAAGAATTCCGGCCAGCAACGTACCGAAAATCCTTTATAACCTTCCTTTTCGGCTTTCCTCCTCAGGGCTGACAAAATACGTATACTTTTTTCCAGAGGGTCTTGTTCTACCTCATCAAGACCACTAATTTTTAAATCCAGTTCACTGCGGACCTCAGTAACTGTTTCTTGAGTAATTTGTTCTGCTTCGGTGAACAGGTCAGGAAGTTCCATCCGCTTAACAGTAACTCCAGTAATTTGCATCAACTTTTCACTGTCAAAGGTACAGGTGTGGAACCCATCCGGATGCTCTCCGATGACTGCGAGTTTTGTGCTTGCGAGGTTTTTGCGAGTCTGGAAGGCACGTATCCAGGAAACAAGTTCTTCTGCTGTTTCTGGATTCTGTGGATTGAGATTTAGGTAGTCGCATTGAATTCCTGACTTTCCCAAGGCGTGGGCTGCTAGATTTACTCCACAGAGTGAATTTAGTCGTAAACGGCCTCCAGTCCTTTTTTCAGGGAAAGACCAGAATAGCAGGGGAAGGTCAAAAGTTTCTGCTAGTTTAACGGTCATCGAAGCGTCGGTGAAAGTCATTTGCAGTACCAACAGCAAGTCAAGATGTTCGTTCTTAAATTCGGAAAGCTGAGATTCAACTGATTTGGCATCGAACAACAGGCCACTGGAACCAACCCAATCAACCGGAATCTGTTCCATCAGTTTCCAGGCATCCGCGCACATCTGTTCGGCATAAGGGACATCGAATGTCGGCCGCGCAAGAGGAAGTACGCCAACACGTAATGGTTCAGCAGGGTTCATGGTGTTCTTTGAGATCGTTTAGTGTTTATTTAAGAATAAAAGTTTCAACATTAAGTTCAAGTTCAAAAATCACTGTACAGTCGTGCGAATTCTTGTGTTGAGTATTGCATCTGGACACCTGAACTGTGGAGTGGGTGTGTGTTCCATGGACAGGCATGTTGAGTGGTCAGGGCATTTATTTCACGCATGTATTTGACCCCATCATGTACCAGTGCCTTCTGCATTTGTGATATATCTGGAAAATTCTGAACAAAAGACTCCCACCAAATTGCACGCCCCGCTAGAAATCCACTGGCACCTGCACGATAGGCATATTTTAGAACTTTCCGAAAATTTTCAGCACTTGCTCCTGCAGATAACATAACCCATGGACGTCCAGAAATACGTCCCATTTCGTCAAAGACTTTTTGAACGGATTCTGCTTCAGGGCTATCTGGATTTACAAGGTCAGAATCAATGACCGGGTTTTCCAGTTTAAACAAATCGACCGAGTATTCCGGTTTGGCAAATTCGCGAACGCTTTCCAGTACCAATTCCGATTTATGTTGTTTCAGCACTTCTGAATTTTCTTCCGGAAATGGATAGACAAGCAGTTCCAGCAGGAAGGGAATGTCATAACGAACGCATTCATCACCTATCTGTTTGACAAAGCACTTCTGATGAGCAATGACCTCTTTCCCAGCATCTGGCCGATACCAGGCTAATAGTTTAACACCGTTCGCACCTGCCCTCTTTATTTTAGAGACGCTCCAGTCTGGAATCACTTTTGAATACCTTCCACGTGTTGTTTCATCAAACTCAGCGTGTTCCAGAGTAAGCATCAGTCCATGATCTCGTCGCATTACAGAATGTGCGGCTGGCCATGCAAATAGCGGATCCATCAACACAGCACTTGATTCATCTGCAAGGCTTTCTGCAAGCACGCGTTTTACTTCGGCAACGTCCTGCCAGGGTGCTTCATCACTTTCAAAAGTTGATTTGATAAAATTCTGGATTGGTGGGCGTTGATCTACTGCTACGATCTTGAATAGTCCGGATTCGTCAGCCAGACGTCGCAATCCAAGCCATTTTCCTGCAGAAATATTCATTTATTATTCCTAAGAAAGTTGTTGATTTCTTCTCTATCTGGTATCGACTTCCGACCTCCAGATCTTGAGCAATGAATAGCCGCTGCTGCTGAAGCCATGGAGATTGAGCTTGCCTCAGTTTTTCCTTCGGCCAAACCCAAAGCGAAGATACCATGAAAAACATCTCCTGCTCCGAGAGTGTCCACAGACTTTACTTCAAATGCAGGGAAATGTCGGAGACTACCTTTATCAAGCCAGCGTGTTCCAGAAGAACCTTCTGTTACTCCCACCCAACCACGGTTTAGTTCCAATGCATGACTAAGGGCTTTTTCTGTGGTCTTTCCGGCTGCGAATTCTTTCAGAGCAGGCTGTGAAAAAAGGACGTGAGTGGCACTTCGGATTACGTCCTCATTAAGACCTCCCGGTGTTAAATCAGCGTCAAGTACAGCGGGTATCCCGTGCTCCCGGGCCTTCCTGAGGGTTTTTATAGCTCCCTCCTGCCAGCGAAAATCAACTAACACTGCGTTGCTCTCTTTCAGTCTTTCTAGTGGAAGCCAGTCAGCGTTACTAAAAAGTTTCGGGTCAGTGTAGTTGGTGATCAGTCGTTCACCTGCATCATCGACTAACACGGAGGAAACCCCTGATTTAACCCCCTGCTGTCTGAAGACATCCCGCACATCAACACCTAATTCATCAAGTTCGTCCAAGATCAGGTCACCATTATGGTCATCACCGAGTCTACCCCAGAAAATAGCCTTTCCACCTGCGCGTTTGAGAGCAACGGCTGCGGTTGCTGCATTCCCGCCGCCTACTTGGAGGTAGTTACTGGCAAAACTTTTTACAGGGATTTTCGGTATTTTAGGCAGTTGAAAAACATGGTCAAGTACTGCCAGGCCGGCACAGATAACTTGTTTCATAGGTTTTCTCTCACATGAGATGAGAGGAAATTTGAAGCCAATGGATCTTGATAGTTCGAGCAAAGATTTCCAAGGATTGAATCATAATTATAACAATTAAGATGGTTACAAATTGTGAATTTCAGCAAACTATTGATTTCCTTGGTGGATCGGTGGTGGCTCGAACCCAGGAGCAAATGGTGAAAAGTTATTTTCATGCTAATGCTAACAACAGATAGCAATTATAATCAGTTACTTGTGTATTGTAGAGAGTTGCCATTTGTTAAAGTGTGGACAAATTGGTTGTCCTGCGGGTCCAATATTCGCAACCCATTGCAAATATTGGTGGGTCGGCGGGGGCTCGAACCCCGGACCACCTGATTAAAAGTCAGATGCTCTACCAGCTGAGCTACCGACCCACAAGGGGGACATTAAATATTATCAGAGAGGGCTAAAAAGTCAATTGGTATTTGACTTTATTACTCATTATTTGAAGAACTATTCATCTTCTAAAACTTTTACCAGATTATCGGCAATATTATTAAATGCCGTGGTAGCAGGTGAGTCGAGATTGCTTGCCATCAGCGGTTTTCCTTCGTCTCCACCTTTACGCACCTGAAGTTCAATGGGGATGGCGCCTAGGAAAGGTGCTTCAAGTTTCTGGCAGGCTTCTTCAGCACCGTGTCTGCTGAAGATTGGAGTTTCTTCACCGCACTTGGGGCAGGTGAAAAAGCTCATATTTTCGACAATCCCTAATATGTCAATTTCGACTTTACTGAACATTTGCGCAGCCTTTACTGCGTCAATCAACGCGACATCTTGAGGGGTGGAAACAATAATTGCTCCCGTAAGTTCACATAACTGTGATAAAGAAAGCTGCGCATCTCCGGTGCCGGGAGGCAGGTCAATGATCATAAAATCACCGCCGGGCCAGTTTGTATCACGCAGCAGTTGCTCAAGCGCCTGGTGAACCATAGGGCCGCGCCAGATAACCGCGTCATTTTCTTCAACAAGATTTCCAATAGACAAAGTATGCATTCCAAATGATTCAAGCGGAATCAAACGATTTTCTGACACAGAAGGTTTTTCTCCTCTGCGTCCGGTCATGATAGGTAAACTTGGTCCGTAAATATCCGCGTCAAACAGACTGACTTTATAACCTTTTTGAGCAAGTGCGAGGGCTAAATTAACCGAAACAGTTGATTTGCCAACACCTCCTTTTCCACTTGCCACCGCAATTACAGCTTCATAATTTTGCAGGTATGCTGTACGTTGTGGTTGTTGCGGTGTAGCCTGTGCAGGTTGTGCAGGTTGTGATTGTGAGGATTCATTGTTTTCAGGCGGAACCGCTAAAACTTCAATCGCGACTCTCTCAATCTGCTCTATTTTTTTTATTTCTGCTTCTACCTGTGCAGGCAGCGAACCGCGCAAAGGAGAATCATCCGGTAAAATAAGCGTGATTTTTGCAAAATCGTTATTAACCACACAGCCATGCACGATTTCCGGCTCTACGCTGACGAGGGGTTGTCCATTGTCCAATGTGATGCTGGAAAAAGCTGCTTCAAACTGTCTTTCTATGTCCATGTTTTCTTTCACTACTGACGGATTATAAAATAAAAGGTATGACAAAATTATATACATTTGGAGAAATGAAGCAATTATTAAATGCTAACGCAGAGAATATTAGCGAAAATAATTTGGTGAAAGGTTTCAGTATTGATTCACGGACACTGAAAGACGGTGATTTGTTTTTCTGCATCAAAGGTGAAAATACGGACGGACATCATTATATCCCTCAAGCACTGGAAAAAGGAGCCTGCGGAATTGTAGCCATTTCGGAAAATATCCCGCAAACTTTGAGAAACCGTGATTTACCGTGCATCTTAGTTTCGGATCCTAATAAAGCATTGCGGGAATGGGCCGCAGATGTTCGAAGGCAGTTCAGCGGAAAAGTTTTGGCAATAACCGGAAGTAATGGAAAAACTTCAACCAAAGATATTCTCGCCGGTTTATGTCGTTATATCGACCCTCAAGCTTACTCAACCCCCGGGAATTATAATAACTTCATAGGCGTCCCTTTGACCATTCTGAACGCAGTTCAGAAAGCAAAGTGGTGGATCATAGAAATCGGCACAAACCAATTTGGAGAAATTGCGGAATTGTCAAATATTGTCCAGCCGACAGCAGGAATTATTACCAATATCGGAGAAAGCCACCTGGAGTTCCTAGGGAGTACTGCAGGAGTAGCAAAAGAAAAATCCGGATTATTCACAGGCATGAGTCCCAAAAGCAATGTTGTTATTCCGGATTCATTACTGCATCAGCAAATAGTGGAAGAGGCTGCAGCAAAGGCAGGAGTCAGCATTATAAAAACAGCTCAGCTATTAGAAGAATCTCCGACTGGAAAAAACAAGTTCCGCCTTTTTGAGGAAGAGTTTGAAACTTCAATTGATAGTCCGCTTTTAAAGCAGAACCTGATTTTGGCTTTGACACTTTTGCATTTGGAAGGAGTAGCGGTTTCAGAACTGCAGATAGCGTCAAGCTCCCTTGATTTGTCTGTCAAAGGTCGTTTTCAGCAGATAAAGATGGATGATTGGATATTGATTGATGATACGTATAATGCCAATCCGTCGTCCTTTCAAAGTGTACTCGAAAATCTAAACAAGATGTTTCCGGAGCGCCGTAAAATTGTAGTCTGTGGTGCGATGGCGGAACTGGGAGATTCAAGTCAGGAGTTTCACCGTCAAGTTGGGAATACTATGCACAACTGTGGTGTTGAGAAGATGTACGGACTTGGCGGGGAAGAAATAGAGTTTTACCTGGAAGGCTGGAAAAACGCAGGAGGGGGGAAAACATCAGCCAGACACTTCAGTGAATTAGCAGAATTACTGCCCGCATTCAAAGCAGAGTTGCAGTCAGAAGATGTTGTGCTTGTCAAAGGTTCACGTTCCGCGAAGATGGAGAGATTTGTGGAAGCGATGTGATGAAATTTTAAATGCAATATTCAGTCGGAAACATTTTCTTTTAAATCATCAATGAGATTTCCGGCTTTTTCTGCAACCTGTTTCTCTTCGGCAAGTTCAAGTGTTTTGCTGACAGTACTTTTTAATGTTTCAGTAATTTTATTACCTTCAAACCAATCTGTAATGTTTCCCGGAGTAATTCCCTGGATCCCAGCATAATAGGCAATAACAGCTACAAGACTTATTAAAATAATTCTTTTTATCATAATCTCATACTATGCAAAATTTTGAAATTATAGCCATAACTGGTCAGGATTCAAAACAATGGATTCTTCACGTTTAGGACCGGTAGAAATGATTGAAACTGGCGCCCCCACAAGTTCTGCGAAGCGCTCAAGATAGGCCAGCATTTCCGGAGGAAGTTGATCATAGTCCGTGATGCCCGCAGTTTTGCAGTTCCAACCAGGCATTTCTTCATACACAGGAGTCACATTCTCTAGGGATCTTGGAAGATCTTCCGTAAGCTCCCCATCTGTTAAACGATAAGCCACTGCGATTTTGAGTGTTTCAAATTTGTCCAGCACGTCAAGTTTCATAATTGCCATACCGGTGACTCCATTGAGCCTCACAGCCTGACGCACAAGTAATGCATCAAACCAGCCACATCTTCTGGGACGTCCAGTGGTTGCGCCGAATTCCTGCCCTTCGGACTGTAGTAATTCACCGTCTTTATCAAACAATTCTGTCGGAAAAGGACCGCTTCCGACACGTGTAGTGTAGGCTTTGACAATGCCTAAAACGTCTGTGATACGTGTCGGGCCGATTCCTGCACCGGCGCATGCGCCTCCGGCTAAGGTGTTGGAAGAAGTTACAAAAGGATAGGTCCCGTGGTCAACATCCAAAAATGTACCTTGAGCTCCTTCAAATAAAATGTTTTTACCCTTCTCAACTAACTGATTGACGAGCAGTGGTGTATCGCAAATGTATGGTTTGAGCTTTTTCAGATAAGTAGTAAATTCTGCAAATATTTGTTCAGCGGAAAAAGCTGTTTCTGCAGACTTATATAAGTGCTCCAGTAGTTGATTATTTTCACCAACAAGTACCTCCAGACGATTTTTAAAATGTTCCAGGTCCAGTAGATCTCCAACTCGTATTCCTGAACGTCCGATTTTATCTTTATAAGCAGGTCCAATTCCTCTACCTGTAGTACCAATTTTATTCTTACCTTTTTGTTCTTCTCCGAGACGGTCAAAGGTTTTGTGCCACGGCATCACGAGTTGTGCACGGTCACTGATGTGCAGATGATTTTCGAAAGCAATTCCCATTTGCTCTAGTTCTTCAATTTCTTTAATCAACTCAGCCAAATCGATGACAACACCATTTCCGAGAACGGATGTAGTTTTTCGCAGGATTCCTGAAGGCACAAGGTGTGTAACGAAGGTCTTGTCGCCGAACATCACTGTATGTCCTGCATTATTCCCACCCTGATAACGCACAACTGCATCTGCACGCTCTGTGAGTAAGTCCACAATTTTACCTTTGCCTTCGTCACCCCACTGAGTGCCGACTATAATTACACAAGCCATAATTTTTTAAGAAGCTGAATATTTAAATATATTTACGAAGAAAGTTCTTTGGCCCGCTGATAAGCTAGTTGGATTCCGTCTTTGATTGACTCACCAACTTTTTTCTCCTGAAAATGATTTAGTGCGGCCAGGGTTGTCCCACCCGGAGATGAAACTTGTTGCCGCAGGGTTTCTGGAGAAACCTGTTGTGATTCCCAAAGCAGGGTTGCGCCTCGAATAGTATTTTGCACAAGTAACTTTGCATCTGTTTCTGAAAACCCCAGTGACTTCGCAGATGCCGTCATTTGCTCTGCAAAGTAAAATAAATATCCGGGGCCGCTTCCGGAAATCGCAGTGGCGGCATCAATCGCGTCTTCATCTTTTGCCTCGAGACACTTTCCACATGCAGAAAAAAGAGTCTTTACCCATTCACGTTCCACTTTATCAACTTCGGATGAAGCAAAAAAGATGCTCATGCCTTCCGCAATCAAAGTAGGAATATTGGGCATTACCCGTACTAATTTTGTCTGTATCAGCGCACTCTGCATAGTTTCAAGTGAAATTCCCGCCATCACTGAAATAACCAGTTGATGGGGCAAAATCCACTGGGCAAGCAGTTCCATTGCCGGAGTCGCTGCCTGTGGTTTCACCGCAATTAAAAGTAGGTCATATTCGCGTATAGTTTCGTCAATGTCCGCTTTAGAAACGCAGTTGGTTGTTTTAGTCAAATTATCGCGTTTTTCTTTATCCGGCTCTATTAATAAAATATTTTCCGGAGAAACAACTTCTGCCTTAACCAAAGCAAGAAGGATCGCTCCTCCCATGTTTCCACCACCAATAATTCCTAAACGCATAGACTAACTCGATTCCACTTAATTTGATTAATTAATGCTATAAGGCAAACCCTCGGTATTATACTTTTATCTTTAGTAAAAATCCAGTAGATTATTTTAGGTAAGGTCGATAAAAACTAAAATATGAAAATTTATAAATAGCTGATTTAGCATTATATATTACATTTATGAATAGTAAGGAGATGTCCGTAATGAATGTTCCTGAACCGGAGGGTAATCTGTATATTGTTGCAGATTCTCATTTGGACGAGAGCATTACGCCGGCAAAGGAATTTGTTGAGATGCTGTTACAATTGGAAAATCCGCATACTGTGGTTTTTTTAGGTGACCTTTTTAAGATATGGCTGGCACCGCAAAAATTCTGGACAGCCTTGCATCATGAGACTATGAAAGGATTTGAACGTCTGCGAGATAGAGGCAGCAATATCGTGTTTATTGCGGGTAACAGGGAGATGTTATTACCACGCAAATTAACTGATCGCTGGAAAAATATTATTCCGTTTACTCATTTGTCACACAGAGACTGGTTTTTGAACTGGGGCGAGAAACGTTACGCTTTTATTCACGGTGACACGATAAATTATAACGACAGTCAATATCTGCGCTGGAAAGCCTTGACACATAACTGTATCTTTGAAGCCTTTTTTCGCGCGATTCCGGGAGCGTTAGCACGTTGGATAGCCGGACGGATAGAAACAATGCTTGTAAACACAAATCAAGAATATAAAGTCCATTATCCAGCCGCAGAGATACAGGAGTTTGCCGAATCTGTACTTCCGGAAGTTGATCAATACTTTGTGGGGCATTTTCACCTTGACCAGGAAATTAAGGTGGAAGGATCTTCCGGAGTTTTAAGGATTGTACCGGACTGGCTTTCGCAACGAAAAGTTTTTAAGCTCAATCCAACAGGAGAACTGGAAGTTTTACGTTTTGAAAACGGATCATTGAATCCGGAATTCTGAAAACAGATCATTGAATCCGGAACACGGAATAATATTTACTGATCACTCAGCAGTGGCTGCATCTCAGGTGGTGTGTTGAAATCGAGTGGTTTCAATGCTTTTCCAGGTGTTTGTATTTCACTGAAGAACATCAGCCACTTGTTGTTTCCGGAATAGTCCTCTATGCTGATTTTTCTTGGAAATGGCAGATTATAATGTTTTTGATAAAGCGGAATTGCGGCACGGTACTCCAACAAACCATTGAGAGATTTCCGCATCGATACAATTTGTCCGGAAATATTATAGCGAACACGTATTTCGGAAACGCCTTGTATGAGCTGTAAATCACCGGTTGGGAGAATTTTACGCTGCCAGTTTGGAGTTTTTTCAGGAAGTTTGCCAAGAATCAGCCATTTTAGTTCTGTCAATGTGAGATCCATCCCCAGCCATGTTTGACGGACTTCTCGTTTGTTTTCAGTAAGAACGAAGTTATTTTGCTGATAATTCAGGATCAAAAACTTTTTGGAACTGGCACGCAGTTCATAGATCAATGAACCAACCAGTGGAGTAAAAATACTAAGTTTTAATTCTGAGCCTCTGGAAATCTGCAACTGCATTTCACCGCTGTGCTTTCCTTCAGGATGCTTAAAAAGGATCCTTCCGGAGAGAGAATAATCTCCTCCTGATAATCGCAGGGTTTCGACTTGTGCATGGGAAAGTCCAGCAGGTTCGTGGCCGGAAAATGAAGAGCAGCCTGTTAAAAACAGGATGCCGGCAAAAACTAAGTTGAATAGCCTTAAGGAAAGTCTGAGGCTCAATCTTCGTCTTGCATAAACACTTTCTCGGCTACGAGAAAGATGGAGACGTAAAGACCTGCAATCACAGCAACTGTGACCAGGATATTCATTTCATGCATGATTCCTCTTAACATGTTGTTGCTAAAATGTTAGACTTTATGCTAGCTATTATTTTGCGTAGAAGCAATTAAATTTTGTCGAACTTAAGATATTTTTAAAAATGAAAAGAGATTTTATCTCAATTCTTGATTGGACAAGTGAGGAGATACGTAATAATATTGACCTTGCTGTTGAGTTGAAGCAGCAAACAAAAGAAGGTCAGTGTCCGCAGTTATTGCAGAGAAAAACCTTTGGACTCTTTTTTCATAAGCCTTCTTTACGAACACGTCTTTCCTTTGAGGTAGGAATCGCTCAGCTTGGCGGAGCATCAATGGTGCTTTCTGAAAAGGATTTTAAAATTGGCGAAAGAGAAACCGTGAGTGATGTCGCCAGGGTTATGTCACGTTTTGTGGATGGAATTCTGATCCGTACATTTTCGCATCAATTGGTATTGGATTTAGCGGAACATGCGACTGTGCCTGTTGTTAATATGCTGACTGATTTCAACCATCCCTGTCAGGTGATGTCGGATATGCTGACGATCAAGGAAAAACTGGGGCGAATCGATAATGTGCGTATAGCATATGTTGGTGACAGTAATAACATGACTATTTCCTGGTTAAATCTCGCCGCGCGTATTCCGCTGGATTTACGGATTGCAACTGCGCCTGAAACTATGCCTGATATGAAACACGTCAATGAAATAAAAGAACTCGGCATTTCAACCATCAAAGTTACTAACTCTGCAAAGGAAGCTGTGGATGGCGCGGAAGCCCTCTACACTGATGTCTGGGCCAGCATGGGGGAAAAAGATAAGATTGCGGAAAGGGAGCGTGTATTAAGAGATTTTCAAATTAATTCAAACCTTTTGAAATATGCAGCAAAAGACGCGCTTGTGCTACACTGTTTACCTGCTGAAAGGGGCAAGGAAATATCTGATGAAGTGCTTGAAGGGCCTCAATCAGTAGTTTTTGATCAGGCTGAGAACAGGTTGCATGCGCAAAAAGCGATTCTCGTACAATTGGAAAAATGGCGTACAGTTTGACCCAATTATTTAACAACTATTAAGATTCATTATGTCTGAAATTGCTACACTAAATCTACCGGACGGTAAATCTTTGGAACTTCCGGTTTTGACAGGTACAAAAAACGAAAAAGCAATCGACATTTCAAATTTGCGTAAGAAAACCGGACACATCACACTTGACCCTGGTTTTGTCAATACAGGTTCCTGCGAAAGTGCGATCACTTTTCTGGACGGAGAACAAGGAGTATTACAGTTCAGGGGTTACCCGATTGAACAATTGGCAGCAAAGTCAACTTTTATGGAAGTGGCCTATTTGCTGATTCACGGCGAACTGCCAAATAAACTGCAGTTAGAAAGCTTCGCTGATCGTGTCAGTTGGCATGCAATGATTCATGAAGATATGAGGCACTTCTTCGATGGTTTTTCACAAAACGCCCATCCTATGGTGATCCTTTCATCCATGGTTTCTTCACTTTCTGCTTATTATGTAGAAGCATCCGGAAAAGCTTCAATTGAAAACCTTGAATTAAATTCCGCTCGTTTGATTGCTAAAGTTACTACTATTGCAGCATTTGCCTATAAAAAAAGTGTAGGACAACCTTTTGTTTATCCTAGAGATGAGCTTTCATATTGTGCAAACTTTTTAAATATGATGTTTGCAGTACCTGCTGAACCTTATGAATTGGATCCTGAAATTGAACGTACACTTGAACTGTTGCTGATCCTGCACGCTGACCATGAACAAAACTGCAGTGCTTCTACGGTGAGGGTTGTAGGGAGCAGTATGGCTAATGTTTATGCGTCTGTGGCTTCAGGTATTTTAGCTTTGTGGGGACCATTGCATGGGGGCGCCAATCAACAGGTTGTGCAAATGCTCCAGCAGATACATGAGGACGGAGCAGGAATTTCAAAATATATTGAGATGGCCAAAAATCAGAAATCGGATTTTCGCCTGATGGGTTTTGGTCACCGTGTATACAAAAACTTAGACCCGCGCGCCAGTATACTTAAAGATGCCTGTAACAGGTTGTTGAACAAATTAGGCACTAATGACCCGTTGCTTGAAATTGCGCTTAAACTGGAAGAAACTGCGTTGTCGGATGATTATTTTATTGAACGCAAACTGTATCCTACTTTAGATTTTTACACAGGAATCATCTATCGGGCAATTGGCATCCCGATTAATATGTTTACTGTCATGTTTGCTTTGGGACGTGTTCCGGGCTGGATTGCACAGTGGAAAGAAATGCATGATGATCCTAAACAAAAAATCGCCCGCCCGCGTCAATTGTTTACCGGACAAACTGAGCGTAGCTACAAGCCCATGGCTGAACGTCTTTAAGAAAAAAACAAGGATCAGCTCACATTTTATTTAGTTGAACACTACTTGCATAGTAATCCTGCTTAAGTTCCAGGGCAACAATCCCCGGCACTTTTCATAAATAAAACTAAATCTATAAAAAAGGAAAACATGGGTTCTGTTTTGTCACAGGACGAGGTAGATGCGCTCCTGCAGGGAGTTGCAGGTGATGATGTAGTGAGTGATGAAGAAGGAAATGATGACGAGGAATATGATCCTGAAGAAATTGTCTCTTTTGATCTGACTGCTCAGGACCGGATCATCCGTGGACGAATGCCTACACTGGAAATAATTCACGATCGTTTTGTACGTCTTTTTCGGTTAACTCTATCAAATGCGCTGCGCAGGGTTGTGGACATCAATGTACGCTCAACTGAATTAATCAAATTCGGTGAGTTTATCAAGACCTTACCTGTTCCTACTTCCATGAATCTATTCAGAATGACTCCACTGCGTGGAAACTCAATGATGGTCTTTGAAACCAGATTGGTTTTTACTCTGGTAGAAATGTTTTTTGGAGGTACCGGAGAGGTTGACAGCAAGGCGGAAGGTCGAGACTTTACCGAAATTGAAGCAAGGATGATCAAACGTGTGATTATCAGCGGGCTTGAAGATTTACAAACTTCGTGGCGGCCTGTTTTTCCAGTTCAGGTTAACTATTCACGTACTGAGGTTAATCCGCAGTTTGTCTCAATTGTTCCACACAGTGAAATTGTGATTGTGGTGACTTTTGATATAGAAATTGGACGCGCACCAATGGCAATCACGGTATGTGTGCCTTATTCGATGATTGAACCGATCCGTACTAAACTGAATGCAGGTTTTCAAAGTGAACAGGACGAGAAAGATAATACCTGGAGCAATCGATTTAAACAAAACTTGCAGAAAGTCCATGTAGAAGTAGTTGCAAAACTAGGTGAAATGGATATCTCGGTACGTGACTTTTTGAATTTGCAAAAGGATGATGTCTTGTATTTGGAACATGAGGTGAAGGATCCGATTTCGATTGAAGTTAATGGAGTACAAAAATTTACCGGATTTCAGGGTGCCTATAAAGGTAAAAAGGCTATTAACATTGATGAGCTGATTTATGAACCCGTTCAGGGTGATGATATGCTCGCCTGACTTGTTTGATAGTTACTCAAGCTGATGGGTAACTACATCAGTTCCGATTGTCAGTTCTTTTACAACTAGTCTGGGTGGTTCGAGTCCAACTTCATCGATTCTCAGCAGTAGTTGTTTTCCGCTTTCATGCTCAGTTAATCCTGCCACGGGTAACGTGCAGTCCAGTAGCAGCAATTCTATTTCAGTATTATTGTTGGCAAGTTTTTTCCTTACTTTTGCTTCAAAATTATCTCCCAGATGTTGTTGTAGATATTTTAGTTTCCAGTGCTTAAGAATATCTCTCTCCGCGCGGTTGTATTTTCTGTGACGCAGGCTGATTTCTTCAGACCAGCGCATCATGTCTTCTTCACTGAATACGGGCTCCTGCTTTTTAATTAACAGTTTCAAATTCTGCTGAGTTACAAGGTCCACAAATCTTCTGATAGGAGAAGTTGTCTGCATATAAACTTCGCATCCTAAACCTGCATGTTTTCCGGGAAGAGTGCTTAATTTTGCAGGTTCTATCCGTATATTTTCCATTGAAAGTTCTGTTCCTTCTGCTACTTCTTTAATTATCTCAAACGAAGATTGGGTGCGGTATATCCCCGGAAAATCTGCCTGCTGAAAAAGTCGCCCCGTTTCAGTATTAACTGAAATTGCGAGTTCCTCAATTATACGGTTGGCAGCACTGTTTCGGTTGAGAGCATTAATTTTGATATCTTTTGGATCACTGATGTCAAAGTCGAATTCTTTTCTGGACAAATTGAGCGCACCGTTATCCAAACGTTGTTCAAGGGATCTCTGGCAAAATTTGTTGAGTAATCCCCAGAAGTCACGCTCTTCTTCAATTAAATGGTCAGCTTCATCGTAACTTAAATTTTTCTGGACCCGGATTATTTGCGGTACAACTTCAAGCAAATTCCAGTTTCCATTTGCTGAAAGCTGAAAGATAAAACTGAGTACATTCCTGTCCTTTCCTGCTTTTAACGAAAAAGTATCGTTTGAAAGTTCAACGGGTAACATCGGGATAGCTTCTTCCAGTGAATAAACGGAAGAAATCCGTGCTTCTGCTTCTTTGAAGAGTAAGTCTTCCGGATGCACGAAATCACTTAAATCTGTGATATGTACCGCTATCACAAGACCGCCGTTGCTCCATTCCATTACAGAAAGCGCATCATCATAATCCTGCGTCTTTTCCGCGTCTATAGTGAAGGTTGGAACTTCAGGAGAAGGCATTTCCAGTTTTCCCAGCGGGATTTTTTGCACACGTTCTACTTCCTGATAAATTTCTTTACTAAAATGTTCCCGAACATTTGCACGCAGAAGCGTCAATCTTGATGTTGAAACAGCAGAACCTGCTCTTTCAAGCCAACGTTTAAGTGAATTTTCTTCGCCTATCCCGAAGGAGGAACCCCATTCCAGTAGAGTAGATATTTCCTTCCAATACTGAGAATCAGTACCTTCTGTAAGCAGATTAAGTAGTTGATCCAGCCATTGCCTCTGCTCAGTTGAAATTTCGGAATCTGCATGCCAATCTCCGCATTCAAGATTTTTAATCCATGTTTGAATATTCAGCGCGCGATCTTTAAGTTCCTTCTGCCGAGCCAACTGTACTTTCAACAGTTCCAGTTCTTCTTCAGTTCTGGGGGTATAAGTTAAATTGCGGTTATGTTTGAACCAGAAAGAGTCCGCTCGAATTGCGAGGAACAACCCAAGTTTGCAGGTTGAGTCTTCTGCATCATCGAGAAAATCAACTGCCAGTTCCTCCAGAGAATATTCTTTTATTTCATCCAGCAAAGAATGCATTGTTTCCAGTTCACAGCTTTGTTGGAATTGCTCTGCTTTTTTTGTCTGCTCTACAATTGACTCATGCGCCGCATCAGCATTTAGTGGTAATTTGTCATCTTTCCAACTGAACGCAATTCTGTTGCCTGCTAAAAATTGTTTTTTACCATGAAGCGGAACTATGATTAATTTGTTCTTTTGCAGTCCTTCGATCCAGCCATATTCCATCTTGTTATCACGGAAAAACACGCAATAGTGAAAGACCAAAGATTCAAACATGATGTAAAATGAGGATGTTAAATTGTTGATAAAACAAATACAGAGTCTGTAGTCTACTATTTATGTAAAAATATCTCCATCACGGTGATTAAATTTGATTGTGTTTTATTGAATTATAATTGTTTTGCACTACAAAAAATCATTGTGAGCATGATCGTAATATTACTTATATTGATGAAAATAATAATGTGTTATATTAAAAGCCTCACATTTACCACAACTGACAGGAGTAATGATGATCATTGGAGTTCTCAAAGAAATTCATCCCGGCGAACGTAGAGTGGCAATGGCTCCTTCTGTTGTAAAACAACTGTGCCTTAAAACTTATCACTCAGTTCTACTGGAGCAAGGAGCGGGGGTAATCGCAAATTTTACAGATGATCAATATGAAGATTCTGGAGCAGAAATAGTTGAAACCGCCCATCAAGTCTGGAACCGTGCGGATGTGATTCTCAAAATCCGTCCACCCGAAGAAAATCATGAAACTGGAGAACATGAGGCAGAATTACTACGTAAAGATGCGTCCCTGATTTGTCTGCTAAATCCGGGACGTAATTCTGATTTGTTGCAAATGCTCGCAAAAACTGGAGGTACCGCGATTGCTGTAGATCAAATTCCCAGAATATCACGTGCACAGTCGATGGACGTACTTAGTTCCATGGCAAATATTTCTGGTTATAGAGCAGTTACAGAAGCAGCACACAACTTTGGTCGTCTCTTTACAGGACAAATTACAGCAGCAGGGAAAATACCACCGGCCAAAGTCTTGGTAATTGGGGCTGGAGTAGCGGGACTTTCTGCAGTGGGTTGTGCCCAAAGCTTGGGTGCAATTGTTCGGGCATTCGACACTAGAACTGGAGTACGTGAAGAAGTGCAAAGTATGGGTGCAGAATATTTGGAATTGAATTTTGAAGAGGATGGTACTGGCAGCGGGGGCTATGCTAAAACAATGAGTAAGGAATTCATTGATGCAGAAATGAAATTGTTCGCAGAGCAGGCAAAGGAAGTAAACATTATTATTACGACAGCTGCTATTCCTGGCAAGAAATCACCAGTTTTGATTACTAAAGAAATGGTAGAAAGCATGATTCCTGGTTCAGTGATAGTCGATTTGGCAGCAGAGGGTGGTGGAAACTGCGAATTGACAAAACCAGGAGAATTTCGTGTTTACAAAAAAGTGACCATCATTGGATTTACAGACCTTCCTAGTCGTTTGCCTACTCAAGCAAGTCAACTCTTCAGCAACAATACTGCTAAATTAATTCAGCATCTTAATACAGATGGGAAACTAAACCTTGATCTCAAAGATGAGATTACTGGGGCAATTACAGTGGTTCATGATGGAAAAGTTCTTTGGGACCCGGAGTCATTAAATAAAGTTGAGAAAAAACCTGTAACACCAGTAAAACTGGAAACAGTTTCTGAAAAGATATCTGAATTACCAATAATTGAAAAGAAAAAGTGGTCATTGTTAAAAATGATTGCCTGGTTATCTTCTTTTGTTTTGGCAGCTCTGATTGGATATGGTGGTTCATCAGAATTCCTTTCCCACATAACAGTTTTTGTTCTGGCATGCTTTGTAGGATTTATGTTGGTCTGGAATGTTTCACCCGCATTACATACACCGTTAATGAGTGTTACGAACGCAATTAGCGGAATCATTGTGATCGGAGGTATGATTCATCTCTCCGGAGACCAGCTCATCATGCCTGCCATTGCAGTCTTAATCGCCACTATTAACATTGTCGGCGGTTTTATGGTTACACACCGTATGCTGGAAATGTTTCGGAAATAAATATGTCATTTCTTTTTCTGCAAAGTCGTGTCCGCCTTTTATTAACCTTTAAACATTAAATCATTAAATGCCAGAAGGTTTGATTACTGTCGCCTACATAGTCTCAGGTATATTATTTATCTTAAGTTTGAGAGGACTTTCCAATCAAGAAACTGCCAAGCGTGGAAATCTTTACGGTGCTGCCGGAATGATCATCGCGGTTTTAGCGACAATTTTCGGTGGGCGTGTAGGAAGTTTAGGAACGTTAATGCTCGTGATGCTGGTTGGAGGTGGAATAGGCATGTTTGCCGCAAGGCGTGTGGCCATGACTGCTATGCCGGAACTGGTTGCCATTCTCCACAGCTTTGTCGGAGCTGCAGCGGTTTTGGTTGGAATTGTAAGCCACCTGGAATCAGGTGTTTTATCTGGTACTGATCTGCTTATACATGAAATAGAAATCGTGCTTGGTGTATTTATCGGGGCCTACACTTTTACAGGGTCAGTAATTGCCTTTCTGAAATTACGTGGAAGTATTGGTGGAAAACCGTTGACTTTACCTTTTCGACGCTACTTAGACTTATCACTCGTTTTGGTCAGTGTATTGTTTGGAGCATGGTTTGTTAACGGAGCAGCGGAAGAGCAACTGATGTACCTCTTGATTATAATCGCCATAGCATGTGTGCTTGGGATTCATATGATCATGGCGATAGGTGGTGCTGACATGCCTGTTGTTGTTTCAATGCTTAACAGCTATTCCGGCTGGGCTGCCGCCTCTGCAGGATTTATGCTCTCCAATGATCTGCTGATAATTACCGGTGCATTAGTAGGAAGCAGCGGTGCGATTCTGAGTTATATCATGTGCAGGGGGATGAATCGATCTTTTATCAGTGTGATTGCAGGAGGTTTCGGTGTGGCGGAAGGAACAGTTGCCGTGGCTTCGAAAGAGGATGAAGGCAAAGAAGCTAAAGCTACCTCTGCTGAAGAAACCACAGATTATTTGCGTAGTGCAAAGCAGGTTATCATTGTTCCAGGCTATGGAATGGCGGTGTCTCAGGCACAGCACATTGTACATGAAATTACTAAAAATCTACGCAACCGAAATGTGAGTGTAAAATTCGCTATCCATCCTGTCGCGGGACGATTACCTGGACACATGAACGTTCTGCTTGCCGAAGCAAACTTGCCTTATGATATAGTTTTTGAAATGGATGAAATCAATTCAGAGTTTAAAGCTACTGATGTGGTGCTTGTCATAGGCGCCAATGATATCGTCAATCCCGGAGCACTGGATGATGAATCAAGTCCGATTTTTGGGATGCCGGTATTGGAAGTCTGGGACGCCAAAAACGTGATAGTTCTCAAACGCAGCATGGCCACCGGATATTCAGGAGTAGGAAACCCACTCTATTTCAGGGGAAATACTTGGATGTTATTTGGCGACGCAAAAGAAAGTCTGAACAAGGTGTCCGCTCTCCTCAATTAATCCCGTAAAAATTAACTTTGTTAGGAATCCTTTTCAACTCAAGACTATTCAGTCAATCTCCTGTAAATATTTTCTCGATGAATACAGTTTGCAAAAAATTAAAGTACTGAAATATCTTCGGAGTAAAAAGATAGTTTGAAGCAAACGTTGTCTTAATATTTTAGTTCTAAACTTTTTCTATAACTGTAAAAGCATGCACGTAATCCATACGGTGCAGTTCGGGTGATTCTTGAACCTGATCCTGGTACGTTTGGTAGTAATCACGAATTATTTGTTTCCTTTCCTCCAAAGCTCTTTGCGTATCCAGAGCACCAAAAAATATACTTTCATTCCAACT
>Ga0207992_1000389_pt1 | contig 23036 bp, 19 predicted proteins | sample ETN02SmetaG_FD_185788 | JGI IMG/M metagenome (GOLD analysis project Ga0207992, IMG submission 185788) | Marine microbial and viral communities from oxygen minimum zone, Eastern Pacific Ocean - ETNP2014F10-02SV255 (SPAdes) (version 2) | ecosystem: Environmental > Aquatic > Marine > Oceanic ...
TCTCCATGATGGTCAGAGTGATGGCGGTTGGAATATTCGACCTCCTCCATGCAGGCCATTTGCACTACGTTGAACAAGCAAAATCGCTTGGTGACGAGCTTGTTGTCGTAATTGCCCATGATGAGACAGTTAGGAAGCAGAAGCACGAGCCAGTAACTGGTCAAGATTTGAGAAGGAGGATGGTAGAAGGAATGAAGCCGGTGGACAAGGCAATAATCGGGAATCCCCCCGGAGTTCCGATTTTCGAGATACTGAGGGAAGTGAAACCTGATCTTATTGCCCTGGGGTATGACCAGAAGCACTCGATTGACGCAATAAGATCTGGTCTTGACGATGCGGGTTTCGGAAACGTGGAAGTGACTCGAGTCGAGGGTCTGTCGGATGACCTAGACGGAACTAGGAAGATTATCGCAAGGATTCTAGATTTGTGGCCCAACACAGAAGGTGGCCCCTATGAGGAGGATTGAGCATGTTTACAGGAATTGTAGCTGGAACAGCACCCATTCTGAGAATTGTCGAAGGAGATGGTATTTGCACATTCACAGTGGACCTAGGAGATTTCGCAGAGGGACTTGAAACGGGAGCAAGCGTATCTCTGGATGGAGTATGCATGACTGTGGTTGGTATGGACTCGGGGCAGGTGACCTTTGATGCAATTACAGAGACCCTGGGGAGGACAACGCTGGCTGACAGAGAGGAGGGTGACCTCCTGAATATCGAGAGGTCGATGAGGCTGGGTGATGAATTGGGGGGTCATATCCTATCTGGGCATGTAATGGGGACTGCTGAAATATTGGAGTCAAGAATGGTTGGCGAGGGAGTTGACCTTAGAATTGCCATGCCAGATGGATGTGCCCCATTCATCTTAGAAAAGGGGTTCATCGCTGTGGATGGGATGTCTCTGACTGTGGGGAAATGCGATGAAGGGGGGTTCATTTTACACATTATTCCAGAAACTCTGAGAATTACCACCTTGGATAAGAAGGCCATAGGGGACAGAGTAAACATTGAGGTAGACTCGAGGACCCAAGCAGTTGTGGAGACGATGCTCAGGATGGGTAAATCATGAATCTTGGAATTGTTTGTGGTTCATTTCATCGCGAAGAAGTAGAGAGGATGCTTGAATTCGCCAAAGATGAGGCGGAATCAAAGAATTTGCTAGTTCGGGATATTGTGTGGGTCCCTGGTTCTATGGAGGCGCCCCTCGCTCTTGACAGAATGCTCCAGAGTGAAGAAATCCAAGGAGCCATCGTTTTGGGGATTATTGAACGTGGCGAGACCGATCATGGCCTCGTAATGGGAAATTCTGTGACGATGTCAATAATTGAATTGCAAATCAAGCACAACAAACCCATTGGACTGGGAATAATTGGACCTGGTGCCGGGCCTGAGCACATTGAGCCTAGGCTAGAGCCACATGCTAGATCCGCGGTTGGCGCGGTCGCAGCGATGTCTGGTTGAGGGGGCATCACTCGCCGGGGAGTCGCATCGAAGGCAACTCAGTGGAGGTAGCTGCTTCCATACCCTCGACGGTGATTAGTGTTCGATTCAATAGTCGATTTGACTGTCAAGATTCAAGGGATGCCTTACACCTCGGTGACTTATGGGCGAGGATGTCAGGAGCGTGATCATCGTTGGTTCAGGCCCTGCGGGGTACACTGCGGGACTATACGCGGCCAGAGCGCTGCTGGAACCTTTGATGTTCGCCGGATACATGTCAGGCGGACAACTAATGCTAACGTCTGACGTTGAGAACTTCCCTGGATATCCAAAGGGAATTGGCGGACCCGAGATGATGATCGAAATGAGGGAGCAGGCCGAAAGATTCGGGTTGGAGGTCCAAGACAAGAATGTGGAAAGAGTGGAGCTTTCGCAACGCCCCTTCGGCGTCTGGGTAGAGGGAGAGGAGTTTAGGGCGGAATCACTGATAATTTGCACGGGTGCAGAAGCAATTTGGCTTGGTGCAGAGGGCGAGGAAGAGCAGAAGGGACGGGGTATCTCGACATGTGCCACTTGTGACGGTGCTTTCTTCCGGGACGAGGAGATCATTGTTGTCGGGGGCGGGGATTCGGCAATGGAGGAGGCGATTTTCCTGACTAGGTTTGCTAGCAAGGTTACTGTCATCCACAGAAGGGATGTTTTCAAGGCGTCGAAGGTGATGTATGAAAGGGCTGCTGTGCACCCTAAAATAGAGATCAAGGCATTCAGACAAGTGAAAAAATGGATTGCGGACGACCAGGGCCTTACTGGTGCGGTCCTAGAGGACCCTCGGGATGGTTCGGAGGATGAGATTAGTTGCGCTGGCGCATTTATTGCAATAGGGCACAAGCCGATTACCGGTTTCCTCGAGAATCAGTTGGAAACTGACTCAGAAGGATACATAGTCCACAAGAAGCATACAATGACTGCAGTCCCAGGAGTATTTGCTGCAGGGGATGTTGTCGACAAAAGATATCGACAAGCCATTACTGCTGCTGGAATGGGATGCCAGGCCGCAATAGACGCAGAAAAGTGGTTGGAAGAGCAAGATTGAGGACCGAAGGTACCTTGATTGGATGCCCTTTCACGTTGACAATGTCAGACTACCTGAGCCCAGAGCAAAGGGAGAGGTACGCAAGGCACCTTGTTCTCCCAGGAGTGGGGGAAGACGGTCAGGAGAAAATGCTGAGATCATCGGTTCTGGTGGTGGGAGCAGGGGGCCTGGGATCTCCGGCATTGATGTATTTGGCTGCAGCCGGTGTCGGTAGAATAGGCATTATCGACAATGATACGGTGAGTTCATCCAATTTACAGAGGCAGATCATCCACAATGTTTCTTGGGTTGGCAAGCCCAAGGTTGAGTCTGCTAAGAACTGGATCAAGGGGCTTAATTCGGATATTGATGTGGTCGGGATAGATGATAGGTTGACTCAAGACAATTCATTGGAAATATTGAGTAATTATGATGTAATTATCGATGGAACGGACAATTTCCAATCTCGATATCTAATCGGAGACTCCTGTGAGATACTGAATAAACCTTGGATTTTTGGCAGCATCCATAGATTCGAGGGACAGGTCTCTACTTTCAACCTAAACGACGGGCCGAATTATCGTGACTTGTTTCCCACGCCCCCTCCTCCAGAATTGGCGCCGAATTGCTCGGAAGCTGGCGTTTTGGGCGTACTTCCTGGACTGGTTGGAACAATTCAGGCCTCTGAGGCAATCAAAGTAATCCTGGGCATTGGAGAAAATCTAATCGGGAAACTGCTGGCCATTGATGCTTTGACGATGGAAATGAGGCCACTGTCATTTTCGAAGAATCCGGAAAGAGATAGAGTCACGAGACTAGGGGGTTCGATTAGCAGAGATTTTGAAGAAATTGGAGCGAAGGATCTTTTCGAACAGAGACAGGATGGTTGGAAACCATTCCTTCTTGATGTTAGAAGAGCTCATGAGGAGGCTATTGCTTCGATTGAAGGCACGAATGCGAGAATAATGCATCTTGAGATTCCTAAGAGATTATCTGAGCTGCCAACGGGAACGGACATCGTTGTATACTGCCGAAGTGGCCATAGATCGGCTGCTGTGGCTAGATTCATCATAGAATCTGATTTGGAAATTGGGCGTGTTTTCAACCTGACTGGGGGCATACTCTCTTGGTCTGATAATGTTGATCCAGAAATAGTCAAGTATTAATGTGGTATTATTACTTTCAATATACTGTTTTAATATGGTAATTTATCATTTTATTACTAATTTTCTTGATTCTTTCTAAGTAATGTGGTATTTTTATTTACAATACACTGTTTTAATGTGGTAAAATTTAGAAAATTTAGAAATTCTCTAATGGAAATACCACATTAAACAATTAATTGTGGTGAAAAATCCAAAAATATGGCCAATATTGTTGTACTATACCTACTCGGGCAATCATGGTATTGGCGAGAATAGGGATTTGGAAGTGCCCCGAATGCAGCCTTCACCAAATTTGGAAGACAAGGTCCAATAATGCGAATAAATTAGACAGGAGGTGTTCCAAATGCGAAAAAAGGGTTAGGACCACACTGGATAGATCATCCTCTGGCAAGGGGAGAACGAAGAGTGTGGAGATATGGGAAAGAGAGCCGCGTACTAAGATTAGCGTTCTAGAAGAGGAAGTTTCCAGAAGAAATGCTGGACTTCCTTTGGGGGGTGAAACGCTGCATGACCTTTCCCCCCCTGGTGACCCACAATCGCTTCTGCCGAAGATTTGGGGTTCTAGTTGGAAACCCGAGTCACCTCTGGAATTCACACAAAGAGTCTCGTCTGGTCATGTCCGAGATGAGTTATTAGGATTCATTGCGGAAAGGCACGATGGTCATTTGGGCGTGGTTTCTGACTGCTGGAACAATCTGAAAATGCCAAAATACCTAGATGGCAGAAGTTTTCACGAAATCGCAGAATTGCTGGTTTCTGAGTTAGCAATGAGGTTGTCAGAACGCCTTCTTGGCCCAAATCTTTCGTCTTTGGGCAAAACTGAGATTATCCCCCGAAGAACAGGCGAGGTATTCTTAGAAAGGAGGAAGGAGAGATTCCTGGTCGATGTTACACTTTGCATGAGAAGGATTGCCCATTATCACTCAATAACAGTGGAAGATAGGTTACAATGGCAGAGATGGATGATTAGAACAAGATTAGTTGATGAACAGTTGAAGGATCTATTCGCATCCGGATTGCCGACTCCAGATGGCGGTACTTTCGGAGGGAAGGGTTTCAGATCAACTTGGCAAGAGGGCGTTGCAGCTTGCGCTACTGCAATGATTCGCGCGATTGATCTTCCCGAGGGGGAGCGTCAATATGCAGACGTGGTAGCACCGATGATTCGAGATATGGGGCTTGCTCTAGCCATGGGGCAGACCCCGGTTGAAGTTCTTGCAGCCCAAATGGGGAAGGCTGATTCTTACATGGATGGGGGTATCGAAGGGAGTGGGGGGCGTGACCTACACATTGGGAATTGGGAGAAGAGAGTCCTCCCCCCAACAGCACCACTACCAATAGCAAGTGCTACTACAACTGGGGTGGCATTGGCTGCGAAACAACTTGGTGTGAAGAGGTTTCATTTGGCTCCTGTTGGAGAGGGTTGTAGTAGCAGCGGAGAGTTCTGGGAGGCGATGAATTTCGCAGGAGTGCGTGGACTGCCAATTTGCTTTATGATTCAGAATAACCAGATTGCACTCGACACGTTCAATTCGGCACAATCTGGAGCAGAGACTTTTGGCGACAAAGGGCACGCGATGGGGATACCCTCCTGGACCATTGATGGAGCTGATCCGGCAATGTTCTACGCATCCTCTGCATTAGCTAGAGAGTTCGCCATAGCTGGTTGTGGGGCTACTCTGATTCATGTTGAGACTATGAGAGGGTGTGGTCATGCACATCATCACGACGACCTGTATCTCGGAGCAGCGAGTGGGAATCCACCTGGTTACGTTGATCGAGAGTTGCTTCGATACTGGTCCGAGAAGGACCCCCTGCCAAATCACAGAGAATTGCTGATAAAATTGGGCGTTGGTGAACAAAGGCTGAATCGAATATTACAGGAAGAGGAGGATAATGTCGCAGCGGCCAGAAGTGAATTGGAAGAGATGGATTGGCCCGAGGGAAATTCAGTAGTCAAGGGCGTTACCTCACTGTTTGACGCAACAAGCCATGAGAACCAACTAAGTAGGATCGATCGAGATGGCGATGTCCCAGAAGCTGTTCTAAGATCTGGGGAATACGGAATCGAGTTTTCAGATGCTCCAAACTCATGGACATTCAGTAGATCGATACAGAATGCCATGGCGACTCTGGCTGAACAATTTGGAGAACAGATGTTGTTAATGGGGGAAGATATGGAAGTCGCTGGGGCTTTCGGAATGAATCTGGGGCTGAAGGCAAAGGGACATCAATCGAAGCTTCTCGACATGCCACTCTCCGAGGCAATAATCATCCATTCAGCGACAGGAGCCGCATTAGGGGGTATGCGCCCCATGGCAGAGATTCAATTTGGGGGTTTTGCTTCACTGGCAATGAATCCACTGGTAAACAATGCAGCTCAACTAAGATGGAGGTGGGGTGCTGAAGTTCCCCTAACTGTCAGAATTCCACTAGGGGCAAAGACCCGAAGTGGTCCATTCCATGCAAATATGATTGAGTCGTGGCTGACAAATGATCCTGGTCTGGTTATCGTCTCTCCAAGCAATCCACAAGATGCATATGATCTTCTGATTGAATCACACCATCTGCCGGATCCAGTCGTCTACCTTGAGCACATTGGGCTATACGGGCTGAGAGGGGGGATGACTGGTTGGGGCAAGTCAATCAACCAAATCGTTGATACGAACTCTGTTCAGGAGAGGCTTGAAAGTGGCAATAGTTCCATTGGATCTGCTCGAATAGTTCGTGGAGGGAAAGACATGACAATAGTCACATGGGGGGCGATGGTCCATGTTGCTCTGGATGCGGCGGAAGAGGCATCTAGGAGAGGGACTGAAGTAGAGGTAGTGGACCTTAGAACGCTTGTTCCGTTTGATTCCGAGACTTGTATCAACTCGGTATTGAGGACCGGTCGCCTAATTGTTCTACAGGAGTCGCAATGGACTGGGGGGTTCGGGCACACAGTGTCTAGCAGGATTGTGGAAGAGTCGTTCTGGAGGATGGAGTCACCCCCGATTGTAATTGGGGCTTTGGATACACCAGTCCCATTCTCACCGACTCTGGAGGATCACACCATACCAAGCGTGAGAGTAGTCGTTAGGCATATTGAGAGGGCGTGCGCTTGATGTTAATTGCGAACAAGCATTAGCAAAGAGTAATTTGTGGAATGTTGCGGGTATAGAATAATGGATGGTACTCTGGTCGACGTTCTGTTCGTTCTCTCTGGTTTCGCATTCCTAATGGGAGGGGGGGAAGCATTGGTCCAAGGAGCAACGAGAATTTCACAGAATCTTAGTGTCTCGCCCCTAGTTGTTGGGTTCACCGTAGTAGCTGTGGGGACTTCTCTCCCCGAATTGGCTGTCGCAATAGAGGCGATTGGAAATGACGCGCCGGACATAGCAATTGGAGGGGTACTAGGATCGAATGTTGCCAATGTAATGCTCGTACTTGGGACGGCAGCATTATTGGGTGCTAAGTCAGAAGGTGGAGAAGACGTGAAGAGGGATGCGATGGCAGTAATAGTGGCTACTATTTTCATGGCTATTTTCGTATTTAGGGGCGAGGTCCCCCTATTCGGAGGGGTCGTAATGCTATCTTGCCTACTCGCATACTATTACTACACATACACGAGGGCAATAGCTGGGGATGACGAGTATGAGTTCGAAGATTCGTGGCTTCCAAGTAGCATGTCTGTCGCAATTCCGGCTTGCATAATTGGTGGGGCAACGATATGGCTGGGAGCAAAGCTGTTGGTGGATGGTTCGACTAGCATTGCAGAGACGTTCGGCGTCTCGGAGGCGGTAATTGGTCTGACAATTGTTGCTCTGGGGACATCATTACCAGAGCTTGCTGTTACTGTGGTAGCGGGCCTCAGGGGACAGGGGGGGGTAGCCGTAGGAAACGTTCTCGGCTCTAACGTAATGAATATCATGGGGATAGTTGGAATTGCCAGCATTTTCGGAGGCGGGATAGCCATCGATAGCGAATTCACAAGAGACATCATGGTAGTAATCGCAACTTCTGGTTTCGTGGTTACGGCATTTCTTAGAGGCAAGGAATTCTCAAAGATTGTTGGTTCGTTGATGATTCTCACCTATCTTTCTTACATGACTTATCTCAGTGGATTACTAGATGCATTGGTATAGCACTATTACGAAGCCTGGTAACGGGATATCATGGAGTTGCCTCGGATTGAGTGCGTGATTCTTGCAGCCGGTTCAAGCAATAGGCTAGGGAGAGATAAGGCGCTAATTCGGATTGGGGGCGACACACTAGTGGGATGGTTGTCAGAAAGAGTCTCGAATAGGGGAGTTGGTGTCACAGTAGTGGCGAACAAGACTAACATTGCAGAGATATCCGCGAATCTTCCCGAATCTAATGTTGTTGAAAATACAGATCCTCAGAAAGGGAGGACTGGGTCCCTCAAAGTAGGGATTTCGAGCATTGATTTCTCAAAGGGGCACGACTACAGATTGCTGGTAGTACCAGTAGATAGGCCGGGATTCTCGGATTCCACACTTGAACGACTAGTCGGTTCGGAAGAGAGTTGCTGTCCAATGCGAGATGGGAGGGGTGGGCACCCTCTGCTATTATCGCCTGTGGACGTTGAAAGGGTAAGGGAGAGTCCTGAGGATTCGCCTCTGAGAGAAATCGTTGACCCCGTCAGATTCGAAGTTATTGACGAGAACCTCCACCTAAACATTGACACGCCCTCAGATATTGAGGAGTTGGGGGATAGATTAGGTTCGATTATTGAAGAAAATTGAAAAGTGTAATTTCAGCCCAGAACCATGAATCCTGAAGATTTGCTCGACGGTTTAAGCCCTATTGAGCAGGCATTGATAGCGGGAATGTTCACTTGGTTCATGACAGCAGCTGGAGCAGGGCTTGTATTTTTCTTTCACGAAATAAACAGAAAGGCTCTGGATGGAATGCTGGGTTTCGCTGCTGGAGTAATGATCGCAGCGAGTTGCTTCGGACTTCTAGGTCCAGCAATCGATCAGACTGATGGAGAGGGTCTTTCTAAGGTACTACCAGCTGCATTCGGATTCGTAATGGGAGGCGTATGTATGAGGGTAATCGATGCTTTCCTCCCGCACCTTCATCCAGGAGCCCCTCCGGAGGAAACTGAGGGACTGAAGACCAGTTGGCACAGGAGTAAGTTGCTGATTTCTGCCATCACCCTGCATAACGTACCCGAAGGTCTGGCAGTAGGTGTTGCCTTTGGGGCTGCTGCCTCTGGAGAAGGGATTGGGGCGGCGATTGCATTGGCAATTGGAATCGGGATTCAGAACTTCCCCGAAGGAGCTGCGGTCTCAGTTCCACTAAGGAGAGAGGGGTTGTCAAAGAAAGAGAGTTTCTGGTGGGGTCAGTTATCTGCAATGGTGGAGCCGATTGCGGCTGTAGTGGGTGCAGCCACCATAGTCTACGCTGACCCAATCCTGCCCTATGCACTTGCATTCGCTGCAGGAGCTATGATTTTCGTAGTAGTCGAAGAGTTGGTGCCCGAGGCCCATAGGGGAAAAAATGGAGACATAGCCACTATGGGTGTAATGTTAGGTTTCACCATTATGATGATCCTGGATGTAGCGCTGGGCTAGCAATAGTAACTCCAAAGGCAGAGTGCCCAGTCAGGTAGGCGTGAGTATCGCCGTACTGTCTTGGGCCCTAGAGAGGTTGAGAGCCGGTGAGAGGGTTGCAATTGCATCTGTTATCGAGGCTCAGGGTAGCGTTCCTGGAAAGCCAGGTGCGAGGCTCGCGATCAGTTCGTTGGGATCTAGGTTCGGGACTGTGGGTGGTGCTGGACTTGAGCTGAGAGTAGGTCAGAAGCTGGAAGATATGCTCGTCTCAGAGGATGTTTCGCATAGAAAGAGGGGCGGTTATGTGGAATCTTTCTTGTTACACAAAGATGGGAAGGGAAAAGAGGTGACAGCCTTGGACAGCCTATGTGGGGGGCGAGTGACTGTGTCTATGGAAGTGATTGAGCCTAGGCCCCACATCCTGATTGCAGGAGGGGGGCACGTAGGATTCGCAATTGCAAAGGTCTGCGATAACCTGGATTGGGCATACAGTGTTTTTGACATCAGAGAAGATTTCTGCAATGCCGAACGTTTCCCTAATGCTGAGGAGGCAATATGTTGCCCGGTAGAAGAGTTGCTTCGTGAAGAGGATTGGGAGTCTCTTCGAAGGTTCTCTGATGTGCTTCTTCTGAGTCATGACTGGGGTGTCGATGAAGACTTACTGATTGGGCTCCTGAAGATTTCAGGCGACAGGAAGAGGCCGAGGATTGGTGCAATCGGTTCGAAGAAGAAGTGGTCAGAATTCGAAAGGTCGGGAATCGAGAATGGGATCAAAAAGAAGGCTTTAGACTCGGTTAGATGCCCTATTGGTTTGGACATCGGGGCCGACACTCCTGAAGAGATTGCAGTAGCCGTTTGCGCTGAAGTGCTTTCATTAGAGAGGGCAAACAACCCAACCTAAGTATGAAATTCGTAGTCAATTGCGAGACACTGTGAAAACGGTCTCTGCCCTGATTTCCGTGCTGATGTTATCGGCACCCCTAGTGGGTTGCCTTGGTGAGGAGGAAAAGGGGAGTGAAGACAATCTCTGGGTTGATGAGGGATTCGGTTCCTTTAGCGTCGTTGCACCAGTCGATACAGGAATCAACGTGTATCACGAACACTTCTCCATGAACGAGTCTTACCCACAGTGGCTCCTTGATCAACTAGGAGTTAACATGGTGTGCAATATCACCAGCAATGGGACATGGCAAGAGAGGTATGAGGAAGATAGGGGGAGTTGCTGGGACGTCATAGAATCTGGAGATATTGTTTGGTTTAGGGGGACCAGAATAATCGGGACCACTCCCGATGATGACACTGACATACCAATCTTGGATGACCCCAGTGACGGACATGGGACAGCAGTGACTGGAGCGGTACTTAACGCAAATCCTGATGCGGTAATTTTCTTTGTTGAGGGTTTCAGCGATGCTGCAGTTCTAGCAGCAGCGAACCAACCATTGGTTGACATTATTACCACTAGTTTCGGACCAATCCTATCAATTCCAGTCCCAGGGATTGAGGATGCAACCAAAGTGGCTGTGGTTCAAGAGAAGAAGATTCACACTGGAGCCGCTGACAACTCACCTTCTCCAGCAATCCAAGACTCCACTGCAGGTCCTCCATGGAGCATTGGAATTTCTGGCTATGCCGAAGAGGACGATGATCAGAAGGAAACTATGAGCGGCTCATATCCAGACATTGCAGCAGACTGGACTCAGTTCTTGCCCAATCACGATGACATCGACGGTTACCATTGGACGTCTGGGACTTCTTTTGCCACACCTAGGACTGCCGGCCTCCTCTCAGAGGTCCTAGAAAGTCTGAGATTCGAATTTGGGGACCATTCTGCTGGAGCTGATCCGGATTCAAGGATGGGATTAATCGTGAACGGAGTAAATTTCTCATTGACTAATGACGATCTACGAGATGCGATGAATCTCTCTGCTTGGTATCCTTCCTTTTCAACTTGGGACCCCCTATCGGGAACAACTCCGGTGTCCCCAGTCGCTGCGTGCACACAAGTTGGCTGGGGCGTTGTTAACGAGAGCAATGTCAATCCAATTATTGAGCACCTAAATGGAAGTAATGCGATGACTCAGAGGCCATTTGATGTCGAGATTTGTATGGAGACGAATCAGGACATCAGAGAAGCATACTGGAACTAAGGTTGGCAGTTATATAGAAAACGGGACTTGCAAGGCCATGAGGAAGGTTCTCCTGAGGTGGAAGGTTTCCTCTCTGAGCGGAATCGCCGAAATTGATACTCTGATGGAAATCTGCGAAAGAATTGAGGTTCTAGGACATCTCTCGGCGGAATCTGATGGCGTTACTCAACTAGTCGAATTAAGAATTAATGAGGGTCATGAACTTTCAGAAATCTCAGAATTGGAAAGTTTTGAGGTTTTAGAGAAACACGAAGAAGACGAAAGTGGTGTTCTTGTAAGCATTCGTTGCACCCATCCACTGGCATTATCAGCAGTTGAGTTATCAAACATCTATGTCTACCCCCCGTATGGAATTGACTCAAAAGGTGGGCTGGAATTCAGAATCTTCGGAATTTCGAGTTCAATACGTAGTTTCTTGGAATTCGTCAGAACCGTGATGCCCCCTGACACAATTAGCGTACAGACGATAAAGAACGGTGCCGAGAAGGACTATGATTTCCTAACGGAAAAGCAGAGGGAAGTCCTAGAGCTTGCTGTTCGGAGGGGGTACTACGAAGATGGTTCGGAAGTCACTCTGAAACAACTAGCAGATGAGTTGAGTATAGCGAGAAGCACCATAGGTGAGCATCTAAAAAGAGCCGAGTCAGAGGTTGTAAAGAAGGCCGTCAATGATTTCAACTAGGTTTTGGTGGTAAACCGAATGCTCAAAGGATGGGCTCGGTTGGTCATAATGTGGTGCAGTTCCGTCTCCCCATGCTCCCTCATCCCGATGAGGTCGAGTGGAATGCCAACGTGAACGGAGAAGAGGCGTCAATTTTTATTGAGAGTAATGCAATTCTGCTTGATGTCCTGAGAGATAGGATTGGTAGTCTGGGGACCAAGCGTGGATGCGACATGGGGACTTGTGGATGCTGTTCTGTCCTCATCGATGGTGAGCCTAGATTGTCCTGCCTCACTCTAGCGATCGAAGTGGATGGGACGAGTATTACCACTGTTGAAGGATTAGCAGATGGGCATCATCTTCATCCTATTCAACGGACCTTCGCTGAATGTGGAGGCAGCCAATGTGGATTCTGCACCCCAGGTTTCCTAGTTGTAATTTCGGCACTACTTTCAGATAACCCCTGCCCAGATGAAGCGGAAATCAAGGGTGCAATTGAAGGAAATCTTTGCCGGTGTACTGGTTTCCAGCAGATTGTAGACTCAGTGAAAGCGGCATCTGATATTCTTGTCTCGGGGACTGGCGTTGAAGACTCAACAATCGCCAAGAGCGACCCTCATCCAGGATTTGGTGGAAACTAGTATGGCCAAGGAAGAAGAGGGCGAGGAAAACTCGGGAAGTGGTGAAGAGATAATCGGATACCGACAACAACCGGGAAAAATACCCTTTTCAAGACCCGGTTCCGGGGGTAAGAACAGATTCTCTGAGACAACAGATCCAGAAATGATTCCTAGTTCTCAGGGTGGATCTTTGGAGCAACCCTGGGGACCCCACAAGCATGACGGATTAGTGAGTGGGCAGATAATTGGTAAACCGACTGCATTAGTGGATAGTTCCTGGAAAGTTACTGGACGGGCTCACTACGGGGATGATGTTCGACTCCAAGGAGAGCTCATCGGGAGGATTGTGCGCTCCCCTCATCATTATGCGAGGATCCTCTCTATAGACTGCTCAAAGGCACTTGAGTTGTCAGGGGTGGTTTCAATTGCAACGGGTCAGGATGCGAAGAGTCGATTCGGGGTCCTCCCAGTAACAAAGGACGAGCATGCAATGGCAGTCGAGAAGGTTCGACATGCTGGTGACCTGGTTGCTTGCGTTGCTGCAATCGACGAGGCTACTGCTAGAGAGGCGGAAAGGCTGATTGAGGTAGAATACGAGATTCTGGAGCCAATCCATGACATGCGCAAGGGCCTAGAGGATAGTGAAGAGCCAATTCATGATCGTGGCAACTACCACATCGGTGAGTCGAACATCCAAAAGAGGGTCTTCCAAGAATTCGGGGACATTTCTGGGATGTCGCAAAAATCGGTCGCGAGCCACAAGAAAAGTTGGTTATTTGCTGGAGTGAATCACGGTTTCACGGAACCGCATGCAGTGGTTGCCGATTGGGATCCGTCTGGAAGACTGACCCTATACACGCCACAACAAGTCCCTCACTACCTTCACAGAGCACTGGCCGATGTTTTGGAAATCCCAATGCACCAAATCAATGTTCATCGAACATTTGTCGGAGGTGGTTTCGGTGGAAAATCAGATCCGTTCCCTCATGAGATGTGCGCAGCCATTCTTGCGAGAAAATCAGGTAGGCCGGTGCGAATCACTTTCGACAGAGAGGAGGTTTACTGGGTCAATAGGGGTCGCCACCCATCCAGGATTGAAATGAACCTCCATGCTGACAAGGAAGGTAGAATCTGCGGGATTGAGACTGATGCACTGATTGATGGCGGGGCGTTCGCCTCCTTCGGCCATGTGACTACTTACTACAATGGTGTACTCCACACGGCACCGTATGAGATTGGGGCTTTCCACTACACCGGAGCTAGGGTTTGGACCAATAAACCGGCCAGTGGGGCTATGAGGGGACATGGGGCGGTAAACTCGAGATGTGCTGTAGAAGTAGGGCTAGATGACCTAGCCGAGGAGCTTGGTGTTGACCCGATAACACTCCGTCTGGCAAATCTACTTCCCCCCCATTCAGCGACAATTACTGGATTTAGGGTAACCAGCATTGGAATGAGGGAATGCCTTGAGAGGGTGAAGAAAGAGAGCGGTTGGGACGAGAAATTCAGAAAGTTACCTCTGGGAAAGGGAATTGGAATTGGTTGTGGTTTCTTCATATCTGGGAGTGGTCTGCCCATACACTGGGACCCCAATAAATTCCCCCATGCAACAGTCCATCTAAAAGTGGACATGGATGGAGGTGTGACGGTACATACTGGTGCTGCAGACATTGGTCAGGGTTCAGATACCGTTGTTGCCCAATCGGTTGCCGAGGTATTGGGATTGCCTCTTGATATGATTCGGGTAAAATCCAGAGATTCGGATACTTCTCCGGTTGACCTGGGGTCCTACTCTTCCAGAGTCACATTCATGAATGCTAATGCTGCTATATCCGCAGCAATGCAAATCCGGGATGAGTTGCTTGATGCAACGGTGGAGATAACAGGGGCAGAAAGAAGAGGTTTGGTGATTGGTGATCGTAGGATTTTCCTGAAGGGTGATCCCGCAGTCGGCGTTTCATACCTAGAGGCACTGCACAAGGCACAAGAGGATCGAGGGGCACTGGTGTCATCTGGGGCATATAGGACACCACCCATGGGAAGGACCCACAAGGGAGCAGCAGCAGGTCTGGCACCTGCATACTCCTTCTCGGCATATGTTGCAGAAGTAACTGTGGACGTAGAAACGGGCCAGACCAAAGTGGACAAAGTCTGGGCTGCTCATGATTGCGGGAAGGCCCTAAACCCACTGGCAGTGAAGGGCCAGATCATCGGTTCATGCCATATGGGCATGGGACAGGTCCTTTCAGAAGAGATGCGATATAGCAGAAATGGGAATCTGTTGAATCCGGATCTCCTTGACTACAAAATCCCGAGTGTTCATGAGATGCCCGAAGTAGTCCCGATAATCGTTGAATCCAATGACCCGGAAGGTCCATTTGGGGCAAAGGAAGCAGGAGAGGGGCCTCTTCTACCAATTCTCCCTGCTGTTTGTAATGCTGTTTACGATGCGGTGGGAGTCAGAACTTCGGAACTCCCAATGACGCCCGAGAAGGTTTTCAAAATGATTGAGAAGCGATGCAGATCTGAAGGGATTGCGGAACCGACAGACCTTGAATGCCCGTCTCTTGTGCAATCAGATCTGCAGACGATTCTCGAGAAGAGGAGTGATGAGCATAAGTCAAGGGACAGGGAAAGAAGGTTGGATGAGGAGAGGGGTGATTACTACAATGGCGCCCTATTTGGATTGGATCCGTCCACCCCTCCTGATGAAGTGGACCCTAGGTGGGAGGTCAGAGTAACTCCTGACGAAGAATATCTTGCGTCTCCTCGCCTTGCAGGGAGTGCTTGGAAACATACCGAGAGGCGTCATCTGGAGGATGTAAAATGAAGATGCCACCATTCAGGGTGCTTTCGCCAAAGAGCCTGGATGAGGCCCTTCTGATGTCACAAGAGCTTTCTGATTCTGGGAAAGATTTCGACTGGATAGCTGGGGGTACCGACCTCTTGCCTAACTACAAATGGCACATCAATGTGAAGAGCCACGTAATTTCACTATCTTCGATACCCGAATTACGAGAATTGAGTGAAAGCCACATTGGTGCGATGGTTAGCATTAGTGAATTGGCAGAAGGCGCTTCCACCCATCCAGTTCTAGCCAAGGCAGCAAATTCGGTTGCCAGCGTTCTTATCAGGAAATCTGGAACAGTTGGAGGAAACATTTGCTTGGACACTAGATGCTACTGGATTAACCAATCTGAAACATGGCGAGAATCCATTGACTGGTGTCACAAGTGCGACTGTGGGACGAGTGCCGATTGCAGGGTTATCCCAAATCAGAACACTCTTTGCGTTGCGACATATCAGGCAGATTTGGCTCCGGTTCTGATGTGTCTTGATGCAACGATACATCTAGCCTCTCCGAAAGGAGTTCGGTCTTTGCCGCTTTGTGAGTTTTTTGAGTTGGACGGAATGAAAAGAAATATTCTCGAAAAAGGGGAGTTAGTGACTCACCTCACCATTCCGGAAGATTCCTCAGAATGGCATGGTGACTACCAGAAATTGAGGCAACGAGACTCATGGGACTTTCCGGAAGCAGGTGTTGCCGTACTTTGGAGAGAGGGTTCTAGTGGTGGTCCTGAAAGCCTAAGAGTTGCGACAACCGGTCTCGAATCTATCCCTAGTCTTCATTCAGAGGAGACGGAAGATGCCCTGTCAAGATGGCGTGGTGCTGAAACGATTGAAGATCTAGCAGAGTCAATCAGGAAGGCAGTAAAGCCAGTACAGAACACTTGGTTCTCCCCATCATATAGAAGAAAGATGGTGAAGGTCTTAACGAAGAGGGCTTGTAGGGGATTACTGGTGATTTGATGGGATCGAGGTTTGCCTCAATTCTCCTAGGAGCGATTCTGACCTTGTCCTTCTTCTATGCGGCTCCATCGTCAGCACAAGAGTTAGAGTCTTGGGAATTGGGGATTAACTACCCAGGAGAGGATTCGACAAACCCATTTCTGCTATCCGATGAGGGTTCTGCAAAGGTTGAGTTCTTTGTAGAAAATTCCGGATTGACTGAGATAACTGTAGAGTTCGAATTCAATATCCCTTTCAGTGGGGAATATGAAGCACCCGAGGGAGAGACCATATCTGCAGGGTCGAATGAGTCATTCGATCTCGAGATTAGCGGAATAGACGTTCTATCCCAGGATGCGGAAAAGAAGGAAATATTCTCGATTACTGCAACAATTACCGCGAGACAGGGCATTCCCGACCCCCTATCTTCATCCCAGAACAGGGAAGGGGACCTCGAGATTCCATCTATTTTCGATCTAGCATTAGAAATCGCTGAGCCCTTCGGACCAATGAATGCAGGTTCCGAAACCATTCTCACTGTCACTGTGACAAACAATGGAAATGCACAGGACGGAGTCGGGGAAGTAGATGTAAAGGACGACTGCCCTCTATTGTCCACCGATAATGGCCTAGACTCACTACTCAGCGGGAACATCGAATCTGGCAAAGAGAAGAGTGCGAACCTGAAGGTAACGGCCTCTGAGAGCCATCCCAAGAGGCATTGTGACATCACGGTGACAGTGACCTCAAAGAGAGAAATGAGCGGAGGGGGCAATGCCATCGCAGAGGGAGAGGTCAGAGTCACCGTTGAACCTCCGCCCACAGGAGATTCGAGTTCCAGTAACCAGGGAGATGGCAGTAGCAGTTCAGAGGACTCAATTGAGTCTAATCTCCCTGCACCGGGGGTGATTGTGACCATCTCTGGTTTTCTAGTGGGACTAATCTTTCCCAGAGACGAAAGCGAATAGAAAAATCTTGAGGAAAACACGATACCGGCGAGAAGAACAAACTTTGCTCAGCAACATATAACCGTGATTTGAATGTCCGACAGATGTTGCTTGGGCCAATGGTCCAACTTGGAGAGGGGTTTTGAATAATGCCGGAAGAGGTAGATGACGAGGCTCGATTCAATAGAAACGTCATGTATGCCTTGGTAATTACATCAATAATGCTCCTCGTTCTGCCCATGTTTTTCGTCGTTGGAAAGTCAACAAATTACTCGGCGTACGATGATAGCGGCCTAGGTCAGTTATCCGATATGAGGGAGAGTTTCGAAGGTGAGTATGTGGAGAACAGGGACGAAGGATACTATGTCGCCAACACAATGTCTACTCCAATGCTTGTCAATGACTGGAAAGACCCGCATCGCACACTACTGACAATTATTGCGCCCGAGAAGCCAATCGATCAAACGGAAGCGGATGAGATTTTCCGCTTTGTCACAGAAAAGGGAGGAAAGGTAATCGTTGCAGCTGACAACACTCAGGCCCATAATCTGGCCATATTATTTGGCGTCAGGTACATGGATGCACCATTGAAAGACGATAAGCAGCATTGGGTTTACACGCAACAGTCTGAGCAATTCATCGATTGGGGCAACGTTTGGAGCGCGTCCCCAGTAAACCAGGACATAGACGAAATGTCCCCCGGGGCACTGATGCAGGGTTGTACATCATTCCAAATTCAGAATCCAGATGGTTTGAATGATTGCAGGCTCCCAGTGATGTACAAGGGCCCAACTGGAATGATGTTTGAGGCCACGGACAAGGATCTTGAAGACCCAGGGCACAGGGAAATAATGACTCTTGGTAGGGCTTCTCCCTCTGCCTTTATTGACAGGGTCGGAAATGGAGACCCAACAAATCCTGAGAACCCTGCTACGGGAGATCTGAGGCTAATGATGAGGTTCGACTACCCGGGAATAAAGGTCCTCGACAAGGTTGCTGATGAAGGCAGGGGGGCGTTCTCAGCTGGTGTAGGAGAATTGGAGGTTACGGGTAGCATAGTTTTCGTTTCTGATGATGAGGCTTTCTCGAATTTACTGTGGGAGTTAGGTCAGGCACAGGATGAAGGCCTTAGTCAAGATTGCTCGGCTATCGGAGATTATACGAGAAACAACTGCTGGACACAAGAAATCCTGAATAACAACGATTGGGGAGGAAATGAGAGATACTTCAGACTCCTGGTCTACGACATGATGGAATTTGACAATGTAGACCTGAATGCGCCAATAAGATCTGATCCGGGTAACTTCCAAGTTGTTTTTGATGAGAGCAGGCACGTGACAGGTGTTCTCTCAGAGCCATTCGTTCAGACTATGGGTACGGTAGTACTCCTTACATCCAACCAGTTCCTGAAGTGGCTAGTAGTACTCAATGTAGCCCTACTACTACTCGTAGCCATGATGGTGGTCCCTGAGAAGGAGAACTGGAGGCACGTTTTCGACCTAACAAAATTCAACCAGAGGCCTGAGAAGCTAGATCCTGCAACGTATAGGGATAGAGTGAGGAGAGCGCTGCTTACCAAGGTTAGGATCCACCATGACCTGACTCGGGATGAGATGGCAATGAGGCCCCCACCTGAAGTTCAGGCGATGATTGGAGATCCTCGTCTCGTGGAATTGGCTTATAGCCAAAGCCGGACGTACACGCCGCAAGAGTTGCGCAAGTTGATGCAAACCATTCGCCGATGGGGAAAAAATAACTAACAAATGGAGTGAAAAAAATGAGTGAAACAGAACCAGCAAAAGGGATGCAAGCACCCGGTTCGGGTGCACACGATGCAGTTTTGGCCAAGAAGGCACAAGAGGCACGTGGATCGAGTAAAAAAGACGAGGTGTTGGCCGCCACCGGAGCAATGGGGCAGGCAATCAGTACAGAAGTCCAGAAAGTAATCATTGGAAAGGCACATGTGATTGACAACGTCATGGTGGACATTCTGTCGAATGGAAATCTTCTGTTCGAAGATTTCCCTGGTCTGGCGAAGACTCTGATGACCAACACCTTCGCAGATGCACTTGGGTGCGATTTCAAGAGAGTTCAGTTCACTCCTGACTTGCTTCCAGCGGACATTACAGGGACCAACATATATGATGCGAAGAAAGGAGAGTTCACCTTCAAGCCGGGTCCAATTTTCTGCAATCTTCTACTCTCGGACGAGATCAACAGAGCGCCTCCGAAGACTCAGGCTGCTCTACTGGAGGCCATGCAAGAGAAGCAAGTAACAATCGGTGTTGTTACGCACAAGCTTCCTGCACCTTTCCTAACGATGGCCACTCAGAACCCAGTCGAGCAAGAAGGGACATACCCACTCCCAGAGGCTCAACTTGACAGATTCATGATGAAGATGATGGTTGGCTACCCAGACAGGGCTGACGAGAATGAGATTCTGCAGAGAAGGATCAACCGTAAGAAAGACGAGGTGGACGTCAACAGCATTACAGACCCAGGCATCGTAGTCAAGATGCAACAGTCCTGCGAAGAGGTGTATGTGGACAGATCGGTCAGAGAGTACATGGTGGACATTGTGGCTAGGACCAGAGAGGACCCAAGAGTGCTCGTTGGTTCTTCCCCTCGAGGTTCACAAGCACTATTGAAGACAGGTAGAGCGGTTGCAGCCATGCGTGGAAGGGACTTCGTCACTCCTGATGACGTGAAGTCCGTTGCAGAACTGGCAGTTGCCCACAGAATCATCCTTAAGCCAGAGCATCAGATTAAGGGACTGGAAACCGGTGAGGTCGTCCGTGATATTCTACATGGGAAGAATGCAGCGAATGTCCCGACCGTCTGAGTGATGACGAGGTGGAAATGTGGCCTGGAGCCGGAAGTCAGCGATGTTCGCATCTCTTTCGGTAGCGATGTATCTCCTAGGCCTAGTTCTGCGCAACCAACAACTTGTGACAGTTGCTGTAGTTCTACTATCATTCCTGACATGGGCGGCCCTGAGGACATCCCATGGCGATGTTGCTTCCTCGGGAAGGAGAGTGGAAGAGGCGGTCATGGACGAGGGAGTTCAACTTCAGAGCATCGTGGCGATGAGGAAGACTTCGAGCTCCAGAGTTTTCGAGGATGGAGAGATTGACGTAACCCTGAGGATCCAGAACAGATCGAGCATTGCCAAAGTGCTTGAGCTACGTGACAGGGTTCCAGAGGTTATGAGAATCAAGAAGGGCGCTAACTACGTTCTAATGGAAATCGGCCCTAAGAGGGAGACTGAGATTTCCTACACCATCGAGACCCCGCTCAGAGGCTTCTACACGATTGGCCCCGTATGCATCAGAGTCCAGGACGAGCTTGGCCTCTTCCACAATGAGAAAGAGGTCCAGCTCTACGACGACTTCTTGGTTTTCCCGAAGATGGAAGACATCAAAGACGCGATGATAAAAAGTAGAGTGCCTAAGATTTTCACCGGAGCAGTAAACATCAGGAATCCCGGTGAGGGGTCAAATTTCTACAACCTCAGGGAGTACCTCCCAGGCGACCCAATGAGGAAAATTAACTGGAAGGCTACAGCAAGGCAAGATGGGAAGATGATGGTTAACGAGTTCGAAAGGGATGCCGTGAGCGATGTGATCATTCTAGTAGATAGCAGATCTGTTAGCGAAACTGGCCCTGTGAGCAGAAATTCACTCGTTTTCAGCACAAGGGCTGCGGCCAGCCTAACCCAGCACTTCCTTTCGAGGAGGGACTCTGTTGGAGTAGTTGTCTACGGGGACGAAATTGTCTCTGTGGACAGAGATACCGGGAAGAAGCAATTGTATGTCATCTTGACCAAGTTAGCCGGAGCGATGGCGAAGGGCAACACACCTCTCAAGATTGTGACTACGAGGATTATGCCTCACATTCATCGAGGGAGCCCGATCATCATCCTTTCCCCTCTAGAGGACGACCCGACGATTGTGGATGCAGTGAGAGACCTAAGGGCTAGGAACTTCGAAGTCACTATCCTCTCCCCAAGTAGCCTTGAGTTCGAATTCGATGCTAGAAGGATTGACAGGACGGGTTATGAAGTCCTAAAAACTGAGAGGGACATCTTGATGACCGAGCTCAGAGGATTGGGGGCTTATGTGATGGATTGGGAGCCTGACATGTTGCTCTTCACGGCATTGGCTGGGGCAAGGGGTTTCTGAGGTAGGTGATTAGATGGCAGAACAAGGAAGCAAGGGGCCAGTAGACACCTCTCACTTGTACGATGGGAAGGTTGTGAGATCTTCCGCACCCAGCAGGAAGAAGGCCGCAGGGACCCTGAAGGCTGACTCTGGGATTCCTGATGATGCAGTTCCAGAAGTCGCGATTCCTAATTGGATAGATGCAATCTTCGGAGGTCCGGTGCTGGTCAATCGGGAGTTCGTTTCACCAAATAGAATGGTCCTAACCCTCCAAATGGGTGCGATTGGGTCCCTCCTAGTCCTAGGTTTCCTAACATTCATGCTCACCCCTGTTTCAGGTACGGCATGGTTTGCTCTGACTAACATGCTTGGAATTGGCTTCCTAGGTCTGTGGCTTCACCTGCTGCTGATCCTTGTTGGACTGATATCTGGCTTCTGGGGAGTGTGGCAGAGGGACCAACGGGCAATGCTACTGTCATACATGGCCCTCATTCTAGTGACAATAAGGTTCGCAGGTAGCAAAGTGGAGTTTGGTCTGAGTTTCCTACCGGAGAACGAGGTTATTCAGAAACTGCTCCTAATCCTCTATGCTGTTTTCCTTGTTGTGTATATGGAGATATCAAGCGCAGTTATTCGTTTCTCCATGCTGGATACCTCGATCAGAACTGGAGAGGTTTACGTAATGAATGTAAAAAGCATCACTGATAGGTACAACAAGGCATTGGGGTATACCCCAGCGGTTGCAGCAGTGGTGGCAACACTCACCCTCTTCATCAATTTCTTTGTCCCGCTTTTCGTTAGGATTCTTGACCCAGTGGCTGCAAATAGGCTCGAGGACAGTGTGGAGCTGACAAGCGTTTACGGAGTTGCTCTGGGAACTATCCTAGTGTTCATTGTGATTGCCTCGATGTTCGCAATCAACCTTCCACTTAGAATCCAACAGTACCTTGAGAAGCAGGGCTGATCACAGGAATCCGCCCATCAAACCCAAGTCAGCAATAACAAGCATTGCAACCGCCTCTACGACAGGGGCAGCTCTTGGTCCGATCACTGGATCATGCCTCCCTCCGACCTTGAGTGGTTGGGTTTCATTACTTGGGAGGTGAAGCGTGAACTGCTCCCGCGGAAGGCTACTAGGGGGTTTGAAGTGAACCAGAACCCTAATCGGAGACCCGGTCGATCTCCCTCCCAGAGCCCCATCTGCTTCACCAGTATCCGCACCTTCCAACTGTGGAGAGTCGTGTCCCGGTATCCACATGTCATTGTTCTCAGAACCCCTCATTTGCGAGGATTCGACTCCATTCGAAAACTCGATTGCTCTGGCTCCAGGAATAGCCATCAGACCTCTGGCAAGAGATGGTTCGATGCCATCGAACCAAGGTTCTCCGACACCAATTGGCAGACCCTGAATCAGCAACTCGACGACAGAGCCGATGGAATCCTTCTCCCTCCGAATACGTTTGATCAGAT
>Ga0207992_1000390_pt1 | contig 22923 bp, 12 predicted proteins | sample ETN02SmetaG_FD_185788 | JGI IMG/M metagenome (GOLD analysis project Ga0207992, IMG submission 185788) | Marine microbial and viral communities from oxygen minimum zone, Eastern Pacific Ocean - ETNP2014F10-02SV255 (SPAdes) (version 2) | ecosystem: Environmental > Aquatic > Marine > Oceanic ...
CGACAACGCCGACGACGACGACGACAACGACGGCTGCCTCGACGAGGACGACGACCTGCCATACGACGACTCCGACTGCAACGACCTGGACGGGGACGGAGTCGGTGACCTCACCGACCCCGACGACGATGGCGACAACGTGATGGACGTCAACGACCCATTCCCGCTAGACGGGACCGCATGGGCCGACAACGACGGCGACGGCATACCAGACTACACCGGCGACCCGCCATTCCTCGGAAACTTCGAGGGAGGGGCGATCCCGGCTGGCTGGACCACCTTCGGCAACGCTGACTGGTTCGTATGCGGAATGGGATCCTGCGGAACCACGACAGGAAACGCGATCAACGGGTCCTACATGGCAGAGTCCGGCGACATCGACAACTCGGAGACGAGCTCGGTCGAGGTCACCATGGACACATTCGCAGGCGACGTGTCATTCGACTACGAGACCTCCACAGAGGGCTTCTGGGACTACCTGAGGTTCTACGTGGACGGCAGCCTGACCCAGAGCTGGTCCGGCGTGACGCAAGGCACCTTCACCACCACGGTGAGCGCAGGATGGCACAGCTTCGAGTGGATGTACTACAAGGACAGCAGCGTGAGCAGCAACGCGGACACGGTATGGATCGACGACGTCACCCTGCCCATCTCGCAGAACCTGACCAACGATGACCCAGACGACGACAACGACGGCGTCTACGACGAGATGGACCTCGACCCATTGGACCCATGCGTGAGCCTGGACACCGATGGCGACGGACAGCCCGACACGGTCTCGACGGGAATCTTCGACATGAGCGGGACCGGTGACGAGAACTTCACCGTCGACTGCGACATGACGATGTGGTCCGAGGACTGGGACGACGACGGCGACGGCTGGTCAGACGAGGAAGAGTGGCTATGCGGATCCAACCACCTTGACGGCGAGGAGTCCCCATGGGACCTCGACCAGGACTGGATATGCGACGATCTCGACGACGACCTGGACAACGACGGTGCACCCAACCCAGTGAACAACTGCGAGCTGTACCTTGCGTGGGACGACGAAGCCGGCTTCGTCGACTGCATCTCCGACGGATTCCACGTCGTGGACGCGGACGGCGACGGCGAGGGCTCCCTCTTGGAGCTCATACACGCATGGGCCTTCCAGTGGGGAGGCTGCGCTGACTGCGCTGACGACGGAGACGATGGCGGAGACGATGGCGGAGACGATGGCGATGACATCGGCACCATGAGCCACGACTCGGGTCACATTGACATCGAACTGTCCATACTTGACGCGGCCGGAGATGTGGATCAAACCCTCTACGGCTTCGACTGGGAGGAGACGGGTCTTGACGAGAACTCCACCGAGGCGGATGAACTTGAGTTCATACTCGATAACATCGAGTACTACTACGATTCAGAGGCAATACTGCCAATGCAGTGGTTCTTCGGCGGACTGATCGAGAACGTATCGTACGAGGGCGAATGGGGAGTAGCAGAAATCCCCGGACCAATTGGTGGCCCCACCTTCGTCTGCGGAAACGGCGATGAGGTACCCTTCGACTACGTCAACGACGAGTATGTCGATTGCGAGGACGGCTCAGACGAGCAGCAGTACGACGAGGCTGGCGATCCGATCAACTGGTTCGACTGCCACGACGGTTCCGAGATTTGGGTCTACCAGGTCAATGACGGAATGGATGACTGCCCAGATGGCGAGGACGAGCACTGGGAAGAAGATGTCTACAACGAGTTCTCATTCAACAGCACTGGCGATTACGAGGTCATGGATTGGGAGATGCACATCTCCAACGACACATGCTTGGTCGTCGCTGATGCCGTGATCTGGGGCAATGACATGTCTTCCGACGACCCAGCCAACTGGACCATTCAGATGGGCGCCTTCAGCACGATAATGGCAGGACCTGCATTCGGTGCCGACGAGGACATGGACGGCATGCCCGACTGCCTAGCAGACATGTTCGGAGATGACGATGACGACGGAGACGGTGACGGTGACGGTGACGGAGACGGTGACGGAGACGGCACCGACGAGCCACCAGAGGTATGGCCATCAGAGGATGACTGGAATGCGTTCTACGAGAGCATCGGAGGCTTCCTGCTGCAATGGGATGCTGACAACAGCTCCTCGTTCAGCTTCGACGAGTACTGGCAGTTCGCGACCGACACCAACGAGGGCTTCGACTTCGAGAACCCGGGGTACACCGCGGACTCGACCGAGTGGGACCAGTTCCCATACGACCCATCCGAGCAAGTCGACACCGACATGGACGGGATAGGCGACAACGCTGATGGCGACGACGACAACGACGGCGTTCCTGACAGCCTCGACGCGTTCCCATACGACCCGACCGAGGACTCCGACCTAGATGGCGACGGGATAGGGGACAACTCGGACGACGACATGGACGGCGACGGAATCGACAACGAGAACGATGACTTCGACAGCGACCCAACGGCAGCAGCCGACAACGACGACGACGGAATAGACGACGATGCAGATCCCGACGACGACAACGACGGCGTCCCTGATGTGGCTGACTGGTCCCCAATGGACCAGGATTGCATAGAAAACCAGGCGGTAACCCACGACAGCAGTCGCACCGATGACTGCGAGGTGGTCGACACCGACGGAGACGGGATTGGCGACAACGCCGACACCAACGACGATGGTGACGAAGTGCTTGACGTGGATGACGCATTCCCACTGGACTCGACCGAGTGGGCCGACTTTGACATGGACGGGATAGGCGACAACGCCGACCCCGATGACGACAACGACGGCTACCCTGACGAACTGGACGTAGGTTTCGAGTACGATGCTAACGAGCACAGGGACACTGACGGGGATGGGATCGGCGACGGGGCTGACCCAGACATCGACGAGGACGGCTGCCTGAACTCCGAAGACGCGTTCCCGCTGAACGAGCTCGAGTGTGTGGACACTGACGGCGACAACATCGGCAACAACGCCGACCCCGACGATGACAACGACGCCGTGCTCGACGCGGACGACTGGGCACCGTTGGACGACACCGAGCAGTACGACACCGACAAAGACGGGTTAGGAAACAACTGGGGCGACGATGATGACGACGGTGACGGCTTCGATGATGACGACGAGATCTCCTGTGGAACGGACTCGCTCGACTTGCTCTCAGTGCCATCGGACTTCGACGGTGATGGGATATGCGACGCCCTCGACGACTCGGATGACAGGTCTCAGGACGTCAAGGACGCCAATGCGCAAGAGGCACCAGGGTTCACCCCAGGATTCGCATCCGTGCTCGCCGTCGTCTCCCTGCTTGGCGCTGCCATGCTAGGACGACGAAAGGACGACTGATCCTAGGATCGGTAAAACGTAACCCCGGGCCGGGGGCCACCCGGCACCCGGCTCGGGGCCACAACCCAATGCTGATAAGTCCCCCATCGGACAAGGGGAACATGCCAGGCACGACTCGAGCCGAGATCAGGACTCTGAAGGTAGGGAGATTCGTGGCGATAGAGGAAGATGCCTACAAGATACTAAGCATGTCCAAGTCCAAACCAGGTAAGCACGGCTCTGCGAAGGCGAGGATCGAGCTCGAGGACATCTTCACCGGCCAGAAGCGCTCGCACGTCGGTACCGTCACGGACACCATCAACATCCCAATGATAGAGAAGGGTTCGGCAATAATCACTCACATACAGGGGAACGAGGTCCATGCCATGGACAACAAGACCTACCAGACACTCATCCTTCCCGTCGAGGAGGGGATGAACCTCCAGTCCGGGGGGGAGATACAGTGGATGGAAGCCATGGGCAGGTTCAAGATCAGCCGCGACCACTAGTCTGCTTTTCTCCACATTGCACCTTCTCGGCCGCGAGAAGTATAAGCGTCGTTCTCGTACGCTCAGAACGAGGGACATGTCAGACGTCGAGCGCTCCGCCTACAGGCAACCCGTAACCGCCTCGGGACTCGAGGCCATCGAATCGGGAACCCTGACATGGCTCGACGAGGACATGTACAACAACCTGAACACCGGGCTATTGGAGCAGTACCTGGAGGAGAAGAACCTCAACGAGTCCTTCGAGATAAGCCACTGGGACACACGGAAGGTGCTAATCGGGATACTGGTGGGTGCGATCTTCAGCGGGGTTACCGCTTACATCGGCCTCAAGATCGGACTAGCTGTTTCAGCTGCTTGGTATGTGGCATACCTCCTTGGCATGGCCCTCCAATGGTCCCCATCGGAGGTAAACATCGCAACCAGCGCCACTACCGGGGCGACCAATGCCTCAATTGGCTTCATCTTCACATTCCCTGCCATTTTCCTCCTCGCGTACTCCGAAGACTACAAGGTAGGGGATGGGCACCTGATAGGCTCCGTGGACACCCTCAACCTGGCATTCATCGGAATAACCGCATCCATGTTCGCCGGTTTCCTCGGGGTGATGTACTTCATCATCTTCAGACGTGTCTGGCTGGTCGAGGACCCACTCCCCATGCCGGGCTTCGAGGCCACACTGAAGATGCTGGACATCTCCTCCGACGTCAGCTCAGGTTCCGCCGAGGCCGCTCGTGACTCGCTGCGCACCGTTGGAATCTGGACCATCCTCACCATGGGCCTGATGTTCGTCATCGACTACCCGATCAGGTGGTCGAAGAAGATCGCGGGTGTCCCAAGCAGCATAGCGGACTGGTTCGCAATGACCCTATCCGGAGAGAGGTGGGGGCTTGCCTCGGTATACACGGAGAGGTGGATCCACCAGCCAAGCGAGCTCTCGGAGGGGCAATTCGCCCCCTACAACGGGATCACGACCTACGAGCAGGGCAACCCCATGTCATACACCTTCCTCGGGATCGAGATCAGCCCCACGCTCTTCGCAATAGGCTGGTTCATGAAGTTCAGAGCCGCCCTCCTGGTGAATCTGGGAGCCATACTGGCATGGTTCTGGCTCATTCCGCTGGCCGTCCTCCAGGACGTTCCAGTGTACGATCCCGCCCAGGGGGTATACGTCAACATCACCCAACTGGGCCCCATAGTCCAGTGGGAGGCATTCGGCTCAATCGTCAGAACTGTCGCAATTGGTGCGATTCTGGGAGGGGGCTTCCTCGGGCTGTTCAAGATGGCTCCTACCTTCATCGGGATTTTCGGGGACATCACCCAGGCATTCTCCGGAGAGCAGGGGGAGGAGTTCGTTGACGGAAAGGGATGGTACGAATGGCCCCTCTACCACATCCCAGTCTTCATGCTGGTATCATTCATCGCAATAACGGCAATCTTTGTTCTGGGGGGGTATCCCGCAATACCCTCGCTGATATTCTCGATGGTCCTCCTGTCAACGACATTCCTCCTTGGGGCCATCGCCGTCCGAGTGATGGGCGAGACGGGGATAGAGCCCGTCTCGGGGACCTCATTCATAGTGCTCCTGATCCTCCTCATGGTCTTCCTAAACCTGGACGTTGGACTGACCAAGGAGGAGTCGATACTGATGTCCCTCGTCGGCACCACCGTCTTCGGCTCGGCAATCAGCATGAGCGGTACCGTGGTCGGCGACTACAAGAACAGCCTATACATCGGAAACAGGCCATATCACATCTCAAAGGGCAACATAATGGGTGTCGTGCCAGGGGCGATCCTAGGTGCGGGAGTGGCAATCTTCCTCTCCAAGCTTCTTGCTGATGGGACTATAGAACTACTAGCACCGCAAGCAAACGCATTCGCGTACTTCACCACGATACTGGCAGAGGGGCAAGGGAATTGGAGCGCTCTGCTAATCGGCATGGCCCTTGGGGCATTCGCAGAATGGGCCACAGGAATGGGCACCTCATTCGGATTGGGCATGTACCTGCCCACTCCGGCGACATTCCCCATGCTGATCGGAGGGGCATACCGTTCGTGGTGGGAGGAGCGCAGGCTCAAGCCCGTGGTAGAGTCAGTGAGGGCCGAGGAAGGGGGGCCAGCGGCTGAGAAGAAGAGCGCCCAGATGCTGCTACTGACCTTCATGATTGCAGCAGGCGCACTAACTGGCGAGGCATTCTACGGGGTCGAGGCAGCTGTCCTAGCTGTCCTGGATGAGATTTCTGTTGGCGGACAGGCACTCTCCCTCTACTCGTGGTGGCCGATAGCTAGACTAGGCGGATTCGTGATGATCAACGTGCTGCTCGGGGTTATCGTATACGCACTTTTCAGCAAGGCCGGGATAATCGGGGGAGGTGCCTCTGGAGGGTCACCTCCCAAGCCCGCAAAGGTCAGAGGCAAGGTCAAGGCTCCAAAGAAGAGCACTGGCGTAATGGATGCCGAGCTGGCGGACTGACCATGGTGGTTTCCAAGGCACCCCCTGCGACAGCATGGCTGACGCTGTCAGTTGCCGTACTCGCAGTCTCCAGTGCTGGCATAGTTCTCCAGGAGATGTCCGAGGTCCCTCCGCTCCTCCGTGCATCTTGGAGGATGCAAGGAACCGCTCTAGTCCTGCTCCCCGGATTCCTCTACCAGTCCCTCAGCTCTTCCGACTTCGAGTTTAACCGCAATGACGCCCGACTAATCCTCGCCTCGAGTCTTTTCCTCGCAGCTCATTTCGGCAGCTGGGTTTGGTCATTGGACAACACCAGCCTAGTCCACAGCCTCCTGTTCGTGAACACGCACCCATTGGTGGTCGTGGCAATAATGCCCTTCTTGGGCGAGACCGTCCGCAGAGGCCACATCACTGGGGTGGTTTTGGGCTTCGGCGGTGCCACGCTCTCCCTGGCCGACATCGGTGACGGCGGCCAAGTATCGCTTGCGGGGGACCTAGCAGCATTCGCTGGGGCCGTCACAGTGGTGGGGTACATCCTGGTTGGCAGGCACCTCAGGTCCGAGAGGGGCATGCCGATTTTCATTTACGCCTTCCCCGTAACCATGGCAGCGGGTATTTGGCTCTCATTCGCGACGGTACTCTTCGAGGGGTCCTCGTTGTCATCCATTGAGCCATCCGACTCACTGACTGGTTGGTCCGATCCAATTTGGATTGCATGGGTCGCATACCTGTCCTTGGGTCCTGGGCTATGTGGTCACACCGGGGTTAACACCGTACTTCGCTGGTTTCCACCAATCGTCGTGTCGATCGCGTTGCTGATGGAGCCAGTGCTCGGCGCAATTATCGGGTGGCTCTGGACTGACGAGGTCGTGATAGGGATGCCCACTGTAGCCGGCGGCTTGATGATGATGTCAGGAGCAATCATGGTCACTCTCCAGGAGAGGAGACAGAATTCCAGTGAATCGGTTTCATAACATGATTTCCACGCGGGATGACGATGACATTCCCATTGCTCCTGACGAATGACGATGGCATCCACTCCTCTGGGTTGCAGCAATTGGCATCATCCCTGAATGAGAGGGGGCATCCAGTAGTAATCCTCGCTCCGCTCACCGAGCAATCCGCAGTAGGGATGAAACTGACACTTCGTGACGACATGGCATTCCAGGAGCACGCTGACATCGCCGAAAACATCAGGGTCAACGAGTCGGTCCCGCTGCGTGTCTTCTCTTTGGATGGGTCCCCATGCGATTGCGTCATTGTCGCAATAGACGGGGGCCTGGGGCAATGGGCTCCCGAGATCGAGCCATGGATGTGCATCTCAGGCATTAACAGGGGCCCTAACCTATCCGTCGACGTTCTTCACTCCGGCACCGTTTCTGCAGCCCGTGAGGCGGCCCTGTACGGCTTGCCATCCCTCTCGGTCAGCCTAGCGACCTACTCGCATGAGGACTACTCCGATTCAATAGGCGCAACACTGGATGTAATTGCTCGGCTTTCCAGATTTGTGACAATGAAACCAGAAAACCTACTGAGGCCACAGGGGTCCAAGAGGATCCCACCAGCAGATTCCGATCCCGACTCAATAAGGTCGTGGTTTCTCCAGGGTAACCTGTTTCTGAACCTGAATGTCCCGGAGGCATGGAAAGGTTCCTTCCAGACAGTCCCACTAGGAGCTAGATGGTATCACAATGCAACAGATATGCTACAAAAGGATGCCATTGGGGTGGCTTTCGAGGTCGGAGCGGCCAGAATAGTGGACGAGGATATAGAAATGACTGATTGCAACGCTGTGATTATCGGAAAGGCGGCGTTAACCCCTCTAGCGAGCTGGCCCCAGAATCACCCACTTGGGGTGCCGCAGTCTGTGATGGAAGCATCCAACAAGATGGGGGAAGGTGGGATGCCCGAGTGGTTCTAGCTCCCATCAAGAAGATAGTGTAGAATGGCAATGCACGAGTGCCCCTGAAGCCACCTATCTCCCAGTGAGAGGGAAACAGCCCCCTTGAGTGATTGAGTGTCAGGTTCGGCCAATGGCTTGTCATCGGAGATGATGAAACCCAGATCCACCGAGGAGGGGACATCGGAGAAATCACCCCCCTCGGCATCCAGTATAATCGGGCAAACGCCTCTATCAGACCATTCCTGCACCGTCTGTTCAATACCCCCTCCCGAGTGTAGAATTCCGCTGCTGAACTCTCTGAAACGATCCCTGGGGGGGACTGGCTCCTTCAAAACCCCCTTAATCTGGCCAGAAATCGACCTCTCGTCAGGCCTGACTCCGGCAAGAGAGGACCCATTGAACCAAATCCTCCTGCTCGGGCCATCGCCACCCATCAGGTGGAGTACAGCATGGCTATCTTTCCTAATCCCATGTGAGACGAAGAGTGCTGAATTTACCGCCCTCGCAAGTACGTCCATTCGCCCTCCAGAACCAGCGAGGTCATTCAGGTTCAGAGCTCCCGAACTAGGCGTCCTATGGCCAATTATCGCAAACCACCTTTCCAGCTAATCACCCCAGATCGAGATCGTCATCGATCCCCATCATAGATTGCATTTGACGCCTCATCTTCCTGTCTCCTCTGAAGCCTCGCATCATCTTCTTACTCCTATTCCACTGCGTTAGCAGCTCCTTCACCTCCTTTTCCTCACAACCCGATCCTCGAGCAATACGCCTAATCCTACTTGACTTGAGTAGAAGCGGGTCATCCTTTTCCTCTTGCGTCATTGAGTCCATTACAATTCGATATTTGTCGAGATTTGCCTGCATCTGCCTCTTCTGAGCCACCCCCATATTGCCCATGCCGCCGAACATCGTATCGGGCAAATGTGAGAGTACCTTGTCCAGCGTCCCAATCTTACTCATCATTTCCATCTGGGCATACATGTCCGTGAGCGTGAATCTGCCTGACATCAGCCTCTTCGTCAAGCGCATTGCTTCTTGTTCATCCAGATCCTCCGGGGCTAGATCGATTAGTCCTTTGATATCGCCCATACCCAGCAATCGTGAAATGAACCTATCAGACTCGAACTTCTCGATATCGCCTATCTTCTCCCCCTCTCCAACGAAGACAATCGGAGCACCAGTGGTTGAAACAGCACTTAGAGCACCACCACCTCTTGCAGTACCATCTAACTTGGTCACTATGGTTCCAGTAACGCCCACTAGCTCGTGGAATGTTTCGGCCATTGGGCCAGCAGCCTGTCCAACCTGGGCATCAATGACTAGGAATCTCTCAGAGGCATTTGCAATCCGGGCAATCTCGAGCAACTCATCCTTCAACTCCCCATCAAGGCTGTCCCTCCCAGCAGTATCTATGATCACGACATCAGAAGTTCCCACTTTCTTCAGGCCATTCCTGACAATTTCCGCTGCAATCTTAGAACCCGGCTCCCCGTAAACTTCTACACCAGTCCCTTCAAGCATCTGACTCAATTGCTCGAATGCCCCCGGGCGGTGAACATCTGCCTCTATGACCGCTACCTTTGCACCATGGCTCCTCCTCCACCAATCTGCTAGTTTGGCAGTAGTTGTGGTTTTGCCCTGACCATACAGTCCAACCATTAGTACAGTCTGATTGTGAGGTTTGATTTCCCTAGGAGGGCCAAGAATCCTAACCATCTCTGTGTAAATCAGATTCATTGCATGGGTCTCTAGTTTAACTCCCGGACGAGGCTCCTCCTCGACCATTCCTCTTTCGACTCGCTCTGTGAGCTCCTTAGCCTGCCTAACATTGAAATCAGCCTCCAGAAGTGCCCTTCTGAGTGATTTGCTGAGGTCCTTGACGGTATCTTCGTCAATCTTCCTCTTTCCCTTCAGAAGACCTATCGAACCCAGAACTCTATGCTTGAATCCCTCTAGCGCCATGAGTTTCGGCACCAATCGTGTGGTTTGAACATTGTCTGGCCACCAAGGGAGATGCAGGTCGTCTAATATCCGCTGTACTGAAAGGGAACCCGTCATGGGGGGGATATGGCTGAAGCACCCATCGAGTTGTGGGAGATGCAGGTTGCCTTCGCAATCGGTCTTTTGGGGATATACGTCGGTTGGAGGGGAACTATAGCAAAAATGACAGGATTCTACGACTTATCCGGGGCCGTTAAGACTTTGCTATATGGGATAATTTCAGGGGTCTTGGCCGCCTCAGCCATTGATGCCCTGATACTATCAGAAGTCAGAAATGAGACTCAGAACATCATCTCGATTAGTGCTATCGCACTAGTGATCGCTCTGGCCGAGTCTTCATTCACGCTATTCGTACTTGGTCGCTCTAGAACCGTTGGATTGAGGGCCTGTGCCCCATATGGTTGGACACTCGGGTTGGGTTTTGGGGCAATGCGTTCGGCTCATCTAAACGTCCGATTATTCGACCCAGTAGTGTGGGAGGGAACTGGTTTCAGCATACAAAACATAGTCTTGGCGTTGCTTCTCACTGTGGTAACCTGTCTTGGTCATGCATCAATTACTACATGGCAGGGATCCAGAATGATCGAAAACAGTAGATTCCGACCAGTAGTTTACGCTTCCATCGCACGCTCTGCTCTGATTCTTGCCACAGTTCTCACAGTCTTCTTCCCACCGACTCTGGCACTAGTTGCCCCCATTGTGGCGTGGTCTTGGTTCCCTGCCCAGGAATCATGGCTGCCATCCGGACTCACCCCTTCTGCAAGACAGGCGTATAGGAGAACGATACGGCAAGCGGAGATAATCAAATCCAAGGCAGACAGTAGAATCAGGGGAAAGTTAGTCGATTCCGAGGAATAGTGCAGAAAAAGGCAATTTTCTCAATTTTCCAGTCATGGCGCAGGATTATATCCAATTCACATATTCATTTGGCTGAATGCGAGTCATTATCGCAGGTGCCGGCGAGGTCGGCCGGGGTGTCGCCGCCGCGCTACGAGGTGAGAAGAGGGGCGTAGCGATGATTGACCCTGATCCCAATGCAATTAGTGACTCGCAATCTTTGGATTGCCTCTTGATTACTGGAAACGCACTCTCTAGGGACTCATTGGTAAGGGCCGGTATCAGCGACGCAGAAATTATCGTTTTTGCCACAAACGATGACAACGTGAATATTCTGGGTTGTGCATTTGCAAAACGAGTATTCAGTGAGCAGGTAGGTGATAGAACCGCTTCTGGATTGATTACGATAGCCAATGTTCGCGATTCTGAAATCACACATCCTACCAGGGGGGCGGGGCCATTGGAGAACTGGGCTCGAACAAACTTCGTCGTCTCACCCTCCACCGATGTTGTCGAACAATTGATTTCCGGTTTGGTCGCACCTTCGCTTTCTGACATTATCCCCCTGGGTGACAATGCATGGATTGTCGAATCTAGCGTATCGATAGACTCGCCATTGATCGGTTCGACAACTGGAGATGCAAACTCTAGATCTCGTTCAGACCCCGACTATCCTAGGATTATCGCGATGAAAGGACAAGGCAACAAGGGGCGGATAGTTTCTGGGAATGAAATCATCCAGGTAGACGACATGCTGGTTTTCGTCATTGGCGCGACGAAATTCTTCGGAGAGGTCGCAAGAATGGTTGGAGATGTGGACTCAGAGATGCCAGAGAAGCCCAGGGTTGCTGTTTTCGGCGCAACAAGCTTTGGGAGCAAACTGGCTGAGCACTATCTCAGCAAAGGTTCGAATGTAGTGATTATCGAGCCCGACTTGGATGCAGCAAATGCAATAGTCGGCTCACGAATAGGAGTAAACAAGCGTCTCGATGTGATTCACGGCGACCCTCAGGACGAGGACTTGCTCAGGGAGCTCGCTGTAGAGGATCATGATATTGCCATTTCTACTCTGAGTGATGACAATCTCAATATTTCAATCGCAATGAGGACCTTTGACAAAGGCGTTTCTAGGACTGGATTGATTCTGAAGGACAGAGCACTTGTGGAGGCTATACAGAGAATTGGGCTTAGGCCTGTCAGCAAGCGTAGAGTAGCCGTGAAGTCGATTCTCAAGGCAATCCACATGCATGTCCCCGGCCTTTACGAACCAATTCCAAGAATCCCGTCCCTGGTCTCAATGTCTGCTGAAATCAACCCCGGCAACTCACTTATGGGCAAAGAATTGGACGAAGTTGAGGGCATTATTGGGGCGAATCTTGTGATGCTAGAGAGGATGGGTGCGGATGGGGACTTCCACCATATCGTAGAAGGCAAAATTGGCTCCTTGGAAGAAGGCGACCGAATCTACCTAATTCTAGAAATTGACGATGTAGGGAAGGCCGAGGAGTCACTACGGAGTTAGTATGCGCTGGGAGGTTGTTAGCCTAGTTCTTGGATGGACCATTGGTTTGGTTTCATTGCCTTTGGTCGTTGTTGGATTCTACAGCCTTTATTCCGAGGGCCTAGAGCCCGCAATCCGTACATTTGCAATTCCTACCCTGATTTCTATTACTGTCGGATACGCACTCGTTCGCTATTCTCGTGTTTCTGACCCTTCTGCAAGGGTAAGGGACAGGGAGGCATTTGCCTCAGTCGCCTTGGGGTGGATTCCTGTGGTAATTGTGGGCGCTTTGCCTCTTTGGCTGGGGGGGATGTTCCATGGCCCATTCGGCGAATATTGGGACCCCGGTCACGAGAATTCGATTAGTCAGATATTGTACGGCCTACTACATTCGTGGTTCGAGTCAATGTCAGGTTTTACGACCACCGGTGCCTCACTTGTAGACCCAGCCACTAGTCCTGTTTGTGGCTCTGGATTAGCCGGAATCAACGAATTTCAGGGAGACTGCCTGGGGAGTCAGAGGAAAAGCCTCATTCTTTGGCGCTCAATATCTCAGTGGATCGGTGGAATGGGGGTAATTATGCTAGGGCTCCTAATTTTCTCAAGGGCTCTCGGTGGAGGGATGGCGCTAGCCAGGGCCGAACTAACCGGCCCCTCGGTCTCGAATCTTGGAACGACTCTAGAGGGAACAGCTCGGAAACTATGGGCCATTTACGTCGGTCTCACGCTCCTAGAGGCAGTTCTGCTGTTTCAGTTTACAAAGATGGGTTCTTTTGACTCGATAAACTATGCTCTAACGACAATGCCATCCGGTGGTTTTGGAACCACCGATGGGGGGATTATGCACTTCAATGACGCCATCATTGAATCGATCGTAATGGTTTTCATGCTACTTACGTGCATTAACTTCAGCCTACTGTATTTTGCATTCTCGGGCAGATCAAACGACATCTGGAAGGATGAAGAACTCCGGACATATCTGCTAATTGTTTTCATTGCATGGGTTGCAATGGCGATAAACATCTATCGCTCAGATGATCTGGGTTATGGTTTATTGGAATCAATCCGGCACTCCATTTTCCAGGCCATTTCGATTACCAGTACTGGATTTTCTAGTGCCGACTTCTCCGATTGGCCTGTCTTCAGTCAGTTTGTTTTGCTCCTCTTGATGATTATCGGTGCCAGTGCGGGGTCTACCGGAGGCGGTCTCAAGGTTCTCCGTATCAGAATTGCATTCGAACTGGCTAAGAGAGAAGTAATGAAAATAATTCAGCCACGGAGGGTTGTTGCGATTAGATTCAATCGTTCCGTAGTCGACGAGGAAAGGGTCTGGATTATTCTGGGAATGGTCAGCTCCTGGATGGTCTTAGTCACTGCCTCCATGCTGACCATTTCTTTCCTAGAGCCAAATCTAGACATGGATGACGTATTATCTGTCTCCATCTCATTACTAGGTAATACGGGCCCTGCATTGGGTGATTTCGGCCCTTCCGGAGCCTCTGCATCGTGGGCTGCCATGAGCACTCCCTCCCTACTTGCATCCACTATTCTGATGTGGTTAGGTCGACTTGAACTTCTCACAGTTCTGGTTCTCCTCCATCCAAAGACTTGGGAGTCAGACTAGCCGAATCTATCTAGGCTCGGCTGGGTTTCATCTTCGACTTGATCATCGGGGGGCTTCGATACTATAATTTCAGCACTCTCAGCAGGTCTTTCTTCTCCGAATAATTCCATTATCTCTTTTGCACTCTTGCTAGATTTTGGAATTCCGTGCATGGCAAGATGATCCTCTGCTGACAAGCCGATCTTCTTTGCCACGCTAAAGTCATCCTCAGATCCACCTAGGCTCGAATTATGGATTGCGAGCAGAGTCGGCCACAGGTCTTCTCTAATCGACGCGCGACTCGCCCCAAATTCACCAGAAAGACTGGAAATCAGACTCCCCGTCCGCCAAGCCTCGCCACCCCTCCTTAGAAAGTCCGGGAAACTGACGAATACCTCATTCTCACTTTCCGCCTTCGAGCCAGAAGCTATGGCTTGGGCAGGCAGTGCTGAACCCCAGTACCAGGACCTGAATGCCCGATTGGTGAATTTTGTGGCAAGAAATGAATCAGATTTGCACATAGCCCCTGAAACTGCCTCCAAACTGGAAGCTGCCATTATCGACTGATTGTTCCAAGCGAACCAAGCCAACATCTCATCCGGATCCTTGTCGGAGTTCCGGACAATCTTGGAAATACTCGCGCCCGATCGAGTCGTGTATGCTCTCTTTAGGGAGTTGAAAACGTTGATCTGCGAGTCCCTTACGACTGAATCCGAGAGGTCTTGGACCGAACTCATTTCTATGTGGCCTTCAACTACGCATGAAAGCGACTGCAGATCCCTGACTAGGGCTCTGAGATCGCCCGGATTTCCGTCAATTAGAGCATTAAGAGACTCGGGATCGATGCCGACTCCCTCAGAATCCAGGACTCTGAGCGCTATTCTCCTAAGGTCAGACCGATCCACCCTATCGAAAATGACATTCTCCGAGACTCTCAGAACCCTATCTCTGTTGGATCTCCAATTTCCACCCCGTCCCCATAGCCTCATTGGGTCATTGCAGGTCATTATCACTGGATTTTTTGTATTTTTTAGTAGGTTGAGGAGCTCTGCCTTGCCGCCAGAGTCGCCCCTCAAAACAGCCCCATCATCCTCGGCCCCCATAGTCTTCTCAATACGCTCTTCAGAGACCTTGGCGAATCCCCCACTGAGATGGTCCACTTCGTCAAGCAGGATCACCGTCCTACTGGTCGCAGCGGATTCCATTGAGAAATGTTCGAGCGAGAAATTCTGAGATCCCCTCGTTGCTGAGCCTCGAATCGCAGCCGCATTCCTTTGCTCAGAAGCATTCAGTTCAACAACCGTCCATCCTCTTTCTTTGGCCAATGCATGTGCTAGGGTGGTCTTACCGACACCCGGTGGACCGGAAAGAAGTAAACCCCTCTTTTTAGGCACCTTTCCCGCAGTCCAGCTATCTAACCACAACTTGACCCTTCTCAACTTGTCTCCGTTCCCTTCCATCTCCGATAGTGTGGTAGGGCGGTATCGCTCTGTCCAGTCATCTGGTCTGATGCCTCCTTCCACAGACATAGATGCCCTCGGCGACACTTGAAGATTAGCCTAGAATAGGGATTGCAGAGATTTCGAAGTTAGCCTCTCAATCAGAGTATCGATGTCAACACGAACCTGCCTCTGGTCATCCCTTCTTCTGATTGTCAATGTGCCGTCATCAAGAGATTGGTGATCAACTGTAACAGCCCAAGGGACACCAATCTCATCTGATCTTGCGTACCTTCTCCCGATCGATCTGCTAGTGTCAATTTCAGCGAAAATGCCAGAAGTTGAGCCAATCCGTTCCAAAACCTCTCTTGCCATTGCCCCCATTCCGTCCTTGTCGAAAAGAGGCAACACCACTAGATCATAAGGTGCCACAGAAGGTTCCAGAGCCAAGATAGTGTACTGCTCTCCTTCTTTCTCCAATTCAAGATAGTTGTGATCGAGGATATGCCAGATGATTCTGTCTATCCCGAATGCCGGCTCGATTACGTGCGGTGTGAAGTACTCGCCGGAAACTACCGACTCTTGAAGAAATCTTGTCACCATCCCCTCTTCGATTTCTACTGTAGTGCCATCAGCAAGTGTGAGTGTAAAGGGGATGATTTCAGGCAAATCAGTCAGTTCAGATAATGCTTCTGCAACGTCCGAAGCCCTTTCCTTGAAAGCAGGCCCGATCACCGAACCCACTGGCTTGAGAGTCTCACGACTCTCATTGACGGGGGCTTCGAAGTTCCTCCATCCCCTCAATAGCCCGGACTTGGAATACTTCTCGTGAGACTCCAAATCGTGACACGTCCTATTGGCTATCCCAACAACTTCAATCCACCCGTGCTCACCACTGAGTTCGCAGTCCCAGCAGTCAGATGCGTAATGAGCCATCTCAGTACTAGCGTGCTGCCTGAATCTAACTTTCTCGGGATCAATCCCGACATCTTCAAGGAATTGCATCGTCATAGCTAGGAACCAAGCCACAGTTGGATGCTTAACAATTCCAGTCTCGAACGCTTCTTCGATAGTGGTCTCTATCTCACTCGAGTGGGGGCCATCGGGATCGGGTAGCATGCTGATTCTTCTTTGCCATCTGCTCAAATCAGTGGATGGTGGGTTTTCCGGGTCAATGAAGTACTCTAATTCTGCCATATTGAACTCCCTGAGACGAATCATTCCCTGACGAGGGCTGATTTCGTTTCTGTACCCCTTTCCAGTTTGCATTGCCCCAAATGGTAACCTCTGTCTGAAATGTCTGTAGAGTGCTGGATAAAGCATGAACATCCCTTGCGCAGTCTCTGGCCTCATGTAAGCAGCCCTCGAACCCCCCATTGCACCAATACTCGTTTGAAACATCAAATTCATCGGACTGGCCCCTGACCAGTCCTGGGAACCACAACTGGGGCACTTCACCCCATTCGTCGAAATAAACTCATCAAGATCCGAAGAATCCAGGATCTCCGGGTTGTCGTGGAGGCCGTCAAGAAGGTGATCACTTCTGAATGCCCCACCACAGGATTTGCACTCAGACATTTTGTCATTGAATTCGCCAACATGACCGCTTGCAACAAGAACTGATTCGGGGGTAATCGTCGGCGAATCAATTTCCACCACATTCGGAACCTTGCCCCAGTGCTCAATCCATGAATTAACTACGCGCCGCTTAATTCTGGCTCCCACCGGCCCGTAGTCAATCAGTCCAGAAACGCCGCCATATATCTCGAAAGATGGGAGCACAATACCCCTCCTGCGGAGCAGGGAGGATAACCTCGGCATCCTTCCTTTGTCGTCCATATGGCCAACGACAACCAATCGTGGTTTTCAAGCCATCCTAGTGACAAGGGCTATTGTCGCGATTGAGTAGCCATGACTAGTTTTTCCGCCACAATAAGCCAATTTAGGGCCATTTTCTGAGAAGCATTCATTTATGCAATCGATAGCCTGAAACGCAAGGTGGTTTGTAAAAAATGCCAGAAATTACGTATGTCTCTGATATTTCTGAGACCGAGGATATTCTGGAACAACTCTCACCTCCTGTGAGAAATTGGTTTCAAGACAAGTTTCCCGATTTCACTGAGCCCCAGAAAGTTGCTATTCCTCAGATTCTGTCGGGAGAGCACCTGTTACTATGCTCACCCACTGGCTCTGGTAAGACATTGACGGCCTTCCTTTCAATTATTGACGACTTGGTTCGGAAATCACTAGAGGGTAAGCTAACAGATACTGTGCAATGTATCTACATCTCACCGATAAAGGCTCTAGCAAACGATATTCAGAAGAATCTCATAGGGCCTCTTACAGAAATAAAGGAGAGATTCCTACCTGGTAGGGCCCAGGAAATCAAAGTAGGACTCAGAACCGGTGACACGCCCCAGAAAGAAAGGGAGAGGATGCTGAGGAAACCCCCTCACATTCTGATTACTACTCCAGAATCATTAGCCCTCGCCCTCGCATCGAAGCGGTTCCGCCCACTTCTGAATGACTTGCAATGGTTAATTGTCGACGAGATGCATTCCCTTGTGCCTACAAAAAGAGGTACACATTTGTCTCTGAGTCTTGCACTTATGGACTCAGTAGTGGACTCCGATGTTCAGAGGATTGGTATTAGTGCAACAATGGAGCCACTTAGTGAAGTAGCAGAGTTCCTAGTTGCCAGTGATTCCAGGGAGGACCAAGGAAATCAACAGAGAGTCTCGATAGCCAAGATTTCTGGGTCAAGGAAGCTAGATCTGGACATCATCCTCCCCACTCCAAGATTCACATCAATACCTGTCAAGGAGGTCCTGGACCACAATATCGATAGAATCAAGGAACTAGTCGAGGCCCACACTACAACCCTTGTTTTCGTGAATACTAGGAACATGACTGAGACGTTTGTACAACGTCTGAAAGTTGCCGGGGTTGCAGGCGTGGAGGGGCATCACGGATCAATGGACAAATCCATTCGTCTAGATGTAGAACAGAAACTCAAAGATGGAAAGCTGAGGTGCGTGGTTTCCTCATCGAGCCTTGAGATGGGGATAGACATCGGCTCAGTTGACTTGGTAATCCAGGTTGGCTCTCCCGGTTCCATTGCCACGGCACTACAGAGGATAGGTAGGGCAGGCCATCAGGTAGGAGGCCTGCCAAGAGCACGTTTCCTACCCACCTCCTCCCATGATCTGTTGGAAATTGTTGCACTACAGAACGGCATACTATCGGGAAACATGGATCTGCTTAAGTTCCCACAGAACTGCCTAGACGTTCTGGCCCAGTTCCTAATAGGATTGACAATTATCAGGGAATGGGATATCGACGAAGCCTACGAACTGGTCCAAGCATCTTGGCCCTATCGTAATCTTCCCTATGACGACTACATCGAAGTGCTAGATCTCTTGGAAGAGGAGAGAAGAGTATGGGTCGACTGGGAGGAGAATCGTTTCGGAAAGCGGGGCTATGCCCAAATGATATACTACACAAACATAGGTACCATTGCTCCTGACAATAACTATCTTGTCTTCACTTCAGATGGTACCCTAGTCGGGCAACTCTCATCTTCATTCGTTTCGAGCATGAGGAATGGCGATGTTTTCTTGCTGGGCGGCTCAACATACAGGGTTGCTAGCGTAATAGGAACAAGGGTGAACGTAACCCCAGCAACCGGATTCCGACCCACCATACCTTCGTGGACCGGAGAAGCGATGAGCAGGACCAGCGAACTAAGCGATGAGGTCCTCGGATTATTGAGTATCCTATCTATCCAGTATAGAACTGGAAATTCGATCACACCATTCCTAGTCGATGTCATGGGGCTCAATAAACCAGTAGCTAACGCTCTATCACAGTTCCTTGACGAGCACTCTGCGACTACTTTCCAGGTCCCTTCCCAGGATCGAATCCTAGTGGAGCAGGTAGAAGCCCCTCTGCCGACCTATGTCGTTACAACATGTAGGGGCCGGGCCTTCAATCTAGCACTAGGTTACCTCTTTGCCGGAATGGCGACCAGAGACGACATCATCGTGCATGAACTCTCTTTCGACGAGAATGGATTCATGGCAAAATTGAGCCACGAGGTCGAGGTTTCCCTGATTCCAGAAGTCTTCCGCGGCAAACGTAGCGAGGAAATCCTAAACAAGTACCTCATCGATTCACAGCTCTTCGCAAAACGATTCCGTGAGGTTTCATCTAGAAGCATGCTCAATCCCCGGAGGATAGGGGCCGAAGAAGTGAGCCCCAAGCAGTTCCAGGTCAAAGCAGAGCAGATCATGAACAAGCATAGGAAGATGGATGAATCAGTAATCGTCAGAGAGGCGATGAATGAGATTCTTAATACTGACTTGGGGATGGGTCAATTAAGACAATTCATAGGGAGAATGGATGCTGAGGACGTCCGCATAGTCCATCGTAGGGTCAAGATTCCTTCCCCACTGGGCCTAACCCTATTCATGTCCTCTTTCGAAGACCTACTTTCACTCAGAACACGCGCATATCTGATCAAAGACATGGACCCTGAGATTCTTAGGCGTCTTCTGGGAGCAAGGTCGCTAGCAACTGAGCTTGACAAGGAAAAACTCGGTGATTACTATCAATCCAAGGTTTCGATACCAACAAGCGCCAATGAACTCCTCAGGCTGATGGACATGGGGGGCGGCCTAGAGAGGCAACTCACTCATCCATTGTATAGCGACAAGCTGAAGAACATCGAATTCGAAACATTGCGTGGTTGGGTCCACGATCTAGCAGAGAGGGGCCTAATCACCAAGGTCAGGGGGACCGGCCTAGAGAAGATAGATGACAAGTGGTTCTCGATGAGGATGACCGAGGTCCACGGAACCCTGGGTTGTCTCGCGGTAGCGGGAGCCGCCGAGATGGATGACCTCAGAGAATTGTATACCGGCGGTCTGAACTACGAGGTCGGCGAAGGCTATGTCGGCGGGGAGGCAGCCAATTGGAAAAAGAAATCACTTTCTGACCCAATAGACTGCCTAAGGCTCAAACTCCTAGATATGTTGGGATCAGAGGGCCCCCAGACAATTGAATCTCTCAGCGCCCGTTTGCCTTTCCCGACAGCCCAAGTAGAATCAGTGCTACAGGAACTAGAGATGCGAAACCTAGTCTCAATTGGTTTCTTCACTCAAACAGAAGAGGGGGAGTTCATACTCAGAATAGATGAGTATAGAATTACAGGAGGGGAATTCAATGTCATCGACTATCGAACCCTTCAGACATTGATTTTGAACAAGTCATTTTCTAGGTTTGTAGAACCAGCCGATGCAATTCGTAATCTGACCTTTGTCCAAAGGAGAGAGGAGTTGCTGCATCGAGTTGAGAACTACAGATTCCGTGATTGGAAGGACATTAAACACGATTCTGACGTTTACAATGGTAGATTACTGCACAATAGGGTCGGATACACTCTCAGTGAAAAACTACCCATGCTGATGGGACTCCGTACAGAGCCATGGTTCGGGCCTCTGGAAGAGGAGCTGATTGAGAAGATCCCCGAAGAGGGGATATCCAGAAACGATCTATTCTCGGAATATCCCAAAGGAAAGGAGAATGCACATATCCAGAGGAGCCTGAAGTCCGCCCTCTCGAATATGGAGAGGCAGCTAGTCGTAGCGAAGCAATTCGTCGACGTCCCTAATCGAAAGAGGTCAATGGCCATATTCAAGAGGCTACACGGTAGAGTCAAACCATTACCCTTCGACAAAGCCCTAACTGAATTAATTGCCCGAGTAGGCCCTGTTCGACTTCATACTCTGAGGCTTTTCGTCTCTAGGCCCGTGGAGGAACTGGCCGATACACTTCGGGATCTTGAGAACCGAGGATCAATTGCTAGGGTCGTTGCACTACAACCAGACCCCACAGACTACTACGCTTCCCATGAAGACGCAGAAAGCCTCCTTTCACCTCTGCCAGAGGATAGGAAGATGCGCATTCTGGCGCAATCAGACCCATTCAGCAGTCGATTCATTCAGGAGGTCCGACTACTCCTCAAGCAAGGATGGTACTACCCAGTCTTCAAGGGAGTTGATCCAATTGGCAGAGTCCTTATGTTCGTCGTGAACGACTACTTGGAAATTAAGGACATCAACATCCCGCACTCATATCTGGATGACTTCAAGAAAACTTTCGCCGAATTGCTAGATAATTACAGGGACCGACTCGTGGATGTTTCTGTCCTCCATGCCTTCAACGGTGTCCCAGTCCACGACTGCGACGAGAACATCCAACAAATTCTAGCCGAATTGGGATTCTCATCAATGGGCGATGGAGAACGGTATATCAGAGGGGGTGTGGTGGAACCAAGATCGAGAAAGGAAATCAACAGGATGCTTTTCTACCATCACTCACTTCACCAAAATAGTAGGTGGGAGAACGAGACCATTGCGCTCGAGAACTCCACAGAACTACGTGACGACTTCTCCCTTAGAGGGAGGTGCGAGATGTTCAGAGTAAACCTTGACTCAATGGTCGCGGCTCACCAGTTGCATCAAGGATCAAATCTTCGAGGTCACCTTGTTTGGGCGCGATATCCACACTTCCAGAGACTCCTATCTATTCGGAACGTACCTACTGATCCAGAGGACGAGGATACTCTTCAGTTCTTCAGAGACACAAACGATCCCGATTTGTTCATGGAAAGGAATGCAATGTCTAGGTCCGAGTTCCGCAAAATAGTGTCGCCACTAGTGAGAAGCGGTCATTTGATCCAAGATTATCGAGGTGGATTCCGGACGGTAGAACCTCTGCATAATATGGATCTTTGGGATGCAAAAAGAAAGTATCTGAGAACGTTGGTGGAGGATTACCCAGTAATCTCTCTAAAGCAAGTAGAGAGGCTTGCCGGCTCTTCATTCACGCCCGAGGAAATTAGCGATGTGATGCATGATTTCGAGGATGATGGGACTTTGATCAAGGGATTCCTTGTGGACGATCTCCAGGATATATGCTGGGGGCGACTCGATATGCTGGAGGGGGAGGAGAGAATTAGCCGAACTCGTGACTTGGTCATACCCCCCTCAGACACTCTGATACATTATTTCGGAAGTCTACTCAGAGAGAGATTCGGCTTTGGATCTGCATACCTAGTATTCCACAAGGAAGACCCAATTGCCGCATTCAAGGCTAATACGAGAAACAATAAGATCGAACTCACCGACTTCGTTGGAGACTCTGAGTTGGAGAAGGAGGCAATCAGAGTGATGAAGGAATTCGCTTGGGAGCACGATATGCCCTTATCGGGCAAGCTTTTCGAAAGAATCAGGTCAAGAATCGTCTAAGTTTTACTACCGGACTCATGACCTTAGTTACGTGTTT
>Ga0207992_1000392_pt1 | contig 22840 bp, 11 predicted proteins | sample ETN02SmetaG_FD_185788 | JGI IMG/M metagenome (GOLD analysis project Ga0207992, IMG submission 185788) | Marine microbial and viral communities from oxygen minimum zone, Eastern Pacific Ocean - ETNP2014F10-02SV255 (SPAdes) (version 2) | ecosystem: Environmental > Aquatic > Marine > Oceanic ...
TACTGACACAAATGAAGAAGCTTATTGGAGATCAATAAACGATTATCAAAATTATAAACAAAGTTATGCTGATAGAAAAAGTGTTATTTATGCGGGTTCTAACAGTGGAATGTTGCATGCTATTAACTCAAAAACAGGTCAAGAAGAATGGGCGTTTATTCCTCCACCTATGGTTGGATTACTTCCTAAAGTAATAAATGAAAATTTAAATGGAATAGTAGATGGTAACGCTGGTGGTACCAATTCAATGTTTGGTGTAGATGGATCCCCAGTTGTTCATGATGTATTCATAAAAGGATTAGGATTAGACGGAGAATGGGAAACAACTAAAAATTGGCATTCTATATTATTTATTCCTTATGGTAGAGGTGGAGCAGGTTTTTCAGTGTTAGATGTAACTAATACAGTGATTAAAAACAATCAAGGTCCAATGCATATGTTTTCTATTTTTAACGATTCAATAAATAATAGAGTATTACATTATGATAATGAAGGACGGATAAGAACATATGCTTATTCATCTTCTACGATTAGTGCTTCACAATCTAAGGAAGCAAAAAAAGCAAGAAAAAAAGAAGATAAAGCAGAAAACGCTGACTTAGATTTAGATGCCAATGGCGATGATTACACAAATCGGGATCCAATAGCCGCATGCCAAACTAATGACGATGTTAGCGGTAATTTTTATGCTAACGGAACAAATGCTTGTTACAAGGGTACCACATTTACATTCGATAACCCAGGTATACCTACAATTGATGGAACAAATGTAGATGAAAATACTTTAGTAATTCATGAGTTAAATTATGCAACAGGAAACCGTGATGAAATTCATGGTTGGACTGCCAAAATAGTCGGAGCAAATTTAATTGTGACATTTCCCGAAACAAAATATGTTAATGAAAGTGGTAGCTCTTTAAGAGATTCAAATCAAACTTCTAAATTTACAATAAGAACTTCTTGTAGTGCAGCTACGGGAATTGATCCAAAATATGATTATAGTCAACTAGGAGAAACTTGGTCAGCTCCAAAAATTTTTAGAATACCTTCTGAAGTAGAGAGTAATAGAAGCGATTTATATACTGATAGATATGTTGCTGTTATGGGAGGTGGTATGGGATCCGCAGATATATGTGCTGGTTCTGTTGTATACTTAATTGATTTAGAAAATAATGGAGAAATATATGGTGCAGAAGCAAATAGTGGACCAATAACAATTGTTGACACAACACCAGATGGAGTAATGCTTGCAGATGGTTCTTTAGAACCAACACCACATGGAAGCAACATATCAAATGCTTTACCATCACCAGCGATAGTTATTACTCCTGATACAGCTCCAGGGATATCTTGGAGAGGCGCTATGGTTTACTTTAATGATTTAGAAGGAAAAATTACTAAAATTAATTTATCATCCTCAACAAAACATGGTGCAGAACTTTTTGATCAAACAACATTATTTAATTTAGAAGCTAACACAAGTAATAGTAGGTATGGCTACTTTGGTATGGATGCAGGAATAGGCAAAGACACAAATGACTTTTGGTTATTTGGAGGAACTGGTAACTTTTCAAATCTTGGTGGTGTTAAAACAGGTATGGATAACATTTTGTATGGAGTTAAAGATCCAGACTTTCCATATTTTAAACATTTAAATAATGTTATTGTGCCAAGTGAAACTGATGGTAGTTTTTTAAGAAAAGCTCACAAAGGTGCTAATAATGCTAATAGAATATTAAACTCATGTTTGGATAAAACGGGAGAAACAGCAGGAGAATGTCCTACTAATACTGATGCGGGATGGGTAATTCATTTGGATACAGCTGATGATATGAAATATAGAAAAATGTCTGGAGCTCCTAAACTTTTCAAAGGTCAAGTGTACTATCCAGTATATCAACCTCCAGAAGGAGCAAACAAATGTAATGTTGGTGATGCATATATTTGTTCAGCTGAGGATGAATGTGGTAACAATACATCCAATCAACTAGACCAAGCAGACGGGGCTAATTATGGAAAAGATTGTTCTTATATAAGACAAGGAATATTATCTGAAATAGTTGTATTTGGAGATCAGTTATTTGCTAACGTTGCAGGACCAAGCGAAGATGAAGATACGCTCTATCAAACGGACGCTATAAAAGGTGAACCTTCATCAAATAGAAGTAATTGGAGAGAACTTTCAAATTAAAAGGCAATTTTTAGTATATATTTTCAATAATTTTACTCAAAATGCGCATACTTGTAATGGTAATTAGCAGAACTAGTGATAAATTTTCTCATAATTTAATAATTTTTTTTTCGATTTTATGAAAAGTATTCTAAAATTTACGATCTATTTTATATTTATTATTTATAGTCAGAGTGTTTATTCAAAACCAATTCCTCCTGGATCAGGAACAGGCGACATTCCAGCAAATATATTAATACTTTTAGATAGTTCTGACAGTATGGCTAGAACAATTTCCGGGGTAGATGACACAATAAATCAACCAAGAGATGTTATTGAACTTTCCGATGGCAATATAATTGTTTCACAATTTGATGGAGGGCTTGTAAAATTTTTGACCTTAACTGGAGAAAAGGACGATTCATTTGCAGAAGGTAATGTTAATTTTATGGGAAGTACTAGCGATCCCAATTGTGGCAATCAAGATTCTTCAATAAGCCCAGGACCAGGCCACGGCAAAATGACATTGGGAGTTTCGAGCAAAGTACTTGGTCATAATGGTGAAATTGTTTTTGTAGTAGATGATTATGATGATACTGGTTCACCAAAAGGGAAAGTTATAGCAATTGATACTTCAGGAAAATGCGTTGACGTAATTGATCATGATGAATTGGCAGCTGGCTCTGGAAAAGGCTTTAGCCCTGAAGCTTTAACAATAAAAAATATTGCAGGCGATGATCATTTATTTGTATCTGGAGGATATGACCGTGGAGACGGAGATAATGATAGATCTTATTTTTATACAAAAAATTTAACCAGTGGAAAAACTATGTCATGCAATGTTTATGATAGTAATGTCTTTAGAGTAACACCTTCAATTACTGTAGCGGATGGTGGAACTTTATCAGCTGGAACTTTACCAGCAGGATATGATGGCTTACTCTATGCAGCGAGTAGGGGTCACATATGGAAATATCTATTAAAGAAATTTGATGATGGAGCAGGAGGAATTACTTATTGTCCAATTACAGATCCCACAGAAAATCAAGCAGCAGGCGGTTCAAATAAAGAATGGTATTTTTATTACACATATAAAAACACCCACCCTGAATGTCTTACTAAAAGGCATTGCAGAGCTTATCATATTCAGCTTGACCCAGGCGATTCATCAATAATGTATATTACAAGCACTAACCATAATTTATTTCAAAAAGTAAAAATTAGTAATACTGTTTTAACTCCAATAAATGTCAAAGGACAATATAGCAGAGAAAATACGACATCAGATGCCAATGTAAATTTTTATACTCCTATGGGAATACATGTTACTTCTACAAATAATATATGGGTAACTGATAAAAAACCATCTATTCAAAGATTTACTAAAAATAGTACTAGTAGTGCTAGTGAACTTACTTGGTTATCTACTTTTGGAGGAAAAGGCAGAAGATTTGATGGAGCCATTCGAGCAATTAAGGCTGTTGTTAGTGATACTACTTTTACATCATCAGCAAACTTTGGATATGGTTATTGGAACTCTGGTATTGGAACGAGTTCTGAAAAAAAACCTATAAGAAGTACCCCAGCATATCTAGAAGGTGGACTTTATTGTTATGATAACGAATGTGATTATTTTCTTGGTTGGGATAGCGTAAATGAACAATCAAATCTTTGTAATATAAATTCATGCCTTAAGGTTGGAATAGATAGCAACGGTTTTTCAAAAATACCAGATGCATTAGCAAATACGAGTTTAGCGTGGGGAACAGACGCAATTTCTTTTGCAGAGCTTGCTTCAGATTATTATACTAACCCTGCTACTGATGTAATAGACCCAAATGCACCATGCCAATTAAATTATGTAATTATAATTTCAGATGGAGAATGGATTCACCACAATAAAGCTATGCCTATAATTCAAAATTTAAGAACTGGTAGCGATGTAAGAACTTTAGTAGTAGCGTATGGAGATGGGATCAAAACCTGCGAAAACAATTCCTGTTCAAATCAGGACAGAAAAGCTATTGACCAATTTGATGAAATGGCTATTGCAGGATCGTGTGATCAAGCGGGCGATAGTGATTGTGAAAAAACCATTATAGCATTGACACCTGAACAATTAAAAACAGAACTATCTAGTAAAGTACAACAAATTATAGCTGATAGGCTGTCTTTTACAGCCCCTTCTATTACAGCAACTATTCAAGATGGTGGATCTTTATACCAAGCACAATTTAACTATGTTCAACATGGAGAATGGGAAGGAAATATTCTTAGAAAAACTCTTAATCCAGATGGAACAATAAACCACGATACTACTGTTCTTCCAAATTGGAACGCAGCTGAAAAAATTAAAGCTCAACCATTAAGAAGAATCTGGACAGTTTTGCCTAACACTAGTTACTTTGGAGAGTGGAATAATTTTACCACTGCAAATAATACAGATATTAATAATCTTTTTACTTTAACAGGAAATACAGTTTTAGATTACCACAATGCAAATTCAAAATGTGGTGGAGTAAATGGAATAGATGATGATATTGATGGACTTATTAATTTCGTTCGTGGCATAGATTATTTTGGTTACGAAGGTTGTAATAAAATAAATCAATTAAGAGAACACGTACTTGGGGATGTATATCATTCTCAATTAATAGAAATTGGAAAACCAAAAGCCAGTACTAGTTTTAAAGCTCCAAATGAAGAATCATATTTTAGATCTCTTCATAATTATCAATCATTTGCATTAGGACATTCAGCTAGAAAAAATATTATTTATGCTGGTGCAAACGATGGAATGTTACATGCAATTAATGCAGAAACAGGTGAGGAAGAATGGGCTTTTGTACCTCCATTTATTGCTGCAAAATTACCAACTATTGTAAATGTTGGTTTAAATGGAACAGTCGAAGGTAACGGTGGTAGTAATGCTATTTTTGGAGTTGATGGTTCACCCGTAATTCACGATATGTTTATTAAAGGTTTAACTCCTACCGGCACGCTAGAAACAAATCCTAGCTGGCATACTATACTATTTGTTCCTTATGGAAGAGGTGGGGCAGGTTTTTCAGTATTGGATATTACAAATACATTAATTCCAGGAACACAAGGACCATTACACATGTATTCAGTCTACAATGATACAGTAAACAACATTGTTAATTATGCTGATAAAGATGGAAATATAGATCAATATAGTTATATCTCACCCTACTATAATATAAGAGAATCAAGAGAGGCTAGAAAAGCAGAAAGAAATCAAAAAAGAGCTGTAAATAATGAACCAGCAACCTGTGATGGTACGGCAGCTAATTGTCCTGAGCAAGTCAATGTTTCTACGTTTTGTGACACAAACTTTAATTTTCATCAGAGTGGACAAATGGCATGCTACAAAGGATCTACATTTACTTTTGACTTTGCTGCTTCTAGCATAGACGTTAATGATTATACCGTTACTGAAACTCTGGCGAGCGGCGCCAAAGTAACTTCTAATCCTATATCGGTACAAATTTTAGGTGCCCAAACTAAGATTACATTTAATTCTGATAAAGTTTACAACGATAGTACATTTAATTCACAAGTCAGTTCACAAATCTCTATAAAATTAGATGATGTCTTAACAGGCATATCAGCGAATGATTACAAATATGATTATAGCCAATTAGGAGAAACCTGGTCTGCACCTAGAATATTTAGAATGCCTTTGAACTCTACAGGAATATTAGAAGAAGATAAATATGTAGCAGTTATGGGTGGTGGTTACGATTCATCTAAACTTTTTATTATTAATCTTGAAGATGGCACAATTGCCGGAAGTAAAGTAAATAAAGGACCAATTTCAATTATTGATATTGATGGTAATGAGATTTCAAATGGATTAGTGAATGCCCCGGTAGTAATTACCCCTGATACAGCTCCAGGAATACCTTGGAGAGGCGCTATGGTTTATGTAAATGATTTAGAAGGAAAAATTACTAAAATTAATTTAACTAATTCAACAAAAAATAATGCTGAGTTATATGAAAAAACAACTTTATTTAAATTAAATTCTACAAAAGACAATGGAAGGTATAGTTACTTTACTTTAGATGCAACAATAGGTGAAGACACAAACGAATTCTGGCTTTTTGGAGGAACAGGAAACTTTTTAAGAGTAAATGAGTCAGAGGGACCTATGGATAATATATTATATGGATTTAAAGACTATGATTATCCTTATTTTAAAAGTGATCATAAAATTCCAAGACAAGATTCTACTGGTTGGCAAACAGAAGCAATTCAAAATATTAATATAGCAAACGATGTAGATGATTCAGTAGTTTGTTCGGATACAACATTCGATGATCAAGGAGTTGACTGTCCAACATCCAGTGAACGTGGTTGGGTGGTTCATTTGGACGATTTGGCAGACAACAAATATAGAAAATTAACTGGAACACCTACGGTATTTAAAGGAAGAGTTTACTTTCCAATGTACACGCCACCTGATTCTTCTAATAAATGTAGTTTAGGTAAAGCTTATATTTGTTCAGAAGATGATGAATGTGGAACTAATATATCTTCAGAAATAGCTATTGCAGAAGGGACAACCTTAGCAGCTGATGAATCGTGTTATTTTGTAAGAGAAGGAATATTGTCTGAACTAGTTATATTTGGAAGTACATTGTATGGCAATGTGGCAGGACCTAGCGATACACAAGATACTTTAGTTTCTATATTTGGAGGAGGTGGAGATTCAGGCTCAAGAAGTAAATCTTGGAGACAACAAAGTTTTTAGTCATCAACAAAATATTTTTATTAAACGTGAGTTACAATGAAAGATAAAATATCTAAATTCATTTTGATAGTAATGTTTTTATGTGTTTATATCTTTTTATCTTTTAATCAGGAAAGCATTAATTTAATTTTAGAAACTAACCGAATATTTATTGATGCTATCAGAGAATACTACGATGCTATCGAAAAGCAGAGAAGAATGCTTCAAGATATAAATTCTCAAATTAATTAGATAGGTTCATTTTCCTATGAAAAAAAATAATTTCACTTTAATTAAATTCCTAGTCTTTGTAGTTATAATTGCTTTTTTTTATAAGCCATTATCTTTTGGTGAAATTACTGAATCTCAAAAGAAGGTTATTAAAAGTCAAATTATATTGGTTCATGAAGGCATGATTTCATTAGATTCACTTTATAATAAAACAAAAATTTTTGATAAAACAGGAATATTTGGTATAGGCAAATCTGAAATGTCAAAAAAAGAGTTTAAAAGTTTCTTTGACAAACAATCCATTCATTATGGTTACTAAATAAAATTTTATTATGAAACAAAAAGGTTTTACTCTTATAGAGCTTTTGGTCGTTGTAGCAATCATCGGTATTCTGGCTGCTGTAGGAGTTGTTGCTTATAATGGTTATACTAGTGGTGCAAAAAAAAATATTGTTAAAACCAGATATAGTTTAGCAACAAAATTTCTTCTTGCAGAATTTCAAAAATGTGATTTGGGATTAAAATTACAATTTCCAGGAAATTCTTTAGATGATCATTGTTTTAGAATTCAAAGTCCATCAAATTCAGAGATTAGAAATTTACACGGTGTTGTCCTTGATCATTTTTTAAATGAGTTAAAATGGAAAAATACATTTAATAATTTAGAAGATGGTGCACTTTACAGTAGTATAAAAAAATGTCCCAAAGGAGCTATTTGTTTTGGCTATAATACATCTCAATTAATTATCAGTGCTAATTATGATGATGATCAAGAAAAACTTACTACAAGAATTAATTTAGATTATTAAAATTATTTTCTAAAATCAATTTTCCCTTGAATTTTTTGGCCAGCTTTAACTTTAATAGTTTTATCTTTTGAAAATATATTTCCTGTAATCTTTTTTAAATTTGAATCAAGTTTTATTTTTTTTTCAATGTTAATAGTTTTATTAATTTTTTTTTTCACAATTAATTATATTTACCTGAAAATTCTAATAATTTTTCAAGAAACAACCTTTGATTATTAATTTGATAATTAAGACCTTCATAGTCTCTTGATTTTATTTGTTTTTCTTTATTAGGGTTTGATTTAAAATAATCTTTAATAATAGCTTTGGTTAACGCCATCCTTTCATCTAAATCTAAGTTTAACATTATATCATTTATTTTTGTTTCTATTGTTTTTAATTCATTTAATAAATATTCATCTAAATTATTTCTGTTAGCAATATTAATAGGTTGTGTATCTGGCAAATGTCCTGAAAGTTTAAAATATAATTGTTCTCTTTGAGCCATTAAAATCTCTTTCATTTTTATTGAATTGTTAGCTCTAAATTCTTCAGCTTTTTGCTTGGCCATTAATTTTTCTTTTTTCTTTTGTTCAATAATTCTAAGTTCTTCAGCTTTTTGTTTAGCTATTAACTCTTCTTTTTTCTTTTGTTCAATAATTCTAAGTTCTTCAGCTTTTTGTTTAGCTATTAACTCTTCTTTTTTCTTTTGTTCAATAATTCTAAGTTCTTCAACTTCTTGTTGTTTGGCTATTAATTCTTCTTTTTTCTTTTCTTTAAGCAGAATTTTTTCTTGTTGTTTTTTTAATTTTTCCTCTTCTTGTTGTTTGGCTAATAAAATTGCCTCTTCTTTTGCCTTTTTTTCAAGCAGAATTTTTTCTTGTTGTTTTTTTAATTTTTCCTCTTTTTGTTGTTTGGCTAATAAAATTGCCTCTTCTTTTGCTTTTTTTTTTTTTAAGATTTTTTCAGTTTTAAGTCTTTGAATTTCTTCTTGTTTTCTTTTTTTGGTTAATTTTTCTTTATCCAATCTTTCTGCTCTAAGCTCTGGATCAACTAGTAAAGTAAATCTATCTGAGATAGATGAATTAATATTGCTTGCATTTACAACTAAGTCAATTTCCTCAATATTACCTTTATTTTCTTTATTAATTATGAATGTCCTTTGAGAGGGTAGAAAGCTTATCCACTTTGGTAGAGGAGAATTATTTGATAAATTTGCAGTATAGTTAACATTTCCATTTCCTTCTAATCTAAAAGTTTTTTTATCAAATTGAAATTTGCTTAAATTCTCATCACTTTTGCTATAGGCAATTGGTTTTTGATTATTAATAGGTAAAGTAATTTTAGCTAAATATCTTTTTCCATTATTTTTGAAGTTATCTTCAATTAATTTTGCATATTCTTTAACATCTAAATTTTGAACATTATCCTTAGTAACATTAATTCCAGCAGAACTATAAATTTGTCCTATAGAATGTTGTAGTTTTGTAAAAGCGATATCATATCTTAGTTCCGCAACTAATAAACTTGCTTGTTCTCTAATTACCTCTAGTTTTCCAAATCTTGCAATTTTTTGTGCATTTTTTACCTGTTGAGTAATTTTTTTTGATACCTCAAAATATCTTTGTGATGTTTCAAATTCTTCTAATGCTAATTGATAATCAATGTTTGCAATGTGAATTTGCGATAAAACAGTCATTGATAAAGCTAACCTTTGTTCTCTTATAACATCAGTATTTGTTTCATTCATTTTTTTTATCGTTGGATAATTAAATACATTTAAAAGGTTTGCACCTATTGTTGCACCGAATTGTGAGTTGGTTTGTTGAGCAACATAATCATTTGATGTTGATGTATACGCTGCATTAAAGTTTAATCCAGGCAATAAAGATAGAATACCAGCTTTTGTTTGTTCGACCGAAATTCTTTCTTCGTAATGTTTTTCAATTAGCTCTGGTCTATGCTGTAAGGCATAAATTTCCATTTCCTCTAATGTCATATCCAAAACATTTAAAGGCTTTTTAGTTTCAATTAATTTAAATTTTTGATTAGGTAATAAACCCATCAAAGTTCCTAATTGAATTTTTGAATCAATAAAACTTTGTTTTTGTGTTTGCAAGGCTCGTTGAATATCTAGTAATTCTTTTTGATATAGTAATGCATCCATAGGTTTAGAAAGTAACAATTCTTCTATTTTTTTAGAGTCATTTAAAGCTTCATTGACTTCTTTAAGTAAAGGATCATATTTTTTCAACATTTTATCAGCTGACATTGAATTCCAATAAGATCTAATTACTTCCCTTACAATATTATGGGACGCTTTAGTTTCATTTTCTTCTGAAATTAGATATCGATCTGCATTTTGTCCTGCTTTTATATAAGACAATCCAAAATCAAGAGCATTCCATGTAAATCCTATATCTTGGTTTAATAAATCTCTATTTGAAGAGGTAGAGTAATCGCTTCCTATAGTTCCTGCCTTATCTGTATCAGGTACGGTTGCACTTGTTGAGGCTTTATAATATTCACTTCCAGAATAACCTGCATTTGCAGCAAGTGATGGCAACATTTCAAATTTTACTTTATCGATTTGTCTTTTAGATAAAGCGTTTTCTAAAAGTTTTACTCTTAATTCTTTATTATTTTTTATTGCAAGCGAAATAGCTGTATATAAATCAATCTCTAAATTTTCTTCCCAATTTAAATTATTTTTTTTTATTTCTTCAATCTTTTTTAAATCTTTTTTTGCTGACGACAAAATTTCTGATTTTTTGATTGGTTCTAAGTTTCTTGCACATGAAGCAAGAAGAACCATAGAAAATATTCCTAATGCTTTAATTAGTTTGCTCATTTTTTTTTGTATAATTATTGTCCACGTTATTTTAATTATTATGATGTAATTAAAACATACACAGTCTCCATTTTGGGTCAAAATAATGTTCTATAATGGTCATTTTTAGAGAAAGGAGAGTAGTATTCATCGATGCCTAAAAAAAAATAACAAATGTCTTTTTATTAATCATAAAATTAATCACAAATTAAAAGAATTAAGATTTTAATTAGTTTAATAAATTAACTTAGCGGCCATTTTGGGTTTTTTTTATAATTATACTATAAAATAGAGTGTTTTTTTTAATCACTAAAAATTTTTTTTTGATCTAGATCAATGATTTTAATTTATAAATTTAATGTGGATTATAAAAATAATACGAAAAAAATTTTCATAGAAGCTTTAGAGCAAAGAATAATGCTCGACGGGGCAGGAGTTTCTACATTTTTAGATATAGTAGATGACAGTAATAAAGAAAAAAATTCAATAAAAAATTCAAAAGAAACTATAAAATTTAAAGAAATAAAATCAGTTGATAACAACAATGAATTGCCATTTGCAAATGTCACAAGAGATAAAATAAGAAAAAAACAAATTGTTTTTATCGATAAACAAATATCAGATTATGAAACATTAATAGATTCATTTGATAAAAATACCAAAGTCATTCTAATCGAGTCTAATGAAGATGGATTTAAAAAGATTGAAAAATCTTTAGAAGGTGGAAAAAAGTATTCAGCTATTCATATAATTGGTCATGGTAGTGCTGGACAAATTTTATTTGGAAATGCACTTCTTACTAATGATAATTTAGAAAATTATAAATCAATATTAAATAACATTGGACAAAATTTAACTGCAAAAGGAGATATCTTATTTTATGGTTGTAATATTGCAGCTAATGAAAATGGTGAAAATTTAATAAAAAGAATTTCAAAAATTACCAAAGCAGATATTGCTGTATCAGATGATATTACGGGTAAAGGTGGAGACTGGGTACTCGAAAAGAAATTTGGAATTGTTGAAACTGAAAATATAGAGGTCGAGAACTATGAAAGTTCACTAGCAAATGGTGTTGCTTCTACTAATTCATATATAACTGAAAGACACGATAATACTAACTTTGACAATGGATCTGGTGGTATAAGTGTATCAAGTTTTTATATTACTCGAGAAGCACAAATAACATCTGGAACATTAAGTTTTGAGAAAAGAATAACAGGAGCTACATCTAACAATTCAACTGGATCTAGTGGTACTTATACCGCATCAACAACTAATCCAGTATATGTTTATATGATTGCTTGTAACGTTGCCCAAAACGGTAAAAGTGATAGATATAATAAAATAGGTCAAGTTACTTTTGATAGAGAAATAATTGGTATAAATTTTTCGAGTACACAAACTGGAACTAGTGGGGGTGTTACAGTTCATAATGCTAGCGGATCTTATTCAGGTGTAAGTGGTAGGTCATATGAAAGTCAAAGATTTTTTAGTTATTCAAGTCCATCTAGTAATAACACAATTAAAAATTATGATTGGGTAGCTGTTTCATCTGATCAACTAAGTTTAAAAACTGGTGTCAAGAATGGTTCTAAAGGAGATTTTATGAGAGTGTTTGTTCTAGGTGCTCCAACCAACACTGATCCTGCTGCACAAGATGATGTAGGGGTAGTAAACGAAGATGCTACTTTAACTGTTGCAAATAGCGCAAATGCTAACGTTTCTGGATCTTATGATGCAAATGGAGAACACTCCGGAGATATAATGGATACCAGTTCAAGCTCACACACTGATAGTGATGCAGATAGTGATGCAATTGAAGTTACTCATATTCAACATAGTTCAGCAGGCTCTGCAACTGCAGTAACTGATGTTACATATTCTCACGGTTCTGCAACTTCAGTCACAGGTACCTATGGAACTTTAACTATTGGTTCGGATGGAAGTTATGAATATGTTGCTGATCAAACAGCAGCAGATGCTTTAGACTCTGGAGACAGTGTAACTGATGTTTTTACATACACAATTACTGATGCAAATAGTGCAACAGATACGGCTACAATTACTATTACAGTTTTAGGTGTAAATGATGCTCCCGTAGCACAAAATGATGTAGGAGTAATTGTTGAAAATGGTACTTTAACTGTAACAAATGGCGCAAATGCTAACGTTTCTGGCTCTTATGATGCAACAGGAGAATATTCTGGAGATGTAATAAATACAAGTTCAAGCTCGCATTCTGATAGTGATGCTGATGCTTCAGCCTCTTTAAACATAACTCAAATTAAAAAAAATGGTGGAACTAATTCTGCTGTATCTTCTGGAAGTTCCTATAACAGTAGCGGAACATCTGTGACTGGTACTTATGGTACACTAACAATTGGAGCTAATGGTTCTTATACTTATATTGCAAATACAGCAGCTGCGGAAGCTTTGGATGATGGTGATAGTGAAGATGATGTTTTTGTTTATACATTAAGCGATGGTACTGCAACGACTACAGCTAATATTACCATAACAGTTTTAGGAGCTAACGATACTCCCGTTGCACAAAATGATGTTGGGGTAATTGATGAGGGAGAAACTTTAACAGTTTCAAATGGCGCAAATGCTAACGTTTCTGGATCTTATGATGCAGATGATGAACATTCAGGGGATGTAATTGACACAAGTTCAAGCTCGCATTCTGATAGTGATGCTGATGCTTCTGCTTCTTTATCAGTTTCACAAATTAGAACTGGTGGTACAGAAGGCAGTGGAACCATTGGAACTTTAGGTTCAACTTTATCTGGTACGTATGGTTCATTAACAATGAACGCCAACGGTTCATATTCTTACGCTGCAAACAATAATATTTCTGGTTTAGATAGTGGCGAGAGTGTAACGGATGTTTTTAATTATACTGTCAGTGATGGTACTGCAACGGATACAGCAACATTAACAATAACTATTTTAGGTTCGGGTACTGCAATTGCTGCAGTAAATGATACTGACAGTGTTAATGAGGATGCAACGGTAACTAAAACAGGATCACAAGATGATCTAATGAACGATGATAGCGGCAGCAGTATCACCGTCACTCAAGTGAAACTAAATGGAGGATCTTATTCAAGCGTTCAAGCTTCAAGTACTTATAATAGTAATGGAACACAAATTACAGGAACATACGGAACTATAACAATTGGCGCAGATGGTTCTTACACTTATACTGCTGATCAAAGTGCTGCTGATGCTTTGGATGCAAGTGATACAGAAACAGATGTATTTGTATACGAAATTACAGATAGTACAGGTGCTACAACAACTGCTACATTAACAATTACTGTTACAGGAGTAAACGATGCACCTACGGCACAAAATGATGCGGGTATAATAAATGAAGGTGCAACTTTAACTGTTTCAAATGGTGATAATGCAAATATTAGTGGAACACTGGATGCAACAGGTGAACATACCGGAGACGTAATTGATACCAGTTCAAGTTCACATACAGATAGCGACCCTGATGCAAGTCCCTCTTTGACTGTCAGCGCTATTCGAAAAGGTTCTACAGCAGGTAGTGGAGATGCCGGTACAGTTGGACAATCTTTAAGTGGAACTTATGGCGCATTAACTATTAATGCAAATGGATCATATTCTTATGTAGCTAACAGTAATATTTCAGGTTTATACGATGGAGACAGTAGAACAGATTATTTTAATTATACTTTATCTGATGGAACAGCAACAGATACAGCTATAATACAAATTACTATTTTAGGTCAAGGTACTGCACCAGCAAATAATGCTCCTGTTGCAAGAGATGATGCGGGTTATATCAATGAGGGCGCAACTTTAACAGTTTCAGATGGTGATAATCCAAATGTTTCTGGTTCTTATGATGCTACTGGCGAACATACTGGAGATGTAATAAATACTAATAGTAGCTCAAATTATGATACGGATGCTGATGGGCATACCATAACAGTTGCTTCCTTTAGAGCTGGCTCAACAGAAGGAAGTGGATCGGCTGGAATTTTAGGTTCAGCTTTAACTGGAACATATGGACAATTAACACTAAATGCCAATGGTTCCTACTCTTATGTTGCAAATCAAAGCGCTGCAAATGCTCTAGCATCTGGAGAAAGTGCTACAGATAGTTTTAATTATACAATTTCTGATGGGAATGCTGGAACAGATACAGCTGTATTAACAATTACAATTTATGGAGTGAACGATGCTCCAACAGCAGTTAATGATACCGATAGTGTTGATGAAGATGGAACTGTTACTAAAACAGGTTCACAAGATGATGCATTAAATGACGATACTGATTCAGACACAAGTGACTCTTTAGTAGTAACTCATATTCAGCCAAGTGGTGGCTCAACATCTACTGTTTCCACTTCAAGTACTTATGATAGTAGCGGCACCTCTGTAACAGGTACATACGGAACTATAACAATTGGCGCAGATGGTTCTTACACTTATACTGCTGATCAAAGTGCTGCTGATGACTTAGATGCAGGAGATCAAGTAACAGATGTATTCACTTACACAATTTCTGATGGCAATGGTGGAACAGATACAGCGACAATCACGATAACAGTAACAGGTATTAATGATGCGCCAGTTGCTCAAGATGATGTAGGGGTTGTAGGAGAAGATGATACTTTATCAGTTTCTAATGGAGCAAATGCAAGTGTAACCGGTTCTTATGATGCGGCAGGGGAATACTCTGGAGATGTAATAGATACCAGCTCAAGTTCTCATACAGATAGTGATGCTGATGATAGTGCCTCTCTATCTATTTCTGCGATAAGAACAGGAGAAGAAAGTGGGTCTGGAACATCAGGTACAGTTGGTCAAACTCTAACAGGAACGTATGGTCAATTAACTATAAACGCCAATGGTAGTTATACGTATGTTGCTAACCAAGACGCTGCAGATGCTTTAAGTGCAAGTGGTGCGTATGATTATTTTACTTACACATTATCTGATGGAACAGCAACCGATACAGCAGAAATTAAAATATTAGTTTTAGGAGATGCAAATGATGCACCAACTGCAGCAGATGGAACAGTTTACATAAATGAAAATAACACAGATGGAACCCACGGTACCAGAACTGCAGCAAACATAACTTATACTTTTTCTTCAAATGGTTCAGAGTTCAATTTCAGTGATGTTGATGGTGATACTTTTAACCGAATAAGAATTAAATCAGTACCTTCTAGTGGTACTTTAACAAAAGTTAATAATGGGGCTACTATATCGACAAATGATTACATCGAAAATTTTGATAATATAATTTACACGCCGAATGCAAACTCAGAAGCTGATGATAGTTTTACCTTTAAAGTTGAGGATGAACATGGGTTGATAAGTACAGCAACTTATACAATGAATATTTCTGTAAATGCTGCACCGGTTGCAACTACAGATACAGATACGATTACAGCAGGAGCCTCTGCTGCAACAGGAAATGTGATTACTAATGATACCGATAGTGATGATAGTACTTCAGTTATGACTATTACAGGTGTTGGAGCTGGTGCTGAAAGCTCAACATTACCTAATCGAAATGTTGGCTCTGCAGTTTCAGGAACATATGGAACTTTGACGTTAAATAGTGATGGATCATATAGCTACGATGTATCAGGAAATGCAGCAACAATTGCACTTGCAAGTGGAGCTACAGCAACAGATACCTTTTCATATAAAGTAAAAGATGATGAAACTAATGCAGGAACTAAAGCTTTAGACATTGGAATAATTACATTTACTATAACCGGAATTGATGAACCAGTTACAGCGAATGATGATACTATTACAGTTTCGACATCAGAGGGTTCTAAAACAATAACTAATGGTGATACAAAAGACGCTGAAGGAAATGATAGCAACAATGGAGATGGAGACACTCTTACAATAACAAATTTTGCAGTAGGGGAAAATGAAGGAGCTGGTACTACATCTGCAGCTGGTAGCACACTTACAGGTTCATATGGTACTTTAAAACTGAATGCTGATGGAAGTTATACTTACACAATAGATAATGACACTGTTAATGATGAAAACTTAACTCCAGGTCAATCAATAGAAGATAAATTTTGGTACACAATATCAGATGGAAATGACACAGATGAAGCAGTAATTACTATCAAAATTATATATCAAGCTGGTGGAGGAGGAAACGAAGGTGGTCCCACAGGACCTACAGGACCTGACCCACAGCCTGGTGATGAAAGCTCGTCTGATAAAAAAGGTAAAGGTAAACAAAATAAAGATAGTAGAAATGACAGAAAACAAAGAAGATCTGAAAAAATTGATACTCCTGAACTTGAATTACCACCATCGAATGCTAGAGATGGAGCAGAATTTAATCAAGGATTAAAATTAGTAGATCTTGTAGCAGAGTCTAATTCAGTTGATGCAAGTGGCGATGAAGACATTGACTCATTAAAAGCCAAGTTCACTAAAGATGGAATGAAAGTGAAGTTTAAAGTTTTTAATGATGAAGGAAAAGAAATTCAAAAATATTATGGAGTTATGAAAGACGGTTCTCCTTTACCTGATTGGATTAAAATTGATTCTAAAACAGGAAAAACAGTTACTAATATTCCAAAAGGAGTAAAAACAGTTGAATTTAAAATTGTTGCAATTGATCTAGATAATAATGAAAAGCAAGTTACCGTTGTAATTGATCCTAAGAAAATTGCTCAGGATAAAGATATTTTAAAAAAAATAAGAAAAGCTAATAAAACTAAAGTTGACGTTAAAACAGATGGTACAGTTCAATTGCAATCAACCGATGATACAGGTGCTATTGATCAAACAACATCTAACGTATTAAATAATGATAAATTTAGAGAATTTTCAAATTTGGAGCCAACTGAAAAATTAGATTTAAAAACTAAAATAATCGAAAATAAATTCATTCTAGACTTACCAACTGATTTTAAAGAAAGCTTTAAATCATTTAAAATATTTCAAAAAGATGGTGAAGAAATCCCAGAATGGATAAAGATAGACCCAACAACTGGTCAAATTATTGCTGAGCCACCAAAAGATGTTGAAAATATAAAATTAAAAATAATAGTAGAGTCTGAAGATGGTCAAATTTCAGTCAAAGAAATTCAACTTGATTTTAAAAAAGAAAATGAAAATTTTGGAAAATTAATTGATCCAGAAACTAATTTTGAGCCACTAAATGCTCAACTTGCTAAAGAACAAGTTAACTTTGATAATTATGGCGATAAGCTCATAAGAAGTTTATAATTTTAATTATGATTTTAACCATAACAAATTTGTTAGTTTGAAAGATCAATTAGACATAGAGCATACTAATTGGGATGATTAAAATAATAGCAATACTGCTTATAAAGATATTATTTTTTAGCTATTCTTATGCTGAAACCCAAAATATTGAGGAGTCTAAAGAAGCTAGAGTTTTAGTTATTGCAACAGAGCAAGTGTCTATTTCTAGCGAGTTAGCAGCTAGAGTTAAAAAAATAAATTTTTTGTTAGGGGATCCATTTAAAAAAGGTGATGTACTAATAAGTTTTGATTGTGATATTTATGAAGCGCAAAAAGAAGTTATACAATCCGAATATGACAGTACGAAAATTCAGTTAGAGAACGATAAAGAGCTGCTTGACATGAGGTCTATTGGAAAATTGCAATATCAATTATCAGTTTCAGCTTTAAATAAAGCAAAAGCTGAGTTAGCTATTGCAACACTAAACGTCGACAGATGTGAAATTATTGCACCCTATAATGGAAAAGTAATGGATGTATATACCAGCATATTTTCAACTATAGAACAAAGACAACCTTTAATGGATATAGTAGGTGATGGATTACTTGAAGCTGAAATAGTGGTTCCAAGCAATTGGTTAAAGTGGCTAAAGAAAGATCATCAAGTTAAAATAACAATTGATGAAACAGGTGAAACTTTAGATGCAAAAATTATAAGTTTGGGTGCAACTGTAGATGCAATCAGTCAAACAATAGAATTAAAAGCTCAATTTAATAAAAAATATGAGTCTTTAATTCCAGGGATGAGCGGGATAGTTAAGTTTTGAACGAAGATAAAAATATTAAAATTGCAAGATTAATAGGCTTAGAGAAAAAAACTCGTGAAGCAAAAACTCAAGATGAATTAAATTTTGTTGTTGCAAATGAGACAAGACAAATTATTGATTTTCTAAATTCTTTTTTGTTACTAAAAGGCCCAACAGATAAATTTCAGGTTAAAGCAACATCAGATCTTGCAACAGTAGATAGGACAGCTCCTTTAATAACTTATATTGAAAATATTATAAATAACTCCGGTCAAGATTTAAAAGAAATTCAAAATATAGAATTAAATAAAATCTCAAAAAAAATAAAAGTTAAAAAACCAAAAAATATTCCTGAAAATTTATTGTGTATTCCTATACTAAGTCCTCAAAAAGGTTTGCAAGGATACCTTCTTTTAACTAGAAAACAAAACTTTGTTGAAAATGAGATTGAACTTATAAGACACTTAGCAGTGACTTATGGACATGCTTTTAATACTTTTATAAGTGATTTTTCTGTAACGAATTTTTTAAAAAAAAATTTAATCGGAACAAATGCATGGAAAGTAATTTTGGTAATTATTATTATTTCAATTATCCCAATAAAATTAACAAGTACTGCTCCAGTTGAAGTCATCCCCAAAAACCCAATATTAATTACTTCACCATTCGAAGGAGTTATTAAGAAAATAGTTGTAAATAATAATGACCAAATTAATTCAGGCGACTTACTAGTATTATTAGAAGACACAGACTTATTAAATAATTATAATTTATCTAGGCAATCTTTGCAGGTAGCAGAAAAAGAATTACTGAGAAGTAGACAATCTTCCTTTACTAATAATGAAGAGAAGGCAAGGCTGGCTGAGCTTGTTGCTCAAGTAGATTTGAAAAAAGCAGAAGTTGCATCTACTGGGGATAAACTAAAAAACTCAAAACTTTATGCGGGTAAGAAAGGAATTGCGATAGTTGATCAAAAAACTGATTGGCAAGGTAGACCTGTTTCAGTTGGTGAAAAAATAATGACTCTGGCCAATCCTAATAATATTGAGTTTTTAGTGTGGCTACCAGTTAAAGATTCATTGGTGATTAAGGAAAATTCTGAAGTAAAAGTGTTTTTAGATATTAATCCGATTAAACCACTAAAAGGTAAATTGCTTAGAGCTTCCTACGAACCTTCTTTATCTCCTGAAGAGATTTTATCTTATAAAATTGGTGTTAGCTATGAGGGTGATGTACCTCCAAGAATTGGGTTAAGAGGAACAGCAAAAATTTATGGTTCAAAGGTTATGTTAATTTATTATTTATTTAGAAAACCAATTACCTTTGCAAGACAACTTATTGGAATATGATAATCCCATATTTAAGACAGGATTTAGAAATTTTTAGAGGAAATAGTCGTGAAGATGGATCTCCAGCTTGGTTACTTTATGATGCGGTAAGAAATAAATATTTCACTTTAGGTTTAACTGCATTTAAGCTTATTAAAAACTGGAAAGGTGGCGAGGATATTCAAAACTTCGAAAAGAAAATTAATTTAGAAGGTATTGAGACTAACAGTGAAGAAATAAAAAGTTTTATAGGATTTCTTCAACAGAATAATTTAATCCTACAACCATCAGGGCAAAACGTAAATTATTTACTACGACAAAAAAATAGCATGAAAAAAAGTTGGATGATCAATCTTGTCCATAGCTATTTATTTTTTAAAATTCCTCTTTTTAAACCAGATGAATGGTTGGGAAACAATCTTAGCAAAGTTAAAAGTTTAGGATCAGCAAAATTTAGAAATTTAATTTATATTTTTGGGTTTATTGGAATTTGTTTAGTTATCCAGCAATTCGAGGTTTTCAAAAAAACATTTTTATATTTTTTTACTTTTAATGGATTGATGCTCTACTTTATAACTTTAGTCTTAGTGAAATGTCTTCATGAACTAGGACATGCTTTTGTTGCAAAGCATTATGGTTGTAGGGTTTCTGCAATTGGGATTGCATTTTTGGTTTTTTTTCCCTTTCTCTATACCGATACTACTGATGCTTGGAGATTAAGAAACCACAAAGAAAGATTATTAATTAATTTTGCAGGAATATTAACCGAATTACATTTAGCATTAATTGCAACTTTTATATGGGGCCTGTTACCAGAGGGCGGATTAAAAAGTGCAATGTTTTTTATTGCAACTACTTCTTTGATATCTTCCCTTTTAATAAATGTGAGTCCATTTATGAGATTTGATGGATATTACGTGTTTTCTGATTGGCTAAAAGCTGAAAATTTACAACCAAGATCTTTTGCACTTGCAAGATGGAAAATTAGAGAAACATTATTTGGATTAAATCATAAACCACCAGAGGAAATTAACCCATCTAGAAGATGGACTTTTATAGTATACGCATGGGCTACGTGGTTATATAGATTTTTCTTGTTTATTGGAATTGCATTACTCGTTTATCATTTAGCTTTTAAGATTTTAGGAATTATTTTATTTGTTATTGAAATTTATTGGTTCATCATGTTGCCAATCATTAAAGAGTTAAAAAACTGGTATATGATGAAATCTGAAATGAAAATTAACAGACAATCAATAAGAACAATATTAGTAATTCTTTTTTTAAGTATGGTAGTATTTTTACCATGGAAATCCTCACTAAAAATTCCTGCTGTTTATGTTTCTGAAAAGTATTCAAAAATTTATTCCCCTTATCCAGCTAAAATAAAACAAATTTTTGTAAGTAAGGATGATCAAGTATTAGAGGGACAAAATTTAATTGAGTTGCTTTCCCCGGATCTTGATAAAAATATTAGTTCTTTAAGAAGAAAAATTAAACTTACCAAAACAAAGATTAATCGCTTAAGTGACTCAGCAGGTAACATGGATCAATACATTACTCTTCAACAAAGATTAATCGCTCTTCAAAGTGAGTTGAGAGGATTAACCATTATCAAAAATAAATTAATAATAAAGTCACCAATAAAAGGAAAAGTTAAGGATTTTTCAGAACTTAATATAAATATGTGGGTCAGTAACACTAACCAATTGCTAGGTATTGTCCATTATGGAACTGGCCAGGTTAAAGGACTGATAAAAGAAGATCAAATTGATCGATTTAAAGAAAATATGCCTGCAGTTTTTATACCTAATGATGGGGAGCACAAAAAAATTCGTTTAATTTCAAAATCATTAGATCTATCTGCGGTACAAAATCTTCCATATATTTCGTTAAGTTCAATTCATAATGGACCAATCGCAATAAGAAACTCCTCTTCAGGGGAATTTAAATACAGACCAGAAACAGCATATTATATTGCAGACTTTAAATTGACCAATGATAGTAAAATTAAATTTGAATTACCAGGATATGTTCATGTTGATGGTGCAAGATATTCGCCTTTAATAAAATTTTTAAAGAATATTTTAGCTTTGCTTGTAAGAGAAAGTGGTTTTTAAAATATATTTTCAATCTGTACACACTATAGATACAGTGATAAAGTTTTTTAATGAGAAAAGACTATGACTAAATTAGAAAATTTTTTAAAATCAAATAAAGACAGACAAATTTGGACTATTTTAAAAGACCAAAGTGTAATGCAAGCACTTATTTTAATGTCAGAAAAGAATATAGGTGCAATTATTATTGTTGATAATAATGATTTTCCAATAGGTATTTTTTCAGAAAGAGATTATGCAAGAAAGGTTATTTTAAAAGGCAAGAATAGCACAGATACATTGTTAGATGAAGTTATGACTAAAGAATTAATTACTGTTACTAGAGATTTTAAAATTGACCAGTGTATGGAATTAATGATCGAACATAAAATAAGACATCTTCCAATATTAGAAAATAAAAAAATTATTGGAATTATTTCAATTGGTGATGTTTTAAAAATTATGATTAAAGAACAAAAAGAACTTATAGATCACTTACAAAAATTTATAACTAGTTAGAATTGTAAAAAAATATATTATTTTTTTGGATTTTTTACTCCGGCTAACTTTTGAAGAAGGTATATTTCTTT
>Ga0207992_1000396_pt1 | contig 22719 bp, 20 predicted proteins | sample ETN02SmetaG_FD_185788 | JGI IMG/M metagenome (GOLD analysis project Ga0207992, IMG submission 185788) | Marine microbial and viral communities from oxygen minimum zone, Eastern Pacific Ocean - ETNP2014F10-02SV255 (SPAdes) (version 2) | ecosystem: Environmental > Aquatic > Marine > Oceanic ...
TTTGACCTTTCCAAAAGAATAGAGGGTGTTTTGTCTTATTTAAACCGCAGGATTCCAACACTAGGAAAAAAAGTAGATTTGGTTAATGATATCGATCAAGATATTAAAATAATGGCAAATGGTACTCTTATTTCTTGGACTATTGAAAATCTAATCCGAAACAGCATTGACTCTATTAGTGGAGAGGCTGGATTAATTCGTATAAGCATGAGCCAGGATCAAAATAATGTAAAAATTAGAATATCCGATAACGGATGCGGCGTTCCAAAAAAAGATTGGAAAAATATCTTTCGTCCAGGGTTCAGCACTAAAAAATCAGGATGGGGGCTAGGTTTATCTTTGTGTCAAAGAATAATTAATGAAGTTCACAAAGGGGATATATACGTTTTAGAGTCTAGTATAAACTCCGGTACGGTCTTTGAAATCAATATTCCTTCTGGGTAAACAACTGTTTCTTTCTTTTATCCAAGCATATAGTTTTACTAGTAAATTATGATATAATAATCTAGGATATTTATGGAATTTATTTTTGCGCAATCACAACCAGTACAAGGAAGTGGAATACTGAGTTTCTTACCATTCATATTAATAATGGTAATACTATACTTTTTTATGCTTAGACCACAGGCTCAAAAACAAAAGCAAAAAGAAGAAATAGTTAACAACCTTAATAAAGGTGATAAAGTTGTTACAATGGGGGGTATTATTGGTACGGTGACGGGTTTTAAGGAAAAAGGTAAACTGATCACATTAAAGGTAGATAGCAATACAACACTTACTTTCAATAAGTCTGCGATTGCAGGTCTATCTGGAAAAATTAATCAGGATGATATAGGATAATGGCTGTTTTAGAATTAGTAAACTATGGAAACCCAATTCTTAGAAAAAAATGTAGCAGTGTTACAGATTTTTCAAAATTGGCAGAATTTATTGACAATATGTTTGATACAATGTATGAAGCAGAGGGTATAGGTTTAGCGGCAAATCAAGTTGGAATTGATATGAGCCTTTTTGTGATAGATATTTCTCATACTGATGATAATGAATTTCCCAGAATTTTTATTAATGGAAAAATTACATCATCCGATGGAGAAAGTATTTTCTCTGAGGGATGTCTTTCTATACCTCAAGTATCCCTAGAAGTAACTAGACCAGAGAAAATTATTTTCAAATATCAAGATATTGAAGAGAAATGGCATGTAGAAGAATTTGATGGACTTATAGCGCGCGCCATACAACATGAGATTGACCATCTCAATGGTGTTTTAATTATTGATCTTGTGAGCGAAATGCAAAGAGTGAGAGTTAATAAAGAAATTAAAAAAATAAAGAATGATTCTCTGAAAAAATTAAAGCAGCATCCAATCACTAAAGGGTTTGTTCTTTAGCACTATTTTTACTTCTAGTCTTTTATCTAAGCGGTGTTACTAGTATGAGGGTCGCATTTATGGGTAATCCTAAGTTTGCTATCCCTAGTCTAGAAAGCCTATTGCAGAGTAAACATGAAGTTAAAGCAGTCGTATCCAATTCAGCCAAGCCTATGGGAAGAAAAAGAGCACTAAAACATACGGATGTTGGGAACTTTTCATTACAAAACAATATAGAATTAATAGAATTAGACTCTTTTAATAATGATGCGATTTATAAAAAGTTACTTTCATTAAATGTAGATATTTTTGTTGTGGTTGCTTTTCGGATCCTGCCTGAAAAATATATTTCGATACCCAAATTTGGGTCAATTAATGTTCATGCTTCTTTATTACCAAGCTACAGAGGTGCTGCGCCAATTCAATGGGCTCTAATGAATGGAGACAGAACCTCGGGTGTTAGCGTGTTTCAGATTGAGAAAAAAGTAGACACTGGAAAAATCATAACACAAGAGAAAATAGATATAGATGAAAATGATAATTATGAAATATTGTCAAACAAATTATCTAAAGTTGGAGCTGGAGCATTAGTCGAGGCATTAAATAACCTTGAAAAAGGAGAAGCAGACTATAATAATCAAGATAAATCTTTAGTAACTAAAGCCCCAAAGATTTCAAAAGATATGTTGCGTATCCAATGGAACTGGCCGGCAGCTAAGATCAATAATTGGGTGCGTGGTCTATCCCCAAAGCCAGGTATGATTACAATATTCCAAAATAAAAGGATAAAAATATTTAAGACACTTGTTGTAGATGATGAAGTGAAAGGTGTCCCCGGTAAAATAAAAGCCACTGCCAATAGTTCACTCCAAATATATACCGGCAGAGGTTTGATTTCTATTTTAGAATTACAGCAAGAAGGAAAAAAATGTTTACCTATTGACAAATTTTTGAGAGGCACTAGGATTAGCGATAGAGATTATTTTAATTAATGTATTCAGCACGCCAGATTTCAGCAGATGCTTTGAGTAGTTTTGATACTAATAATGATAAGCTTACGATCCTTGTAGAACGATTATGTAATAAAAATGGTTTGTCGTTATCTGTGCAGCAAAGAAGTAGAGTAATAATTAATGAGGTTATAAGAAGCAGAGGCATTCTAGATTATATCATTGAAAAGTGTTCATCAAAAAAAATAAATCAAATACAACCGAAATTAAGATCTATCCTTAGGATAGGATGCTATGAACTAATTTTTGATGATGTTGTCCCGGATTTTGCAGCTATACATTCTGCGGTTGAACTAGGAAAAACATCAATAAATGAAAAATCTGGTTCCATGGTTAATGCTGTTTTGAGAAATATACAGCGCAAGCAAAAACAGGATCCATCATGGGTGGAATCAATAATAAATAATAATGTAGAGCTAGCTTATCCTAGTTGGCTCATTAAAAAATGGAAAAAACAATTTGGTTTGACTATAACAGAAAAGTTGTGTAAGTCTTTTTTTAAAAAATCACCGATGTTTTTAAGGGTTAATGAAAACCTTTTGGAAATAAATAAAGCTATTAACTATTTAGACCAAGCGGGAATAAATCTCAAGCAACATGATGTTTTTACCAATTTTTTGGAAGTTACTATTGGTCAGGATAAAGTAATAAATAACGAACTTTTCGATTCTGGTCTTATTTCTATACAAGATCCAGCATCTGCAGCAGTTGTTGAGCTAATTGATCCACAAAAAGGCGAATCAATTTTGGATGTATGTGCAGCGCCTGGCACAAAATCATTATTAATGGCACAAAGAGTCGGATCTGATGGAATAATTTATGCTTCAGACAGAAATGGCAGTAGGGTAAAAAAGGGTAAGGATGATATTAAAAGACATAAGTATAAAAATATTAATTGGTCTGTTTTGGATGCATCAAAAGATAAGTTCCCATTATCTAAAAAGATACTTATTGATGCTCCATGCACTGGAACGGGCGTTATTGGAAGAAGACCCGATATAAAGTGGAGAATCAATAATAAGGATATTCACTATATGAAAAAGATTCAGTTGGCCATACTTAATCATATGTCAAAATTCCTAGAGTCAGGAGGGAAAATAGTATATGCTACATGCTCTCTTGAGCCAGAAGAGAATATAGATGTTGTTAAGAATTTTCTTTTTCATCACAAAGATTTTACGTTGTTTCCATCTAATGCATTATTGCCTAAGCATTGGGTAAATTCAGAAGGATTTTTAATGACAATGCCTTACAAAACAAAATCCGATGCATTATTTGGCGCGATTTTAATAAAAAAAAAATGAAAGCTAGTAGAAATATCAAATATTATTTTCTTTATTTAAGCATTTTAATTGTTATTTGTATTTTTATTGCAGACTTATTTATGATGCCCCTATATGTAAGGCACGGAGAAGGGAGCTATATGGTAAATGTAAAAGATAAACCTATCGATTATGCAATTGATATATTGGCTTCGGAGGGGCATAAAGGTTTAGTATCAGACACTCTATTTTCTTCTTCATTCAAACCTGGAATAGTTATCGACCAGTATCCATCTCCAAATATGCGTGTAAAACAAGGTAGAACAGTACGTTTAACTATCGCTCATGCAGAGCGTATGGTTTTGGTACCTGACTTAATTGGGAGGTCTGAGCGTAGCGCTGAGATCGATGTAAGACAATCCGGATTAGAAATTGACACAGTGTATAAAGAATACAATTCAGATGTGCCTTTTGGAAATGTGACTTGGCAGTACCCTAAGGGTGGCGACTTCCTTAGTAAAGGCATGGGTATTCATTTAACAATTAGTTTAGGTGTTCCACCAAATTTTTTCCAAACTCCAAATGTCTTTGGTCTTAGCAAAAAGAAAGCAATTAATGAACTTGAGAAAGCGGGGTTTTCACTTGGAAAGGTATACTACAAGCAGAATGAAGATTTAATACCATATACTGTACTAGACCAGTCGGTTAAGCCTGGTACAGTACTAGAAGATCCTACTGTAATAGATCTAACAATTAGTGTTCTTGATATGCAAGATATATTTAATAATATTATAGATCAGTGAACAGTAGTATAAAAAGTGAGTTTGCTAGAAAAGTTATACATATATCTAATGCTATAATTCCACTTAGTTATCTTTATTTAATCCAAGATAAGATTGATATGATAATTATATTAGCCTTCTTTTTGGTGTTATGTTTTTTTTTAGAAATTGCCAGAAAAGAGAATTACTTAGTGTCGATATTTTTTTCTAAGAAGTTAAGTTTTATGATGAGAGATGATGAAAAAAAAGGTGAGATTACTGGCGCGACATGGGTGTTTGTTGGAGCACTATTTACCATACTATTAATACCATATCCATATAGTATATATGCATTGGTATTCTTATCGGTAGGTGACACTTTTGCGGCGATTATTGGAATGAGATTTCCATATATAAGATTAGGTGGGAAAACCATATCTGGATCATTATCAGGTTTTATAGCTTGTGTTATTGCTGGACTAATTATTGATATTTCTATTAGCTACCAGATTTTACTTTTTGGTGCTTTTATGGCAATGTTAATAGAGCTACTTCCATTGCCAATTAATGATAATGTTAGTATACCTATTTTTTCAGGACTGTCTATGTACTATTTTAGCATAACCGTATGACTTTTTTATCTCCTTCTTCACTGTTATTTCTTTTTGCAATAGGTATACCTATTATGATTCATATATTAAATCGTCTTACTGTTAAAAAAGTTCATTTCAGCACTATCCGTTTTATAAAAAATCTAGAGAACAATGCGATAAGGAGTATAAGGTTTAAAAAATGGGTTCTTCTTTTATTAAGGATAGGAATTATTACAGCTCTAGTGCTCATGATTGGGAGACCAGTTACAAAAGGATTTATGCCTGGATGGATTTCTGCAGAACTAGAATCTAGGTTGTTATTGGTGATTGACAACTCTTCAAGTATGAGTGGGAAAATAAATTCGCATACGCTACTTGAATCCTCAAAAAAAGCTGCAAAGTTAATACCTCAAATATTTAGCAAAAAAACAACGGTTAACATTATCCAGACATGCCCACCAAGAACACTCTTTTCTGGAAAAATAAATGATCCATTGATTCCTTTAATTATTAACCAAATCCATCCCACAGTCAAATATGATAATCTTTGGACAGTTGTTGACTCGTTAACTAATACAATTAACGCACCAGAGCCAATAAAAGAATGTATCATTTTCAGTGACTTTCAGAATAATATAGTTCCGAATAAACCTCTTTTAGACAGCTGGAAGTTTTATCTTATTAATCCAGGTGAAATAAATAATAATCTTTCAATTAATAATTTAGAGGTTGTCAGTAGGATAAAAGTTCCAAATCAATTATTAAAATTAAAGACAAGTATAAAAAACTCAGGTAATAAAAAAATAACCAATACACCTATCGATCTATTATTCGAAGATAATCGTGTTGGTCAAGTAATCTCTGAGTTTGAAGAAGGATCAAACAAAGAATTCATTTTTCAAGCTTATCCTGAAAAAAAGGGTGTCTTGGCAGGCAGTATTCGTCTTCCTAATGATGATTATCTAAATGACAATATATGGTTTCTTACCGCACCTATATTAGATAAAATTAATTGCTTAATGATAGGTGGCGCAGATGAGGAAATATCTATGTTTAGATTAATTATAGATGCGATTGATCCTGAAATGCAATTAATTAATTTTGAATCAAGGAACCAACCAATTATCAATAGACTATTTATAGATGATATTGATCTTTTAATAATACATAACCCCGAAGCTTTCACAGAAGCTGCTTTTGATGAATTAGATATTTTTCTTCAAAGAGGAGGTGGCCTAATTTGGTTTTCAGGTGGTATGGAAATTGACCCGACTTATAGTAAATATTTTTCAAGCATCGGCTTTCCAAAGGCAAAAGGAATGGTAGAATCCGGGAGTGGTATATTTAGTGTAAATATTCCAAGCAAAGATGATCATTTACTATCAGACTTACATGTAAGGAAATTAGAAAATGAATTGCCCGAGTGTTATCGGTATGTTAAACATAATTATTCAAATAAACATAATGTTCATTTTCAACTGAATAATGGAGACCCTCTGCTTTTAGAGTTTAATAGGGGCAGTGGAAACATTTTTTATTTTACTTCTTTAATGAATCTAGCTTGGAATGATATGCCCATAAGAGGTATGCTGGTACCGCTAATGTACAGACTTCTAATTTTAGGTGGTACGGATGAGTTAAATACATTTCCAGTAGCTATCGGAAATACCAAATGGATCTCATTAGATCAGAATGAAGTAAGAGATCAATGGGAAGTTAAATCACCTTCCGGCGAGAAAAATTTATTAGTTCCTGATTTTAGTAAGGAAAGTATCAAAATAAAAAATACCGATGAATTGGGTATTTATGAGGTTTATCAAAATGGGAAACATTTTACCTCTTTTTCAACGTTTTTGCACCCATATGAAGCCATATCAAAAAAAATCAAAAAAAATGAAATAACAACTTTTTTGCAAGGTGATAGATATAGGTGGCTCGAGCTAGATAATAATTTTATTAATAACTTTAACGACACTAGACAAGGAAAGTCATTATGGAAAATATTTTTGTTACTTGCTACGGTTTTCCTTCTATTAGAAACATGGATTGGTCGCCCTATACCAAAAAATATTAAAAAATAGCCATAAAAATTTGGATAAAGCTCTACTAGTAGGAATTATTCTTCCTCAAAATAATCAAATAGATATAGATAATCATCTGTCTGAATTAAGCTTACTAGCTGAGACTGCAGAGATAGAAGTATTAGGTGAAATCACTCAAAAGCTTGCAAAGATTAATCCAGCGTTTTTTGTTGGGAAAGGAAAGGCTAGCCAAGTCATAGAACAGGCAAAAGTCTTAGATGCGAATTTAATTATTTTTGATGAAGAGCTTAGCCCGGCTCAGATCAAAAATTATCATAAACTGGCAAAAGATATTAAAGTAATAGACAGAAGTGCACTCATACTAGATATATTTAAAAAGCACGCTAAAACTAGAGAGGCGAAGACGCAGGTAGAATTAGCATTTTGCCAATATTTATTACCTCGTCTTACAAGACAATGGACACATCTTGAAAGACAGATGGGGGGAGTTGGTACGAGAGCTGGAATGGGAGAGACTCAGATTGAGATTGATAGACGGCTTATCAGAGATAAAATATCAAAACTGAAGCTGGATTTAAAAAAGATAGAAATTGAAAGAACAACTCAAAGTCAAAAACGAAAACGAGAATTTAGAGTTGCACTCGTTGGCTACACAAATGCTGGGAAGTCGACATTATTTAATTCGTTAACTGGAAATAATGTTTATGTACAGGATCAATTATTTGCCACACTCGATACTACAGTAAGAAAATTAAAGATAAATAAAACCCATCAAGTTTTGATCAGTGATACAGTTGGTTTTATTAGAAAACTACCTCATAACCTGGTTGCATCTTTTCGCAGTACATTGAAAGAGCTTTTAGAGGCTGATCTTATTCTTATTGTTCTTGATGCGAGTTCTGTAATCATTGATGATCATCTTGATACAATTAAGCGGGTTTTAACTGATTTAGGAGCTGATGATATTCCAAAAAGTTTGGTTCTTAATAAGATTGATCGTGTGAAAGAAGAATTAGAGTTGAAACGATTAAGAAATAAATTTTCAGATGCCACTTTTATTTCTGCGCTTCACCATTTGAGGCTAGATGATGTTAGGAATCATATTATAGATAAGATTGAAAGTGATTTTGAAATTTTTGATTTGAATATTCCTTATCACAAAGGTAAAACAATATCACAATTACAAGATCAGGTAGAGATCTTAGAAAGTGTTTATGGTGATGATGAGATTTTTCTTAAGATTAAAGGAAGAAAAGACACAGTAGATAAAATATTAGGATAATTGTTATATCAGTGATTATTATATCAGATTCAAGAGGAAAATGGATAATATATTTAATGCAATAGTGGTTGAGGAAAATGAAACCGGGACATTTTCTCAAAGCATAAAAGAAAAGAACATTAATGATCTTCCAGAAGGGGACTTATTAGTTCGTGTAAAATACTCTTCCCTGAACTATAAGGATGCGCTTTCATTTTCTGGAAATAAAGGAGTAACTAAAAACTATCCGCATACTCCAGGAATTGATGCTATGGGAATTGTTGAGTTTTCAGCAAGTTCAGAATTTATTAAAGGAGAGCAGGTAATAGTATCTGGATATGACATGGGAATGAACACTTCAGGCGGTTTTGGAGAATACATCAGAATTCCAAGTGGGTGGGTCTCACATCTTCCGGATGATTTAGATCCTTTAGACTCTATGGTTATTGGCACCGCTGGTTTAACCGCAGGGTTATGTATCGAAACACTTCAATCCATAAATGAAGTTGATGGTAAAAAAGCTGTAGTTACTGGTGCCACGGGCGGAGTAGGCTGTATTGCTGTTAAACTTCTGTCCTTGCTCGGTGCTGATGTGACTGCAATATCCGGCAAATCTGACGCAACAGAGCTTCTAAAATCGATTGGTGCAAAAGAGGTACTAATGAGAGAGGATTTTCTTAGTTCTGTAAGAAAGCCCATGGGTAAAGGTCAGTGGGATATTGGGGTGGATGTTGCTGGCGGAGATATATTGTCTGGACTAATTGCAAGTATGAACTATGGAGGTGCAATCACATGTTGTGGCCTCGTGGCTGGTCCAAACTTTGATACTACAGTGTTTCCTTTTATCCTTCGAGGAAATAGTCTAATTGGAATTGACTCAGGAATGGTTCCAATTAAGGAGAAGTCTAAAATATGGCAATTATTTGCTGGTGATTGGAGGCTAGATGGTTTGAGCAGTATACACAAAACTGTTGATATGCAAGGTATGATAAGTGAAGTAAATAAAATTCTCAATGGTAAGCAAGTAGGAAGGGTTGTTCTAAAACATAATTAACAAGGAGTGGAAAATTGAGAGAAGAGTTATTAAATGAAGAATTAATAATGTTTCAGAATTCAATGCGTGAGTTTTTAAAGCATGAGGTTGTACCGAACCATGAACAATGGGAAAAAGATGGCCACGTACCAAAAGATATTTGGTTAAAGGCCGGAGAAAATAATTTTTTAGGAATCGATGTCCCTGAAAAGTACGGCGGAAGCGGTATAGACGATTTTAGATATAACAGCGTAGTAATTGAAGAAGTCTGGAGGGCAGGTACTACCTGTTTAACATTTAGTGTGACTAACGATCTAGTAATTCCCTATTTACTGAAATATGCAAATGATGAGCAGAAAGAGAGATGGTTTCCGAAACTTTGTTCGGGTGAGACAATCTCAGCCTTAGGGATGACAGAACCAAGTGCAGGAAGTGATTTTGCTGCGATTCGTACTACAGCAAAACTTGATGGTAACCATTATATCCTAAATGGACAGAAAACATTTATCACAAATGGTGTCACTAGTGACTTGGTAATCGTCGCATGCAAGACAAATCCAGATGCTGGCCATAAAGGCATGAGCCTGCTGGTCTTAGAACGCGGAATGGAAGGTATAGAAAGAGGAAAAGAATTCAAGAAAATTGGGCTCAAAGGTCAAGACACTGCTGAATTATTTTTCACCGATGTGAAAGTACCAAAAGAAAATCTATTGGGACAGGAGAATCAAGGGTTTTATTATATGATGCAGAACCTTCCTCAGGAAAGAATGTCAATAGCAGTTTCAGCACTGGCAGCGATTGAGACCGTTCTTGACTATACAATTGAATACTGCAAAGAGCGAAAAGCATTTGGACAGCCGATAGGAAATTTTCAAAACTCAAGGTTCAAACTGGCAGAGATGAAGACTGAGGCTGAGATAGGAAGAATCTATATTGACGATTGCATTAAAAAATTAAATGAGAAAAAACTTACTCCCGAACAGGGAGCAATGGCAAAATGGTGGGCATCTGACTTGCAGGTTCGAGTAGCGGACCAGTGTTTGCAACTTCATGGCGGCTATGGATATATCCTTGAGTATCCAATAGCAAGAGCTTTTGCAGATGCGAGAATTCAACCAATCTGGGGTGGAACAAACGAGATAATGAAAGAAATTATAGGTCGTTCACTTGGATTATAAATATTTCTAATAATTTAGGAGAATATTTTATGAAAAATGATGCATATATTTTTGACGCTTTACGTACCCCGAGAGGGAAAAAAAAAGATGGTTCTCTTCACGAGCTGACGCCGACAGATATCCTAGCAAAATTATTAAAATCTTTGCAGCAAAAACATGATCTTGATACATCACAGGTTGATGATGTTATTATGGGCTGTGCTACCCCAGTTGGTGATCAAGGTGCTAACATTGCAAAGGCCGCGGTACAATATGCTGGCTGGGATGATGACGTTCCTGGTGTACAGGTAAACCGATTTTGCGCCTCAGGATTAGAGACTGTTAACATGGCGGCTATGAAGGTTAGATCAGGCTGGGAGAATCTCATCGTTGCTGGTGGAGTTGAGTGCATGTCACGAGTGCCTATGGGTTCAGATGGTGGTTCTCTGGCTTTTGAACCAAAGGTAAATCTTAGAACACAGTTTGTACCTCAAGGAATTGGTGCAGATTTAATCGCAACATTGGGCGGCCATAGCCGCGAAGATGTTGATGCTTTTGCTCTTGATTCGCAAAGACGTGCTTCTCATGCGTCAAAGCAAGGATATTTCAAATCGATTGTCCCAGTTACCGATCAAAATGGATTAGATATCATTGTGAATGATGAACATATCAGGCCAAATACTAGTATGGATGATCTAAGTGCTCTTAAGCCAGCATTTGAAATGATTGGTAGCCTCGGTTATGATGCGGTGGCACTTGGAAAGTATACAGAAGTTGAAGCGATCAACCATGTACACACCGCAGGGAATTCTTCTGGTATTGTGGATGGGGCTGCAGCGGTTTTGATTGGTTCAGAGGCTAAGGGTAAAGACCTAGGAATGAATCCACGTGCGAAGATTATATCTGCTGCTACAGTTTCTACGGATCCAACTATTATGCTTACAGGCCCTGGACCCGCATCAAAAAAAGCGCTAAAAAAAGCTGGAATGCAGATCGAGGATATTGATCTTATTGAGGTTAACGAAGCTTTTGCAGCTGTTATACTTCGTTTCATTGAAGATATGAAACTAGAGAACAATGAAAATGTAAACGTAAATGGTGGCTCAATCGCGATGGGTCATCCACTTGGTGCTACTGGTGCAATGCTTCTTGGAACCGTAATAGATGAGTTGGAGAGAAGAGATTTAAATACTGCGCTTATTACTCTCTGCGTTGCGGGAGGTATGGGTATTGGTACTATTATTGAACGAGTTTAATAGGGCGGAGTAATTATGGCTTTTATTTACGAGAAAGATGAACAAAATATTGTCACAGTTACAATGGACATGGATGGAAGATCTGCAAATGTATTAAATGAAGAATTTTCGCAGTTGTGGAATGATACCATGGACAAATTAGAAAATGAAAACGATTTAGCTGGTGTAATTTTTGCTTCAGCCAAGAAGACTTTTATAGCAGGTGGTGACCTGGAAATGCTTTTTAGACAGGATAATCCTCAGGAAACATTTGGACTGATTGAAGATGCGAAAGCGGGACTAAGAAGGATAGAGCTTTTAGGTAAACCCGTTGTCGCAGCAATTAATGGTACCGCTCTAGGCGGTGGCCTTGAGATTGCGCTATGTTGTAGCCACAGAATTGCATTTAATAGCCCAAAAACGAAGCTTGGTTTTCCGGAGGTTACTCTTGGTATACTACCTGGAGGTGGTGGAGTTGTGAGATTCTCTAGACTTCTTGGGCTTGAGGCCTCATTACCCTACTTAATGGAAGGAAAACAGGTTAGGCCTGATGCCGCAAAAGAGGTAGGTATGATTGATGATATTGCCTCAGATCATAAGGAAATGTTTGCTAAGGCGAGGAAATATATCCTCGAAAACCCAGTAATGAGTCAGCCTTGGGATAAAAAAGGCTATAAGATGCCAGGAGGAACTGCCCATCATCCAAAAATTGCCCAGATGCTTGCGATCGCACCAGCGATGCTGACAAAAAAGACCCTAGGAAACTATCCCGCGCCAGAAGCGATATTGTCTGCTATGGTTGAGGGATCTCTAGTAGATTTTAAAACTGCAAGCAGGATTGAGTCGCGATATTTTGTTGAGCTTTTGACAGGAAAAGTAGCAAAAAATATGATTAATGCTTTCTGGTTTCAGTTAAATGAGATTAACTCTGGCGTTAGTAGACCAGATGATATTCCTAAAACAAAAGTGCAAAAACTCGGAGTTTTGGGGTCCGGCCTAATGGGACATGGTATTTCTTATGTCGCAGCACTTAGCGGGATCGAGGTTGTAATGACAGATGCAACAATAGAAAATGCTAAAAAAGGTATGGGTAGAATAAAAACAATACTCGAAGGTGGAATAAAAAGAGGTCTAATATCAGATGGAAAAATGACGGAGGTATTAGACCTGATCACTGTTACAGACGACTACGATAAGCTAGAAGGATGTGACTTAATCATAGAGGCTGTTTTTGAAGATAGAGCGCTAAAGGGCAAGGTAACTGGGATGGCTGAGAAGAGGATGGACTCTCGCGGTGTGTTCGCATCAAACACATCGACAATACCTATCACCAGTTTAGCAGAAAAATCTATCCGACCAGAAAAATTTATTGGGATTCACTTTTTTTCTCCTGTACACAAAATGAAACTAGTAGAAATAATTAAGGGAGAAAAAACCAGCCCTGAGACTTTGGCAAAGGCTTTTGACTTTGTTTTAAAGATAAAGAAGATACCGATTGTGGTTAATGATAGCCGTGGGTTTTACACTACACGAGTTTTTGAAAGGTATGCGCTTGAGGGGATGGCACTCCTGGCAGAGGGCAACTCAGCCGAGTCAATAGAGTCTGCAGGTAGAAAAGCAGGACTGCCGGTTGGTCCACTAGCGGTGATTGATGAGATTAGTATTGGTCTTGTTGATCATATTAGAGAGCAAACGAGAAGAGATCTTACTAAAAAAGGAGAAAAATGGCTTGAGGGACCATGGGACAAGGTGATTGATATCATGATAGATGAAGTAAAAAGACTTGGAAGAGCAAATGGTGGTGGTTTCTATGAGTACCCAGAAAATGGTAAAAAATATTTATGGTCTGATATAAAAAAATATTTCCCCATTGGTGATAGTACCTTAGAACAGGAAGAGATGATTGATCGTTTCCTATTTGCGCAGTCGGTTGAAACAATTAGGTGCTATGAAGAGGGTGTCTTAGCATCTGTCGCTGATGCTAACATTGGAAGTATTTTTGGCTGGGGCTTTGCTCCTTTTAAGGGTGGCACTTTGCAGTTTGTTAATGACTATGGTGTTAAAGAGTTCTTGAAGCGGACAAAAGAGTTGGCAAGGCTCTATGGAGATCGTTTTCTGCCTCCACAGTTGTTGGTTGATATGGCAGATCAAGGAAAAGTTTTTAACTAATGAATAGGTTTTGATCATTTATAATATTTTTTGGTTTTAGTATGCTAGATCGAAGTCTAATTGGTAAAAAATATTCTCCTGTAATTTTTACTGTAACTGATCAAAGGCTAAAGTTTTTTTCTAAGGCTACTGCTCAAACAGATCCTATTTATTTTGATCATGAAAATGCTGTTAAACAGGGTTACAAGGGTATTGTTTGTCCTCCAACTTTTTTAATTGTTGTTGGAATGGAGCATGCGTCTCCCTATCAGTATATTAACGATCTAGATATTAAGATTGAACGTATTCTGCATGCGGAACAAGAATTTAGCTATGAGGAAATGGTTTTTGAGGGAGACACATTAACAATGGAGACTGAGATTGTTGATATGTATGATAAAAAAGACGGGCTGTTGCAGTTTTGTGTTTTGGAATCAAGGTTTATTAATCGGAATAGTACACCTGTTGGTACCTTAAAACACACGATAGTCGTGAGGTAAAAAGTTCATGAATTTTAATTTAGATAATGCTTCTGTTGGAGATAAGATTCCAGACCTGGTGATCGAGCCAATAACGAGGTCTACGTTAGCACTATATGCTGGCGCTTCCGGTGATCATAATCCGATACACATTGACCTTGATTTTGCAAAAGAAGCAGGGATGAAAGATGTTTTTGCACATGGAATGCTTATTATGGCCTATTTAGGAAGGACTGTTACTAATATTGTTCCGCAATCAAATCTGAAAAATTTTAGTGTTCGTTTTTCCTCAATAACAAATATTGGTGACATCTTAACATGTAGTGGAGAAGTAAAAAAGATTAACAAAAATAATTCCAAGAAAACTATCCTATTAGACCTAATTGTATCGGATGAATTTGGAGACATAAAAATTTCTGGAATGGCAACCATTGAAAAATAGTCTGTGCTTATAAAACATGTCTAGGACAATCCAAACGAAGTTTACGGAACACGCAGGCGTGGAGTATCCCATTATATGTGGAGCAATGTATCCATGTTCTAATCCTGAGTTGATCTCTGCTGCATCAAATGGTGGCGGCCTTGCGATCATGCAACCGATATCACTTACCTATGCCCATGGCTGGGATTTGAAAAAGGGAATTAAGTATATAAAATCAATGACCAATAAACCGTTTGGGTTTAATGCTCTAATTGAAAAGAGTAATAAAAAACATATTGAACGTATGTCTGTTTGGATCGACATAGCACTGGAAGAGGGTATCAGGTTTTTTGTAACCTCTCTAGGTAAACCAGACTGGGTGTGTGAGAAGGTGCATACTGTTGGAGGTGTCGTATATCATGATGTAACCAATCGCCACTGGGCCAAGAAAGGAAAGGACTCAGGCGTTGACGGTTTAATCTGTGTAAATAACAGAGCCGGTGGACACCTTGGTGATTTGTCAAAAGAACAAATGATCGAAGAACTTCATGATATGGATCTTCCCCTGATCTGCGCTGGTGGTGTTGGTGGCGAGGATGAGCTAAATGACGTTTTTCGTCTTGGATATGATGGAGTACAAATGGGGACGAGATTTATTGCCACAGATGAGTGTAACACCTCTGACAACTATAAAAGAGCAATAATAGAGGCAAATGAAGAGGATATATCTTGGACAAAAAGAATTAGTGGGGTGCCAATTTCTGTGATAAAAACGAAAAACTTCCGTCAGGAAAATTCATGGTTAGTTCGTAAACTATTATCAGGAAAGTTCAAACATTTAGCAAGAACATTCATCAATTCTATTTCCTATTGGAGGCTGAAGTCAATTAAACAAAGCGATGAAAAAAATGGGTCACCAAAAAGTACAGAACTATATAGTGCTGGAAAAAGTGTTGGAGCAATAGATAATACAGTTTCTGCAACGGTAATTATGAGAGAGCTCGGCGAGTCAATAAATGGGGTAAAAACTAGTGGATAAAAAAATTAGAATAGGCTGCGCCTCTGCATTTTGGGGTGATACGGATACCGCTGCACCTCAGTTGGTGCATCACGGAGAGATAGATTATTTAGTTTTTGATTATTTAGCAGAAGTAACAATGTCTATCCTAGCGGGTGCAAAACTAAAAAATGAAAACCTTGGTTATGCTACTGATTTTATTGATCATGTTGGTCCATTACTCGGTTCTATTAAAGAGAAAAATATTAAGGTAATTAGCAATGCAGGAGGAATTAATCTCGATGCTTGCAGGGATGCACTTCTGGAAAAAGCAAAAGAACAGAATATAGATTTCAAAATCGCGATCATTGAGGGCGATAATATTATTCACAAGCAAAAAGAACTAAGGTCTATTCCTGTTAAAGAAATTGAGACCGGTGATATAATGCCAGAAAATATTCTCAGCGCTAACGCCTACCTGGGTGCTCCAGGAATTAAAAAGGCTCTTGAACTAGGTGCAGATATTGTAATCACAGGAAGATGTGTAGACAGTGCCGTGGTCCTTGGCCCACTTATGCATGAGTTTGGTTGGAAAGATTCAGATTATGATTTGTTGGCCAGTGGAAGTTTAGCCGGCCACATTATTGAATGTGGCGCACAGTGTACAGGCGGTAATTTTACGGACTGGGAGCTAGTAAATAATTTTGAGAACATGGGATTTCCAATTGTTGAGGTATCATCAAACGGAGATTTTATTGTTACTAAGCCTCTGGGCACTGATGGTCTTATTAACCGAGGTACGGTTGCTGAACAGTTTTTGTATGAGATTGGAGACCCTGGAGCCTACTTATTGCCTGATGTAGTCTGTGATTTTACTAATGTGACTATTGAAGATAGGGGCAATGATTGCGTGTTGGTAAGTGGGGCAAAAGGGTTACCACCTACTAATACCTACAAGGTTTCTGCGACCTACATTGATGGATATAAAGTTGCTGCGACTATTGTTATTGGTGGCCCTAAGGCGGTTAAAAAAGCTCACATTATCGGAAACGCAATATTAAAGAAAACACGTTTAATTCTAGCTGAAAAAAGTTTTGAGGATTATACACAAACGAAAATTGGGGTATTAGGTTCTGAGGCAATCTATGGTAGTGATAATGAGAACTACGTAGATACCAGAGAGGTTGTGCTTAGGCTTATGGCTACTCATAAAGACAAATCTGCTCTGGTTATTATGTCTAGAGAGATTGCTCAGGCTGCGACAGGGATGGCGCCAGGCGTAATGAATTATCTAGGTGGACGTCCTTCGATCGCACCCGCTATAAAATTATTTTCTTTTTTACTTACAAAAAATCATATAGATGTTTCTGTTAATCTCGATAAAAAAACTATTTCTATTAGTATTAATAAAGACAGTGAATTTCAATCATCGGCAGGTGCCGAGGATGCTGTGTTAGGAAAAAGTTTCACTAACAGGGCAGATAAGGAGACAAAATTAATAAATCTGGCATACGTAAGAAGCGGTGACAAGGGAGACCATGCGAATATTGGTGTTATAGCCAGGGATCCTGGTTTTTTACCATATATTCGTCATAGTCTCACAATAGATCGTTTAAAGAACCATTTTTCACATGTATTAAAGGGCTCAGTAAGATGCTGGGAATTACCAGGGATAGGTGGTCTTAATTTTTTACTAAAAAATAGCTTAGGTGGTGGTGGTATGTCTAGTCTAAATATTGATCCGCAGGGAAAGGCTTATGGCCAACAGATTGTAGATCTTAAGATCGCAGTTCCAGAATCTATTTATCATAAGGTAAACAAAAATTAAAGTCTGACAATAAAGAAAAAGGTAGATGTTATGTCAATCTATAAATCAAAAATAAATATCAACTCTGAAAATTTTGAGAAAAATAAAAATGAAATGATTGCTCTGGTGGAAAAGGTGCATAAAATACAAGATCGAGCAGAAAAAATATCAGAACAGAGGCGACCAAGATTTATTGAACGTGGGCAACTGACCCCAAGAGAAAGATTGTCTGCCTTATTAGATCCGGGAGTGCCATTTGTTGAGCTATATAATATGATTAGCTACCTGGTTGATGATGATAATCATGAGACAAGTGTTCCTGGAGGCAGCATAATTGCTGGTATTGGATTTATTAGTGGTGTTCGTTGTTTAGTATTTGTTGATGATAGTGGAATAAATGCCGGAGCCTTGACTGCGAAATCCATTGATAAGGCATTAGGCTGTTTAGAGATATCTATGAAACAAAAACTCCCTTTTATTCACCTTGTTGAAAGTGCTGGAATAAACCTAATGAACTATACTGTTGAATTCTGGGCAAGAACGGGTGGAATGTTTTACGGATTAGCCAAACTGAGTGCCGCTGGTATTCCAACGATTGCAGTATTACATGGTCTATCAACTGCTGGTGGAGCATATCAACCAGGAATGAGTGATTATGTGGTTGGTGTAAAGAAAAATGGTATGGCAGCATTAGCAGGGCCAGCTTTGTTAAAAGCAGCCACGGGACAGATAGCCGGGAATGAGGAACTTGGTGGCAGTGAGATGCATGCTCGTATTACTGGGTTGGTTGAATATCTCGCGGATGATGATAATCATGCGATAGAGATAACCAGAGATATTATTGAAAAACTTGATTGGAATTCAAAGTGTGAAAAACCAAAGGACTTATCATTTAGTAAACCGATCTATGATGAAAGTGAGATAGCTGGAATTGTTCCTGTTGATTATAGAACTCCTTACGAGGTTAGAGAACTAATTGCAAGAATTGTTGATGGATCTGATTTTATTGATTTTAAGCCAATGTATGGAGTCTCAACCGTGTGTATTCAGGCAAAAATTTATGGTCAATCTTGCGGAATTATTGGAAATAATGGTCCGATTGATCCTAACGGAGCAACTAAAACCGCCCAGTTTATTCAGCTTTGTGGACAGTCAAGAATACCTCTAATATTTTTTAGTAATACAACTGGATTTATGGTTGGAAAGCAATACGAGCAATTAGGAATGATCAAACACGGATCCAAAATGATTCAAGCGGTTTCAAACGTTGATGTTCCCAAAATCACTTTCTATATTGGTGCTAGCTTTGGTGCTGGAAACTATGGGATGTGTGGGTATGCGTATGATCCTGATTTCCTTTTTTCCTGGCCGAATTCTATAACCGGTGTGATGGGCGGCGAGCAGGCAGCAAAAACGATGGAACAGGTAATGATTGCCTCTGCGAAAAGAAAAGGTATCGATTTAGATGAAAAGAAAATGATAAAACAGGTCAAGGAGATTACTGAATACTATAACGCACAGTCAGATGCTTTTTGTACATCTGGGAGAGGGCTTGATAATGGAATTATTGACCCTAGAGACACGAGGAAAATATTAGGATTTTTATTGGAAACTTGTTGGGAAAAAAAACACCGCAAGGTTGTACCAAATAGTTTTGGTGTCGCTAGGATGTAATAATAACCAATAATATCTACAAAACATTATGGAGTAAGGATGAATCTTCCTAAAACAGAAAACTTAATACTGGAGCATACTGATGGTTGGTTAGACATCTGGTTCAATCGTATTGAAAATCGAAACGCATTAACAGATAGCCTGATCGATGATCTTTTTAGTGTATTTAGTTGCGTCCATAATAACAGAGAGGTTCGGGGTATAACTCTACGGGGCAAAGGAGGCATATTCTGTGCTGGCGGTGATTTAAAAGGAATGAAAAGAATATCAGAGGCGGGATCTGATGCAAAAGAACTTGCACTTGAAATGAGTATGGTTTTTGGTAACCTATTTAGAGTAATCAGCCAGGCACCACAGATCATTGTTTCTGTTACTGAGGGTTTCACTCTTGCTGGGGGATTTGGTGTCGCCTGCGCGTCGGACCTTATTGTTACCATGCCTGATACAAAGTTTGCACTTACCGAAACGAGGATAGGTCTTACTCCTGCACAAATATCTCCATATGTGATAAACCGTTTGGGCTATGCCAATGCCCGGAAAATGATGTTGCTTGGTGCAAACATTAATGGCAAAGAGGCAATGGAAATAGGAATAGCAGACTATCTAGCTGCTGATGCTGATAATTTGGAAGAAATTTTAGATGATATTAAGTCACAGGTTTTTAAATGTTCTCCCAATGCAATAGCGATTACAAAACAGGTCCTAATGATGGATGAATATTTAGACTCAGAAAAGGCAGCGGATTTATTTTCTGATTGTATAGCTAGCGATGAGGGACAGGAGGGGTTTAATTCTTTTTTCGAAAAACGCAAGCCTTATTGGGTGACGGATAAACAAAAGAAAAAATAATAGCGAGGAACTAATAATGCATTTTAATGATGAGCAGAAAGCACTTTACAAAACAGTTAAAGAGTTTGCAGAAAATGAAATCCGACCTTTTACAGATGAGTGGGAGAAGGATGGTTTATTTCCTGCGCATGAACTTTTCAAAAAAATGGGAGATCTTGATCTGTTGGGGATAACTAAGTCCGAAGAATATGGTGGGATGGGACTTGATTATACCTATGGGATTGTTTTTGCTGAAGCATTAGGATATGCGGATGACAATGGTGTTGTCACTGGCATAGGTGTACAAACAGATATGGCAACGCCCGCATTGCATAAGCACGGAAATGAAGAACTAAAAAAAGAGTTTCTAGTTCCGGCCATTAAAGGTGACGTAGTTACTTCAGTTGCTGTCAGTGAATCCGGAGGAGGGTCTGATGTTTCAGCCTTAAAGACTAGCGCAAAAAAAGAGGGTAATGATTATATTATTAATGGTCAAAAAATGTGGATCACCAATGCTACCCAGGCAGATTATTTTTGTACTCTGGTAAACACGAGCGATGATAAGCCTCATATAAACAAGTCACTTATTATTATTCCCTCAGACACAAAAGGAGTTAGCATAGGTGATAAAATAGATAAGCTTGGTCTAAGGACATCAGACACTGCTCCTGTCTATTTTGACGATGTTTGTGTTCCTCAAAGATTCAGAATTGGAAAAGAGGGAGATGGTTTTAAAATGCAAATGGAGCAGTTTCAAGAAGAGAGATTATTTATTTCTGCAAGTATTTTGGTTGCGATGGATAATTGTATTGATAAAACTATTGAGTACTGTGTGGACCGCAAAGCTTTTGGTAAACGTATCATTGATAACCAGGCAATACAGTTTCGTCTATCTGAATTAAAAACGGAGGTTGAGGCTGTTCGTTCTTTAGTCTATAGAGCCTGTCAAAATTATGTAAGTGGCGAAGATGTAACTCTTCTAGCTTCAATGGCAAAACTTAAAAGTAGTAGACTAGTAAGAGAGGTAGCCGATACTTGTGTGCAGTTCTACGGTGGAATGGGATTTACCTGGGAAAATCAAGCGTCAAAGCTTTATAGAGATGGAAGGATGAATTCTATAGGAGGCGGTACAGATGAAATAATGCTGAGAATCATTTCAAAATATTTAAATATGGTAGGACAATAAAGCTATACTTTAACTGGTTCAGCTTGACAATGATAATAATATATTATGGTAGAAATACGATATTCTTCTTTGATAAAAAAATAACACTATGCCATCATATTTAAGATTTTGGAATAGCTAATTATCTATTCTGATCGAACAGCCTTAGATATTTTACTTCTAAGATATTTTCCCATAAAAAGATCAATAAAGGGGATAAGTCTAAGTTTCCATGGAATGTAGACTGTTTTTTTATTGTCTACAATGGCCTGGATAATTCTATCGGTACAATCCTCAAGGTTAATGGAGTTTTTGCTATGTTTTCTTTTTGTATCCCCCATTTTTTTTCCATCTGGCCCAAAAGCATTCGACCGCATATTGGTTCCTCTTATCCAGCCTAAAAAAGCCTCTAAGAATTTTACTTTCCCATTTAGCTCCATATCCAGAGTGTCCAGAAAACCATGAAGCGCGTGCTTCGAGGCCGCATATCCAGAGTGATTGGTAAAGCCAACTATAGCCTGTGCAGTTGAGCAGGTCACAATCATTCCATTGGATGAGATCAGATGCGGTAGAGCGGCGTATATACAGTGTACTGCACCCGTGTAGTTCGTATCCATCAGATCTTTAAAGAAGGAGATATCTGATATATCTTCAAAAGGCGTCCACATACTTACACCAGCCCCTAGCAGCAACATGTCAATCTTGCCATAGTGCTCTATGGCTTCATCAATCAGATTTTTACATTCAATGCTCTTCGTTATATCTGTTTTTATCCCAAAAGATTTTCCTCCGGCTTGCTCAATCTTATTTGTGATTGACTCAAGCTTAGAGTTCCTTCTAGCAGCAAGAACAACCGATGCCCCTTTCGATGCCAGTTTGATTGAGAGAGATTTACCTATGCCTGATGATGCTCCGGTTATGACACAGACTTTTCCTGATAGATTCATCGGATAGACTTATTAGTCAGAAACTATATTATTATTAATACCAAAAATATTATTTGGGTCTTGAGATTTTTTAATACTTTGTATCATTTGTATGCTCCCATCAGAGATCGTATTAGGCATAAAATCTTTTCTTAATTTTCCTACTCCATGATGGTGTGAGATAGAGCCCCCATTTTTTATAAAACATTCTCGGAGTGCGTGTTCAATTTTACTAAATACTTCTTCAGGATTATCGATACCTCTTACATTTATGGCAACCGTATTATACATACATATTCCAGAGTGATATACTTTTGAAACTCTTGAACAGAAAAATGGTTTTCCAGGAAGATTATATTTTTTATGTAGATCAACTAGAAGTTTATTTGCTTCATCTTTGACCTGATTGATGTTTGACCATGGTACGGCTGTTTCTAGGGTCTCACCAAGTATACCTTGTGGCACAAAAAATTCCCGGATATAGGCAATTACCATCGTGATATTATAACCAACTTTACCCTCTTTTCCGCCACCAATAAGACCGCCATATTTT
>Ga0207992_1000397_pt1 | contig 22648 bp, 20 predicted proteins | sample ETN02SmetaG_FD_185788 | JGI IMG/M metagenome (GOLD analysis project Ga0207992, IMG submission 185788) | Marine microbial and viral communities from oxygen minimum zone, Eastern Pacific Ocean - ETNP2014F10-02SV255 (SPAdes) (version 2) | ecosystem: Environmental > Aquatic > Marine > Oceanic ...
GAGGACTTCGAAATCGATTTCGATGGCGATGACCTAACCATGACACTCCCAGAGGAGATGGCATATGATCAGAACTGGGCATTCACCAAGTTCTCATTGGTCACAACTCTGAGGGAGAATGTCGGAGCGGCAAAGGTAGTCTTCCGAGAGGTACACGAGCCTAGGAAGATCGACGAAGAAGAGTGACTAGCTAGAGATAATCCACGGAATAATAACCGGGATCAATAGCACTAGAAGAATGAAGATGCTGCTAAGGCTGCTGATTCTATTGGATAGCATCTCTATGCGCATCGGATGAGAATTCCTGCTCACCTTCCTCAGGAAGGAGTGAATCCCATCTCGAACCAGATGCCCGCCATCGAAAGGAATCATTGGAATCAGGTTAGCGAAACCCAGTAGGAAGTTTATCCAGACTAGCCAGAAAAGAAAGTCGAACATCATCAACATCCCATCAGTACCTAGCATGGATGCAATCGCCCCATCGCCTGCAATCAGCATAACTCTCTCCTGTGGAATCATCGTCTGACCATCATTTGCAATTGGAACATTCAGCATCAAAAGAGGTCTGACGGCCGTGCTTAACATCGTCCCGAATGCAGAATATTCTCCCTCGACAATATGGGCATAACCATCCACTCCTCCTGTTGAGGACACTAGGTTGGAAACACCCAAGAATGCGTCTCCAGGTTTGACGCCCCAGGTATCGAGCAATTTGTTGGTATCTTCGATGCACGCTTCGTTTCCATCGCACTCATCGATGTAGTATTGGTATCTATCGCCCATCGTAACCACCAATGTCCTCTCAGACCACGACTCACTATCATCAGACCACGATTGAACTGTCAGCAAAGCCTCATCTCCAGCAGCAATGCCATTCATTTCACCAGAGAAGTCTGAGTATCCACCAATTTCACTCCCATCGATATGGGTTATTGTCTCGAAGGGGAGCAAGCCAGCTTCTTCGGCACCCCCTCCAACAACTATCCCTCTAGCGTGGACCCCTTCGTTTTCTGCAACCATTCCAGTGGCGACAGAAGATAGGAGGATCAGTACGACGTATGTGGCGAATATATTGATCGAAGGTCCCGCCGCAAAGAGCCTCAACCTCTCTCTCCGGGGCGCTCTTTCCATCTCCGACTCCTCTGGTTCTGCGAATGCCCCTACCGGCAATGGACCCAATTGCAGGACCCCGAAGCTCCGCAACCTCATCCCATGCGCTCTTGCCTGGATGCCGTGACTATACTCGTGAATCACAATCGCCACGATTAGAGCTAAGGCCGGCCACCAGAATGGCACGAAGCTTGTTACACCCGGAATCAGAAGCAGATCACTCGCAGGAAGCGGGTCATCTGGGGGGTTTACTGCTACTGCTATAGCACTCAGAATCAGTAGCAGAACCACCATGAACATCACAAAGAAGCAGAGCCAAATCGAGAGTTCTCCGTAACCTCGCCAGAATCTCTTAGGCTTAGAAACGAAGTCTAGCAACCTCATCCCCCTCTTGGTTCTAATCATCAGAATCACACCAAGGGCTCTGGTAGCATCGAACCTGTCCAGGACTCCCGTGGACTCAGCGTAAACCAACCCAGAATACCACATTCCTAGCAGAATCACCAACCAAATCGGAGCACCTATGGAGTAGGCGAGGAATAGTAGCAGAAGTGGGACGAGAATTCCCCGGCTCTCTGCTTCCTCGGCCATAGTACGGCACGTCCACACTTCTTTCTTCAACCTGCTCTCAAACGTAAGAGAGAATACTGCCAACCGTTTCCGAGACGCATGTCTCTTGGTGCAATTGATTCCTCACGGAGTGCTAATAGAAGGATAGACTCCCTTTCTAGAGAGAGAGAAAGCATCAGCAGGATACTGACCCAAGCCGGTTTGGACCGGATTGAACAAGATATCGAGATGCTGAAGAAAAAACTTGATTCGATTGAAGAACTCCTTTCTGGACGTTCAAACTAGCCTAATGCCGGCTCTTTCGCATTGTTAATCCCTGACTCCGATACAATACTGCCAGCTCCGTTAGACTTGCAAACCAAAGACAAGAACCGGTGAACTGGCATACCTGCATTCCAGTCCAGATGAGGGGTTCCCCTGCTCGTTAGAGGGAGCGGGGGGATGCTCCTTGAGAGGTGCCTTAGTTTCCCAGTCAGACCCTCAACCTCAACTCTCATTATCCTCCAACTGTCACCCCTGACGCCCTTTAGCCTGAATGCGTATAGAGGGAGGAGGCCACACTTCTCTCCAGTAGATTTCAGTGCCTTGTACTGATCCATCGTCCTACCCGAGAGGTAAATCCTGTCGACCTTCGAGGTCTTGACTTCGATGGGGAAGCACATGTCTCCCCTCAGAGCAAGTAAATCACCGGTACCCTCCGAACCGCTACCCGGTGCCCTGACCACTAAGAAAGGCCTCTGCATCACCTTCATCGCCCTAGCTCTCTCAACCTCACTGCATGACCTAGTCACTGCACGAACGCCCTTCAATTCACCAGCTAGAACCGAGCGCAGTTCTCGCTCATAGCTGGTTCCCACGGGTGTATCCAATTCTCAGGGTTATTGAGGACACCGGTCCTAATCACTGAAACTTTCCCTTTCTGTAGTCCCTAGTCCTGTCTACACCAGGGAACTGGTCCTCACTTTCTCTGTAGACCGTCTTCATGTTGTTTAGAAAGTTGTCTTCGTTAGTAACAATCAGCACCATGTCCACCCCGGGGTCTTTTTCCCCATCCATCCATGGGAGGATGATTTCCATGGTCATCCTGGCTCCTTCTCTGTGAGGGTATGCGAACACGTCCATTCCCAGAGGGGGTAGGACCAGGGTCTTCCTAGGCTTGAGGCTCTCCACCGCTTCGAAAAGAGCAACATATGAATTCCTCATCAATTCCCTCCTGAAATTATCCTGAGTTGGTCTCCTACAATCAGGACCAACTACGTGCACAAGATTAGATGCGGGGAGGCCAAAGGCAGGAGTAGTAACTGCTTCCCCCACTCCGCAAGGTTGTTGATTCGTCTTCCTCTTTTCCTTCGCAATGTTTGCACAAGCCTCTCTCAGTTCTTCTCCAGCAGCTTCCTGCATCCTTTCATCTAGACCTTCTCTTCCAGCGAGCCTGCTATTCGCAGGAATGACCATTACATCGCCTTCGACGCCAACGATGTCCCCATAGAGTACACGAACTTGCCCGTGTCTGCACTCTCTCACGATTACTACTTCGGCCATAAGTGTGCGAAGAGAGGCCATCTGATATGTATCCATCGTAGACAAAATCTCCGAAATTCGGGAACATTAATCGTCACCGACCTCTTCCCGAGGCCATGTCAACCGGATACGTATTGCTTGATGTGGAGCCGGGCACAGAGTATTCGGTTTTCGAGAAGGCCTCTTCTCTTCCCTTTGTTTCCGATGCGCAAGTTCTGTTTGGCGATCATGATATGATTCTCAAAATTGAGGCAGAGAGCATGGGTGAAATTGCGAAACTAGTAGTCGATTCTGTTCGTTCAATCCCTGGAGTAACCAATACAAAGACACTGGCATGTGCCGAGTTGTAGAATTCGGAATATCCCAATTTCTCGCTAACCTCGCCCCAGTATCCCGAAATTACGGCTCAACTTTATTATCTATGCAGGACCTCATGTAGCCGGAGGAATCCAATAATGGCAGACAAGAAATATTTCGTGTTGATGCAGAACGGCAAGGACACTGCTCAAGTGTTCCACAGCAAGCAGCCCAGAGGAGCAGCTCTGAAGGCTGCTTCAAGAGGTGTCACAGACATCCACCTCAGGGAAAGAGGGACCAACAGAGTTCATGTGTTCTCTGGCTCTAAGAGCAAGGTCCCAAAGGGGGCAAATGCACCCGACTGGCTACCTGACATGATCAATAAGGCCAACGTGAAGAAACTACGAATTGACCGAATCTGAGAATAGTCGGTATTCCGACAGCAGAAGGTCTTCGTCGTAACTCAGCGTATGCTATAGAACAAGTCGATATGACAATTCCTACTTTGATTTGAATCTCTTTCGAGCCCTTTCTGTCCTCTCGGAATCCATCTTCTTTGCTTCTTCGATCCGATCGCGCTCATCCTCTAGAGCTGACTTGGCCTTCTTTGTATTTCCAGGATCGGCCGACTTTGAGAAATCGTCGGTAAAGTAGCTCAAAACTCCAGAAGTGAGATTCAATGCCGTATTCAACGGGTCGATGATCGGGTCAAAGTATTCGGTCACTACTCTCTCCTTTAGTGGGATGATTGCATTGTCTGTAATCTGAATGCCTGCAGGGCAGACCTCAGTGCAACACCTGGTGATGTTACAATAGCCGATCCCGAAGTCCTCTTTGATCTCTGGTATCCTGCTCTCGTTGTCTAGTGGGTGCATTTCTAGGCTGGCAAGGCGAACGAAGAACCTAGGCCCAGCAAACTCTTCGAACATTTGATGCTCCCTGAGTACGTGGCAGGTGTTCACGCATAGCATGCACTCGATACAAGATCTGAACTCTTGCAACCTGTCAGCTTCTTCTTGACGGAACACCCAATCAGGCTCTTCGGGTCCGTTAATCGGCTTAATCTGACGATCGGTCCTGTAAGCCCACGAAGTATCGGTAACCAGGTCCTTGGTTAGTGGAAATGACTGCATCGGCTTAATCAGCACAGGATCATTGCTTGGGGTCTCTTCTAGGATATCCTCCATTCTGGTCATGCACATCAGTCTCGCCTTGCCATTCACCTCTGCACTGCAAGAACCACATTTCCCCGCTTTACAATTCCAACGGCATGCGAGGTCTGGTGCATGTTCAGCTTGAATTCTATGGATTACATCCAACACGACCATTCCTTCGTCAAGGTCGACTTTGTAATCAACCATTTTCCCAAATGGAACTCCATCAGAGTCCGGCTCCGCCCTGAAAACCCTGAAAGTCACCTTCTCAGCCATTTCACTCCTCCTCCTGCAGGTCATCAGAATCAAGTAGCGATCTCAATTCTTTCGAAATCTTCGGATAGGAAACGAAATCAATGTTCATCGAACCATCATCCCCCAGCAGAATCACGCTGTTGATTTTGCCCCAGTGGCTGTCATCTGTTTCGGGAAAATCGTCTCTCGTATGGGCCCCTCTACTCTCCTCTCTCCTAAGTGCTGCGATTGCACACATTTTACTGACATCCACCATAGCACCAATCTCAAGCGCTTGATGCCATCCTGGATTGTACGTCCTCCCCCCTCCAGGTGAAGTCAAGACAGACCTAGACCTAAGATCCTCAAGATCGTTGATAGCTTCTTCAAGTAGCTTTCCTGTTCTAATGATCCCAGCCTTATTCTGCATCATTTCTCTAAGGTCGTTAACAACCTTGGCTGGGTTCTCCCCGCCTTCTCTGCTTAGTGGTTCCAAGGTCTCTTCAATCACCTCGTCAATATCAGATTGGCCAATCTCGGAGAAACCATCCTGTTCTTTCGAGTATTTCGCGGCATGCTCCCCGGCAATCTTCCCGAATACAATCAAGTCGGAAAGCGAGTTACCACCTAGTCGATTTGCACCATGTAATCCGGTTGCGACCTCTCCAGCAGCGAAAAGCCCCCCAACTGTCGTCTCTTGGCTGAAAGGGTCAACTTTGACACCACCCATTACGTAGTGAGCAGTCGGACCCACCTCCATTGGCTGTTTGGTGATATCCACTGCAGCGAGTTCCTTGAACTGGTGGTACATACCTGGTAACTTCTTCTTCACTTCTTCCGAGTCTCTCCATGAGATGTCCAGGTATGCACCTCCATGCTCCGATGCTCTTCCTGCTGCCTTCTCGCTGTTTATCGCCTTAGCCACAACATCTCTGGTCAGAAGCTCAGGGGGTCTCCTCTTAGTCGCTAGTTTACCTCCCACGACTTCCTTCACCCAAGCTTCTGCCTCATCAATAGAATCGGCAAACTCGTCTGCGTACATATCGGGGACGTAGTTGAACATGAACCTCTCGCCCTTCTTATTCTTCAGAACCCCACCCTCTCCACGAACTCCCTCCGTAACGAGTATTCCTTTCACAGAAGGCGGCCAGATCATACCTGTGGGATGGAACTGGACGAATTCCATATCACCCATCTCAGCTCCTGCCCAATAGGCCAATGCATGCCCTTCGCCCGAGTACTCCCATGATCCGGAGCATACTTCCCAGCAGCGAGTGATACCACCTGTGGCCAGAACAATCGTCTTGGCTTTGAACACATGAAGTGAGCCATCATTTCTGTCGTAGGCGAAGCAACCTGAAACCTTGCCATCAGTCTTGAAGATTCTACGAACAGTGTATTCCATGAAGACCTGCATCCCTTCGTGGATGCCTTTCTGTTGTAGGGTCCGAATCAACTCCAGACCAGTAGCATCTCCAATGTGAGCTAGCCTCGGGTAAGTGTGACCTCCGAAGTTCCTTTGACTCGTTAGGCCCTTGGGGGTTCTGTCGAAAACCGCCCCCCACTGTTCCAACTCTCTGATTCTATCAGGTGCCTGCTGGGCGTGAATCTGAGCCATCCTCCAGTCACCAAGATACTTCCCTCCTTTCATGGTGTCTCTGAAGTGAGTCTGCCACGAATCCCGTGGATCTTTGTTTGCCAGAGCAGCTGCAGCTCCTCCCTCTGCCATTACCGTGTGAGCCTTCCCTAACATTGATTTGCAAATCATGCCAACGCTTACTCCTGCCTGACTTGCCTCAATTGCGGCCCTAAGTCCGGCCCCCCCAGCCCCAATTACTACCACATCAAACTCATGGTGAGTAATGCTTTCTTCCACTTACAAACCCCCAATAAGAACGTAATCAGTTAATCCGAAATCCTGACAGATCCAGATGTAGAAGTCAGCGAACATCACCCAGAATAGGCTGAATAATGCCCAGTCTTTGTGACGTTCGTTTAGCTTAGTAGAAAACTTCCACATCTTGTATTTGAAGCGGTTCATCGTCGAACCAGTCCAATCGTTAGAACCCCCGCCAACCACATGTCTGAAAGCATGACACCCAAATGTGTATCCGGATAGCATAATGACATTCAATAGGAGAACCAGGGAACCGACCGAGACGCCAAAAGCATCCCCTGTCGCATCATGGAAATTTACCGAGAGCCAGAAGTCATAAGTTAGGATTGGCAAATATATCACAGCTATATACATGAAAATTCTATGCAGATTCTGCACTACGAGAATCCCCCTCTCGCCACTATATTCGTTCCATGGCTTTGAAACTGCACATCCAGTAGGTTGCTGGAAGAAGGCACGATAGTATGCCTTCCGATAGTAGTAGCATGTTGCTCGAAATCCAGCCGGGAAAATCAAGATGAACATCGCAGGACTCATCCACCACAATTCTATGGGGACCCAAGAAGATTGAGGGAAGATAAGAGGGCTGTAAAGTGGAGAGAGAACGTGGCTGCCTTGTTCGATTGCCATGGTTTGGCATTCCGATACATCCTTGAAAGATTTTGCAGAATCCCAATTCTCACAGGATGAAGCCCCGAAATCACTGAAAAACATGAAGTCAGACTCCATGAAGCCTCTCCAAGTAGCGTAAATTATCATGAATCCAAGATAAGCCGCCATCGCAGTGGGACCCTTCCACCAATCATCACTTCGATCGGTCTTCCCAAATCCCTTTTTCATCGGGAGCTTCACACTTCCCTCTATCTGCACCACACCCTAATGCACATGCGCATGGAGAAGAGCAATAAGTAATTGCATTCCAACAACTGTCGAAATCTTTCTAATCTACCATAGCACCAGAAAATCGTGCTCGGAGACGATCTGGAGACTTCCATCTGCCCGAACTGTAGCTACATGCCCGGAGCCTGGCTTCCAGGATTACCATGCCCCAAATGCGGAGAGACTCTTCTCTAAGCCAGTGAAGAGTAGTCTGCATCTGCCTCTTCTATGTGAATCTCATCCACGTCCATCTGAGCTAGTTGCAGTTTACCAGACAGTTCGTCATTAACTGCATGCCAATAGGAATAAGCCTCTAGGACCCAGATTCCAGATTCCCTAGTCCCATTTCCACTGTCCTTGACGCCTCCAAAGGGAAGATGAGCCTCGGCTCCGGTGGTCGAATTGTTGATCCCCGTCATTCCCGCCTTGATCCCCGTCTTGAAGCGATATGCCTCTAGCCTGTCATTGGTGTAGCATGCACTTGAAAGGCCGTATGGGGAGGCGTTGGCCAGGTGTAGGGCATTTTCGAAATCCTTCGCCTTAACAACCGTGACAACAGGGCCAAATATCTCCTCTTGGAAGCATTGCATGCCTTCTGTAACGTCCGCATACACGTGGGGCCACATGTAAACCCCCTCGGATGCATCCCCAAGGAAGTTAGCTGGTTTGTTTTCATTGGTAATCAAACCCTCTCCCCAGAGTTTTGTAGCCCCGTCAGACTCGCACATTCCTAGATCCCTCAGGAAATCGTTTGCGTACTTCTCAGAGAGCATCGGGCCATACAGAACATCTTCGTTCCTAAGCGAGTCGCCAATTCTGGTCTCCTCGACCTTGGCCATGAACTTGGCCATGAATTCATCATAGACATCTTCGTGGATTATCAAGTTCCCTAGGCTAGTGCAACGCTGTCCAGCAGTCCCAAATGCCGCCCAATATGCTCCCTCTACAGCATTGTCAATATTCGCTGACGGCATCACCACCAAGGGGTTCTTACCTCCTAGCTCCAAAGAGCAAGAAACGAGGTTTCTTCCACACACCTCGCCAATCATCTTCCCCACGGGGGTTGAGCCTGTGAAACTAATCTTGTTCAACAGCCCTTCTTCCGCAGAATCAACAAGGAATTGACCAGCTCCACTACCTTTTCCGTGGATTAGGTTGATTACCCCATTTGGTAGACCTGCCTCATGTATTATTCTGGTTAGCATGAATGACAGTAGTGGAGAGTCCTGCGGGCTCTTCCACACGCACGTGTTTCCACACATTATTGCAGGAATCATCTTCCAGAAAGGTACTGCTGCAGGGAAGTTGCTTGCATTAATGATCCCACATACACCCAATGGTCTCCTATATGTGAAAAGCTCCTTGTCAGGTAATTCTGAGTTCACTGTCTGACCATACAGCCTCCTCCCCTCGGACTGGAAAAATAGGCACGTGTCGATTGCCTCCTGGACTTCCCCCGCACTCTCCTTGAGAGTCTTGCCAATCTCCCTCGTTTCGACTCTAACAATGTCATCCTTGTGCTCCATCAGCAATCTTCCCATGTTGCCAATTATTTGGCCCCTCGAAGGCGCAGGAGTCCTTGACCACTCAGAGAATGCGTCTCTGGCGGATTTCAAAGCATCGTGCACATCTTGCTTGGTAGAAAGAGGAAAAACCCCTAGGCAGTCATCCTTCCATGCCGGATTCCTGCTTTCGAAGGTTGCTCCATCGCTGGAAGAACGCAACTCTCCATTGATTATGTTGTATCCAATTACTGCGGGATTCCCATTGGGGTTGTTCCTTTGTGATATCTCAAATCCAGTCTCTAGTACGTGTGCCATGATGTTCGCGGACGCTACTTCTGAAATGAATTGTGCGCATCGCACCTCTTTGTTCCGATAACCATTTTACCTGACGGAGAATCCAAGATTGCAGGGTTTAACAACCCCCGATGCACGAGATGAAGTGGTAGGGAGCGGAAAATGACAACTGACTCATCAGAATCACTAACTTTGAGGGTTGCGAAAGCGATACCCAGCGATGTCGGACATGGTCGCGCCAGAGTCCCATTTGACAACGATCTAAATCTGAAACCAGGGGACATCATAGGGATTGAGGGCGAGAGGAAGACAGCGGCCATCGTCTGGAGGTGTAGGCCCGAGGATGCTAACCTAGGAGTAATTAGGGTTGATGGAATAATTAGGAAAAACGCTGGCGTAAGTCTTGGCGACAGGGCCGAGATTCGCAAAGTAGATGTCGAGCCATGTACCAAACTGGTCCTAAGCCCAGTAATGGCAAAACAACAGAAGGTTCGATTCGGACCCGGAATAGAAGGATTTGCTAGAAGGGGCCTAAACAAGAGGCCAGTAGTAGCCGGAGATAGGATTTTCATCCCAGGAATGACCCTTTTCGCCGAAGCCCTACCATTTGCAATTGTTCAAACCACCCCCAAGGGAATTGTCCAGGTCTTGCCAGACACTGAGATTGTCATCAAGGAAGATGCACTTGACCAAGAAGAAGAGAATATGGTTCAGACTATCTCATACGAAGATATTGGAGGAATAGGAAACCAACTCCAGAAAGTAAGGGAAATGATCGAACTCCCACTAAAGCACCCCATTCTATTCCGTCGTCTTGGTATTGATCCGCCTCGGGGTGTTCTTCTTCACGGACCTCCGGGGACTGGGAAGACACTTATCGCCAAGGCCGTCGCATCCGAGACCAAAGCCCACTTCACCTCAATCAACGGCCCCGAGATAATTTCGAAATACTACGGCGAGAGTGAGAAACAACTGCGAGAGATTTTCGACGAGGCCGCAGCTAATGCCCCGGCAATCATTTTCATTGACGAACTAGATAGCATTGCTCCAAAGAGAGAAGATGTTACTGGAGAAGTGGAGAGGAGAGTTGTCGCCCAACTCCTAACTCTCCTAGACGGAATGGGAGGTAGGGACAACGTCGTAGTAATAGGTGCTACAAACAGAAGAGACGCTATTGATCAAGCACTTAGGAGACCGGGCAGATTCGACAGAGAATTGGAAATCGGGGTTCCAGACAAAATCGGAAGAGGGGAGATCCTTGAAATTCACACAAGGGACATGCCAATCAGTGATGATTACAATCTGGATTGGCTCCTTGACAATACCCACGGTTTTGTCGGGGCTGACATCTCGGCTTTGGTAAGAGAGGCAGCAATGAAGGCGTTGCGGAGATATCTCCCAGAGATTGACCTGGACGAAGAAGAAATTGCCCCTGAAGTAATCGAAAAGATGGAGGTACGGATGTCCGACTTCCAAGAAGCGCTCAAGGAGATTGAACCAAGTGCTCTAAGGGAGATTTATGTCGAGGTCCCAGAAGTTACATGGGACCAGGTAGGTGGCCTAGAGGACGTCAAGGAGAGGTTGAAGGAGAGTATTGAGTGGCCATTGAATATGCCAGAAAAGTTCGAACATTTTGGCATCAGCCCACCTAGGGGCATTATGCTGTTTGGCGCTCCGGGTACCGGGAAGACGCTAATTGCCAAGGCAATAGCCAATGAGGCCAAGGCCAACTTCATCTCAATCAAAGGTCCCGAACTAATTTCCAAGTGGGTAGGGGAATCAGAGAAAGCCGTTAGGGAGGTATTCAAGAAAGCTAAACAGTCAAGCCCCTCGATTGTTTTCCTAGATGAGTTTGAGAGCATCGCAGGAATGAGAAGAGGCCATTCAGGCGAGGGCTCCGATGTCATGAACAGGGTGGTGAATCAGTTGCTCAGCAGCCTAGACGGTGTGGAAGGGATGGAAGGAGTGATCGTGGTCGCAGCCACCAACCGACCTGAGATGATCGACCCTGCTCTAATGCGCAGCGGGCGCTTCGAGAGGGTACTTCACATCCCACCACCAGACAGAGATTCCAGATCTGCGATATTGAAGATTCATACGAAGGACATGCCACTTGGCAAATTCAAGATTGATGATCTGGCGGGAAGAATGGAGAACTTCACTGGTGCAGATATAGAGGCAGTCTGTAGGGAAGCCGCGTTGATTGCCATGAGGGATGGTAAGAAGACTGTGACAAAGAGGCATTTCGAGACTGCTGTCGATAGAGTCAGACCAACTGTGACTGATGAGATGATGCAATATTACTCCAGGTTGGAGGAGACACTGACCAGCGGTCTCGAGTCAGTACGAAGAACATCAGGCTCAATCGCTGGAATTGAATTGATTTGAGGAATTGTATGAAGACTACATTCACTCAGGAGATTCTGACAAGACAGGTTGTTGATGCGGCCGGAGATCTACTTGGCCACCTTGCTGATTTCACTGTGGATATTGAAACGGGCAATATCGTCGCAATCTTGGTTGTAACCGAACAAGGAATCGATCCCAATGAACTCCCGTGGCCTACTACGGACGGACTTCTTGCCGTCCCCGTCGAGGAAGTAGCTAACGTGGGAACGGTCGTCGAACTCTCTAGATAAGTCGATGCAGGGCCGTTCATGGTCACATAACGGTCATAAAACGAACTTCGGGCTCAACGGCTTAGTTGATGGGGGACGGGTGATGGTGGATTGGAATAAACTCCCGAAATTAATGAAGTCGAGGAGGAATAGGCGAATCGCTCTACAGGCCTCTTTCTGGGCAGTGCTTCTCCTTCTCATCCTGACGATTGCAGTCACCTATGTTGTTCCTGGGCAGACTCAGCAATCTGCATATGGTGACGAGTGGAACGATTTGGGTGAATTTAGAGAGGAACTGAATAGGAAAGGAGTTGAGACAACAGCTCTAGTTTCCAGCCCTCTTTTGCTTAGTGATCTAGACCATCCAGAACAGACAATTTTCATCATCTCTGGTGTGGAGAGGGACACTATCTCCCTTCCTAGATTCACAGGTGAAGATGATCTGGTTCAGTTTTCCGAGGGTGATGGTTATACTTCATCGGAGATTGTTGCGATTAGCAATTTCGTTTCCAGAGGGGGGACTCTAATTCTCATGGATGACTTCGGTTATTCGAGCAATCTTGCTGCAGAGTTCGGCCTTGAATTCACAAACCACCGCCTCTATGCGGACTACAGCTACGACAACGATCTCGGCTCGGACTTCGTCTGGGTGAACACTACATCTGCGTTCAATTTCACTTCTTCACAGGGCATGCAGACTAGCGTGAATCCATGCCTCAGGGATGCCGATGAAGACGGAGTAGTAGACGTTCTTGATGAGGATCCTAGTAATCCAGAAATTGGGGCTCCTTTCGTCACAGCCCGGGCAGCAGGGCTCTGTGCACATAGATTCCAAGGGACTGACCCGTCAACAAATCAACCCAAGTGGGATTGGACTCAGGACTATAGCCTGCTTACCAACACTCCCTCGGCATTCGAGAAGACGTCTTCCTACAATCCCGCTGAGCGTAGGTATGTCATCGCCAAGACTACCCAGGATTCTTGGATTGACAACAATGACGATGGCAACTACTCAGTGGGCTCATTTTCTGCGTTTGGCCTGGCTGGAGACGAACAGGGCCCCTTCCCGGTTTATGTGAGGTATTGCGAATCAATATTATGCAGAGGCTCAGAGACGGGCAGAGTTCACTTTATCTCCGACGGTTCTGTCCTGATTAACTCGATTTATGATCCTGAATCAGACTCCAGTTATCTGACAGTCCCCGAGAATGATAATAGGAAATGGGTTCTTGATTTGGTTGCCGAGGCTCTAATACTGAATGATAACGGAACCTCACCGGGAGAGCATTCTCTGGTAATTTTCGATGAAAGCAGACATCAGCAACCAACAATTTTCGGAGATACTTACAATCTTGTGTACTATCTGCTAATCTACTTCACAAATGATTGGATGGCAATGCTAATTCTATTCTTGTTCCTATTCATGCTACTCGAGGCAGTCCTAATTCGGAAGGAGGATCCGGAGGATTGGCGGCATGTCTTCAGAGTTGTCTACTACGGTTTTGGGGATGCTGAGAGATACAAGTATTACCAAAGGCCAGAGAAAATCAGACAGGTCTTACTCACTAGGGTCAGGAATCTAAACGCCCTGACCAGGGATGAGTTCGATACTATGCCCGCATCGGAGCTACAAGAGATGATTCGAGATCCGGTTCTGGTTCGTTTCCTATTCGAGGAGAGGAACTACAGGCCGGACGAATTAGTTGGGATTGTTAGAAGGATTAAGCAATGGGGAGAGGCTGGGGGGTCGACTAGAGTTGTGGACTAGGAAGGCTGCAATTATGCTTGCAGGCGGAATAAGCCTGATATTAGTGGGAATGATGATTTCCAACTTCCAGATGATGATAATCGGTCTTACGTTCATCGCCTTCATCTCGATAAATGGTTGGATTGTAGGACAATCAAAACTCGAGATTTCAAGGTTCGTACCCCATTCAAATGTGTACAAGGGCGACCTAATCGAGATCTCTCTAACAATCACTAACAAGTCATACAGGAGGACTCAGTTACTCGAGGTTTTCGACAACGTCCCACACGAGATGAAGATCAGGAGAGGGATAAATCAAATCCGACTCAACCTGGGGCCGGGGCAGTCAACAAAACTAGACTACATGCTTCGCTGCCCACTTCGGGGACACTATTCTGTAGGTCCAATCTCAGTCAGATATCGAAACTCATTCGGATTGTTCGTCAACGAGTCCGTGATTGAAGACATGTGCGACATCACAGTTTTCCCCCAAGTCAGGGATGTGGAGGATGCTATGCTAAGGGCCGACGTCCCAAAGATGTATACTGGTGCAACAACACTCCGGACACCTGGACCTGGGATGGAATTCTACTCCCTGAGGGAGTACCTCTCCACGGATCCAATTCGATCAATCAACTGGAAGGCATTTGCCAGAACCGGGGAAATGATGGTCAATCAGAAGACTAGGGACGCAGTCACCGATGTTTTCGTGATTCTGGACACCAGGGAAGTAAGCAGAATTGGAACCGTCCTGAAGAACCCACTTGAGATGGGAGCATCGGCTGCCGCCTCGCTGGCTAGCCATTTCCTCAAAAGAAAGGATTCGGTCGCCATGGTGACCTACGGTAGCAGGATGGACTACTTGCCTCCTGACACGGGTGATAAGCAACAGTACAAGGTCCTGAGCCGTCTTGCTTCAGTATCACCATCTGGATCAATGCCCCTTCAGGCGGTTACAAACTCCTTATCCCCCAGGATTAGCCGTGGGTCTCCAGTATTCATCATCAGTAGCTTGGAGGGGGACGGAACTACATTACCAGCAATTCGAAACCTAGCGGGCAAAGGTCACGAGGTCATCATCCTCTCTCCCAGTAGCATTGATCTCGAGAGGTTAGTCAGTAGGATTCCTAGGATGGCCTACGAGGTACTGAAGCTAGAGAGGCAGAATAGGCTCACTGCGGTTTCGGGATATGGGGCAAAGGTTGTCGATTGGATGCCAGATGTTGAATTGTCTCAGGCACTGCTGCAGTCAAGGGGGTGAAGAAATGGAAATTGGTGAGAAGAAGGCTGAGGTGACTGAGACGCTGCATATCCCAGCATTGAGGAAAAAATGGCAAATTCTTGTTCTTCAGATTGCTGCCACAGCCTCATTGCTTCTATTATTGAAGAGGATGAACGAGCTCTACGGACCATGCAGTGAGCAGTTCATTATCGATAATAATGAAGAGACGTGGTGCCCCTCATATGAGCACACTAGAGGACTAATGTGGCTTGATAACGCGAATGGACTAATGATACCCGACTTCCTTCTAGGCGTTGGACAGACCGGGACAATGTCCATGCTTGGGCCTCTGGTGCTGTGTGTCTTTGCAACATTCGCAATCGAGCGTTATTGGTCATCCTCCCAGGAGTTGCAGAACAGGATCAAGCAAGTCTCAGGAGCACTGCTGGGGGCCTGGGTCATCCTCCCATTCTTATTCGCATGGATATTCTCCACCTTCAGTAATGGGTTGCACTTCCCCTGGAATAGTAACGACTCGATGAATCACATTGAGCACCTCTTCCACCCGCTTGGATTGGTAATGGAGATGGTCTTCTTGGGAATCGTCTTCGCTCCCGTCCTAATCGGACTGATAGGAATTTGGGGGCTTTCCAAGAGATCCATCACATGGGTAGTCGGATACTACATCATCGTAATAGCATTCCACGCGGTTCTTTCCTTCGAGCCAATTGTCTCTGAGGTCGATGTGGGACTCAGGGCTCTTCCTACTCAGATTGGGGAAGGAACTCTGTTCGGCGGACTAGTCTCCCCACTAGCCAGTTCACTGTTAGGAATCGCAATTCTGATGCTATTGTTCATGGAATCCGGGACGGCTGTAATCGGGCATATGGAATACGCAGCCTCTCTTCCTGAGGAGTCCAAGCGTGATCCAGAGTACATCAGACAATTCAACAACGTGGTGAACTCTCACCTCATCCAACTAGTTGTTGTAGTCTCGCTAGTTGCTATTACCACTGCAATGGCACTGGCTTTCGATGACCTAATGATTACGATTGTTGGGGTTCTAGAGGGGACGCAGTGGACTGGGCAGGTGAAGGAGTCACTGGAGTTGCAGATGACTTACGGCAAGGTAATCTCCGCTGGATTGTTCATCATCGCTGTCGCTGGTCTACGATTCATCGTTCCATGGCAGACCGTCTCTGGGTACTTGGAATCCGGAATTGCCAAGCTAAGATCAGATTAGGCTCTGATTCGAACATACAACTTCCCTATCGAACTGGCGATTAGCGGGATGGCAACAATTAACCCACATGCCACTGCAGTCAACGACTTTACACCTAATGTCGACTCCATTGCCGAAGCGATATCCGGAGCAATAATTATTCCAAGAATTGAAAGGGCGATTAGTGAAAACCTATCAACAAAAGGAGAGAAAATCTTGCTCCCTACCTCACTCCTCCCAGGCAATGACCCGGAGTCTTCCATGACATTCCGGTCAGGAGAGTACGAATCAATTCACCGGAGGATGGGTTCAAGCCTATGCAATGGGGCGACTCATCATGAGCGATGAAATCGAGGTCCAGTCATGCAGCAGATGTCGCTCAGACGCAATTGTCTTCCAAGCATACAGCGGACAACACCTCTGCGGCCGACATCTCTACTCATCGATTCGCAAGAGAACATCACGTGAACTTCGGCTTCAATTGGATTTACCTAAGAACGCAACCAAGGAAGGCGGCTCGCCCTTCATAGTCCTCGTCGCCGTTTCGGGTGGCAAGGACTCAGCAGTCCTTCTTTCCATGATCAATGAAATCATTGGACGAAGGAGAGACGTAGAACTAGTCGCGGGGTGCGTTGATGAGGGGATAGACGGATACCGTGCCCCATCAATGGAGTTCGCGAGGGAACTCTCGGAATCACTTGGCATCCGATTCGAGACACTGAGCTACGAGGAGATGGGGTACGGCAGGATGGACGAAGTAGTACAGTTGATGCCTTCAATGGGGAAAAATCACGACGAGGCTAAGGGACTCATGCCCTGCTCATTCTGCGGCGTTTTCCGTCGACAGGGACTCAATGCCCTAGCTGAAAAGATCGGAGCCGACGTCATGGCCCTGGGGCACAATCTGGATGACATGGCCCAGTCTATCCTGATGAACCTCCAGAAGGGGGAAATCGACAGATCGGTCAGACTAGCCCCTCACACAAACTCCCAGATAGAGGGCCTAGTACCCAGGATAGTGCCTCTTAGGTGGGTACCGGAGCAGGAGATCCATGCACATGCTCTGTATGCAGGCTTACCAATTCACCATGGGGACTGCCCCCACGCACCGGGTGCCATGCGCCAACAGAGCAGGTCTGTTGTTGCTAGGTTGGAGGAACTGACTCCTGGTGCTAGGCACGGTCTGCTGCATTCTCTAGATCAGATCAGGGACCTCCACTCACTAGCAAATCCAGATATCAAGCACGACGTCAACAACTGCACCGAGTGCGGTGAGATAACCAGCCGAGAGGTCTGCCAGTCCTGCACAATGAGGGACTGGTTGGCCAATGCTTCCTAGTGATTAGTTTTCACTGGAAAAATAGTCTCCGAATTCAGAACCCAATCAGATGATATTCTCTATCAGCTCATCGATTTCCTGTCCTCGTCCGCAGTAGTAGCATCTGACTTCCAATGGATCTCTTGAGACAACCTTCATTCTCTGAGGGAGAGGCTCGCGATCATTCTTCGTGATACAGTTTGAGAAGGAGCATTTGGCGATGTTCAATATGTCATCTGCCAGTTCCACATTCATCTTCTCTGCAACTGCATGGTTCCTGATTATCGCAATGCTGGCAGAAGGTGCGATTAGTGCTAGTCTGTCTAGGTCTTCTTGGTCCAGCTCCCTGTCCTCAATTTTGAGAACGTCCTTCCTCCCAAGCTTGTCACTTGGTACGTTCATCACCAAGGAAACTGGCGTAGCCCTATCAGTATTGATTCTGAGAATCCTGATTACCTGCATTGCGTTACCAGAGGGAATGTGGTCTATCACCGTTCCATTTCTAATCGCGGTAACCCTCCTCATCTCAGACATTACTTCACCTTCTTCGGAACTTCCACGCCAAGACTTCGACACAGTAGTGCCATTCTAGTTGGGACCCCATTGAAAGCCTGCTGGAAGTACTTTGCAAACTCAGTTGAATCTACGCTTGGGGCAATCTCGTCAACTCTGGGTAGTGGATGCATGATTATCATTCCCTTCTTCGCACCCACAAGACTGGATGCCTCTATTCTGTAAATCCCGGCGACCTTGGTATACTCTTCCTCATCTGGGAACCTTTCCTTCTGGATTCTTGTCATGTAAATGACATCGGCCTCGGAAATTTGTTCATCCAGTGAGTCAGTCTCTGTGACATCTGCTCCATGTGCCTTCAAGTCGGAGACTATCTCTTCGGGCATCTTCAACGAGACTGGGGAGACAAGTGTCAGGCTTGCTCCGAATCTAACAAGTGCGTGAGAAAGGCTGTGCACCGTTCTCCCATACCTCAGATCACCCACTAGAACCACGTTCAAACCATCCAGCGTTCCATGAGCCTGCCGAATTGTGAATAGGTCCAGCATCGTCTGAGTAGGATGGTTCCCAGCGCCGTCTCCAGCATTTAGAATCGGAATCCCAACTGCATCTGCACCGTACTGCGCTGCCCCCTGCCTTGGGTGCCTGATTGCTGCAATGTCTGCATATCCGTCGATCATCTGCATTGTATCATACAGAGTTTCTCCCTTGGAGACCGAGGTTCCTACAGAGCTGAAGTTTAGGACTGAGCCACCAAGTCTCTTCATTGCGGTCTCGAAAGACATCCTAGTCCTAGTTGAGTTCTCGAAGAACATGTTTGCTAGGACCTTGCCTTGTAGAAGAGGGAGGAGGATGTCCCCCCTGGCCACGGGAACTAGCTTCTCCGCATCATCGAGTACAGAAACGATATCGTCATTGGTTAGGTCATCCATAGTGACTAGGTTGCCCATGCTCTCTGACTCTCGCGGATGCGCCTCTCTCATAGGCCTTGTCATTGGTAGAATTCCTTGATTTCACCAAACCGGCGTCTTGATGAGTGATACTCTGCCCCCCCGGTTGAGATGATAATCAGTCGAACCCCGCTCAGAGTGTCCTTCTGCGGAGGCGGGACGGATATTGACGAGTTCTCGATGGCCGAGTCATCTGGCGGTCGTGTTGTTTCTACTGCAATTAACAAATATGTGTATGTCACGATGAATCAGAGATTTGATGACAGGATTAGAATCTCATATTCGTCCATGGAGGATGTAGATTCAGTGTCCCAGATTCAGCATGGTCTGATCAGGGAAGCTTTGCGACTAACTGGGATAGAATCTGGCGTCGAGATCACCACAATAGCAGATATTCCTGGACGAGGCACAGGACTTGGCTCTTCTTCATCAGTCACGGTTGGCCTTCTGAATGCGATGCATTCATTCCAGGGCAGAAATCCATCAAAGGAACAACTAGCAGAGGAGGCATGCAAGATAGAGATAGAAATAATGGGTGCTCCAATTGGTCGGCAGGATCAGTATGCTGCCTCCTTCGGAGGAATCAACTCAATTAGATTTGGAGACGGGGGAGTCATAGTAGAACCAATAGAAATCGGGAATGATTTGGTATCAAATATCTCCAGTAATTTCACACTAGTTTTCACTGGGATGACTAGAAGTGCCAGTGAAGTCCTTTCTGAGGAATCTGAAGATGAACAAGACAAGAGTAGTCGAATGAGGATGATTCGGGAACATGCAGACAAGGCAGCAATAATGTTCCAGAATGGAGATTTAGATTCAATAGGCGGTCTTCTAAACGAAACCTGGAATGCTAAGAGGGGGATATCTTCGCTCATTACGAATCCATCTATCGATGAACTTCACGGGAAAGTCATGTCTTCAGGAGCAAAGGGTGCGAAGTTGTTAGGAGCCGGAAATGGCGGATTCCTCTTGGTATACGGAGATGATGGACTCAGAGATACTCTAAAGGGAAAACTTGGGTCTGAGTTTCGGATGTTCCCTCTAGACATAGATTTCTCAGGTTCCGTGATTATTCATGGAAATTCATAGGGGTGAACCGATGTCCTTCCGAAAAAGAAATCACAGGCTCGTCCCAATTCTTCTTGCCTCGATCCTCGTTGTTCTAGTCCCACTTCAAGAATCGACCAATAGCCTGGGGGACAACGTCACAACTACTCACAATTCAGATTCTGAGGGAAATCTGCCGAGCCCCCCACTCCCGATATGGGGTCAGTCATTCCTAAACTTCACTGGTTCCATATCTCCAAGCTCACAAGTGAATGCTACATGGTTCGCGGAGATCACAGTCTCTGAGAGTTATGGCACTGATTTACTGGATAACAGATCGATAGGGTTGCTGGAGCAAATTGACACACAACTTGGGAACTCAGACGGGTGGATTAACTCAACAGAGTCACAGGAATTCTCAGAATTAGTGGCCTTCTCAAGGAATTGGACCGATTCTTCTTCCGGTGGATGTTGCAGCTTCGACTACAACTCCATGGTTGTTATCGGGCAGACGGAAATTATCGTCACCCCCCCTGAAACGGGTCCCGTAAATAGGACCGATGGGAATTGGAGCTGGACCGAGTCGGCCACCATGTTAGGAGCATCTGATGGAAGGACTCTGAGGCTTATCGATATCCCAAGAGCGGGTTCCATGGTAGAGGAAGTACCCCTTGAAATCCAACTTCCCAATAATTGGGAATATAGGTACAGCCCAATGTCAGAAGTAATCTCCGGCAGTCCCGGACTATTCACAGTAGATCGTTCACAGGCCCCAGTTGCTTATGACATCAGGATAACGATCACCGAGAACATTCCTCCCATAATTTCTGCTTCTAGATCCCCTCTGACTTCTTCCACAATACCCCTGAACAAAGCCACAGCATTCTCCGCTTCTTGCAGCGACAGCCCACTAGAATCACCTGAGATTCAGTGGACAGTTAGCAGCCAGGGAGAGGTAATTAGCACGCATAATAACTCATGGTTCCAAGTTGTCCCAGATGAGATCGGATTCTCCCACGGAGAGGTTATGAGCGTAAATGCCACGTGCCTCGACTTCCACGGAGCATCATCAAGTTGGAATGATAATCCTACTGTTGACGGGGTGCTGCCAACATGGATTGGGACTATGGTGGTGGGCAACTCCCAAACCTCTCCACTTGATCCTACAAGCCTCAGCCCAATCATGGCTCCAGCGGGAAGTACAATTCGCTTCGATGTAAATGCCTCAGATGACTCCTCCCTCCCAGTCCTCCTAGAACTATACTCGAACATCTCTGAAGGATGGAGGCAATCAGGAATATCAGAACAAACATTCGAGTTCACGGTTAATCAGGGCATGGGAGTCAATGGAGCCGACATGGGAATCTATCAAAGGCACTTGGCCAGGAATCCAACCATAATCAGCGTAGATCTCCTGGTTTCTGATGATGCTGGAAACACCGCTATCGGACAATGGACTATCCAGGTTCTCGACTCAAATCCACCTACGGTAATTCCCAGACTATTTTCCAATGGAATTGAGATTGAGATGGGTGACGATTCCCATGAGGATGACGAGTTGACGCTCAATCTATCCTATTCTTTCGATGATCTGGACTCCATAGGCAATTTGTCATGGTCGATCTGGATAGACGGGGATGAAGCTTCATGGGACGATCAGAACTGGTCAGTTTCCGAACCCATCCCGATTCCACCATTGCTGCAGGGCAATCACGAAATCGTGGTCAAGGCGACCGATTCGAAGGGCAACACCAGGGAGGAGACGGTTCTACTTACTGTTCAGCCAAGAAGTGGGGCTCACATCAGGGTGGTTGAGGCGACCCTTTCTGACGACTCCAAGGTCGGGGGGACAGCCATTCTGACAGTGGTCGTCGAGAATGATGGGTCTGACTCAGCATTCGCGAGAGTTTGCCTTTCAGATATTTGTGGAAGGTGGACGGAGCAACCCTTCGCGTCTTCGTTGGAAAACGGACCGGGCCAGGGAGTAGTGGAATTCCAATTCGAGATGGAAAACGATAGTCTCGACGGACTGTATCTGAATTGGGACAGTGCATCAGCAGGGACGCATGGAATGATCCCACTGGAAGTGGAGTACAATACACAAGAAGACAACCTCGGATTGTTCATCTTGGTTCTAGGAAGTGTAATCTTTTCCGTTTTCCTGATGATTAACAAGGCACGAGCAGAAGATTGAGATTTATCCTCTCCAAACCTGCTCATAGAACCGCATACATATTGACCCCCTCTGCCTGTTCGTAATTCATGGTGATGCTTCCAGACTACCCGATACGAGTTGTTGCAAAACATCGTAACAGGGTGGATAGGGCAGCCCTAGTATCCCAGTTATTGCTAATTTCACTGGGTGCCTGGTGGATATTTTCCTCATTTGGTTCCGAAACCTCTTATCTGGAGAGATTTGCTCCCGGAGCAGTACTTTTTTCATCGGCCCTGATGATGCCAGACCTAGTAGAATTTGGACCAATTCAGAGAACTAGAGTCTCAACCGCATGCTGTATTGCATGGCCACCACTACTTGCATTTGCCGAG
>Ga0207992_1000399_pt1 | contig 22616 bp, 15 predicted proteins | sample ETN02SmetaG_FD_185788 | JGI IMG/M metagenome (GOLD analysis project Ga0207992, IMG submission 185788) | Marine microbial and viral communities from oxygen minimum zone, Eastern Pacific Ocean - ETNP2014F10-02SV255 (SPAdes) (version 2) | ecosystem: Environmental > Aquatic > Marine > Oceanic ...
CATCGCCACGGCCCTTTTCCTAGATGCTAACTTCCTAGGATTACTGAGAGGATTAGGATTCCTGAACCTCCTAGATAAGATCCTGGGCGGGGGCCTCCCCAATGACTTGGTATGGATCCTGCAAGTTGTGCAGTCAATCATTGCCGGATTCATCGTCGTGAAGGTCCTGTTCGACGACGCCCCTAGCGGGGCCCCTAGATCGACTGGCCTCATACTCTCTCCCCTGTTCATGGTGGCCCTTGTATTCCTCACGCTCGATTTCCTTATGCAGGGCCTTGACGTAAGCGGCTCCTTCACTCTCGATACGGTATCAATTGGCACTGGGACCCTGACATGGTCATCCACGTATCTCGCGATAGCTATCGGACTCACACTCACCTACAGGGTGCAGAGGTACGGAAACTTCGCCCAATCAGAGCTCTTCATGATCGGGATGTACCTCTCCCTGGTCATGGTTTGGACCGACCTGCTATTCCCCATGTCCAGTCTACCGACATCCAAGGATGGGGTGCTAACCTGGTCCGTCCTCATATTCATCCTTGTTGCAGCCTTCGTGCTTACTGGGTTTGCAGGCATCATCATCGACAGGCTCGTCTACCGGGGCTTCCGAAAGAAGGGAGCAAGCCCGCAGGTCATGATGATAGCATCTCTTGGGGTGGCGCTGATCCTCCGTGCCCTGACCTACCTCCGGTTCGGAGCCGGCAGGCAACTTTTCGAGCCCGAGGGCGATTGGAGGCTCCCGAGCCTATCGTGGGAGATTCCGACGACGAAGATGCGATTCAACCTTGGTGATAGGTCCTTGGTCGAGGGCAGGACATACACCTACTACGAATGCGAGCAGACGGGATTGGATGAAACCACTGGCGAACCGATCCTGTCCAGAATTGTAAGCGATTCATCCAAGCCAGCATTGGAGATTTACGACACCACCACCGACTGCATCACCCAGGCAACTACCAACTACGTATACTACAAGGGCGCGGTCCCATTCGTCGTCTTCACATCGGTCCTACTGTTGATCCTGCTGCTGAACAAGACTAGGCTGGGCAGGAGGATGAGGGCAGTCGCAGATAACCCCGAGTTGGCAGCAAGCAGTGGGATCAACGTCGAGAGAGTCCACATGACCAGTGCCTTCCTTTCGGCCGGGCTATCGGGAATCGGGGGTGCGGTATTCGCTATGACGCTGAGGTTCAGCGCGGAAACGGCCTTCACGCTCCTCCTCCCTTCATTCGCAATCATTGTCCTGGGAACGATAGGCTCGATCCCCGGGGCATTGGTAGGTGCCGTGGTCGTCGGATTCATCAGATCCCTCTCTGGCCCGGTTACGATCGGCGTAGGCTATCCCCTCGGGAGGCCGGCACTCACAACGCTCGACACCATGATGCCGTACATCTTCCTGATCGCGATTCTAATGATCATGCCCCAGGGGGTCGGGGATGCCTACGAGAAGTGGAAGATCGAGAGGCTCAGGAAGAAGGAGACGGACGACTCGGATCGCAACATCAAGACAGCAGCGGTATTGGCGATCCTGCCTACTGGAATCCTAGGCATCCACCACTGGTGGAGGGGTCGGGGAAACAAGGCGCAGAACTTCTCGATCGCTGCCTTCGCGGCTTATGTCTTCCACAGATTCAGTGGATTCGTCGGAAGGAACTCGTTCGCCGACGGCTCATGCTCCGAAGCTTGCGAAGCTAGCGGCACGGCAGAAACGAACCTGGCCGTCCTGACAGGTAGGAACGACGGCACCCTGCTCGTGGAAGACTCCCCGCACTTCGACACGGAAGTGTCGGAAATAGACACCTCGTGGCTCGAATTGATGAGATTCGAGTTAGACTTCGTCAACCTCATCGTCGACTTGGGGGACGTAATCTGGCCCGGGGCCATAGTCGCACTCTGGCTTTACGCCGCATTCGAGGGGTGGAGGATGCTATCAGGCTCGGACGAAAACATCGAGTGGCAAACCCTCCAGAGAGCTCAGGACTATGTTTCCCATTCGACATCCGGGCCAATGAGACATGTGAGGGCCAAATGGGCGGAAGTGGACATGTGGCACAAGAATGCCGTTGCAGAGGCATCATCGAAGGTCCTAAATCTCCTAGGGGTGCTATGTGGGAGGGCTTCGGAAATAGCACGAAATGCAATGCGCCGGGAAACGCCCGCCGCCCTGCTTTCATCGGTCTCTGACACCTCCAGCAGGCTACTCGGGCAAAAGGTCTCCGAGGAGAGACGAAAGGCCGGGTTGTACGGCCGGGAGAGCCCCCTCGGCTCATGGGTCCTCTTCTTCGTCCTGATGGCCATACTGGTCATGTTCCTGGTTTGGTTGCCGATCGCAGAATCCGACGACTTCCGATTCAAGAAGGCCCTGCAGGTTTCCAACGTCCTACTGTCCCTATCCGTATTCATCCTGATGTCATTCTCCCTCAACCTGCACACTGGCTACACGGGAATGGTCAACTTCGGAGTCATCTTCTTCGTATCGATAGGTGCGATCACAGTGGGGATCCTGACGGCCCCGGAGAGGCTCCATGGGTATGATTGGGGGATACTCCCCGCCACACTATTCGCCGTAGCACTGGCCGGCGCCATTGGTTGGGCACTCGCATACCCAACAGCAAGACTCAGGACTGACTACTTCGCTATAGTCACAATCTCCCTCGGGGAGATCGTCCGGGTCCTCCTGGCAGGGGAGCCGCTGCTGAGGGTCGGCTCCGTCGGTTCGGCAATAGGGATATCCTCGTATCCCCTGCCGCTGGAGAACTGGTGGTTCTGTGGACGCAGGACTCCCGGCCCCGGAACTTCCTGGGCAGGTCCAGATGACTGTAGGGACGACATATCCCTAGCAGACACGCCGGCCGCGAGCGTCGGAGACCTACTCGGCTTGGGTGAACCGGCCCCCTACATGTTCATCCTGATGATTCTGTCAGTGGTCGCCGTAGCCGTGGTCTGGAGGCTCCTATCTGTGCTCCTCGCTTCTCCATGGGGGCGTGTCCTCAAGGCAATCAGAGAGGACGAAGAGGTGGCCCAGCACCATGGTCACGATGTATTGCGTCACAAGGCGGCTAGCCTAGCCCTAGGTTCCGCAATTGCAGCCTTGGCCGGAGCATTCTGGGCGTGGAAGCTCACCGGCTTCGAGCCCTCCTTCATGTCACCGGCCCGCTCCACTTTCCTCGTCTGGGCCGCCTTCGTCATCGGAGGGAGGTCCAACAACAGGGGGATGGTAGTCGGTGCATTCATCATCGTCCTGATGGAATTCGTCTTCAACGTACTTGTGGCGGGACAAGGCTCACCCGACCTACCGCTTCACGCCACGGCCGACAGAATAGACAGCCTGTTCGCATGGCTCGTCACGAGCCAGTGGGAAGTATTCCGCATCTTCGCCGCAATCGCGCTAGCCGGCCTAGCCACTAGGTCGGAGAGGCTCCTGGACATCGGTGCGTCCGGTGCAGCGATATTCGCATTCACTGCCATAGCGCTCGGCCAGAGGTCAATCGACGAGTCTTACTTCGGAGGCAACGTAGTCGCCGACATGCTATACATCAAACTGCTTCTAATCGGGTGCCTGATGCTCTTCTCCCTCAAGTACAATCCAAAGGGCTTGCTACCAGAGGTGCCAGTCAGGCCATCCAGGCCAGAGGGGGTGTCTGGAAGTGAGTAGAGCCCTGGAGGTATCCGGCCTCAGGAAGGAGTTCGGCGGCTTGGTTGCCGTCAGCGACGTCTCTTTCTCGATCCGAGAGGGTGAGTTCGTGGGTCTGATCGGCCCCAACGGATGCGGGAAGTCCACGACCTTCAACTGCATCAGCGGCCTCTTGGAGCAGACATCCGGCAGGATCGAGATCTTCGGCGAAGACGCCTCAGACCTAAGGCCAGACCAGATCCAGAACCTCGGCATGACGAGAACCTTCCAGCACACCAATCTCTGGAGGGAGATGACCGTGATAGAGAACCTGATGGTCCCGCCCAGGGGGCAGTTCGGCTCATCAATCAGAGAATTGCTGACCTCGCTGCTGTTCCCAGCCAACCCAGCAGAAGAACAACGCCTCTCCAGAGCATACGAGGTCCTCGACCAGCTAGAGGTACCGCACATGGCCCACAACCTGACCAGCGAACTATCGGGCGGCCAGAGCAAGCTTGTGGACATCGGCCGGTCAATGATGGGCGATCCGAGGCTACTGCTACTAGACGAACCAGTCGCCGGAGTCGCCGGCCCCCTGGCCATGAAGATATTCAACAACCTGAGGAAGATAGTAGACGACACCGGCACTACTGTCTTGATAATCGAGCACAACATGGACTTCATCCTAAGACAGGGAGTTGATCGAATCATCGTAATGAACGAGGGAGGGGTGCTGATGCAAGGGACCCCAGACGAGGTTCGCAACAACAGGGCCGTCATCGAGGCCTATCTCGGGGCTGCGGGAGACTCCGGAGGTGGGGAAGAGTGACCAGGGTCCTGGATGTTAGCAACCTGGAAGGGGGCTACGGGTCAGTCCAGATCCTATACGGGATTGACATGTACGTCGACGAGGGCGAGTTCGTAACGGTGATCGGCCCGAATGGGTGCGGGAAGTCCACCTTCATCAAGACGATATTTGGCATCGCTACGTACTATCGCGGAGGCATACTATACAGGGGCGAGGAGGTATCCGGCTGGAGGACAGACCAACTAGTCAACCACGGCATCGCCTACGTCCCACAGGTGGACAACGTGTTCCCATCGCTTTCCGTATTGGAGAACCTACAGATGGGGGGGAACTCCCTCTCCCAGAGAGTCCTGGGCGAGAGGATAGAGAGGTCACTGGACATGTTCCCAGACCTCAGGAACAGGGAGTACGACCTCGCAGCATCCCTATCGGGAGGGGAGAGGCAGATGCTGGCGATATCCAGGGCTCTGATTTCGGATCCAAAGTTCCTGCTTCTGGACGAGCCGACCGCAGCCCTGTCCCCACTGTACCAGCAGCAGATAATCGAGAGCATCGACTCCCTCCGAGACGCGGGCATCACCATCCTCATCGTAGAGCAGAACGCTAGGCTCTCGCTCGCTAGGTCCGACCGTGGCTACATCATCTCCAATGGCAAGGTCGTGCATTCGGGAGATGCCCAGCACATCCTTACCGACCCCGAGATAGGCGAGTACTTCTTGGGCTCGACAGGGGAATGAGGGCAACTAACCATTCTTCAGAGCCTTTGCCTGCTCCGCCCACATCATCTTCGACACTCTCCCGGGCATCAGCCCCAGTGCGCCATTCACTGCTTCGGCAGTCTCCTTGTCCATTCTTGAGATCTGGTCGAAGGTCCTGATTCCAAGGACCTTCAACTTCTTCTCCGTCCCGGCATCGACTCCCTTGATCATAGTCAGGTCGTCGGACTTCCTGTCTCCTGCCTTGCCAATCTGGGCCCACTTGATTTGGCCTGCGCTGAGGTTTGCGATCACGTCATCATCGCCTTCCATCTTTATTGAAGACTTGTCAACCCCCTTCAGGTCCAGCATTGTGATAGCCTGTTTCGTCCAAGCAAACTCCTCGACCTTGCCAGGTAGTAACTCAAGGGCGTCATTGACAATTTTCGAAACCCCGGAATCAAATCTGGAGATTTGCTCGTAAGTGAATACCCCGAGCGAATTCAACTTCTTCTCCGTGAATTCGTCGATACCGTTGATCATGGTAAGATCATCAGGGTTCTTTCCTTGAAAATTAGCTCCTATCTTGGCCCAATCGAGATCACCCCTCCTCTGTCCGATCCTCTCGATAATCAAATCCTCTCTCTTCTCCCTCTGCATCTCATCTGTGAATTGCTCTGTGTTCTCCTCAGCCATCTTGGCCTTCCTCACAGCCTCGTCGAGCCTCCTCTTGGCTGCATCCGCTTCGGCCTTCGCTTCCTTCGCCTCGTCCTCCTCTATCTCCGCAATCAATCGAGCCTCCTCAGCCTCAGCTTCCTCTTCCTCTGCTCTCTTTGCAGCCTCCTCAGCCTCTTTTCGAGCCAGTTCCACTGCCTCCTCAGCCTTGATCATAGCATCGCTGGCCTCTATCGTCATCCGTTCCATCTCCTCCTCTAAATCGACCTCTTCCAGAACCTTTTCATCAGCAAGAGCCTCTATCTTCGATTCCTCTAGAGCAACTTTCTTCTTCTCAATCTCGTCTTCGAGCTTCCTCATCTCAGCCTCTAACTTTTCAATGTCGGGCCGCTCCTCCTCAATCCCACCCCCATCCTCGATTTCACTCACTTCCTGCGATACTTCCCCGGGTACCTCAAGGTCTTCTCCACTCGAGGGATCGCCATCATCGTCTTCGGGTATTTCGAACGATGAAATCTCAGTTCCATGCATTAGATTGGAAACGACTTCCTGAATGAATCGCATTGACTTATTCATCCGATGACTGTCATCGATCTCATGAAGCCTAACGTTCTCGCAATCTTCTGCGACCTTCCGAGAATAGCTGATTGGAACCACTTCGTCGTATTTACCATGCATTATTGCTGTTGGATGAGCCGGTATTGGCCACGACATCTTCTCTGCCGATTCCATGAACTCCCATGGGAGGACAATGTCCAATTCGAAGCCCGTGTAACGCCTCTCTCCGGTAGTTTTCCAAGCGCTCCTGCCGGTCTCCCCCATCTCCTCCCAGTTCTCTGATAGTCCGAATGCAGGGGCAATCAGAAGCAGGCTAGTTTCCATCTGAGGCCTCATTGCGGAAGCATTTGCCGCGGCCAGGCCCCCCATTGAGGAGCCCACGATTAGATCAAACTCCCCCTCATCCAGGTGGTTAATGAGAACCTCCGTCTGATTTGCTATGCTCCATCCCAATTCTGACATCTTTGGTGCAGTGACATCCCACCCAAGCGCTTCCCTCATGTACGCAGGTTTGGAACCGGTCGGACTGCCTTCGAAACCATGTGCAAAGAGAACTCGCAGGATTACTCCCCCAAGTCACAGAATGAGATTCTGAGGAACTCACTTTCAGTCGCTTCCCGCTCCATCGGGGTCGAATCATCTCCCAAGACCCTCATATGAATCTCTGCAGTAACCTCCACGGTGGCCTCGAATAGGTGCCCGCCTCTGACCACATGGTCATCGTCAGAGGCCACAATGTGGATGTGCGAGAAGGGACCATCCGGTCCTGGGGCAAGGTTTCCCTGCATCGAGAGAAGTTCCATCGGCTCGTCCACCACCACCTTCTGGTAGACTCCTTCAGAGTCCAGGAAACCGATCGAAGTATTTCGAACCCTGCCTATTCCACTGGTGAGTGCAGCGGCCGTAATGCCGTGTTCGCTCAGACTCCTAATCGAGGCATGCAACTCCTCTCCCTTGTCGAGTCGGACGAATAGGTCTCGACCAATCCGCCGGTGCTCCATGGGTTCCCATTCGGGTCCAAGTCTTCAAACTCACCATCATCAATTCACTCGGAGGCATTCAAATCCTATCTCCAGTAGAAGCGTGAGAAAATCAGAAAAGAGCCCTGAGGGAGTAGCATTTCTCCACTAGAAGCAAGGGGGTTCGATTTTCAGACCGTACTGTTCATAGGCCTTGTCTTCGGAGTGGCAAAGCCCGGTGGCAAATCACATGACAATGGCAGCACATGACGCCTCCGCAAGATGGAGAACATTCCTCGAGGAGGCCAAGGAGACAGAGGTAATGACCCTGCTCGCAAGGCAGTCCAATTTCCCGTTCCTCTCGGTCCCGTTCCACGAGCTACAGACATTCGATCCAGACTTCGCCGAGGACGTACTCCAGTTTCCGAAGCAGGTTCTTGCTGCCGGGTCCAAGACACTGATGGAGATTTGCAGGGAAAGGGGGGAAGAGATAGACGCATTGCTCAGAGTAGGAGAGCTCCCAGGCGACACCCGTGTCCCCCTGAGGGAAATAGGCAGCTCCGATATAGACAAACTACGCAGCGTCGATGTAATCGTTACCAAGATTTCCGAGATCAAGCCAAGGATACACAGAGCCGTTTTCAGATGCGAGTCATGTGGCGTGGAGATTGAAGTAGACCAGGAAAACGAGCGCGAGTTGAAGGAGCCCCTGAAATGCCCAGATGGAGATGGCTGTGGCCTTCCCAAAGCACAAACCAGGTTCGATCTGATACTCATCAGCTCACGCATGGTGAACAACCAGTGGATAGAGATCCAAGAGCAGCCTGAGTACGTACCCAGCGGCGCACAGCCGAGGAGGGGGATGGTACTGATTGAGGGCGATCAGGTCAACAAGCACCTTCCTGGTGAGAGAATTACTGCGAACGTAATCCCCGTCGTCCGCAGCGAGGTGAGAAACCGCAAGAAGACCCCCATGTTCGATGTGATTTTCCATCTGATAAGCTCAGAGCATGAGAGCACTCCATTCACTGAGATATTAATCGACGACGAGGACAGCGAGAGAATCCTAGAGATTTCCAAGAGGGACGATCTGATGTCCCTAATCCAACGTTCGATAGCCCCCTCCATCTTCGCTACCGGCATCCTAGGGCACGTGAAGAGGTCGCTCGCCCTGCAACTATTCGGAGGAGTATCACGCAGGCTGAACGATAAGACCAGATCCAGGGGCGACATACACATTCTGCTCATGGGTGACCCAGGGGTCGCCAAGTCACAACTGCTCTCGTTCATCTCGGCCCTCTCTCCTAGAGGCAGGTTCGCCACAGGGGGTGGAGTCTCGGGCGCAGGGCTTACTGCTGCCGCTGTCAGGGACGCATTCGGTGACGGCAGGTTCGCCCTTGAGGCGGGAGTCCTCCCCCTTTCCGATAGAGGACTCGCCGCAATCGACGAGTTTGACAAGATTTCCACAGATGACAGGAGGATGATGCATCCTGCTATGGAACAACAGCAGGTCCACGTCGCCAAGGGGGGTATAACCGCGACTCTACACTCCAGATGCGCCATTCTTGCGGCTGCAAACCCTGAGGAGGGCAGATTCAGCAAGAGAGGGCCAAACCAGAGTGTCATGCGATCATTCAACGAGACGGGACTGCCTCCTCCACTGGCTTCCAGGTTCGACATCATCTGGATGATCAGGGACGAGGTCCGGATTCACGACGACGAGAGGATTGCTAGGCACATCCTGGACAATCGGACAGCAGGGAAGAGTGAGACCCTATTGGAGAACTCGATCGAATTGGGACCAGTCGAACCAGAGGAGGAATCATACCTAGTCACCACCGATAACGGCGGAGAACACCTCACTCAGAATTTCCTCAGGAAATACATCGCATTCGCAAAGAGAACCATCCACCCACAACTAGACCAAGAGGCTAAGAATGCCATTCTCAAGTACTATACCGAGGAGAGGCAGTCCTTCGGTCGAGAGGACCAAGGAGCATCCCAATACGAGTCCGACAAGGAAAAGGACACCGTGATACCAATTACCGCCAGAGCACTGGAGGCACTGATCAGGCTAACAGAGGCTCACGCTAGGATGCACCTGCAGGAAGTAGCCACCGTGGAAAACGCCAAGGTCGCGCTAGCCGTATTCAGGCACTGGAGGGAAGAGTCGGGAATCGAAGACGAATCGGAACTGCACTCCGGAGTTTCTGTCAGGGCCCGTTCAAACAACTCTGCGATTATGAACATGGTACGTGACATTTGCTCGGAGAAGGGAGAGGCTGAACTGACCGAGATATACAATCTCGCACTCCCGAGGAAAATCTCCGAGAACGAAGTAGATCGAGTTGTTAGCAAGATGCTCCAGTCCGGTGAGCTCTACGAAGCATCTACCGACACCTACCGTTTCACCCGTTGACCCTATGAGCCAACCCCCCTCCCTAGGTAATGCAATGGAGCCAATCGGAGACATCACGGAACCCGAAGCACTTGACCCAGTATCCTTGGGATTCATGTGCGGTCTCGAGATACACCAGCAATTGGACACAGACAAACTCCACTCCAGAATGCCTAGCATACTCTACGAGTACAAGTCCGAGGATATCCCCAATGACTGGCCTCGATCGACCAGGAGGCTTCGAGCCTCTCGGGGGGAGGGAGGGAGGACCGATGTCGCAGCGAGGTTCGAGCAGAGGAGGAACAGGACCTTCGAGTATGTCCAACCGCCCAATGCCGGCCTGATTGAGTTAGACGAATCGCCTCCCAGAAACCACGACCCAGAAGCAGTGGACGTTGTCCTAACAATGGCTGCACTCATGGATGCAAAGCCAATTCCAAACCTGCAAGCGATGCGAAAGACCGTTGTGGACGGTTCGAACACCAGCGGTTTCCAGAGGACAACCATCGTGGCTACCCATGGGAAGATAGAGACAAACTCAACTCAAGTTGGAATAGATCTGATTTCTCTTGAGGAGGACTCTGCGAGGAAGCTGGATACCAAGAAAGGCGACTCCGGGGAGACAGTCGTCTACAACCTGGACAGGCTCGGAGTCCCATTGGTGGAGGTCGCAACAGCACCAGAAGTACGCTCACCAGAGCATGCGAAGGAAACCGCGATGGCCCTTGGTAGGATGCTTCGGGACACACGCAGGGTGAGGAGGGGGCTGGGGTCGATTAGACAGGATCTCAATGTCAGCATCGCATGCGGGGACAGGGTCGAGATCAAGGGTTGTCAGGATCTGGATTGGATCCCTCGGATAATCCGTCTTGAAATGGCTCGTCAGCTGCACTTCTATCGCCTAGCCAACGAACTCCGCAGCGAAGCAGAACTCCCACCACTCCCGCCAGATAGGAAGATGGACTCCGAACCCGTCGAAAATCGAGTCCAACTAGCCACATCAAACCGAATCCCATTGGATATCCGCGAGGTTTCCGAGATATTCTCTGATTGCGAATCAGGAATGGTCTCTTCGTCCCTGGAGTCCGGCTCATCGGTCCTCGGAATATCCCTGCCAGGATTCTCGGGCCGGCTCGGAAACAAGACGTCAATCGGTGAAGGTGCTCAACTGCCCAGGCTAGGAAGGGAACTAGCTAGCGCTGCCAAACTAGCCGGGGTGCAGGGAATCTTCCATTCCGACGAACTTCCCGCATACGGGATAGGCCCAGGAGAGGTCGAGGCCGTTAGGTCCGAGTTGAATCTCTCAGATAGGGACGCCTTCGTCCTATGCGTCGCCCCTAGGTGGCAGGGGGAATTGGCACTGGAGTCCGTGCTCCACAGGGCTAGAATGGCTTTCCACAGAATCCCCCAGGAGGTCAGAAACGTGGTCATTCGCAAGGGAAAGCCAGAGGATGGGACTACCATGGCATTGCGACCACTCCCCGGAGGAGCCAGAATGTACCCAGAGACGGACATCCCAATCCTGGAGATATCCCACGAGAGGTGGAGTTCGATATGCGAAAACCTCCCATTGACAGTCCAAGAGAGGAAGGAGCGATTAGACGTACTTGACCTCTCTCCAAATCAAGTCGAGGCACTACTGAACGGTGAGATTGACGATATCCTATTCCAAGCCATCGAGGGCCCCCTGGGGCTACCTCCCAAGGCTTGGGCAAGCGCACTTTTGGAGAGCGGCACAGACAAGCCGAACGCTCTCGCCGTAACAGTGCACCTCCGAGAACAGGGGTTGCTGACCAGAGAGGGTGCCGAGACCCTGTTGGCGGAATCCGTGGAATCGCCAATCGAAGAACTCGTGTCTTGGATGTCTTCAGAATCAGAGTCCCGTGGCTTCCTCCCTGCTGACACATCGTCAATCGAGGAGGCAGTCGACGCAGTCATCTCCGAACGTTCTGATTTCATAGAAGAGAGGGGCATGGGTGCTGTAGGGCCCCTTATGGGAATGGTGATGCAGAAGCTAGGCGGTTCTGCAGATGGGAAGTCCGTAAGCAAGATACTAAGGGACAGGATAACTGAGAAAATAGATTGATGCAAAGGGAATTGATAATTCCCTCAAGATTCACTATCAACTATCTTGATAGACTGTTTTCAGTCACGCCGAACCCCATGAAGGACATATTGAAGCCAGCTTCTGTTGTTTCACTGATCGTACTGATTTTAGTCGCTCCAACAATCCAGGAATTGCTGTCGGAAGAGGCTACTAGATTCATCGCGGACAACGAATCAGCACACGACGGACTCCCAACCGAGTGGGATGGTAAGCAGGTCATCTGCGTTTACTTCCCAGCATTCGAGACTCATGACAAGTTTTCCAAGGGCGTCACGATGATCGGGGCAGACGGGGACGAGTTGGGGGTCAACGAGGACCTCAATCGAACGGGTGCTTGTGTTGGCGGATTCGGCGGATACTCCAGTGGACTGGATTTCATGATGGACTCAACCAGGATGGCAAAAGGGGACCTATCGGTGGGTTACGATGTCGGGCAATGGGGGGCATTCATCCACACCATCGGAGGCCTGAATGCGGATACTATGACGGGCGACTTCGATGGCGCTTATTGGAGCCTAGATCACAATGGTGCCGTTTCGACGGTCGGCATTGGGGACTTAGTAATGTCCGAGGGGGACGTAATCTCTTGGAGCATTTTAACGTGGTGAGATTCGCAAGTATGAAGTGATTGGTAGTAGGCAGGGAAACGGGGTGAATGATTGTACGACTTCCATAATGTTGCCCCGTCGCCTATTCAGTCGCTTTTCCTGAATATTGCAGTCCTATCGATTATCGTGCTATCACTGATTAGGAGCGAACGATCTCTGAGGGATCAGAGCCAATGGGGGATGCTCGTCCTCCTAGCAGCGTTCGGAGTCTCAGGAAGGATACTACTGGACCCGATACCAAATGTTCAGCCAGTAACCGTCCTGGTCCTGTTGGCAGGGGCGTACTATGGCGCACCTCGGGCTCTTGCGCTCGCTGCGATTGTCGCACTAGCATCGAACGTGATGTACCTTGGACACGGGCCATGGACCATTTTCCAAGCAATTGGTTGGGGGGCGATCGGCCTCGTCGGCGCCCTGTCGGCGAATCTAATAGTCGTCGAAGGAAGAGTCAGGATAGGCCATTTGGCAGTAATAGCAGCCTTATCCGGACTGGCATTCAACTGGTTCGTCTCACTAAGCATCCTGTTAGAAGTCGGCTCCTCCATGCTGGTCCCCTACCTGCTGAATGGACTGGTCTTCGACTTGTACCACATGGCGGGCAACGTTCTTTTCGTTGCATGGATGGCATCCCCCTTGGGAGAAATGATGTCTAGGCACCGGTCTTCTCCGGCATTGGAATCGGTGAGGGAAGTTGCCTCCAACTGAAGAGCAAACCATGGTCCTAGTAACCAGGCAGGACTTGCAACTATCGAAGGGGAAACTGGCTGCACAATGCGCCCATGCTGCTGCTGAGTGCGTTCTTTCGGCGAAAAGGAGCAATCCACGGTCACTCGACAGATACCTTCGCAGGGGGGCGAGGAAAATCGTCTGTAAGGTGCCCGACCTAGTTTCTCTGAAGGAGGTTCATTCCAGGGCAAAGAAGGCTGGTTTGGTGTGTCACTTGGTAACTGACGCCGGCCATACGGAGATACCCCCTGGCACTGAGACGGTAGTGGGGATAGGTCCCGGACCAAGAGACAAGATCGACAAGATAACCGGCAAACTATCCTTGGTCAGCTAGCCTGGATCCCCTCCAACGGACAGGCCCTTCTTCTGTCAGAAGAGTCTTGAGCCAAGCCCACCTGCGAGGGTTGTGGTGAAGCAAGCTCCACTGACAGAAGAGGCTCGTGAAGACCTCCTGTCTCAATGCGATGGACTGCGAGGGCTCACTTCTTGGCTCGATGGAATCGACAGAAGGCCGGGTCTGGACGAACTCGAATCTCGGCTCTCCTCCCTGGACCTCAACATAGGGGCACTGGAGGATTGCATAGGATATTCCGAAGACGGTTACCAGAGGAACGTGATCAAGAGGAACGACCACTATGAGCTAGTTGCCATATGTTGGAAGCCGGGCCAAGATACACCGATCCACGATCACGTGGGAAGCGACTGCGCCTTCTTGATTGCCTCTGGGGTATCAACCGAGACAGTCTACGAGACGAATGAGGAAGGACTCGCCCATCCGGTCTCCGAGAGGAGGTACATGCCCGGTGAGGTCTGTGCCGCAGCCGAGCCAGACATCCATCGGGTATCGAATGACGAGAGCACCAACCTGATCAACCTGCACGTATACACCCCGCCTCTGAGCGGATTCCAGATTTATGCGCCCGCCGAGTAATCAGCGACCTTTTTCGTGCATCAGCTGAGTGGCCTGTTGCGTCCACATCATCTTGGTGACTCTTCCTGGTGTAAACTCCATGGCGTCATTGACAACCTCTGCAGTTAGGGGGTCCATTTTCGCAATCTGGTCGTAGGTATGGATCCCCAAAACGTTCAACTTCTTCTGCGCGAATTCGTCAAGTCCTTGGATCCTAGTGAGATCGTCGGGCCTCTGTCCCTCGGCCTCTCCAATCTGGGCCCAATTTACCTGAACCGCCTTCAAGCCGACCCTTTCCAAGATCAACTCTTCCCTGTCCATTAGGTTGGCCTTAAGCTTCAACTCTTCATGAGCCGCTTCTCTCTCAGCCATCATTGCATGAGTCTCAACACCAACAAGGGCCTCCTCCTTGCCCTTCATCTCACTCTGCAACTTGACAACCTCGGCCTCAACCTCCTCTGCTTTCCTCGCAGTCTCGGACTTGAATTTCAGGCTGTCTTCAATCTCTTGCTGGACCTTTAGCTTCTGAGCCTCTGCCTTCTTGGCTTCCTCCTCGACTCTCTGTATCTCCTTCTGCTTTGCCTTCACTTCCTTTTCCAAGGTTTTAGCAGCAGCCATCTCGGTCTTCATCTGCTCCTTGACGTCCTTCAAGGCACCCTTTGCCTCGGTGGCCTCGGCTTTCGAGGCTTCCAGGGCCTCCTGCTTCTTCGCCATCGTGCTCTCCATCTTCGCTTCAGCCTTCTCTCGCTTCGCCCTGAATGCCTCAAGTTGCTCTTCGGCCTTCGACTTCGCTTTGCCCGATGCCTTGATCTGCTTCTCTGCGACCAGTTTTTCCATCTCGGCCTTCTTTAGCTCCGCCTCGGCCTTAGCCGCAGCCTTTCCTTCCTTGGCCACTTCCGAACCCAGCTTCTTTGCTTCAGCCATCGAATCCTTGGCTTCTTTCCCGAACTCCTTGGCAGCAGCAGACTCTGTCTTCGTCTTCTCCTTGAGATCCTTCTCCCTCTGCTTGAGCTCTTCCGGAGAGAGCTTCGAAGAACTCTTCATTTCTTCGAGCGCCTTCTTTGCGGCGGCAGCCTGTTTTTCTGCAGCCTTCCTGCCCGCTTCGGCCTTCTTTGCCTCGACCTCAGCCTTTGCAACGGCCTTGGCCTCCTTTGCGGCGGCCTTTGCATCTCCAAGCTGTGCTTTCTGTGCCTTCTTCAGTTCGGCCTGAGCTGCTGCTGCTTCTGCCTTGGCCGCAGCCTCCGCAGCTTTGGCCTCCTTCGGATCGGGGGGGGCCTTCGCCTTCTTCGCCTTCTTCACTGGCTCTGGCTCTGGCTCTGGCTCTGGCTCAGGCTCAGGCTCTGGATCCGGTGCTGCAGACTTCTTCGTGACCTTCCCGTACTTCTTCTGAAGGCCCTTGATCATAGTTCCATAATTCCCTTCGAACTTCTTCAATAGCTTCGGAATATTCGCAATTTGCTTCGAACGCTCGGGCTCCTCCAAGAACTGCTTATATGTTGCTTGGGCAAGTTTTGCCGCCTGTTCCGCCGTCGGTCCACTCGCCACGGCGCTTGGAGGAAATCCATCACTTAAGGATTTGACCGGATTCACATTCCAGATTCGAGTCTGTATTCATCGAGAACTTCATTGAAAAGTTGGATGTCAGAATCAAACGTTTCTGGTAGCAGGGGGCCAAATGAAAATCGGAAGAAGCGAGAATACGGTGAATCATAGCCCGGCTCCTTCGAGTGAGGTCGCGCCATGTCGCAGTCAGATGCACAGAGAATTGCGGCACCACGCTTGAACAGCCTCCGGTTCAACTCGGCGCTCTCCAAACCCTCGGGAAGCTCTAGCCAGTGGTAGAATCCGCCATCGCCAGTGTACACTCCAAGGCCCATGTCCTCGAAAGCTCTCCCATATCTCTCTCGTTGCCAGTTGTAATGCTCTTCGACCGCCTTCCTGGCCTTCTCTACTCTCCTGGGCTCTAGAAGCTTGACTGCATAGAGCTGTGAGGGGTGGCTGACTCCTCCCATGCCGAAGCTGGAGTAGTTTGCTAATGTCTCGATGTTCCTCTTGCTGGCGACTATCCACCCAACGCGAATGCCAGGAGACTGGAGTCCCTTTGTGCAGGCCCCGGCGATGAACACATTGCTCCTGTCCAGATCCTTGACGAATTGGATTCCGCTCACCGAGGGGGAATGGAACATCTCGTATGCCTCATCTAGGAGAATGCCATTCTTCGGCTGTTCCGCCAACTGGATTAGGTGCTCCAGCTCATCCCCCCACCGAGTCTGACCAGATGGATTCTGCGGGTTGGAAATTATCGGCATTAGGCGAGTCTTCGCATTCAGGCCACTGCGGTCGAAGTACTCGTCATTGCTAGGGTGGAAGCCATTCTCCTTGGTGAAGGGGACTATCTGGAAGTCAGTCTTCGTCTGCTCCATTATATCTAGGTAAGCCGGCCACTCGATGTTCCCGATCCTAGCTTGCACGCTCTCCTTCAGGAACGCCAAGACCGTGTATATCCCAGGCCTCCCTCCTGCGAACACCATCACGTTCTCCGAAGCGATGTCTGAACCGTACTGTGAGTTGTAGTAATTCGCAATCGCATCCCGCAATTCGGGATGCCCCCATGCCTTGGGGTAGAAACGATCCTCCCATGTGACGTCTATGCTATCGGGGAGAGCAGGGCCTCCGAAATCCTCCAAAGGCGTCGTCAGAGGGAACCCCTGGGACCATGGATGAGTACCCTCTTCCCCCATGAAACTCCCGAACGAGTCCTTGAACGCATACAGAGTCTCGTAAATTCCCATTGGGGGGCAGTTGTCAGAGAGGAATGACTCTACGTCAGACTCCGGTCCTCCCATGGCCTTCGCAAGGAGTTCCCCAAATTAGTGTGACCATCCCGAAACCGGAACTAGCCGTTCCGAAAAAACCGTTAATACGACCATTCTACTTCGGAGGCTATGAGCGAACAGTATGTACCGAACAAATCCCTTTCAATTGCACTAGCACTCCTTTTCCTTGGGATGTCAGCCTCTATGGGATTCCAACCAGAAACCAGGGAATATCTAGACGATGAGGCCAGATCCATGGATACCCACGGGAATCTGAACTTCCCGGGTTCCACCGTCGGATCGATTCACTCCCTTACCGCCCTAGGGGCTTCATACGAATACACATGCGTGGTGATGGACAACAACCAGATGAAGTGCTGGGGTAGCAACTATGGGGGATTCTTAGGCAATTCAGCGGGCGGCTGGGAATCCGATAACGAACACACTCCAGTATCAGTCAATGACGTCGACTCGACTTCCTGCTGCCTCTCAGACGTCATCGAGACGAGCCCAGACGGCCGCCACACGGGCGCACTCACATCCACTGGAGATATCTATGCCTGGGGAGAGGACTACTCGGGCCAAATCGGACATGGGCACATAAGCTGCGGCAATGTCTGCAACCAGCCGCATGGCCCCTCCGTGATGCCTGGAAGCAGGACCTTCGTGTCGGTAGCTACTGGCATCTGGCACACCTGTGGGATAACCGAGCCAGACATGGCCGTTTGGTGCTGGGGATTCAACTCCGATGGGCAGCTCGGAACCGGTGATAACGATGACAGGAACGCTCCCACCGAGATAACCCTCCCACAAGGACGCCACCCCGTCTCACTCAATACCGGATATGCAACAACCTGCGCAATCCTAGACAACGGTTCCGGGATGTGCTGGGGCAAGAACGACTTCGGGCACCTCGGTGATGGCACATACAACGACAGGAACGAGCCCACGCCAATCTCGATACTGCCGGACAACAGGTCCCTGATTGCCATGGACCTCGGTGCTGGACACGCCTGCGGCATACTAGACGACGGAATGGTGAACTGCTGGGGGAACAGCACCTTCTGCAATGGGGCGGACTGGACCGCATGCGCCAATACCTCATCAGGGGGTAGATTGGGTGACGGCACTGAAAATAGCTCGAATTACCCCAGGTCCGTCGCCCTTCCTGCAGGACGGACGGCTATATCCATAGACGCGGGCGTCGATCATACCTGCGCTATACTCGACGACAGCAGCGCCGTCTGCTGGGGCCTCAACGAACAGGGCCAGCTAGGTGACGGAACCACCACCAACAGCACGACCCCCGTGAGCGTCTCAATGCCCTCCGGCCTCGGAGTGGCCGAGATATCAGCGGGCTCCAAACACACATGCGCAGTAGCGACCAACGGATCCGTCTACTGCTGGGGATACCATGGAGACGGCGCCCTGGGAATAGGCGATGACGTAGATAGCGACGTCCCAGCTTACGTTGACCTAGGGACGGGAAGGCACGCACTGATGAGCGAGAGGGACAATGACGACGACGGGATAGTCAATCTCTTCGACCCCTTCCCAGAAGGCTGCCCAGTCGGTCATTACGCCGCTGGAGGGACCTGCTTGGAGGCGGATCCGGGATACTACGCAGACGGCGTCCACCCCTACGAGCAATTCCCTTGCGAACCAGGGACATTCCAACCGAGTCCAGGACAGTCGTATTGCATTGATGTCACCCCGGGGAACTTCGTCAAGAACGCCGGCTCGGCAACCGAGAGCCCATGCGAGCCCGGAAGCTACCAGCCGGATTCAGGCCAGACATCCTGCATCCTCGCTGACCCAGGAAACTACGCCTCAGGGGTGGGCTCAATTCGCCAGACCCAGTGCTCCCTAGGGAACTATCAGGATCAATCAGGCGCCTCAACATGCATGGACGCAAGTCCGGGTTACTTCGTGAACACCCACGCTGCAATAGAGCAGAGCCCATGCCCTGCTGGCTCATACCAGATGTTGACAGCCGCGACCTCCTGCTTCCAAGCAGGGCCAGGATTCCACGTCCCCTCAGAGGGTTCCGATTCACAACAGCAATGCAACTCCGGGACATACTCATCACAGCAGGGCCAGGCAAATTGCACAGAGGCTTCACCCGGATTCTTCGTAGACGGTTCGCAGCAGACCTCTCAATCACCTTGCCAGGCGGGACAATTCCAGAACGACCCCGGACAGGTGTCATGCATGGATACTAACCCCGGACACTACACAGACACCGAGGGTTCGGCCGACCAGAATCCCTGCGAGCCCGGAAGCTACCAGCCGGATTCAGGCCAGTCATCCTGCATCCTCGCTGACCCCGGATACTATTCGCCAGAAGGGGCGACATCCCAGACCCAATGCGAGAGCGGAACTTACTCCTCGGAGTCGGGACAGGGGTCCTGCACCCCTGCCGAGCCAGGCTATTACGTAGACCTGGATGGCGCCACTGGCGCCACCCCTTGCCCGCCCGGGCAGTTCCAGTCCGAAAACGGGTCCTCTGGATGCGAGACACCGCCCCCCGGCCAAGTAGCTAGCGCGGACGGCTCGTCGACATCAGCATGCCCGCCGGGCAAGTACCAGCCCGGCGACCAAGCGAACTGCTTCGAGGCATCTCCCGGGCACTACGTCAACCAGACCGGCGCCTCTTCGCAGACACAATGCGAAGCAGGTACGTTCCAATCGCAACCAGGCCAATCGTCATGCGAAATGGCAAGCCCTGGGAACTACGTCGACTCAATCGGCTCGACCGGCCAGACCCCCTGCCCGAAGGGGCAGTACCAGTCATACGGGGGGCAGGACTCCTGCTCATCGGCAATGCCCGGGAACTACGTGCCAGAGGAGGGGGCTATCTCACAGACTACCTGCAAGGCGGGGAACTACCAGCCAGATGAGGGAGCAGAAGCATGCATGCCCGCATCTCCCGGGAACTACGTGCCGTCTTCGGCCGCAATTTCGCAAAACGCATGCCAACCAGGAACTTACCAATCGGCAGAGGGAAGGGTTGCCTGCCTCCCAGCCGATCCGGACAACTTCGTCTCCGAGGCCGGCGCAACCGAGCAGAAGTCCTGCCCCTCCGGGACCGATCAGGAACTCAGCGGGCAGACTGGTTGCATCGACATCGAGAGGCCCCTGTGGATGACCCTGCTGATGTTCGGAGTACCTTCAATCGTCCTCGGAACCATGGCCATACTCTACATCTCAAGCAAGAAGAAGTCTGGCGGTGGCGGACGTGGTAAGGCATACATGTACTCAGAGGACCTCAGGAAGTAGCACATCCCAATAGACACACCAGTTATGTGAAGCCCCCCACCAGCCGAGTCCATGAGGGATTACCCAGGGGACCGAGTAGACCTGCGGAGCGACACCGTCACCCAACCAACACCGGGAATGAGGGAAGCGATGGCAAGTGCCATCGTCGGCGACGACGTCCTGGGCGACGACCCCACCGTGATCGAGCTGCAAAACAGGGTCGCGGGCTTGCTGGGAAAACAAGCAGCCCTCTTCGTCCCCTCCGGGACTATGTCAAATGCAGTTGCCATCAAAGCGCAGACTAGGCATGGCGACGAGATAGTCGCTCACAGGAAGAGCCACATCTACCTGTACGAGGCTGGTGGCTATGCCGCTCTGGCTGGATGCTCGATATCCCTAGTGAGCGGGCAATGGGGGCAGATGTCCCCCGATGGAGTCCAGAGATCCATCAGGAAGTCGGCTGGAAGCGACTCTCACTATCCAGATTGCACATTGGTCTGCGTCGAGAATACCGCAAACGTAGGCGGGGGCTCAATCTACGAACAGGAAACCCTAGATGCGATTTGCGAAGTCGCTCACAGGAACGACTGCCGTGCACACTTGGACGGTGCCCGGATGTTCAACGCCGTAATCGGCTCCGACACCGATCCCGCTAGGATGGTCAGAGACTTCGACACCGTTTCCCTATGCCTATCCAAGGGCCTTGGCGCACCCGTGGGGTCGGTCCTGGTCGGGGACCAGGAGGTCATTTCCGAGGCACACAGGTGGAGGAAGATGTTCGGAGGAGGGATGAGGCAATCAGGGATGCTCGCTGCTGCAGGGCTTTACGCCTTGGAGAACAATATCGAGCGACTATCCGAGGACCATCAAAGAGCTAGGAGATTAGCCGAGGCGATTGGCAACATGAGTCGATTCGACGTCGATCTCGGGGCCGTGCAGTCCAACATGGTGTATGTCGAATGTGCCGAAGCGGGAGCGATGGAGGTGAGGGAAAGACTGTCCCAGAGGGGCGTAGACGTTCTAGATGAATCTGAATCAATAGTCAGGGCCGTCACTCACTTGCACATCACGGACGAGGACGTCGACAGGACGATAGAGGCCTTCGAAGCCTCACAATGACCCGTAAGCGTTCAATAACCCGCCCACCTCGAGTCGGACATGAGGCGTCTAGTGGCAGTGCTCCTGACTGCGATCATCCTATTGCCGATTCAGGCCTCAGCGTCCAGTAGCAACCTCTGGGATGAAGCCAGGGTATTCGACGAGAGGGGGACATCCGGCGGCACAATCGGTGGTATTTCCATCGGCATAAACAACACCACCAACAGTGGTTCGGGCAGTATGACGCTCCCACAACTGCCAACCCTCGTCGAGGTCTACACGGCCACTTGGTGCTCCAACTGCGTCAAGACAGAGCAGGCCTTGGATGAGGCCATAGAAAACCTCGGGACGGAGGGGACAGGGTCACAATGGCTATCGAACTCGGAAGTAACAAGGATACACTACCACAGATTCCTGTACGAGACTCTGGACCCATTCGGGAGCAACACCACGGATTCTCGTTGGGTCGATACATATGGAAGGGGCTCACTCCTGTCCACCGAGAGGTCTTACGAGTCATCGGACGGGAGGGTCGTCCAGATCACCGGAACTGAAAGATCGGCCCCATCCAAGGTTTTCGATGGCGAGAGGATGTACACGGGAATCAGCACCAAGTCCAACAGCCTGCTAACCGACTATTCCACCGCACTCGCACTCGGATCCAGCCACCCTTTCGGAGACAACGGGTCACTCTCTCTATCCCTTAGCCGGGATTCCGTCGACGCTGAACTTTTCACCTTCCAGTGGGACATCGACCTATGGTCCGAGGATGAAAACTGGGAAGCAAACAGCTGGCTGATGTTCGTTGAGAAAACTGCGCACTTCGCAGAGGGGAGCAATGGAAAGGGGAACTACAGCCATGTCCTCCACGAGGCCGTCAACATCGGGACTCAGACCACATCCTCAATCTTGCTAGATCCTCCCGGGACTTGGGATGGGGAAGACATGTCTGTTATCCTGTTGGTGGATTGGACAACCCACAACACATCCAATGGCGGTAATGCACTTCCAGCGCCCGCATTAACCACCCTGCTGTGCATGCTAGCCGCTTTGGTACCCAGGCGCGAAAGGGATTCCGACCCAATGCAATGAGAGAGAACAGTTGGGTTGAATAACCACCCCCGAGCATGGTCAATGCTCGGAGGTGACATGTTGGCGACAAGGGAACATTGTGTTACCAGCGAGAGGGTCCCAAGAGGGCCAATGCCAGAGTGGCTCAGGGACCAGATCAAGCGCCAGTCTCTGGGAGTCCAAAGCACAGACACGAACCTACACGGGAGGATACTGGTAGTCTACCCCACAGAGAAATCCAGGATGCAACTGCTCTCCTCAATAGGCCTCCGAGGAGCAGTGGACCGCACTCTGCACCACACGATCGAGTCCCTCA
>Ga0207992_1000404_pt1 | contig 22236 bp, 19 predicted proteins | sample ETN02SmetaG_FD_185788 | JGI IMG/M metagenome (GOLD analysis project Ga0207992, IMG submission 185788) | Marine microbial and viral communities from oxygen minimum zone, Eastern Pacific Ocean - ETNP2014F10-02SV255 (SPAdes) (version 2) | ecosystem: Environmental > Aquatic > Marine > Oceanic ...
CGGGCCATCTTTTCCGGAAAGCAAAACTACACGGTGAAAATCAAGATATCCCGGATCAAGATTAATTCTTCTTTTACCGTCAAGACTCAAGCGGGTTTCAATTTCCAGTGTCTTGAGTTTCCAGTCAACAGCAGACTCAAGGCTTTGTAGACCCTCTATACTCAAGAAACAGCGTTTCAGCTCAGGACCCATTTCCCGGGTATAATAATCCGTTTTGTCAAACGGGAACTCTACGGACTGTTGCTGAATGATCCAGTTCTGACCACGCATCTGCATCTTGGCCTGTTCCAGCCAATGCGGATCAGCATACAACGCACCTATGATAAGTTTTGCAAAATATTCAGTCTTCAATTTTTATTTTAGCTTTAAGATTATTAGTCTGCATTTTAACTGAAACAGAGGAAGTATGCCACTTTTAAGCGTGTTATGGTTTAGACTGAAAGTCCTGTCTGCATCGAATTCTTTTGTCTCAGCAGTCACTAAAAGCAGACGGAATGGATTGAGCAATCTTTCATTTTATGCTCTGATGGAGACGTAATAAAACAACTCAACCAGACAGAATATTTCTAAATGAATTCGTCAGGCAGGCAAAATGCTAAGTCATTTACGAAGACATTAACACTGTATTCCAGAAAAGTTGGAGAAAACGGCCCAGACTTTGTTGTTCTTCACGGACTATTCGGTTCCGGAAAAAATTGGCGTAGTTTCGCTGGCTCTCTTGAGGAGGACTTTCAGGTCTGGACACTTGATGCACGTAATCATGGTGATTCACCACATGCGGATTCGATGAGTTATCAGCAAATGGCAGAAGATGTTGTCCGTTTTTTTGATGAAAACGAATTAGAAAACGTTATCCTCCTCGGTCACAGCATGGGTGGAAAAACCGCAATGCAGCTTGCGCTTCAGTTTCCAGATAGAATTGCGGCGTTGATTGTGGTGGATATCGCGCCGGTCTGCTATGATCATCAGCAAAAACAGCTGAAACTCATAGAGGCAATGCAGGGACTGCACTTAGCGGCGGAAATGTCACGCAGCGATATTGAAAAAAAGCTGGCACTTAAAATTCCTGAAAAACGCCTGCTTTCTTTTTTGATGACCAATTTATATCGTCAAAATGGACAATTTCAGTGGCGTATCGGTTTGGAGCAGATTGCCGCAGGCATGCCGTACCTGTTAAACTATCCGGAAGTGAATAGTGTTTTCGAAGGCCCGGTACAATTTATAGGTGGAGAAAATTCTGCTTATCTTAAGTTCGAGTATCATGCGCTGATCCGAAAAAAATTTCCGGAAAGCAGAATTACGATGCTAAAAAATTGCGGGCATTGGCTGCATATTGAACAGCCCGCAGCTTTCCAAAAAACTGTAAACGAATTTTTACGGTATAATAATTTAAGATGAAAAAGATGAACAACTACTTGTACCCGGCTCCTGCCGGGGTTCCGGAAGAATTAGAAATCCAGACTTCAGCCCTGCGCTTATCCGCAAAATGCTGGGGGAATCCTGAAGGAATGCCCGTGCTCGCATTTCACGGTTGGCTGGATAATGCGGCGACTTTTGATCATTTGGCACCGTATTTAAAAGAGTTTCGGTTGGTGTCACTCGATTTGCCGGGACATGGATTATCTGAACACCGGTCTTCCGGTTCGTCTTACCATTTCAGCGACATAATCGTGGACGTGCTAGAAGTGCTGCATGTTTTAGCTTGGAAGCACTTTTCCCTGCTTGGACACTCGATGGGAGCCGGAGTTGCATCTTATCTTGCAGGTACAATTCCGGAAAAAATCTGCTCCTTAATCTTAATTGAAGGTTTAGGTTCATTGGCTCAGGATGCTGAAAAAATGCCTGAAATATTACGTGAATCTGCTGAGCAATGGCAGCATCTTGCTCATAAAAAACTTCCGATTTATCCTGATGTAGAAACCGCAGTCAAAGTACGTCATCATGTCGGAGGAATCGAGGAGTCGTCTGTCAGGACTTTGGTCGCACGTGGTTTGCAGCCTGTAGACGGAGGTTTTACCTGGCGTAGTGATCCGCGGCTGAAAATAAAGTCACGACACTACCTGACTGAAGAACAAGCCTGTGCTTTCCTGGAGGAAATAACTGCTCCTGTTTTGCTGATTGAAGCAGAAAATGCCAAGCAGGATCAATGGAAAGAACTGCTGCGTAAACGAATACCGTACATAAAAAATTTACAGCACCGGAAAGTTTCTGGAGATCACCACCTGCATCTTGATAATCCGCAAGAAGTCGCTGCGGTGATTCGTGAATTTCTACAGCAAATTTCTAAGAAAGCATGAGTTCTGTTACAAAAACTGAAACAGAAAATCAGCAAACGCTTAAAGGCACGCGCCTGCAGGTTTCGTCCTCAGGTAAACGTCTATTTGCCCTCCTGCTCGATTTTATTTTTGCTCTGTTACTCGCAAATACCCTTGTCCAGATTTTCCGCAGAGAGCATTGGGATTTAGTGATGCAGTCACGAGACTTAGCCGACCTACTGCCTTTTTATGGAAGTATTGTTTTTGTATTAATTGTTAAAGATGTTTTCGGACGCAGTCTTGGGAAAATTCTGCTGGGTATGACAATTCGGAAGGTTGATGATTTTTCACGACGGCCGCCGCTTATTGTACTTTTAAAAAGGAATCTGCTGTTGTTGCTTTTTCCTGTGGAAGGCGTGGTACTTGTACGTGATGCTTATGCGAGACGTCTGGCGGACAAATGGTGGGGTACAGTTGTACTTGATGACCAAAAAGCGATGCGGCCGATTTTGCGGATTTTACTTGGTAACATCATTTTATTTGGTTTTTTTTCAGCAGCGATTTTGTTTCAGCGTTCCGGAATTGAAAAAACCGCGGCTTTTCAAACTGCGGAACAGGCGATTCGAGTTCATTCATCTTTGCGGTTACTGTTGGAACAAGCTCCGGAAATTGAGGAGCCGGAGATGCATTTGGATTTAAGGGTAAATGCGGAAAACCCTTCACTGGTACGTGTAAGAGTTGGTGACGAAGAAACAGGAAAGCTGGTGTCGGTTTCTTTAAACTTACGGGAAAATCCACGCGGTTGGGAAGTTCTTGATATTGAAATTAAACCGATCAGCGAAGTAGAAGATTAAAGCAGAAGCGGATGTTCAGCTACCTGTACTGCCGAAACCGCCGGTTCCGCGAACGGTATTTTCCAGGGAGTCAACGACTTCAATCCGGCAGGGTTCAAGTTTGCGTACCAGCATTTGCGCAATTCGCTGCTGTAATAGTTCTTCCGCGGCCTGCATGCCGTCAGCCGCACCAACATAACGGAAAGGCAGGAAGATGCGTCCTCGGTAGTCCGGGTCAATGATTCCTACACTGTTTGCCAGGAAAAAATCAGTTTTTATGATACTTGATCGCGGGACTATTTCAACATAATAACCGTCACTCAAGTGTATTGAAATTCCGGTGTCAAAAAGGAAAACGCCCGCTCTCTTTTGTTCAACAGACATAGCGGTCAAGTCAATGCCTGCATCTGTTTCATGCCCACGTTTGGGAATTGACATACCGTCATAGTGACAGCAAATTTTTAAAAGCGGTGTAGAATCCAAAATATTTTTTACTTTCTCCCCGCAATGGAGTGCGGGGCTACCGTGTTAAACTTTTTAGCGGCACAGTGCTACCCTGTTAGGCTTTGAAACATTATGCTTTAGTGCCTTTTTTACGGTGAAATTTAATTTTAAAGAGTTTATGAATTTAACAAAAAATATTCAAGCTTTGACACATGCCCCTTGACAGAGAATCTATCCGAACTTTGCTCCAAAACGCAAAGCGTCCTGTGCTGGCAGATATTTTGGGAAAGCTGTGGGAACTACCGCTGATTGAATATTCAGCAGCTCTTTGGGAAAAGCCGACCTCCACTCCGCCCATGGAAAAAGCACTGCTGGAAGCATTTGAAAGCGAATTTTGCAGAATAGGTTTGAACTACGAACGAGCACGGGAATTTTGCGCCAGCTTGGAAAAAACACGAATTTTGCAAACCGCGACTCACCTGACAGCAACAGAAGGGCCGACGTTTCTCGCATTACATCAGTTAGCACTACTGGGTCTGCCTAAACAGGAAACTTATTTCGTAGGCTCATTTTCCGGAGTCCCTTTTGCAAATTCTGCCTGGTCAGGATGTTTGAATTATAGTAAGCGTTTTGATTTGGAAACTCTTATTACGTCTCAAGCGGCTGAATTTGCAGAATTAAAACGCTCGGATGCGGACCGTTCCCGTGACTCAGTGGAAAGACGCATCTCGCTCATTCCGGGAAAAATGAGGGATGCCCGTGTTTTTCAAAGCAGGATTCCACAAAAACTGGTCAATCTGCTGCCCTTCTTTGCAGATCCAATTCGCAAAATTTCCCCAGCCGCTGTCTGTGGGGATGATTTCACTGTCTGGGCTTCACAGTTTTGTACAAATCAACTGAGTCAAATAATTCCGCAAAAATCACTGCTCTACTTTGATCTTAACGAAGTAATCCGTAATTATTTGCTGAATGTTTTGCAAAGTTCCACGCACCCTCTTCACCGTTTATTGTTTGATCGAAAAATTCGACAAAGCGTTTTTGCGGAATTTCCGGCAGAGACACATCTCTTTACGGTTGAGGTTCTTCACAAAAACAAAATTCGCCAGGAAGCAGTAATTATTCAGGATGAAATGCTAAAGAGCCAGAATTATCAGCTCGAACTTTCCCAGCAAAAAATAATTCATGAACTGGAAACAGGGCGTCTCTGCCCGGGTCTCTTTTTAGTTTTTACGACTTTGAGTTTTATCAATGGTCTGACTTGTTTTGGTAGTTTTGAACAAGTTGAATATCTTGCGGATTTCAGACGCAGGTGGATCAAACTTGATTTGCTGGAGCAGGAACTTGTGCGAACGGTTAACATCAGTGCTCTCACCAGCGGACGCTGCGTTGATGAGGCACAGACTGTAGTTCATCCACTGGATTTGCTACTGGGCCTGGAATGGAGTTTTCCTGAAAATATAACTGTAGGTGAGTTGATGAAACCTTTGTTAGGGCGTTTAGGCGCTACAGTTTGATTCGGTGCCTCAAACTAAAGTTCGGATAGCACAAAATGATCTTGCTTTAAGTCGCTAATTCTCTTAGTTTTATAGGTAGTTTTTTTTGTTGCATTTGATTATTATCGGTTGATAATCTATGCGGGAAGAACGTATCCGCGGAGCAGACTAAACCACCCGCTTTCATTAACACCAACGCTTCAAACTTTAGTACCTAATTCTGATGGACATTTCAGCACTTCCAATTCTTTCACTAATTATATTTTCGCCAATTTTGGGCATTGCCTTCGCATTAATGTTCAGAGACGAAGGAAATGGTACTCCGGCCAAAGTGGCGGCACTTGTCAGCAGCAGTATTACTTTTATTCTGAGTCTGCACCTCTGGTTTAATTTCGATTCCAGCACTGCTGATTTGCAGATGGTGGAGCGCTCCCCATGGATTTCTCAATTCAACATAGATTATTTCCTAGCTTTGGATGGTCTTAATCTTTTCTTTTTTCTGCTGGTCACTTTCATCACCCCGCTTACATTGCTGGGTTCGTGGAATGTTGCTAAACGCAACTGGCAGTTTCAAATTCAAATGCTACTGCTACAAATCGGTATGCTCGGTTGTTTTGCGGCTATGGACGTGGTGTTATTTTACGTATTTTTTGAAGTAATGCTGGTTCCAATGTATTTGCTGATTGGTATTTGGGGAGGCACAAACAGACTTTATGCCACCATCAAATTTTTCATTTACACGATGCTCGGTTCACTGTTGATGCTCATATCACTGCTTTATACAGCAAACATTTATCGTGAATTGCATGGAGCATGGTCTTTCAATGTTCTCGACTGGTACGGCATGGAAATAGCTGCGGAAACGCAGATCTGGCTGTTCATTGGTTTTGCGGCTGCGTTCGCAGTAAAGATTCCACTTTTCCCACTACACACCTGGCTGCCTGACGCGCACTATGAAGCTCCAACCGCAGGATCTGTTCAACTGGCCGCGGTGATGTTGAAATTTGGACCATATGGATTTTTACGTTTTGCGATGCCGGTTTTTCCTGCAGCAGTTTATGATCTCGCCCCGGTCTTCATGGTACTGGCCTTAATCGGCATTATTTACGGAGGACTGGTGGCAATGGTGCAGACTCAAATCAAGCGTCTGATTGCCTATTCTTCAGTGGCTCATATGGGTTACATCGTGCTGGGATTGTTTGCGCTGAACATTCAGGGACTTTCCGGAAGCTGGATTCAAATGATAAACCATGCAATTGTTACCGGCGCGCTCTTCCTCACAGTTGGCATGATTTACGAACGGACGCACACTCAGGAAATTTCCGAATATGGCGGCGTCGCGCATACAATGCCGAAATTTGCGGTGTTTCTCGTTTTCTTTTCCATGGCTTCTGTAGGTCTGCCTGGATTAAACGGTTTTGTAGGCGAAATTTTGGCGATGATTGGTGCAGCAAAAGTCAACATCTGGTATGGAATTGTTGCCGCGGCCGGTGTTGTGATTGCGGCGATTTATATGCTTTGGATGGTGCAACGTGTGATCTTCGGTCCTCTAAGCAAAGACCTGGTAAAAAATCTTCAAGATTTTTCGTTCCGTGAAGTAGTCGTCCTTGTTCCTCTTGTCTTCTGGACTATTTCCCTGGGCGTCTATCCTCAACCTTTCCTTGAGCGCATTGAAGTCAGCATCAACCACTACATCGAACTGGTAAAATCTCAGGAACCACGTTTTGCTCAAGATGAAGCAGAAAGTTCCGGATTATCAAATATACTGGTTTGGAATGTAGGTGAGTGATGAACTAGGAAATATGCCTCTTCAAATCTACAACACACTTGCTGGTCAAAAAGAATCTTTCAAACCGGTTCATGAAGGCCGGACCTCACTCTATGTTTGCGGGCCTACCGTTTACAGCGACAGTCATCTCGGACACGCTAAAGCCTATGTTAGTTTTGATATAATTCTGCGGTATCTGCGTTATTGCGGATTCAAAACCTTTTATGTGCAAAACATTACGGATGTGGGGCACTTGTTGGGTGATGGCGATGAAGGCGAGGATAAGTTGCTTAAGCGCGCCCGAGAACTGGAACAGGAACCGATGGCGGTTGCGGAAAATTTTGCGCGCAGGCATTTTGAAGTGATGGACCGGTTGGGCGTGATTCGTCCGGACATCAGTCCACGGGCAACAGGGCATATTCCGGAACAACTGGAAGCAATCGAAAAATTGATTGAACTGGGTCTGGCTTATGAAGCAAATGGCTCAGTTTATTTTGATATTAGCAAAGATCCAAAATACGGGGAACTTTCAAACCGGATCGTTGATGAGATGCAGGGCGGAGCGCGTGTAGAAGTACGTTCGGAAAAGCGTCATCCCGGAGACTTTGCTCTTTGGAAACGTGCGGAAAGCGGCCACCTGATGCGCTGGCGTGATCCTTACAGCGGGTGGGGATATCCTGGCTGGCACACAGAATGTGTGGTAATGAGTACACGTTATCTGGGTGAGGAATTTGACATTCATGGTGGCGGAATGGATTTGAAATTTCCACATCATGAATGCGAAATCGCACAGGCCAGAGGACTTGCAAAACCGTTTGCGCGTAACTGGATGCATTCAAATATGCTGACCATAGAAGGCCAAAAAATGAGTAAGTCCAGCGGAAATTTTGTAACCCTGTTGGAATTATTTGAAACATATGATCCGTTGATGGTTCGTTATTTTATTGCCGCGAGTCATTACCGTTCTGTCGTCGATTTCAGTGAAAACGCCATAGGTGCAGCCGGTTCTTCGCTGAAGCGTCTACATCAAACAGTCCGTAATCTTCGCAAATGCAAAACCGCCGGAGTGAAAGTTTCCGGGAAATATTTTGAAGAATATCGCAAACGTTTTTGTGAAGCGATGGACGATGATTTTTCAACACCGCAGGCATTTGCGGTACTGTTTGATTTAAGCCGTGAAGCAAATAATTTGCTTGCAGAAAAACGTCCTGATCCGCAAGCAGTTGCTGATGCAGAATATTTATTTTCTAGTTTAGGCGGAGGTGTTCTTGGTATAATTCCAGAGTGCCTTGATGATGCACAGAATGATCTACACCTGAATGAGGTGATGGAGATCTTCATTGAACTGCGTGCTAACTTTCGTAAAAATAAAGATTTTGAGAGTGCTGATCTGATCCGTGAACGTCTGGAAGATTTGGGTATTGTTTTCAAAGACTCTACGGAAGGAACAACATGGGAGATGACAGACAAAAACTAAGTTGAATGTCTGTGTCAAAAACTCTAAACAAGGTTAATTTGCTATGAAGGAAGAAAAATCACGTCATATTGCAAGGCGGCTTTTTGACCTTATTGCTCCGCTCAAAAGCTGGGTTATTTTCAGCATATTCTGTATGGCAGGTTACAATATTTTCACTGCTGCTCCTGCTTATTATGCTAAAGATATAGTCGACACCATTGCTTATGGAGACAATCCCGAACTCAAACAGTATTTTCTGGTCGGTCTCGGATTGGTGATTGTTTTTGCGATCAAGGGTTTGTTTTTTTTTGGTCACAACTACAGCGTGGGTCACCTTGTCCAGAGCCTCATTGTAAAACTGAGGCAGCAGCTTTTTGACCACCTCGTTAATCTTTCTCTCACCTTTTTCACACGTTCCAAAACCGGCGATCTTATTTCACGTTTCACCAACGATTTGCACGTTTTCCAAAACATGTTGCAGGTTGGAGTCACTGGGCCTTTCCGTGATATACCGCAATTTTTTCTTTTGCTGGGTATTATGTTTTACCGGAGTTGGCAGTTAGCATTTATGACGTTGATTTTGATTCCAGTTGCAGTCTTTTTTATTCTGATTTTTGGTCAGCGTAACAAGGCCGCAGTTAGTAAGAGGCAAATCAGTTTTGGCGGATTGAGCAGTTTGCTGGTCGAGACGATTTCCGGTGTACGTGTGGTCAAAGCTTTTGGCATGGAAAAGTACGAAAGCAAACGCTTCAAAGCAGCCAACGATGACCTTTATAAGAATCACATGCGCTCCGTCATGATAGATTCTTACTCTTATCCGATCATCGAAATCATCGGTGCCGCCGCAGGAGCAACAATTGTAGCTTATGGCGGTTATTTGATCATCAACGGTCAAATAACACCGGGGGATTTCACTTCGTTTGTGATTAGTTTTTTTATGCTGAATGAACCGGTAAAAAAGCTGAATGGCTTCAACTTAAAGTTGCAGGAAGGCTTTGCTGCTGTACGTAGGATCTTTGACATCCTTGATGTTGAAGATGAAATTGTTACTTCACCGAATTCGAAAAAAATATCCCACTTTAAACAAGAAATAAACCTCAATATTAAGGCTTTTCATTATCCTGAACAAGATGAACCGGCGGTCAGAGATTTTAAGCTTATTGTACAGAAAGGTGAAGCAGTGGCTCTGGTCGGCAGCAGTGGTTCAGGTAAAACGACAGTTGCAAATTTAATCCCGCGATTTTACGACATCACCAGAGGAGAAGCCAGTATTGACGGACATGATTTACGCGACCTGGATTTGATTTCACTGCGTAAACTGATTTCTATTGTGACTCAGGATACCATCCTTTTTAATGATACTATTGCCAGTAACATTACCTACGGGCAGCCGGACTGTTCAAAAGAACGGATGTATGCTGCGGCACGGGCAGCGAATGCGCATACCTTTATTAGTGAGCAGCCTGATGGTTACGAAACAGTGATAGGCGAAAAAGGGGGGCGACTTTCCGGAGGACAAAGACAACGGCTTTCTATTGCACGTGCTCTGGTAAAAGACGCGCCGATTCTGATTTTGGATGAAGCCACCTCCGCGCTCGATTCAGAATCAGAAATTGAAGTTCAGCAGGCAATTGAGCGTTTAATGGAAAATCGTACCACGATCGTGATCGCGCATCGACTTTCGACAATCCGTAACGCAAACCGGATTTGTGTAATGGAGAATGGTCAGATAGTTGAGCAGGGCACTCATGATGAACTTCTTTCAAAAGAAGGACGTTACCAGCAACTGTATGAAATGCAGTTTCAGGATCAGACAAATGGTTCAGGTTCTGAAGAACTCAAAGGTCGGCTGGTGCCCTGAGTTATAATGAAAAAATCCACATTTTCAAGAATTAATACTGCAGTAATTCTTGCAGCAGGAATGGGAATTCGTTTGCGAGATGTGATTGGATTCTGTCCAAAAGGGATGTTGAAAATCGACGGGAAATCTCTGATTGTCCGCTCTCTGGAACACTTAAAAAAAGGAGGAATCGATCGAGTTGTAATTGTGACTGGCTTTAAGGCAAATATGTACCTCGAACACCTTCAACCGCATGCCAAATTACCAAAGATTGAATTTATTCACAGTCCCCGTTTTGCTGAAACAGGCAGCATGCATTCACTCTTTGTGGCTAAGGACGTTTTGCAGGAAGATTTTTTGTTATTGGAGTCTGATTTGCTCTATGAATCTCGTGCTTTATCAACAGTCATAAATTATGACGGTCCGGATGTAGTGCTTGCTTCTGGAAAGACTAGATCCAATGATGAGGTATATATCTATGGAGAGAATCAAGAAGAACGTTCCGAATACGATGAGTACTTCAGCATTTTTGGCGGAAAAATTGCGGCTATTTCAAAAAATCCTCGCCCACATTTGCTGATTCAGGGTGAGTTAGTTGGAATTTCCAAAATATCTCACAATTTATTCCGACTGATGTGCGCCCAGCATGAAGAAAATTTAACATTTCCTTGCAGTAATCACTATGAGGAATGTATTTCTGAAGTAAGCTCAAAACAGATGGTCCCCTTTTTGCGGGTCAGTGATTTAGTTTGGACTGAAATCGATAATCAATTTCATTATGATAGGGCGATAAAAAAAATCTATCCTAGAATAATTCAACAAGAAACCATAAAAAGAGAGGGGAAATGAGTAGTTCCTACGTTTTACAGCAAGAACCGTTTGTGGTTCCAACTACAGATGGCAAGCTCATTGAAGAGCATTTTGGACGGGTGATTAGCAATGAGCCAGGACTGAGCATTGCTCACATGGTAGCACCTTCCGGATGGAGCGAGCCTTTTCAAAATCCGGAATTTGATGAATACACCATGATAGTCCGAGGACGTAAACAAATTGAAATTGATGGAGAAATAGTAACGCTTAAAGTCGGTGAATCTTTGTTGGTACGCAAGGGAGCGAGAGTGCGCTATTCCAATCCTTTTGAAGAAGAGGCTGAATACTGGTCAGTGTGTGTTCCAGCATTTTCTATTGATTTAGTGAATAGGGAAGAAAATTCAACAAGTTGAACAGATTTTGTTGATAGTTCTGGCGGCCTCTTCATCTGCTACTCCAGTAAAACTTAACACATGCTGACGCATATTCCGGAGCTCTGAAATAGAAAGAGCTCCTTTTTTAAGCACGTTCCGAATCTCATTCTCCAAATCCTCTACTTCGCAAATTGCATCTGCAAAATCATCCCTGAAACGCAAATCTGAGCCGCCTTCAAATTTAACAGGGGTGTTCAGATAAATAACCGGTTTGCCGAATCCCAATCGGTATTCTCCACCCACACTACCAAAATCTGTGATCATAAGTGAAGATTCTCCGGCTAAATCTTGAATGCCGGTCAGTTCATCAAAGCGAATGTGCTCAACACCTTTTAGTTCTTGACGTATAAATGTAGTAACATAATGTCTGCGTGAGGCAAGAGATGGATGCAGTTTGATCACAAAATTGCAGTTTGACATCTTTCTAAAAATTTTAAGGAGTCCCCTGTCCAGTGCATTGAACAGTAAACTAATTTCCAATGAAGGTGCATAAAGTACTACTGGATGATCTGAATTGGGGAAACAGCTTACGGGGTTGGAAGCAGCCTGCAGTTTTGGATAGCCCACTTGGTGAATGTGTAAGTCTTCTTTAAACCGCTCCAGGTCAGCACTGGACTTGTCATTGAGCTGCTTGTATGTGTAAGGCGGTCGAGTAGGAAGAAAGACATGGTTGAAGTGAATATTTTTCGGAAGATCTAGGTCAATTGCCTTTGGTAGGGCATAATGCGGTAGGTAGATGCGTTCTGCAACAGAAAATGTTTCCTGCCTGATTGATTCACAGGTTACATGAAGAGAAGCTTCGGGAAAAGATTTATATTCTGTTAATTCATCATGTGAAAAATGCCGCAAAGGTGAGATGTTCAACTGCAGCAGGCGTTCCTCGACTTGTTGGCGAAATTGTAGATATTCAAACCCTTTACCAATACGATGCACTGTTGTGGAAAAATCAATGTAAAAAACCTCATATTTTTTGGGAAATGAACGCTTCAGAGCTAAATCAATTGGTGCAAACCAATCAAGAAAATGAAGAGTGCGAAAAGTGAAATATATAACTATTCGTCCGGAAGACTGCTCAAGCAGGGTTTGTTTTTCTTGCCGTAAATAAGGTTGAGTCTTATTGAAATAATTTAATAGTGAATCCCCTTTTAGCAGCCAGCGCTGTACTAATAATTCCAGTATCTTTTGTATTATTTTGTCCAAGCGCAATTTTAGGCGTACCACCTGAAAGCGGAGCCTGAAAAATAACAGCTTCCCTTTTGAGACAATAGAACTCAAGATTATTCTTGTTCCAAAATTTGAAGAATCTTTTCACCCATCTCTTTGCAACCGATGAGCTTTTTCCCTTCAGCCATGACGTCGCCGGTGCGGTAATTCTCCAGGGTTTCAACGACAGCTTGTTTGATGATTTCGTCGGCCTCACCGAGGTCAAAGGAATAACGCAGCATCATGCCAACCGAAAGGATCATCGCCAGCGGATTGGCTTTGTCCTGACCGGAAATGTCAGGTGCAGAACCGTGAACCGGTTCGTACATTCCAATCTTTCCACCGATACTGGCAGAAGGCAGCATGCCGAGTGAACCTGTCATCATCGCTGCGGCATCGCTGAGAATGTCACCAAACATATTCGTTGTCACCATTGTGTCAAATTGTTTTGGATTACGGATAATCTGCATGGCCGCATTGTCAGCGTACATGTGACTCAATTCGACTTCCGGAAAATCTATGCCGACTTCCGTAACAACTTCGCGCCATAGTTCAGTTGATTCGAGCACATTTGCTTTATCCACCGAGGTCAATTTTTTACCTCGCTTCATGGCAATTTCAAAACCCACTTTCGCAATACGGCGAATTTCGGATTCCGAATAAACAAGTGTGTTAAATCCTACACGTTCACCGTTGCGAATTTCTACACCGCGTGGCTGTCCGAAATAAATTCCGCCGGTCAGTTCACGTACCACCATCAGGTCTGCACCGTCAACCACTTCAGGTTTAAGTGTTGAAGCATTGACCAGATCACCGTATATTACTGCAGGACGCAAATTTGCGTACAACTCCAATTCTGAGCGTAATTTCAATAATCCGCGTTCCGGACGTACCGCAAAATCCAGAGATTCCCATTTGGGGCCACCGACAGCACCGAGTAAAACCGCGTCAGAATTTTTTGCAGCCTCAAGTGTTTCATCCGGAATTGGAGTGCCGGTCAAATCATATGCGGCGCCGCCCACAGGTTTTTCGCTTAATTCAAGCTTGAGTCCGAAACGTGGAGCTATATTTTTCAAAACCAGAATTGCCTGTTCCGTAACTTCTGGTCCAATTCCGTCTCCGGGAGTAACGAGGATTTTTTTTGTGCTCATGCTGCCTTTTTTACAATTGAGAATTTTTGTTAAAATCAATGATCCATCCTAATGAGAAGCCTCGTCTTGTGCAAGGGAAAACACTTCTAGCGGTGTTTGCGTTTGGATTTATTTTTCTATTATCTTCTGTTCTCGCGTCCGCAAAACCAGCTCAAAACCAGCTGGATTTGAAACTAAAATCATTGCTAAGTAAGGGCAGCGTTTTGGTCGCAGATGATAAAGAGGTTCTCTATCGTTATCCTCCAAAAAGCAATCCTCTGTTGGTTCCGGCATCAGTACTCAAGTTGGCAACCGCATTGGCCGCGCTGCATTATCTCGGTCCTAAATTCCGTTACCGGACTGATTTTTATTTGACGAAAAATCGCTCTCTCGGTATCAAAGGTTACGGCGATCCTTTTCTGGTATCAGAGGAATGGCTGAGAATAGCGCAAAATCTCAGTCAGTTTCCAGAACTGCCAAAACAGTTGAACCAAGTATTATTCGATACTTCAATCTTCACCACAAAAATAAAAATTCCGGGAATTGAATTTTCAAAAAATCCTTATGATGCACAGAACGGAGCGCTGGTGCTTAATTTCAACACAGTTTTTCTGAAAGTAGACAAGCAAGGTTTCGTCTCATCTGCAGAAGAACAAACACCTCTAACTCCGTTAGCGCGGCGTTTGGGAAAAGATTTGTCTTCCGGGAAACACCGGATCAGTATTCCGCCTGACTCCGGAATCACTTATGCGGGAGAACTTGTTCACGCTTTTTTAGCACAGGCAGGTTTTTCTTTTGATTCCGGAAAAGTTGCTCTCACTAAAATTAGCTCCGGAGACAGTCTTATTTACACACACAAGAATACTTCTGCCTTAACGGAACTGATCGCGGGCATGCTGCATTACTCCAACAATTTTACGGCAAATCAACTTTTATTAAGCATCGGATTGAAACGTTACGGAGCACCGGCCACATTGGAAAAGGGAATTCGTGCACTCAAGGAATATTTACGCGATGAACTCGGCATTCCTGAACAACAATTCCAAATCGCGGAAGGCTCCGGAATCTCACGTAAAAATCGCCTGACTCCTGGATCCATCTGGCAGTTGCTGAGAGCATTTTCTGAGCGGAGGAATCTACTTCACGCTGAAAATGGGGTATTGTACAAAACTGGAACTCTCCGTGGGGTTTCCTCAATGGCCGGTTATTTGCCCGGCAGTAAAACACGTTATTTTGTGATCCTGCTCAATCAGCCAAAAAACCGGCGTGATGAAATTCTAAAACTGCTTTTGGCATCAGACTTTTCCGGATAATATTTTGAACTCCTCACCTAAAATTTCCGTCCTTATGCCTGTCCGGAACGATGCCTTTGTCTTAGGCAACTGCCTTGACGACATTGCAAAACAGAGTTTCGAAGATTTCGAACTTGTTGTTGTCGATGACGGTTCAACAGATGAAACTCCGCAAATGCTGGATAAAATAAAACGTCAGGATACAAGAGTCCGGATAATTCGAACTTCCGCAAATGGAATAGTTTCCGCGTTAAATACTGGACTGGCGGAATGCAAAGGAGACTACATCGCCCGTATGGATGCAGACGACAGAATGGAAAAAACTCGGCTGGAAAAACAACTGGAGATGATGGTTGAAAATCCAGATCTGGATTTGATCGGCTGCAGGGTCGAAGGTTTCACAGACTCCGGTACTTTTCCTGAAAGCGGAATTCAATACCAATCATGGAGCAACTCCTTGATTTCTCATGAACAGATCGAGCGGGATTTGTTTGCGGAATCTCCAATTGTACACCCAAGTTTTTTTGCGACGAGGGAATTATTTAACAAAATTGGCGGTTACTCCGAAAATCCATGGGCAGAGGATTATGACGTAATTTTAAGAGCATATGGAAAAGGCGCGAAATTTGGCAAACATCCGGAAATTCTTCTGCGCAAATATCATGCTCCAGGACGTCTCTCCAGAAGTGAAGCTATGTATAAACGTCCGGCTATGTTTGAAGCAAAAACCCATTTTCTGCTGGAGTATGGCCGACTTAATAAGCGCCGCGGTGTTCTCATTGTTGGTTCCGGGCCGACTGGCAGACAGGCGGCGCAAAGTTTTGAAAATCGTGAGGTCAAGCTTCTCGGTTTTGTGGACAACCGTCAGGGGCCTCCTGACCGACAAGTTAAAAACAGGCCGGCTTGGGGTTTTCCTGATTTACCGTCTGCGGAATTTTTGGAACAATTCCGTGACGTGCTGATTGTTTTAGCCATCGGAGATGCTACAGGACAAAGAGCATTTTCAGAATTACTACAAAAAAATTGTTTTGTTGAAAATCTTGATTTTGTGCGCGTTATTTATAACTGGCTGCCTGCTTCTGGAGATTCTGCATGAATAGTTGTATTGCTGATTGTGAAGCAGTTCGTTTTGACGTAAAATAAATGCTGTTATATTTTCAAAAGCTTTGCCTCAAAAAGAGGTTAAAGCTCCTGCTGAAAACTTTTTCAACTGATTTTAAATGAATGTTTTTAATCCATTTCTTTCCAAAAAATTACTCCAGCGCGTGTTTCTGTTATTCGCGATGTTTGTTTTTGCGCTGACTTTCGCACAAAGCAAAGAGGCTCCTCTGTCTGCAGATGAAAAAAAAGTGCTTAAAAAGTTGCGTATCACACCAGCTACTCAATGGATTGAGGCCCATGATTTTGCAGGAAAAATGATGGATGCTAAATCTGTAAATTTGCAGGATTATCGGGGGCGATTTGTGCTGTTAAATTTTTGGGCCACATGGTGCTCTCCGTGCTTGAAAGAAATGCCCGATCTTGAAAATGCCTACAACGAAATGGGGCAGGAAAAACTGGTAGTGCTTGCGGTCGGCATGGGAGAAAGTGTCGAAAAAATAAAAGCATTTTTCAATAAATACGGTTTCACTTTCCCTCTACTGGCAGATAACAGGATGAAAATCACAAAACTTTATGGAGTTAGAAATATTCCTGTTACATATTTGATTGATCCGGACGGTGTTGTTCTCGGCAGAGCCCTGGGCGTTAGGGATTGGGCAAGTCCGGATTTACTAGCATTTATAGATTCCCGCTTAAAATAAATTTAAATCCGGTTTTATCTCCTTTAAAATTCTTAATCTGAATTATCCCCTGTTCTTTCAAAATAACTCATCAATCAACCTGCCTAAATCCTCCTTCAAACAATATTTTGTATTTTCGTCTTCCCCTCCAGAATGATTTCGCATTGATTAATTATTAAAGAAATGGCCCGGTTTCTCGTGCTCCTCATGATATGATTCTGGAAAAAATAAAAAAAGCTTGACAATCTCTAATGTGTGTTATTTAATGATTTTGTTTTATTATTAAATCATAGTGATTTAATAAATTGAATGTCTAATAATTCTCATTTATTCTGATGTATGAGAGGTTAGATTTTTTACAAACACAAACATATGGAGAAATCATATGAAACTCTGTTCAAAAATGTTAGGCTTGCTAATCGCAGGCATCATAGCAAGTACAACAGCAATTGCTGCAGAAAAAATCGGTTACATCACAAAATCCGCAACAAATGCGGGATGGATGATGATTAACCAAGGTGCAACGGATGCTGCAAAGGAAGAAGGAGTTGAACTAATCACAGTGGGACCAGCTTTCCAGGGTGATCTTTCCGGTCAACTTGAAGTATTTGAAAATTTGGTTGCCCATGGGATTAAAGCCATTGGGATTGCACCAGTAGATTCTGCTGGTATGTCGCCGGCCGTAAACGAAGCAATGAAATTTGGTGTCAGTATTATAGCTATTGATACTGCTGTTTCAGGCGCTGAAGTGACATCGTTTGTAGCGACGGACAATTTAGCAGTGGCTAAAGTTCAGGGTTCGGTTGCTGCTACCCTCGTCAATGACGGAGATCCTGTGATCTACGTAACAGGGAATCAAGCTCAATCAACTGGGCAAGAACGTCGTGATGGTTTTATGTCAGCCTTCAAAGCGGCTCGTCCTAATAGTAAGATTCTTGTTGTACCAACAGAATGGAATTCAATACAGGCTCAGGAGGGTGTTGAGGCAATGCTTAATTCACACAACGACGTCAAAATGATTGTTAATGCCTGGGATGGCGGTACAATGGGTTCAAAAGCCGCGTTGGAAAATCTCGGCTATCGTGCTGGAGATGTGAAACTTGTTGGGTTTGATGGGGCAAGCGATGCCATCGCCGCCATGGACGAAGGCTGGGTACATGCTGATACTGCCCAGATGCTCTATCAAATGGGATATCAAGGTATTAAAGCCGCTGCAGCTTCTGCACGCGGTGAAAGTGTATCGCCAAGGATTGATACGGGTTTCTTTTTGGTAATGCCTTCTACTTCAAGTGTATACAAAGAATTGGTTGGAATAAAGTAAGTTTAGCTAATCATTTTCTTCATACTAGCGGTGCTGGCTTGTTATTGCTGGCACCAAATCCACACATAAAAATCAGATTAATTGTTAACAGAATACTCATATAGGTGACACAATAATGCCTTCTACGCTTCAAGAGATAAGTGATAGTGTTGTGAAGTTTCTGATTAAATTCTTTCGTCTGGAATGTTCAGGCTCTCTGTTAGCTATTGTAATTTTGTCAATTTCAATTGAACTTGTTACCCCCGGAAAGCCCTTTTTCCATCCATCAAATATCATGACCATTTTGAATAATTCTGCAGCAATCGGTGTAATTGCAGGCGGAATGACTTTAGTTGTTTTATCAGCCGGCATTGACTTATCTGTTGGCTCTGTCATGGGTATGACAGCAGCATTGACAGGGTATTTAGTCTCTTTTTGGGGGTTTTCTCCTGGTATGGCAATTTTTTCGGGATTTGGAATTGGAGCTCTTGTGGGGATGGTTAATGGTAGTCTTGTAGCTTATTTAAAAATGCCGGCATTTATTGTGACTTTAGCCGGTTTGTCTGTGTGGAGAGGAACTGGCCATCTCACAACAGGTGCTAGAGCAACTCCAAAATTACCGGAAACCTTTTATGGTTTTGGAAGGCACAACCCATTAGCATGGCTTCGTGATGGATTTCAAGATGGTTCATTGCCAGATGTTCTTATTCCTTTGGGTGAGTTTGTTGATGAAAACTGGATAACGACATTTCGTACTTTTCAAATGAGCCTTATCATATTCATTGCTTTTTTCGTTTTCTTAGCGTTAATCGTCAACAATACTCGCTTTGGTCGTTATGTTTACGCGATAGGCAGTAACGAGTCCGGAGCAAGCCAAGCGGGAATCAACACCAAAGCTTATAAACTAATGACATACTTGTTTTGCTCATTGTCTGCGGCTTTAGGAGCTCTTTTGTTTTTAGGAAGAGCACCTTATGCAAAATCAGATTATGGTCAAATGTGGGAGTTGGATGCGATTGCTGCTGTGGTTATCGGGGGAACCTCATTGTTTGGTGGAAAAGGCACTTTATGGGGAACTTTTCTTGGTGTTATCTTGCTGAAATTAATTAACAACGGATTGACTCTGGCCCAACTGGAAACCTTCTGGCAGATGGTGGTCACAGGGATCATTATTCTAATTGCAGTCGGAATTGATATCGTCCGACGCTCTCGCTCAGCAATGAAGACACAAAAGATGATGACCGTCATCGCAATGGCAATGGCATTTTTTGCCTTTCTGACACCAGCAAGTCTTTATACACATTCTTGGATTGTAGTACACGAACATTATTCAGCAGAAGAGATCAAGTTGGAAGGGGGTAAACTGGCAAGAGAACAATCGAAACGTCTGCAGTCTGTAAGGAATTTGGAAACACACGAGGAAATTATGTTTTTAAATATTTGGCCATCAATCTTTTTAGGGGGATTAGTGGTTGCTTCACTAATTCCTCTCTGGTTGCCGGGTCTAGTGGTTTATACAGGAATTGCCAGTTTATTCTTGTTTATGGTCATTCCATTACAAATTTTAGCATACAAATTTGGCATCCCCTTTTTAATTCTTGGATGTTTCTTGATGTTGGCAAGTGGTTTAGTGCCAAAGATTTTTGAGAGGGCAAGAAATATTTCTGTTGTAAATTAGTAGTTATCTAGGATCTTTTAGCAAATTAAATTTATGAGTTAATGATGGACGACAATGATCAATCTATTATTTTGGAATCCCGAGGCCTGACCAAACACTATGGTGGTGTAGTGGCTCTTGAAGGGGCTAATCTAATCCTGAGAAAAGCAGAACATATTGCAATTGTAGGTGATAACGGTGCAGGCAAATCAACTTTTGTCCGCAATATCACAGGGGTAGAGCAACCGACAAGTGGAGAAATTTTCTTTGAAGACCAGAAAGTGCAGTTTGCTCTTCCTAAAGAAGCACGAAATATGGGAATAGAGACGGTTTATCAGAATCTTGCACTGGCTGATCAACTGGATGTTCCAGCAAACATATTCCTTGGGCGGGAGGAAACGTTTTTTAATTTGGGGCCGTTTAGCTGGCTTAATAAGCAGCTAATGCGCAAACGTTCAGAAGAACTTCTTAATGACACAGGAATTAAAATTCCAGACCTGACTCAGCCTCTGGCAGAAATGTCGGGAGGGCAAAGACAATGTGTTGCGATCAGTAGAGCTGCAGGTTGGGGTTCGAAACTTATTATCATGGATGAACCAACCGCTGCATTAGGAGTTCAGGAGACTAACAAGGTTGAAAACATTATCCGGAGTTTAAAAGAAAAGAGAGTTCCGGTCATTATCATTTCCCACAACTTGAGGCAGGTTTTCGATTTAGTTGATAGGATTGTTGTGTTCCGTCAAGGACGAATTGTCGGTGAGCTTGATACAGATAAAACATCTGGAAATGAAGTAATCTCCCTGATCACAGGAGTAAATCAGGGTGGTAATGAGAACAAAAGCTACATTTAATCGAGAATAAACTTGGAAGTAACAAATAATATTTTCAAATCTATCGGTCACTTGCAGGATGAGGGTGCAAAAGGCAGCAATCAAATGCGCCTCGGTCAATACAACGAGAGGCTAGTTCTGTCTTTAATCCGTGAAGGAGATGGGGCTACTAAGGCAGATTTGGCCCGCATGACACGGCTTACACCGCAAACTATTTCTGTGATCGTTAATAGATTGCTCAGGAATGGTTTTCTCAAGAAAGGGAAAATAAAACGGGGAAATGTAGGTAAACCCTCGACTGTTTTTCAAATTGATCCGTCAGGAGCATTTTCAATTGGTGTTCAGATTGGCCGGAGGTCGATGGATGTAGTTATGATGTCGTTTGATGGAAGAATTTGTAAACACGAGACAGTGCAGTACGAATATCCTCGATTTACTTATGTTATTGATGAAGCCGGACGTCTTTTAACTAATTTGCTGAGTTCCTTAAGCCCTTATGTTTTTCAACGAATAACAGGAGTTGGTATTGCCGCTCCAGGTTCACTTGAAGAATGGGAAAGTGTAATTGGTGCTCCTAAAAAGAGTATGTCTGACTGGAAAAATGTGAACATTGCTGATGAATTACGAAGATTTACAAAACTTCCAATATATCTTCTCAATGACGTTTCCGCTTCCTGCCTTTCAGAATTAACTCTGGGAAGACATAATGAAACAAAAAACTTTATTTATTTATATATTGGAACATTGATTGGCGGTGGGCTTGTCATTGGAGGTCAACTCTTTTCCGGAATGACCGGGAATGCAGGGGCAGTAGGTTCAATGCCTTCAAGTGTCTCAGGGAATGGGTCTCCTCCGCAGCTTATAGAGTTAGCCTCTTTGTGGAAACTTGAAAAAGAATTTTCGAGCCATAATATAAGTGTTGACAAACTGTATAGCGGTGAACCTTTATCAGGCAAATCTCTAACTCTTTTTAACACATGGTCTTCCGAAGCTGCCAACGCGATTGCTTTTTCAATTCTCTCTGGAGTTTCCTTCCTTGATGTAGATTCTGTCATCATTGACAGTACCTTACCAAACAGCTATTTGGAGGACATGATCTCCAAAGTAAAAGGTTCTATGAAAAATTACAACATTGTAGGTCTAAGCCCCCCCAAATTAAGTAGCGGCAGCATTGGAAGTCAGGCCAGGGTATTGGGAGGCGCTTTTTTACCGCTCTACGCAAATTTTTCTCCGGACCGGGAAATCTTTATGAAGCTGCTGGAACCAGCTAATTAAACCGCCTGTAAAATCCTCAAGAATCCCCTAATAAAACCACCTTTTTATAAAAATAAATTAGCCTCTCCTTTGTGTAGTATACACGTCATTCAATTTAATCGGAGATGGCCTTAACAACCAGCTCAGTTCAAAAGCAACAAATAAATAAAATGGTTAAGGTTCACTTTTGCTAAGTTTCCTGAAAAAGTGTGATAATGTTCCGGGATCTTAATATTTGCTGCCACTTTCAGCACAGTTTTTCAGGGTCATTTTCCGAACTGGTTTGCAATTGAGATGAAAACTTCAATGCTTGGTTTTTGCATTGATTTTCTGCATTAAATTCAGTATAATTTCAATGTTGAAGTTATATTTAAAAAATTGCTCAAACAGATAATGGCAGGCACGAATCCTTATATAGAGAAAGCTGAATTTGAGTTGCCTCAGCAAAACTATAAT
>Ga0207992_1000407_pt1 | contig 22154 bp, 17 predicted proteins | sample ETN02SmetaG_FD_185788 | JGI IMG/M metagenome (GOLD analysis project Ga0207992, IMG submission 185788) | Marine microbial and viral communities from oxygen minimum zone, Eastern Pacific Ocean - ETNP2014F10-02SV255 (SPAdes) (version 2) | ecosystem: Environmental > Aquatic > Marine > Oceanic ...
CTGTATACCTCTACTTTAGGTGCAAGGTGTTCCAAGGTTTGCATGACTCTGGATGATACGTCAGCGTAGAGCTCGTAGTTTGAAGAGAAGGCAATACCACCTTTTTTTAAAAAAGGTTTCTCTATTTTGAACCAAGGTTCACACATTCTTACACCAACTTGTTTAGCTTCTTTAGATAAAGCCACCACACAGCCATCATTATTTGATAAAACTACTACCGGTTTATTTTTTATGTCAGGTCTGAATATTCTTTCACATGAAGCATAAAAGCTATTGCAGTCCACTAATGCATAGGTCATTTTTAATAAAGGTTAATTGCAGCTATGACTGTTCCCGTCAGCTCAAGCTCTTCTTCTTTGTTGATAAATATAGGAGGGTATTTAGAGTTTTCAGACATTAGGCAAACTCTAGGTTTAAGTAATAGTCTTTTACACGCATAAGAGCCATCAATTGATGCTATGACAATTTTGTTATGGGTCGGCTCTATACTTCTATCTACTATCAATATAGCTCCATCACCAATATTTGCATTAATCATTGAGTCGCCACTTACTCGAACAAAATAAGTAGCAGCGGAATTCTTTATGAGGTACTCATTTAAATCTATTGGTCTCTCAACATAGTCATCAGCAGGGCTTGGCCATCCAACTCTAACGGTATTTAGAAAATAGGGTATTTCTAAGAGGGGTAAATCTTCCTCTGTAGCATCGCCCAGATAGTCAATTTTCATAAGGGTTTTGTAAAATTAATACTGTATATATATACAGTATAATTAAAGGTCAATTTTGTAAAGCTTTTCATTTAATAGAATTTAAGTAGGATGTAATTTGGAGATAAGAAATATGAAAATCTGGGCAAGCTTAATAATCATTTATTTAGGGTTTTTCTTTTGGTACACAGACTTAGGAGGAGAGCTAGATTCAGAAGAAATTGATCTTTTCTTAGAAAAACTTCAAGAAAATAACAGTGGTTTGGATTCTAAAATGTATGAATCCATCAAGAGTTTTATGGAGAACGATTCAGGAAAACAGTTTTTAATGGTTAATATTATAGACATAGATGAAGACCCAGAAGACGTAGAAGGCGCTGAACCCGGGGAATCTGCAGAGAGTTTACTCGGTCGATATATGGAACATATGTATCCGCAACTGTTTAAAAGAGCTTGCCACCCAGTTTTTGCAGGTAAAGCGGTTTCGACTGCAATGGATATAGCTGGAATTGAGGGCGCAGAGAACTGGGATCAAGCAGCCTTGATGAGGTATAAAAGCAGAAGAGCATTTATGGAAATTGTTACCCACCCTGATATGTTTGGTAAACATGAATTTAAAATAGCCGCTTTAGAAAAAACCATTGCTTATCCGGTTGAAGTTCAAATATATCTAAGTGATCCCAGGTTCATCCTAGGATTAGTTTTTCTGGTGTTTGGTTTATCTTTGAGATTGAGAGAGGTTAAGAAATAGAGAATTTCTTTAGCTCACAAGATCTAGAATCCATCCAAATATACCACCCGTATTGATCCCAGTCTCCTAGCACTATCCTCCTGGCAGGCTTATTATTAATTTCAATCTTGTGAGTATTTGGCCTATGTGTATGCCCATGGATTAAAAGATTAACAGAAGATTCCTGCATGGTTTTAACCACTTCAGAAGGCGCCACATCCATAATGTCTTCTTTTTTTTCGCCAGTTGCTTTTTTGCTGATATCCCTTAGGTCTTTTGCAATCTCTTTTCTTTCTTTTAAAGATTTACTCAGGAATTCTTCTTGCCATTTAGGATCTCTAGTGGTTTTTCTAAAGGATTGATAATCAACATCTTCAATACAAAGTAAGTCCCCATGCATTAGTAAAACCGGGTTACCAAACATTTCTTCCGTACTGGGGTCATTTAAGAGTTTCATGCCAGAAGAAGAAGCAAATTCAGGCCTTATTAGGAAATCTCTATTTCCGTGCATGATAAAGATTTCTGTTGTCTTATTTGTTACTAGCAAAGCTTCTCTGATTTCAGAGATAAAATCATTTTGATCATCATCTCCTATCCAGGCTTCAAATAGGTCGCCAAGGATGTATAGCTTTTCTGCTTTTGAGACTGTCTCTTCTAGAAAACCTAGAAATGCTTGAGTAATATCTGGCCTGTCTTCCTGTAAATGGAGATCAGATATAAAACAATAAGCCATTCCTACTCCGTCGTGACCTTTGTATCTACTATTGAAATTTCTTCTAAAGGCACATCTTGATGAAAGCCAGAACTTCCAGTTGCAATAGCCGCAATAGCTTCTACGGTTTCAAAACCTTCAACAACTTCACCAAACACTGCATATCCCCATCCTTGCATAGTTTCTTCAGTGTGATCCAGAGAACTATTATTCACAAGGTTAATAAAAAATTGGGAGCTAGCCGAATGAGGTTCATTGGTTCTTGCCATCGATAATGTCCATTTTAGATTTTTTACACCGTTATTACCTTCATTTTGGATTGGGTCTTTCCCTCTTTTATCGATCATTCCAGATTCCATTCCTCCTCCTTGAATCACAAATCCAGGTATAACTCTATGGAACAAGGTTCCATTAAAAAAGCCACTTTCTGCATATTCCAAAAAATTCTTTGAAGTTATTGGTGCTTCTTCTTCAAATAATTCTATTACTATAGGTCCTAAGGTTGTTTCGAACGTAATCACTTTTATCTCCTTGTCTTGAGAACAGCCCGTTAGCCAAAGAAGTCCAATAAGTATTAACATTGAACTAATGATAGATAAGGGTTGTTTCATTTCTTTAATAATCATTGCCTAGACAAGGCTATAATACGTACTTTGTAGAATAGCTTCCAATTAAATTAGAAAATGCCTGCATATAAATCAAGATTTTGTCCAAGTCCTACAGGACTTTTACACTTAGGTAATCTTAGGACAGCTCTTTTGAATGTACTCTTGGCAATTAAGTCAGGAGGTACTTTTATATTAAGGATTGAAGATACTGATGCAGAAAGATCTAAAACTGAATTTTCAGAAGCGGTTTGTGATGATCTGGAATGGATGGGCCTTGGTTGGCAAGAAGGGCCAAGGATTGGTGGTCCAGAAGACTCGTATTATCAATCTAAAAGAAATTCAATATATGAAAGTTTCTATGATAAGTTATTTGAGCAGGATTTAATTTATCCGTGCTTCACTAGCGATGAAGAATTAAAAATAATAAGAAGAAATCAAATGGCCGCTGGTGAACCTCCAAGGTATACAGGTATTTGGGCCAATGCTTCTGAGAAAGAAATAGAGAAAGAATTAGAGAAAGGCACTCAACCTGTATATAGATTCAGGCTGCCTAAAGACAAAACAATAACTTTTCAAGATTTAGTGAAGGGAGAACAGTCTTTTTATACTAGTGATTTAGATGATTTTATAGTAAGAAAAAAAGATTTAAGCCCTACCTTTATGTTCGCTAATGCCATAGATGATTCTTTGATGGGTGTAAATGTAGTCCTAAGAGGAGATGATCATTTAAGCAACACACCTAGACAAATTGCCTTACTGGAAGCCCTAAATCTTAAGATTCCAGAATTCATTCACGTAGCTTTATTTACTGGAGATGACGGCGCTCCTTTATCCAAGAGAAACGGTAGCCTTTCTATAAAAGAACTAAAAGAAATAGGATACTTTCCTCAAGCTGTTATTAATTATCTTTCAAGGGTAGGGCACACTATTCCGGATAATGAATTAAGGGATTTAGAGGCATTATCTTCAGTATTTAATGTAGATAATATTTCAACTTCTCCGAGTAGAATTGACCATGATCAATTAAAGTTTTGGCAAAAAAATGTTATTGAATCCAAGTCTATTGAAGAATTAAGTTCTTGGTTAGAATCTCACCTAAAGAATCTACCTAAAGATATAGATAAATATAGTTTTGTAGGGCTTATTAAGGACAATATTGTTTTTCCAGATGAAGCGGTTGAATATTTAGACAATCTTTTTGTAAATTCTTTAAGCACAGTTAAAGAGGTGGAAGATCTAATCAAGCAATCCGGACCTGACTTCTTTAAACTGGCTGAAAAAATTGTAAAAGATAATTGGGGGGATTGGTCTAAAACAATGAAATTGATCGGTGAGGAGACAGGAGCTAAAGGGAAAGGTCTTTTTATGCCTATCAGGGCATCAATAACCGGTCAGCTTTCTGGTCCAGAACTAGATCAGGTCACTGAAGTCATGGGTCAAGAAAGGGTAATAAAAAGACTTAAAGAAGCAGCAGCATTGTGAAGATATTTAATAGTCAAACTGGAAAAAAAGAGAAATTAGTTCCTCTGGATGGCAAACAGGTCAGAATGTATATCTGTGGAATGACCGTCTATAATGATACTCACATAGGCCATGCTAGAACGTTTTTGTGTTTTGATTTAATTGTTAGGTATCTAAGAAATGCAGGCTATAAAGTAAATTACATAAGAAATATTACTGATGTAGACGACAAGATTATTGCTAGAGCAAAAGATTTGAATGCTGAAGCCACAGAATTAACCGATAAATACATCGCATCCATGCAAGAAGATTTTAATGATCTAGGAATGATTAGCCCAGATCTGGAACCTAGAGCAACTGATAACATCGAATCCATCATTTCTTTGATAGAAGGATTGATTGGTAAAGGTCATGCTTATATTGGGAATAAGGATGTTTATTTTTCTACTGATTCCTTTAAAGAATATGGACAGCTTTCCAATAGAAACACCGAAGACTTAATTGCTGGTGCAAGAATAGATGTAGATGAAGAAAAGAAGAACCCTGCTGATTTCGTTCTTTGGAAAAAAGCTGAAGAAGGACTAGCTTGGGACTCGCCTTGGGGAAGGGGCAGGCCTGGATGGCATATAGAATGTTCAGCTATGAGTATGGGTGCTTTAGGAAATAATTTTGACATACATGGAGGTGGAATAGATCTCAAATTTCCCCACCATGAAAATGAGATAGCGCAATCTGTTTGTGCAACGGGAGAAAAGTTTGCTAAATGCTGGATGCACACTGGCCCTTTAAGAATTGATAAGGAGAAGATGTCTAAATCTTTAGATAACTTTATAACTATAAAGGAAGCATTAAAAGAATTCCCTTCTGAGGTGATTAGATTCTTTTTAATTTCAAATCACTACAGGAGTCCACTTAATTATTCGAAAGAAGGAGTGCTTGAAGCTAAGAGTGCATTGGATCGTTTATATACTTCGTTAATTGATTTAGATTTAAGAAAAGAAAAGCATTCTAATGATGCAGATCTCATTTCTCCTTTTAAAGAAGCTATGGAAGATGATTTTAATGTGCCCTCGGCACTTGCTGCCCTTTTTGAAATAGTAAAATCAATCAATCTTGCTAAAGAAAACGGAAATATAAAAGAGGCCAATGTTTTAGGAGCTACCTTGGTACATTTATCTGAACCTTTAGGCATTCTGCAGCAAAAGACAGAAGATTATTTTCAAATAGGGGCGACTTTAAGCAACGAAGAAATTCAATCTATGATTCATGAGAGAAATCAAGCTAGAGAGGATGAAGATTTTGAACTCTCAGATAAAATTAGAGATTCATTGCTTGAAAAAGGAATTGTATTAGAGGACACAGATAAAGGCACTACTTGGAAAGTCCAGTAGACTAGATCATTAAAGTTTTCTTCACATAAGCACAGTAACTACATTTAGGATCTGCATTCGGTGGAGAATCTTGCAGTAGTGTTTCTTTTACTTCCATTAAAGTGGGTTCTACCCAAGCGTCATTGCCTTTGTAGGGTATCAATTTAGTTTTAAATTCAAGTTGGTTATTAAATTCATCTTTTTCTGAAATTCCATTGCAATAGACAAAATAGCCTATATCAGAAACATCAAAAGAATTACCTCTTAAGAGCCATTGGTAGAATTCAATCTGTCTTTTATAACCCATTTGCCAATCTGCATCTATACTTACTTCACCTTTCTTCGAAGTAGCTTTGTAGTCCACAACGATTATTTGTTTAGTTTCCGTATTAATCCACAGGTCATCTAGGCCCCCTCTAAGTATAAGGTTAGTTTCTTCATGGTGTCGTTTGACTCCATGACGTAAGGATTCTCTCCATTCTTCTAGATTAGGGTGTTCATAAGGTAGAGCTTTTAAATTATTTTCTACCATGATCGGGTGAGGCTCACCTTTTTCCCTGTATATATCAAATTCGTTTTTCAACAATTCGTCTACAGCGTTGTTCAAATTAAACGGAAAAGAAGGAGGACGTGCAATTCCAACTCTATTGGTTAAGTAGAAGCATCTTCTGCAGTCTAAGAAATTATCAATTCTAGATCTACTTAAAACAAATGACTCTTTTGAATCTGGGTTAAATAATTTTGCAGGCATTTAGACAATGATAGTATCAAAAAGAATAAAAAAAAGGCTCAATATTTTATCGAGCCTTTTAGGAGTTTGGCTCCCCGAGCTGGGCTCGAACCAGCGACCCAATGATTAACAGTCATTTGCTCTACCAACTGAGCTATCGGGGAATAATGTAATTATAACGTGTCGAAACTAAGCGTATAATATTTTTTCTAAAATAATGATAAAGAAATTCAATATAGTTTCAAATTATAAACCTGCTGGTGATCAACCAAAAGCAATAAGTGAAATTGTTGCAGGTATTAACGCCGGTCTTTTAAATCAAACTCTTCTTGGGGTAACTGGCTCAGGTAAAACATTTGCTATGGCTAATGTCATTGAGGAGTTACAAAGGCCAGCTATAGTCATGGCTCACAATAAGACTCTGGCAGCTCAACTCTACGGCGAATTCAAAGAATATTTTCCAAATAATGCGGTTGAATATTTCGTTTCTTATTATGATTACTACCAACCAGAAGCTTATGTCCCAACTACTGACATATACATAGAAAAAGACGCTTCTATTAATGAGCACATTGAACAAATGCGTTTGTCTGCAACTAAAGCCATCATGGAAAGAAGAGATGTAATTATTGTAGCTTCGGTTTCAGCGATATATGGATTAGGAGACCCTAAGTCTTACCTCCAAATGGTTTTACATCTTGATCGAGGAGATGAAGTGGATCAGAGGACTCTGTTAAGAAGATTAGCTGAATTGCAGTACCAAAGAAATGAAGTTGAATTTAAACGTTCAATGTACAGAGTAAGAGGGGATGTGATAGATGTATTTCCTGCCGATTCAGAAAAGGAAGCTTTAAGAATTGAGTTATTTGGAAATGAAATAGACTCTTTAAAAACTTTTGATCCTCTAACAGGAGAAATAATAAGAGAAGTTCCTAGAATTACAATTTACCCTAAATCTCATTATGTAACACGGCGAGAAAGAATCTTACAAGCTATAGAATTTATAAAAGAAGAATTGGTGGATAGATTGGCATATCTAAGAAAAGAAAATAAATTGGTTGAAGCGCAAAGGCTGGAAGAAAGAACTAAGTATGACATAGAGATGTTAAAAGAATTAGGTTTTTGTTCAGGTATAGAGAATTATTCAAGATTTTTATCTGACCGCCAACCTGGAGAAGCACCTCCAACACTTTATGAATACTTGCCTGAAGACGCTCTAGTCTTTGTTGATGAGTCCCATGTATCTTTACCTCAATTGGGCGGTATGTATAGAGGAGACAGATCTAGAAAACAGACACTAGTTGACTATGGTTTTAGATTACCGGTTGCCTTGGACAATAGACCATTAAGGTTTGATGAATGGGAAAAGTTATCCGGTCAAAGGATCTTTCTTTCTGCAACGCCATCAAAATATGAATTAGAAAATTCAGGAAATGTAGTTGAGTTGGTAGTTCGACCAACAGGTTTAACTGATCCGGAAGTTGAAGTTAGGCCAGCAACGCATCAGGTAGATGATTTACAAGCAGAAATAATTAAATGCGTTGATAACGGCGACAGAGTATTAGTAACCGTACTTACAAAAAGAATGGCAGAAGATTTAACTGAATACTTGGATGAGAATGGCACAAGAGTTAGATATTTGCATTCTGATATAGAAACAGTAGAAAGGGTAGAGATCATTCGAGATTTAAGACTAGGGGCATTTGATGTATTGGTTGGTATAAACTTACTTAGAGAGGGTCTGGACATACCTGAAGTTGCTTTAGTGGCTGTTTTAGATGCTGACAAGGAAGGCTTCTTAAGATCTGAGAGTTCTCTAATTCAAACTATAGGTAGGGCAGCAAGACATTTAAACGGTAAAGCAATTCTATATGCTGATAAGAAAACTGGATCGATGGACAGAGCCATTACCGAAACCGACAGAAGAAGAAAGATACAAGAAGAATTTAATAAAAAAAATTCGATTACACCTAAAGGCATAAAGAAAGGTATTGGTGACATCATGGAAGGTGCTCGTTCTGTCAAAGGCAAGAATAAGTCAAAAAGAAAACTAGATAAGGTAAAAAATATTGATTTTGAGCCTATCGAAAATTTTAATGACCCTATTAAACTCAAGAAGGAGATGACTCGACTGGAAGATCAAATGTATAAATATGCTAGAAATCTTGAGTTTGAAGAAGCTGCAGCTTACAGGGATAGAGTAGAAGATTTAAAATTAAAGCTAATTAACAGCTAGCAAAAGCATTTCTTTTTGCCTATTTAGAATAGAGAGGGTTTGATAATAAAGTTGGATTCTTTCGACATACTCTATTGCCTGTAAATGTTTGGCAAATTCATTTTCTTCTTTGGCGTACCTTTCTATTAGGATTACAGGAAGGTAAAGAGAAACATCAGACCATAGATTTGGGTTATCTCCACTTTCCGATGTAAGCTCTCTAGCTAAATTAATATTGACGAAACCTAAATTATAACCAGCAAGAGCCATCCACATTCTATCCAGTTTAGGCATCTCTTTTGGAAGTCTATTTAAGTTCTTTTGAAAATAGTTTGCACCTCCAAGGATGCTTTGTTCAGCATTGGTTCTTTTTTTTATACCCATCTCTTTTGCAGTTTTTTGGGTTAGCATCATCATACCTCTAACACCTGTATCTGATATAGCTTTCGGATTCCAGTGAGACTCTTGATAACTGATAGCAGCTATTAAAGTCCAGTGGACATCTAAATTTACTGAAGATTGTTTAAAAGATTGTTCGAAATGAGACAGTCTTGTTTCAGTTCTTTCAAGAAAAATTGAAAGACCCACAGGATCATCTTCCCAAAGAGATTCAATTTCTTCAGAAAAAATATTGATATTTTGTTGAGAATAGGAGGCTAAAACTGGAGCCTCTAGAACTACCACGGCCAATAAGGCTATGAATGAAAATAAAGAATGTTTTAAGCTTTTCTTCAATTCTCCCCCAAGAAGTGTTCTTGGAAGTTTATTGTACTAAAAAACACACTTTTTACTACATATAGTGTTAGTTCCTATTCATGACCACTATATAAAGTGTTTACTTAGTTAAACCATTTATTACAATACTCTCTTCAACACTAATGAAGTCAGTAATTAAGGTCTCTTCAAAAGTAATAGCAATTAAGGGCTCTGCACGATTAACGGATTTTAGGATTGCAGCTTTTAAGTCGAAATTCCAGCCATCAACTGCTATAGATTTAAAAGAGCTTAATTGTAACGAAATTTATTTCGCCTGTTTAAGCGATATAAATAAAACAAAAGACCATAAGTCTTTGGGTGAGTTATCTAATATTTTATCTGTAGAAGAATCATGTGATTTTTTACAAGGAGATCATTTATTAGTTATTCCAAGAATAGGAACTATTTCACCATGGTCTTCTAAAGCCACTGAGATATTGCATAATTGTGGAATAAATTGGGTCGATAGAATTGAAAGAGGATTCTGCTTTCATTTAGGCAAGCAAAGGTCAAAAAATAAAAAAGAACTTCTAAATCTAGGTAAGCTTCTATCAGATAGAATGACACAAGAAGTAATAGTCAATATAAAAGACGCTTCTTCTATTTTTTCATCTCAAAAACCAGGACCTTTTAAAGAAATAGATATATTCTCTTCAGGGCTGAAACAACTTGAAGAAGCTAATTCAAATTTAGGTCTAGCATTAAATGAGGATGAGATTCACTATCTTTACAAGAATTATAAAGACACAAACTCCAACCCTACAGATGCTGAATTAATGATGTTTGCTCAAGCAAATTCGGAACACTGTAGACATAAGATATTTAACGCTGATTGGCACATTGATGGCAGCGCCTCTCAAAATAGTTTGTTTGGAATGATTAGAAATACCCATAAGGTAAATCCTTCTGGTGTTTTGTCTGCTTACGAAGATAATGCTGCAATTTTAGAAGGCTACGAAAGTACTAGGTTTTACCCTAAAAATGGTAAGTATGAGGCGTCTAAGGAAAAGAATCACCTAGTTATAAAAGTTGAAACTCATAACCACCCCACAGCAATATCTCCTTTTTCTGGGGCTGCTACTGGTTCCGGTGGTGAGATAAGAGATGAAGGTGCTACTGGGGTAGGCGCCAAACCTAAAGCTGGTTTAAGTGGCTTTACTGTTTCTAATTTAAGAATCCCAAATTTACTTGAGGAATGGGAAAAGGGTGAAGATTCGCCAAATAGGATAGCAACCCCTTTAGAGATTATGATTGAGGCGCCTATCGGTTCAGCTGCTTTTAACAATGAATTTGGGAGACCAAATATTTTAGGGTATTTCAGATCTTTTGAGATGGAGCTTCTGTACGAAGGCAAGAATGTAAAGTTTGGTTATCACAAGCCAATAATGCTTGCTGGAGGATTAGGAAATATAAAAAGTGAACACGTTAACAAATCTGAGGTGCCCATAGGCTCAAAACTGGTTGTTTTAGGTGGACCAGCTATGTTGATTGGCTTAGGAGGAGGTTCTGCTTCATCTCTTTCGTCGGGCGAAGGAGACACCGATTTAGATTTTGCTTCTGTGCAAAGAGAGAATCCTGAAATGGAAAGAAGATGCCAAGAAGTACTAGATAGGTGTTGGCAAGAAGAAAATAACAATCCTATATTATTTATCCATGACGTTGGTGCAGGTGGACTTTCAAATGCCATACCAGAACTGGTTAAAGATAGTGGGCATGGGGGTTTGATCAATTTGAGGGATATTCCCAATGCCGAGCTAGGCATGACCCCGATGGAAATATGGTGTAATGAGTCTCAAGAAAGGTATGTCTTAGCTATAGATGAAGAATCAATAGAAACCTTTACCAATTTTTGCCTTAGAGAAAGATGTCCTTTTTCAATAGTTGGTGAGATAACAAAAGGAAATCAATTAGAAGTTTATGATGAACACTTTGATAATTACCCGATCAGTTTATCTTTGGATATTTTATTTGGAAAGCCTCCAAAAAGTTCTAGATCTTTCACCACTAAGAAAAAAGATTTTGGTGAATTAGAGATATCTGACAATGACCTTGAACAATTACTATTTAAAGTTTTAAGACATCCTACTGTAGCAAGTAAAAATTTCCTTATAACTATTGGAGATAGAACTGTAACAGGTTTAATTAACAGGGATCAGCTTGTTGGCCCCTGGCAAGTGCCTGTATCAGATTACGCAATGACTAGATCAGGCTTTGCAGGAGTTTCTGGAGAAGCAATGTCCATAGGAGAAAGAACTCCTGCAGCAATAATCAACCCTGCTGCCGCTGCAAGAATATCTGTCGCCGAAGCGGTTACAAATATATTGCCCTCAGGAATTTCTAAATTATCCGATGTAAAACTTTCGGCAAATTGGATGGGCTCACCTGAAAATTTAGATGGAGATCAAGATCTTTACGAGGCCGTTGAATCGATAGGAATGGGCCTTTGTCCTAAATGGGAGATAGCCATCCCTGTAGGAAAAGATTCTCTTTCTATGTCTACTGAATGGGAAGATAAAGGACAAAAGAAGTCTGTAACTTCTCCTCTTTCTTTGATTATTTCAGCTTTTACAGCAATTAAAGATATTAATTTAGCTGTCACACCTCAATTAATTGATAAAGAATCTGAATTAATCTTAATAGATTTATCAAAAGGTAGTCATAGGCTTGGTTCAAGTATAGCTTCACAAGTAAATTCTTTATTTGGAGGAGATGTTCCTGATGTTGAATGTATAAAAGAGATGCCGCATTTCGTTAACACGATTCATGAATTATTAAAGGATAAGAAAATACTTTCGTACCATGACAGATCTGATGGCGGTCTTATTACTACAACAATAGAAATGGCTTTTGCTGGAAGATTAGGAGTAGATATAAATCTAGACCTTTTACCATCAAAGGCAGAAGAGATTGTGGCTGATTTATTTAATGAAGAACTTGGAGTTGTTATTCAAGTATCTAAAGAAGACAAGGAATTGGTTCTGGAAGCATTAGATTCTTGTTCTTTAAAAGAACATTCTTATGTTTTCGGGGCTTTAAATACAGACAAAGATATTAAGTTAATTGCTGAAAATATAACGACCCATCAATGGCCTTTAAGCACACTTTTAAAGGAATGGCATAAAGTTACCTACGAAATACAGTCATTACGAGATAACCCCTTAACCGCTAAATCAGAATATTTATATGATATTGATTCTGCAAGAGGAGGCATTAAACCCTCTCTTTCTTTTAAGGTTCCTTCTACTTTTTCTATTAATAAAACGAAACCTCGTTTAGCTATACTTAGAGAGCAGGGCATAAATGGACAAGTTGAGATGGCAGCAGCTTTCGATAGAGTTGGGTTTGATTGCCTAGATGTTCATATGACTGATCTTATATCAGGTAATTCTCATTTACATGATTTTCAAGGTCTTGTGGCTTGTGGAGGCTTTTCTTATGGGGACGTGCTTGGAGCTGGAGGAGGATGGGCTACTAATATTCTATATAACCAAGCCCTTAGAGATCAGTTCCAAGAATTCTTTTCTAATGAAGAAGTTTTTTCTCTAGGCATTTGCAATGGCTGCCAGACTATATCTTTACTATCTAGTTTAATTCCAGGAACTGATGCCTGGCCAAGATTTAAACGAAACAATTCTGAGAAATTTGAAGCTAGACTGAGCCAAGTCTTGATTCAGGAATCACCATCAATCTTTTTCAAAGATATGACAGGTTCGTTAATACCGATACCCGTAGCTCATGGCGAAGGAAGAGCTGAATTGAGTAAAAAAAGTTTTTCAGATTTAATTTCAGATAGCCTAAACCCCATGGTCTATTCAGATGATGAAGGCCAATCTACTGAAAGTTATCCAGAGAATCCTAATGGTTCGCCTTCTGGCATAGCTGGAGTTACAAATAAGTCAGGACGCGTGACCATCATGATGCCTCATCCTGAGAGGGCTTTTTTAACTTCTCAGTATTCTTGGCACCCAAAAGATTGGGAAGAATATGGACCTTGGATAAAGTTTTTTAATAATGCAAAAGATTTTGTTAGTTAACCTTTCTAGGAGGCCTTTCTATGATTTGCGTTGTTAGAGGGTATTCATCTCTTTTACAATCTTTAAAATAATTCTTTAAAGTAGTTGGAACAAACGGGAAGGCCAATTCTTCCCAAGGAATATCGCTTTCAGCAAAAAATCCCACTTCAAGACTTTCTGAAGTTTTACAGTAATCTTCATTTATTACCTCAGCTAAATGAAGCATATAAACTTGATTAATTTGGGGGATATTAAATATTGCATAAAGTTTACCCATTTTTACTTCAGTGTTAGTCTCTTCTTTAGTTTCCCTAAAGGCTCCTTCTTCAATGGTTTCACCATTCTCAAGAAAACCAGCAGGTAAAGTCCACAAACCATATCTAGGTTGAATAGCTCTTTTACAGAGAAGAACTTTATTATCTTTAATAGGAACGGTTCCAACGATAACTCTTGGATTTGAATAATGAATGGAATCACACTTAGTGCAACAATCTCTTTCAAGATTATCTCCTTCTGGAATTCTTTTTTCTACTTTTGATCCGCAATCACTACAAAATTTCATTTATATTTCTTTATTTCGATTTAAGGCGCTAGAAGTATAAACTATCTACCTAAACAGAATTAAATAAATAATGCTTAATCAGATAACAAGTAAGTTAAAGGTATATGAAGGAAACCCTCCTGTTGAGGACTTAAGGAAAGCAGCTGTACTTATAGGAATTGTAGATTGCGATGATCCAGAATTAATTTATACCTTAAGGTCTAATAAAGTAGGCTCTCACGGGGGAGAGGTATCTTTTCCAGGAGGCATGCAAGAGAAAGATGATATTTCTTTAGAAATAACTGCTTTAAGAGAATCTGAAGAAGAGACAGGTTTAAATAGGGAACAAGTTCATATTATAGGTTCTACAGATACAGTAGTATCCAGATATAATGTAAGTGTAACTCCTTATGTGGGCATTGTTCCCACTGATATCAAGTTAAATAATGATTCTGAAGAGATAGAGGCTTGCTTTAGAGTACCTATAAGTTTTCTTTTAGAGGACAAAAGGCACAGGAATGACAATATTAAAAAGAATGGAGAATCGTTTTTTATGCCAGCTTATAAGTTTGAATCTTTTATAATATGGGGATTAACTGCAATGATGACAGTAGATTTTCTGAATATTACATTAGATGCTGGAATTGATTTAAAAACAGAAGGAAATTAACAAGGAGGACAAATGTTATACAAATTAGGCGAAGACGTACCAATTACTGATGATGATTATTATGTAGCAGAAAATGCCATAGTTTTAGGCAATGTAAAACTTTGCAAAGATTCAAGCGTTTGGTTTGGGGCTGTTCTGAGAGGAGATTTCGAGATGATTACTGTAGGAGAGAGAAGTAATGTCCAAGATGGATCAGTTTTACACACTGACATTGGTTTTCCGGTAGTTATTGGGAAAGACGTAACGATTGGTCATAAAGCTACGGTACACGGTTGTTCAATTGGAGATGGAAGCCTTATCGGGATTAACGCTATCGTGTTAAACGGAGCAAAGATTGGAAAAGGTTGTTTAATAGGAGCAAACTCATTAGTAACAGAAGGAATGGAGGTACCTGATGGGTCTCTTGTTATGGGTTCCCCAGGTAAAGTTAGGCGAGAATTAAGCGACGAACAAAGCGAGGGTTTGCTATTGCGAGCTCATCAGTATGTAGAGAATTCGAAACGCTTTAAAAATGAACTAGATAAGCTTTAGGAGAAAATTATGAAAACAGAAGAGATTACTTATCAATATGAAGACAAAGATTATTTGGGCTTTGTTGCATACCCGGAAAAAGAAATAGCGCCTTTAGTTCTTATAGCTCACACCTGGGCTGGAAGGGATCCCTTCGTTGAAGAAAAAGCTAAGCAGTTAGCTGAACTTGGTTATGTCGCCATGGCAGTGGATATGTATGGAAATGGAAAAGTAGGCTTAACCACTGAAGAAAATCAATCTTTAATGACCCCTCTTGTTGAAAACAGAGACCAATTAAAAGGGATAATCAATGCTGCTTTAACCAACGGAAAGTCTCTCAAGGGAGTTGATATCAATAATATTGCAGCTATAGGTTATTGTTTTGGAGGTTTGGTGGTCTTAGATTTGGCAAGATCCGGAACCGAGCTTAATGGTGTGGTTAGTTTTCACGGACTTTTGATGGGGTCGGAAATGGCCGAGGGGGGAATAAAGTCAAAAATCTTAGTTTTACATGGAGAGAGAGATCCGATGGTTCCTTTAGATATGGTGGATGACTTCCAAAAAGAAATGACGGAAGCCAATGCTGACTGGCAATTGCATAGTTATGGAAACACTTACCATGCATTTACAAATCCTGAAGCAAATGATCCTTCATTAGGGACTGCATTTAATGAAGATTCAAACAACAGATCTTGGCAGTCTATGATCAATTTCTTTGATGAGATATTTTCTTAAGTAAATGAAAAGAAACCTTACTACTAATGAAATTAGAAATATTTACTTAGAATATTTCCAGGAAAATGGCCATGAGTTAGTAGAAAGTGCTTCTTTAATCCCACATAACGACCCATCCTTATTGTTTACTAATGCGGGCATGGTTCCTTTTAAGGATTTACTCCTTGGAGTGGAAAAAAGAGACTATACCAGAGCAACAAGTTCCCAAAGATGTCTAAGGGTGGGAGGAAAGCACAACGATTTAGATAATGTTGGTTATACAGCAAGGCACCATACATTTTTTGAAATGTTAGGTAATTTTAGTTTCGGAGATTATTTTAAAGAAGACGCAATAGCTTTCGCTTGGGAGCTGTTAACAGAGAGGTACGAAATACCTCCAGAAAAATTATGGATAACCGTTCATAAGGATGATGATGAATCTGAGCAAATATGGATAGAGAAGATAGGAGTTGACCCTAGAAGAATCTCAAGATTGGATGACGATGAAAATTTTTGGACCATGGGTGATACAGGCCCTTGTGGACCGTGCAGTGAAATTTATTATGACCACGGGGATCATATTGAAGGAGAACCGCCTACCATGGAAAGCGATCCTGGAGATAGGTTTATAGAAATTTGGAATTTAGTTTTTACACAATTTGATAGATCAAAAGATGGTACTTTGAGCCCTTTACCCAATCCATGTGTAGACACAGGTATGGGCTTAGAAAGAATGGCTGCTGTTCTTCAGGAAGAACACAATAATTACAATATAGATCTTTTTAGCAAACTAGTTAGCAAGGCTGGCGAACTTACTCAAGTAAATGATTCTGAGAATCCTTCATTAAGAGTAATTGCCGATCATTTAAGAGCTAGTTCATTTTTAATTGCTGATGGAATTGTACCTAGCAATGAAGGAAGGGGTTATGTTCTAAGGCGGATAATAAGAAGAGCCTTAAGGCATGCAAATAAATTAGGCATGAAAGGAACACTATTAGCTTCTATGGTCCCTACTTTAATTGAAGAAATGGGAGATGCTCACCCTCTGCTTAAAAAGGAATCTAAAATTATAGAGGCTAATTTACTTAAAGAAGAGCAACAGTTCTCTGAAACACTTATCCAAGGAATGTCATTGTTAAAGAGTGAGATCGAAGTGCTTAAAGGGAAAGTTATACCTGGAGAAACTATATTTAAACTCTATGACACTTTTGGATTTCCAGCAGATATGACTGCAGATTTTGCAAGAGAAAATGGTTTAGAGGTAGATTTAGTTGAATATGAAGAATTAATGCTTCAGCAGAAAGAAAGAGCTCGATCTTCAAATTCTTTTAGCTCTGTTCTGCCTGAATCTTTATCTATAGAAGGTTCAACTGAATTTATAGGGTATGAGCATAAGAATGCAAATACTAAGATTGTAGAATTAATTAGTTCTACGAAAGAAACTAAAAGTAAAACTTTAGTTGAAGATGAAGAAGGTGTGGTCATTCTTGAAGAAACACCTTTCTACGCTGAATCAGGTGGGCAAATAGGGGATAGGGGAACAATCAGCGGAAAAGGTTTTGTATTTGATGTATTGGATACTCAGAAGATAGGTGATCACCATGGTCATTTTGGCGTAGTAAGGGAAGGTAATTTAAAAATAGATACAAAAGTAAAAGCGCACATAGATGAAAGCTTTAGAGAGAAGATTGTACCTAATCATTCAGCGACACACTTACTGCAGGCCGCTTTAAAAAAAATACTCGGAGATCATATTGAGCAAAAAGGTTCATTAGTTGGAGATAATCGTTTACGTTTTGATTTTTCGCATTCCGAACCGGTTAGTGCAGAGCAATTATTAGATATTGAAGACTTAGTTAATTTACAGATAGAAAAAAATAGTAAATCTATAACTGAAGTCATGGCAATTGAAGAAGCTACTAAGAAAGGAGCTATAGCATTTTTTGGAGAAAAATATGGCGAAGAAGTTAGAGTGCTTGATCTAGGTGAAGGCTTCTCAGTTGAGCTATGCGGAGGGACACATGTAAAGGCTACAGGTGAAATAGGTCTAATGAAGATTATAAGTGAATCTGGTATATCTGCTGGAGTAAGAAGAATTGAAGCAGTAACAGGAATTGGAGCAACACTTCTTTTACAAGAACTTGAACAAAATATCACTTCTATTTGCAATGAACTCTTAGTTGATCTTCAACCTATTGATAAAGATCAAAATAATTTAGATTTAATAAGAGACCTTCAATCTCAATTAAATTTACTGGCAAAAGAATTAAATACCTCTCAAGATCAGATTCTTAAGAGAATACTCGACATGAAAGTAAGAATTACTTCTTTGGAAAGTACGCTGGGAAGTAAGTCAGAAATAAAACCTTCATCTAGCAATCTTATAGATGCAGTTAAAGGGCTTAAGAGTTTAAGTAAATCTCTTGAAAGTGAAAGTAAGGAGAAAGAACGGGAAGAAATAAGTACTTCAATAGCCGATCTAAAAGAAGGATCTATTGATGTAGCTGGTTACAAATTAATAACGAAAAGTTTTAAAAATATAGACTCAAATAGTTTAAGAGAGTTAGCCGACCAACTCCGAAATAATGAACCAAATACTATTGCTACTTTGATATCTGTCTCTGGAGATAAGATACCTCTAATTGTTGCTTGTTCTAAAGAAGTAGAAATTGATGCAAGAGAAATTATGAAACATCTAGTTAATCAGTTGGGTGGAAGTGGAGGAGGTAGGCCTGATTTTGCCCAAGGGGGTGCTGATACTTCTGAGGATCTAGAAATTGCTCTAGATTCTGTAGCTGATTTAGTTGTTTCTTTAACCAATCAGTAATATAGAATGCTTCCTCTTTTTTAATCTAATGAGTAAACTTATAGTCAAGAAGTTTGGCGGGACGTCAGTAGCTAATGCTGAAAGGATAGAAGCAGTAGCCGACATTGTTGAACAATCAATCAAAGAAGGCAATAGAGTAACTGTTGTCCTTTCTGCTATGGGCAATAATACTGATGAACTTATTAAGTTAGCAAAAGAAATCAACCCTGAACCAGATCTCAGAGAATATGACGCTTTGGTGTCTACAGGAGAGCAAGTTTCAGTTGCTCTCTTGGCCATGGCACTCTTGAAGAGAGGTATTCAAGGAAAGTCTTATACAGCTTATCAATTGGGTATTAAAACTAACTCTACCCATAGTCGAGCCAGAATATTAGATGTAGATGTGAATAAGATAACAAAAGAACTAGGAGAAGGAGTTGTTCCTGTGATTACAGGGTTTCAAGGAATGAATGAGCTTGGTGATATAACAACTCTAGGAAGAGGAGGTTCGGACACTACTGGAGTAGCTTTAGCAGTTGCTCTCAATGCGGATGAATGTCAGATCTATACTGATGTAGATGGCGTGTTTACTACAGATCCTAGGGTTTATGAAAAAGCTAAACTCTTAAAGAATGTTAGCTTTGAAGAAATGTTAGAGTTGTCTAGCATGGGAGCTAAGGTTCTTCAACTTCGTGCAGTAGAATACGCAAGTAAATTTAATATGCCCATAAGAGTACTTTCTAGTTTTAACCATGGCGAGGGCACTTTAGTTCAAGAGGAGAAAAATATCATGGAAAGACCAATTGTTTCGGGAATTAGCAGCATAGACACTGAAGCTAAGTTAACCATTAGGGGAGTGCCTGATATTCCTGGTGTTGCAGCAAAGATATTAGGTCCTATTAGTGATGCTGGTATAGATGTAGATGTGATTGTTCAGAACATAGGCGCGGACAATACGACTGATTTTACTTTCACTGTAGATAAATCTAATTTTACTAAAGCAGAAGATATTCTAAAAGAAACATCAAGTTCTCTTGGTGGAGGCCAGGTGGAGGCGGATGACGATATAGCTAAAATTAGCATAGTAGGCAGAGGCATGCGAGCAAACGCAGGCGTCGCAAGTAAGATGTTTCAAGCGTTAGCAGATAATGAGATCAATATCTTGATGATTACGACTTCAGAGATAAAGATTTCAGTTGTTATTAAGAAAGGAGAAATGGAAGAAGCTATAAAAGCTCTTCACGATGCCTTTGATCTAGATAAAGAGTTAGACGGATAATGGAAGTATTAATTGAATTGATGGACTTGGAGCAGGGCATGCTAAGAGGCTTTGTCTTTGGTGTGGTTCATGTAGGAATATTGATAATCGGCTACTACACCGGTTGGAGCATCAATAGATTACTTAAGAAAACATCTAATGGACATATAGCTGGAATTATTGGAGCTGTAATAGCTCACATACTTGCAGATATTATTGCATCTTTGCTTGATCCCACTATGCGATCAGCTGCTTTAGGAATACTTTTAGGGGGACTTCTTCCTCTTTTATTTATTCCCCTTCTTGAAAAGTACGTAACAAAGAGTGAAACGCACATTATGGTCGGAGACCATGAAGATATAGAGCAAGACTTAAGAGACCACAGACATTAGCATTCTCCTACTTCTTTAAATTTTTTAAATTTCATAAATTAACTTGTAAATAAGAATCATTCTCATTTATAATGATAACGGTTCTCATTATGAGAATAATTATTATTATTATTATTATTTAAAAGGTTAAACTATGAAAAAACTTTTTTTATTTGCGCTTACATCTTTATCTTTTTCAATATTTGCTTTAGAAGTAGAAATTGAAACAATAGAGATTATTGGCTCTAAAGATGATGTAAAAGAAGTTGCAGGCTCAGCTTCAGTTATAACTGAAGAAGATCTTGAAACTTATGAATACACTGATATCCATAAAATCTTATCTAATGTCCCAGGTGTTAATTTTAGACCTGAAGAGGGCTACGGCTTAAGACCTAATATCAGTATTAGAGGTACTTATGCGGACAGGTCTGGAAAAATCACTCTTATGGAAGATGGTGTGCTTATTGCTCCAGGTCCATATTCTGCTTCTTCTGCTTACTATTTTCCTACTGCAGGAAGAATAGCGGGTGTTGAGGTCCTTAAAGGACCTGCTGCTATTTCTCAAGGCCCATACACTATTGGAGGAGCTATTAATTTACTTAGCACCCCTATAGCAGATGAAACAGGCGGTTTGATAAATCAAGAGTTTGGAGAAGATGGAACTTCTAGAACACATATTCATTATAGTTTTGTAGGAGACAATGGAGCTATGTTTGTTGAGTCTCATCAGTGGGAAACTGATGGTTTTGATTCAATTAAAGAATATGGCGAAGATACAGGATTTGATAAGGACGATATCGTTGTTAAATTAAGATTAAATTCTGACGCTGATGCTGAAGTTTACCAAGAATTAAACTTCAAATATCAAGACTCGGATGAACTATCTGAACAAACTTATGTTGGTTTAGCGGATGCTGATTTTAGAAGAGACGCACATCAACGTTACGGTTTAACTGCCCTAGATAATATGGATAACAGCCATGAAACAAATCAGTTCAGTTACTTAGCAGATTTTGGAAACTTAGAATTTACTGCAACTGTCTATGAAAATGATTTCGCAAGAAATTGGTTTAAAGTAGATAAAATCGATAATCAGAAGGTTTACGGTCATGGAAATGGCATAAACAACATTATTGCAGCAGCTAATGCAGGTGAAGCGACAGCCATAGCTATATTAAATGGAACTAACGCAGACCCTGTTGAAATTAAGTTAAAAAACAATAACCGTGCTTACACCAATGAAGGAACTGATCTTAAATTCCAATTTAACGGTGAAGTGCACACTTTAACTTTAGGGTATAGAGACACTGAAGATTCTGAAGATAGATTTCAGGTTTACGCTACTACACCATGGTCTGGAGGAAAGCTAGGTGCTTTAAATGTTGGCTCTAATCCAGGTTATAGCTCAAATAACAGATTAACTACTGCTGAAGCTGAAGCAATTTATCTTAATGATGAATTTTCGATGGGAGCTTTAACAGTAAATGTTGGATTCCGTTCTGAGGATTGGACCATTGTTCAAGAGCGTTATGTAGATTCAGCTAGATCAGCTATCAATACAGAGAAAGGGTATCCAAAAACATTATCAGATAATGACAATTCATTAATGGGATTCGGTGCAACTTATGAAATGAATGATAACACTCAATTATTCTTCGGTTTTCATGAAGGCTTTACACCAACTGGTGGAGGAGCTGACCCTGAAGAGGCTGATAATCTAGAGATGGGAGTTAGGTACAGTAAAGATAACACTAACATGGAAGCTGTTTATTTTGATACAGATTACCAAAACATGTTTGGTGAATGTACTGCTTCAGGTGGAGCTACAGGTTCTTGTGAGATCGGAGATACTTTTAATGCTGGAGAGGCATCTATTAGCGGGCTTGAGTTAGTAGTTCAAACAGAAATGACTTCTTCTTCTGGTGTTAATTACCCTTTAAGTGCAACTTATACTTCTACTGATGCAGAATTCGATAACAC
>Ga0207992_1000408_pt1 | contig 22141 bp, 22 predicted proteins | sample ETN02SmetaG_FD_185788 | JGI IMG/M metagenome (GOLD analysis project Ga0207992, IMG submission 185788) | Marine microbial and viral communities from oxygen minimum zone, Eastern Pacific Ocean - ETNP2014F10-02SV255 (SPAdes) (version 2) | ecosystem: Environmental > Aquatic > Marine > Oceanic ...
TTAGAATCAAGAGGTACATCAGTTGCTCTTCCGCTGCTCCGTTAACAAACCATGCTCCAAACAATACACTGACCAAAACGAGTGATAAGTCTAAGTAGCGTCGAAAAGGTAAAGTCAACGGTTTTCCACCAATACTTCCACGTAATTTCAGAAAGGCAATTACTGACCCTGTAAAAGTGTAGGCCCCGATAAATACACCAAGCACGATTTCTATTTCATGTATAAGCAGATCAGTACCAGATAAAACACCTGATTCCAGGTGGCTTACAATTCCAACCAAAACCGCTGCAGCTCCGACAAAGCTGTGGAGAATGGCAACCAGTTCCGGCATAGCAGTCATGGCCACACGCCTTGCGGCAAACATGCCTATTCCACCTCCAACCAGCATCACGAGCATTAACGTTCCTAAACTTCCTACACGCCCACCGAAAATTGTCGCTAAAACCGCGATGATCATTCCGGCAGCACCGTAAAGATTTCCACGCTTGGCAGTTTCTTGATTGGAAAGTCCTCTCAAACTTAAGATAAATAATATACCTGAGACTATGTAGGCGACAGTAATCAAACCTTCTGGCATTTAATGATTTAATGTTTAAAGGTTAATAAAAGGCGGACACGACTTTGCAGAAAAAGAAATGACATATTTATTTCCGAAACATTTCCAGCATACGGTGTGTAACCATAAAACCGCCGACAATGTTAATAGTGGCGATTAAGACTGCAATGGCAGGCATGATGAGCTGGTCTCCGGAGAGATGAATCATACCTCCGATCACAATGATTCCGCTAATTGCGTTCGTAACACTCATTAACGGTGTATGTAATGCGGGTGAAACATTCCAGACCAACATAAATCCTACAAAGCATGCCAGAACAAAAACTGTTATGTGGGAAAGGAATTCTGATGAACCACCATATCCAATCAGAGCTGCCAAAACAAAAGAAGATAACCAGGCAATCATTTTTAACAATGACCACTTTTTCTTTTCAATTATTGGTAATTCAGATATCTTTTCAGAAACTGTTTCCAGTTTTACTGGTGTTACAGGTTTTTTCTCAACTTTATTTAATGACTCCGGGTCCCAAAGAACTTTTCCATCATGAACCACTGTAATTGCCCCAGTAATCTCATCTTTGAGATCAAGGTTTAGTTTCCCATCTGTATTAAGATGCTGAATTAATTTAGCAGTATTGTTGCTGAAGAGTTGACTTGCTTGAGTAGGCAAACGACTAGGAAGGTCTGTAAATCCAATGATGGTCACTTTTTTGTAAACACGAAATTCTCCTGGTTTTGTCAATTCGCAGTTTCCACCACCCTCTGCTGCCAAATCGACTATCACTGAACCAGGAATCATGCTTTCTACCATTTCTTTAGTAATCAAAACTGGTGATTTCTTGCCAGGAATAGCAGCTGTCGTAATAATAATGTTTACTTCCTTTGCCTGCTCTGCGAACAATTTCATTTCTGCATCAATGAATTCCTTACTCATTGTTTTAGCATAGCCCCCGCTGCCAGTACCATCCTCTTCAAAATTCAATTCCAAATATTCTGCACCCATACTTTGCACTTCTTCACGTACTCCAGTTCTAGTGTCGAATGCCCGAACAATTGCACCCAAGCTTTGGGCACAACCCACTGCAGAAAGTCCCGCTACTCCAGCCCCAATTACCAAGACTTTGGCCGGTGGTATTTTCCCTGCTGCTGTAATTTGTCCTGTAAAGAGACGACCAAAGTTGTGTGCTGCTTCTGTAACTGCTCTATAACCAGAAATATTTGCCATGGAACTAAGTACGTCCATCGACTGTGCACGTGATATTCTGGGAATTTGATCTACAGCAATCGCGGTACCTCCAGTTTTTGCGAGCATTTGCAACAAATCAGAATTACGTCCCGGATTTAGCAGACAAATCAGGGACGCATCTTTACGTAGTAATTCTGCCTCATGTTCTCCAGTTTCATGATTTTCTTCGGGTGGACGGATTTTGAGAATCACATCCGCACGGTTCCAGACTTGATGGGCGGTTTCAACTATTTCTGCTCCAGAATCTTCATATTGATCATCTGTAAAATTTGCGATTACCCCCGCTCCTTGCTCCAGTAGAACTGAGTGATAAGTTTTAAGGCACAGTTGTTTTACAACAGAAGGAGCCATTGCCACTCTACGTTCGCCGGGATGAATTTCTTTGAGAACTCCAATGATCATCATTACTCCTGTCAGTTGTGGTAAATGTGAGGCTTTTAATATAACACATTATTATTTTCATCAATATAAGTAATATTACGATCATGCTCACAATGATTTTTTGTAGTGCAAAACAATTATAATTCAATAAAACACAATCAAATTTAATCACCGTGATGGAGATATTTTTACATAAATAGTAGACTACAGACTCTGTATTTGTTTTATCAACAATTTAACATCCTCATTTTACATCATGTTTGAATCTTTGGTCTTTCACTATTGCGTGTTTTTCCGTGATAACAAGATGGAATATGGCTGGATCGAAGGACTGCAAAAGAACAAATTAATCATAGTTCCGCTTCATGGTAAAAAACAATTTTTAGCAGGCAACAGAATTGCGTTCAGTTGGAAAGATGACAAATTACCACTAAATGCTGATGCGGCGCATGAGTCAATTGTAGAGCAGACAAAAAAAGCAGAGCAATTCCAACAAAGCTGTGAACTGGAAACAATGCATTCTTTGCTGGATGAAATAAAAGAATATTCTCTGGAGGAACTGGCAGTTGATTTTCTCGATGATGCAGAAGACTCAACCTGCAAACTTGGGTTGTTCCTCGCAATTCGAGCGGACTCTTTCTGGTTCAAACATAACCGCAATTTAACTTATACCCCCAGAACTGAAGAAGAACTGGAACTGTTGAAAGTACAGTTGGCTCGGCAGAAGGAACTTAAAGATCGCGCGCTGAATATTCAAACATGGATTAAAAATCTTGAATGCGGAGATTGGCATGCAGATTCCGAAATTTCAACTGAGCAGAGGCAATGGCTGGATCAACTACTTAATCTGCTTACAGAAGGTACTGATTCTCAGTATTGGAAGGAAATATCTACTCTACTGGAATGGGGTTCCTCCTTCGGGATAGGCGAAGAAAATTCACTTAAACGTTGGCTTGAAAGAGCAGGTTCTGCTGTTTCAACATCAAGATTGACGCTTCTGCGTGCAAATGTTCGGGAACATTTTAGTAAAGAAATTTATCAGGAAGTAGAACGTGTGCAAAAAATCCCGCTGGGAAAACTGGAAATGCCTTCTCCTGAAGTTCCAACCTTCACTATAGACGCGGAAAAGACGCAGGATTATGATGATGCGCTTTCTGTAATGGAATGGAGCAACGGCGGTCTTGTGATAGCGGTACATATCACAGATTTAAGTGATTTCGTGCATCCGGAAGACTTACTCTTCAAAGAAGCAGAAGCACGGATTTCTTCCGTTTATTCACTGGAAGAAGCTATCCCGATGTTACCCGTTGAACTTTCAAACGATACTTTTTCGTTAAAAGCAGGAAAGGACAGGAATGTACTCAGTTTTATCTTTCAGCTTTCAGCAAATGGAAACTGGAATTTGCTTGAAGTTGTACCGCAAATAATCCGGGTCCAGAAAAATTTAAGTTACGATGAAGCTGACCATTTAATTGAAGAAGAGCGTGACTTCTGGGGATTACTCAACAAATTTTGCCAGAGATCCCTTGAACAACGTTTGGATAACGGTGCGCTCAATTTGTCCAGAAAAGAATTCGACTTTGACATCAGTGATCCAAAAGATATCAAAATTAATGCTCTCAACCGAAACAGTGCTGCCAACCGTATAATTGAGGAACTCGCAATTTCAGTTAATACTGAAACGGGGCGACTTTTTCAGCAGGCAGATTTTCCGGGGATATACCGCACCCAATCTTCGTTTGAGATAATTAAAGAAGTAGCAGAAGGAACAGAACTTTCAATGGAAAATATACGGATAGAACCTGCAAAATTAAGCACTCTTCCCGGAAAACATGCAGGTTTAGGATGCGAAGTTTATATGCAGACAACTTCTCCTATCAGAAGATTTGTGGACCTTGTAACTCAGCAGAATTTGAAACTGTTAATTAAAAAGCAGGAGCCCGTATTCAGTGAAGAAGACATGATGCGCTGGTCTGAAGAAATCAGCCTGCGTCACAGAAAATACAACCGCGCGGAGAGAGATATTCTTAAGCACTGGAAACTAAAATATCTACAACAACATCTGGGAGATAATTTTGAAGCAAAAGTAAGGAAAAAACTTGCCAACAATAATACTGAAATAGAATTGCTGCTACTGGACTGCACGTTACCCGTGGCAGGATTAACTGAGCATGAAAGCGGAAAACAACTACTGCTGAGAATCGATGAAGTTGGACTCGAACCACCCAGACTAGTTGTAAAAGAACTGACAATCGGAACTGATGTAGTTACCCATCAGCTTGAGTAACTATCAAACAAGTCAGGCGAGCATATCATCACCCTGAACGGGTTCATAAATCAGCTCATCAATGTTAATAGCCTTTTTACCTTTATAGGCACCCTGAAATCCGGTAAATTTTTGTACTCCATTAACTTCAATCGAAATCGGATCCTTCACCTCATGTTCCAAATACAAGACATCATCCTTTTGCAAATTCAAAAAGTCACGTACCGAGATATCCATTTCACCTAGTTTTGCAACTACTTCTACATGGACTTTCTGCAAGTTTTGTTTAAATCGATTGCTCCAGGTATTATCTTTCTCGTCCTGTTCACTTTGAAAACCTGCATTCAGTTTAGTACGGATCGGTTCAATCATCGAATAAGGCACACATACCGTGATTGCCATTGGTGCGCGTCCAATTTCTATATCAAAAGTCACCACAATCACAATTTCACTGTGTGGAACAATTGAGACAAACTGCGGATTAACCTCAGTACGTGAATAGTTAACCTGAACTGGAAAAACAGGCCGCCACGAAGTTTGTAAATCTTCAAGCCCGCTGATAATCACACGTTTGATCATCCTTGCTTCAATTTCGGTAAAGTCTCGACCTTCCGCCTTGCTGTCAACCTCTCCGGTACCTCCAAAAAACATTTCTACCAGAGTAAAAACCAATCTGGTTTCAAAGACCATCATTGAGTTTCCACGCAGTGGAGTCATTCTGAATAGATTCATGGAAGTAGGAACAGGTAAGGTCTTGATAAACTCACCGAATTTGATTAATTCAGTTGAGCGTACATTGATGTCCACAACCCTGCGCAGCGCATTTGATAGAGTTAACCGAAAAAGACGTACAAAACGATCGTGAATTATTTCCAGTGTAGGCATTCGTCCACGGATGATCCGGTCCTGAGCAGTCAGATCAAAAGAGACAATTTCTTCAGGATCATATTCCTCGTCATCATTTCCTTCTTCATCACTCACTACATCATCACCTGCAACTCCCTGCAGGAGCGCATCTACCTCGTCCTGTGACAAAACAGAACCCATGTTTTCCTTTTTTATAGATTTAGTTTTATTTATGAAAAGTGCCGGGGATTGTTGCCCTGGAACTTAAGCAGGATTACTATGCAAGTAGTGTTCAACTAAATAAAATGTGAGCTGATCCTTGTTTTTTTCTTAAAGACGTTCAGCCATGGGCTTGTAGCTACGCTCAGTTTGTCCGGTAAACAATTGACGCGGGCGGGCGATTTTTTGTTTAGGATCATCATGCATTTCTTTCCACTGTGCAATCCAGCCCGGAACACGTCCCAAAGCAAACATGACAGTAAACATATTAATCGGGATGCCAATTGCCCGATAGATGATTCCTGTGTAAAAATCTAAAGTAGGATACAGTTTGCGTTCAATAAAATAATCATCCGACAACGCAGTTTCTTCCAGTTTAAGCGCAATTTCAAGCAACGGGTCATTAGTGCCTAATTTGTTCAACAACCTGTTACAGGCATCTTTAAGTATACTGGCGCGCGGGTCTAAGTTTTTGTATACACGGTGACCAAAACCCATCAGGCGAAAATCCGATTTCTGATTTTTGGCCATCTCAATATATTTTGAAATTCCTGCTCCGTCCTCATGTATCTGCTGGAGCATTTGCACAACCTGTTGATTGGCGCCCCCATGCAATGGTCCCCACAAAGCTAAAATACCTGAAGCCACAGACGCATAAACATTAGCCATACTGCTCCCTACAACCCTCACCGTAGAAGCACTGCAGTTTTGTTCATGGTCAGCGTGCAGGATCAGCAACAGTTCAAGTGTACGTTCAATTTCAGGATCCAATTCATAAGGTTCAGCAGGTACTGCAAACATCATATTTAAAAAGTTTGCACAATATGAAAGCTCATCTCTAGGATAAACAAAAGGTTGTCCTACACTTTTTTTATAGGCAAATGCTGCAATAGTAGTAACTTTAGCAATCAAACGAGCGGAATTTAATTCAAGGTTTTCAATTGAAGCTTTTCCGGATGCTTCTACATAATAAGCAGAAAGTGAAGAAACCATGGATGAAAGGATCACCATAGGATGGGCGTTTTGTGAAAAACCATCGAAGAAGTGCCTCATATCTTCATGAATCATTGCATGCCAACTGACACGATCAGCGAAGCTTTCTAACTGCAGTTTATTTGGCAGTTCGCCGTGAATCAGCAAATAGGCCACTTCCATAAAAGTTGACTTTGCTGCCAATTGTTCAATCGGGTAACCCCTGAACTGTAATACTCCTTGTTCTCCGTCCAGAAAAGTGATCGCACTTTCGCAGGAACCTGTATTGACAAAACCAGGGTCAAGTGTGATGTGTCCGGTTTTCTTACGCAAATTTGAAATGTCGATTGCTTTTTCGTTTTTTGTACCTGTCAAAACCGGAAGTTCCAAAGATTTACCGTCCGGTAGATTTAGTGTAGCAATTTCAGACATAATGAATCTTAATAGTTGTTAAATAATTGGGTCAAACTGTACGCCATTTTTCCAATTGTACGAGAATCGCTTTTTGCGCATGCAACCTGTTCTCAGCCTGATCAAAAACTACTGATTGAGGCCCTTCAAGCACTTCATCAGATATTTCCTTGCCCCTTTCAGCAGGTAAACAGTGTAGCACAAGCGCGTCTTTTGCTGCATATTTCAAAAGGTTTGAATTAATTTGAAAATCTCTTAATACACGCTCCCTTTCCGCAATCTTATCTTTTTCCCCCATGCTGGCCCAGACATCAGTGTAGAGGGCTTCCGCGCCATCCACAGCTTCCTTTGCAGAGTTAGTAACTTTGATGGTTGAAATGCCGAGTTCTTTTATTTCATTGACGTGTTTCATATCAGGCATAGTTTCAGGCGCAGTTGCAATCCGTAAATCCAGCGGAATACGCGCGGCGAGATTTAACCAGGAAATAGTCATGTTATTACTGTCACCAACATATGCTATACGCACATTATCGATTCGCCCCAGTTTTTCCTTGATCGTCAGCATATCCGACATCACCTGACAGGGATGGTTGAAATCAGTCAGCATATTAACAACAGGCACAGTCGCATGTTCCGCTAAATCCAATACCAATTGATGCGAAAATGTACGGATCAGAATTCCATCCACAAAACGTGACATAACCCTGGCGACATCACTCACGGTTTCTCTTTCGCCAATTTTAAAATCCTTTTCAGAAAGCACCATTGATGCTCCGCCAAGCTGAGCGATTCCTACCTCAAAGGAAAGACGTGTTCGTAAAGAAGGCTTATGAAAAAAGAGTCCAAAGGTTTTTCTCTGCAATAACTGCGGACACTGACCTTCTTTTGTTTGCTGCTTCAACTCAACAGCAAGGTCAATATTATTACGTATCTCCTCACTTGTCCAATCAAGAATTGAGATAAAATCTCTTTTCATTTTTAAAAATATCTTAAGTTCGACAAAATTTAATTGCTTCTACGCAAAATAATAGCTAGCATAAAGTCTAACATTTTAGCAACAACATGTTAAGAGGAATCATGCATGAAATGAATATCCTGGTCACAGTTGCTGTGATTGCAGGTCTTTACGTCTCCATCTTTCTCGTAGCCGAGAAAGTGTTTATGCAAGACGAAGATTGAGCCTCAGACTTTCCTTAAGGCTATTCAACTTAGTTTTTGCCGGCATCCTGTTTTTAACAGGCTGCTCTTCATTTTCCGGCCACGAACCTGCTGGACTTTCCCATGCACAAGTCGAAACCCTGCGATTATCAGGAGGAGATTATTCTCTCTCCGGAAGGATCCTTTTTAAGCATCCTGAAGGAAAGCACAGCGGTGAAATGCAGTTGCAGATTTCCAGAGGCTCAGAATTAAAACTTAGTATTTTTACTCCACTGGTTGGTTCATTGATCTATGAACTGCGTGCCAGTTCCAAAAAGTTTTTGATCCTGAATTATCAGCAAAATAACTTCGTTCTTACTGAAAACAAACGAGAAGTCCGTCAAACATGGCTGGGGATGGATCTCACATTGACAGAACTAAAATGGCTGATTCTTGGCAAACTTCCTGAAAAAACTCCAAACTGGCAGCGTAAAATTCTCCCAACCGGTGATTTACAGCTCATACAAGGCGTTTCCGAAATACGTGTTCGCTATAATATTTCCGGACAAATTGTATCGATGCGGAAATCTCTCAATGGTTTGTTGGAGTACCGTGCCGCAATTCCGCTTTATCAAAAACATTATAATCTGCCATTTCCAAGAAAAATCAGCATAGAGGACTATTCCGGAAACAACAAGTGGCTGATGTTCTTCAGTGAAATACAAACACCTGGAAAAGCATTGAAACCACTCGATTTCAACACACCACCTGAGATGCAGCCACTGCTGAGTGATCAGTAAATATTATTCCGTGTTCCGGATTCAATGATCTGTTTTCAGAATTCCGGATTCAATGATCCGTTTTCAAAACGTAAAACTTCCAGTTCTCCTGTTGGATTGAGCTTAAAAACTTTTCGTTGCGAAAGCCAGTCCGGTACAATCCTTAAAACTCCGGAAGATCCTTCCACCTTAATTTCCTGGTCAAGGTGAAAATGCCCCACAAAGTATTGATCAACTTCCGGAAGTACAGATTCGGCAAACTCCTGTATCTCTGCGGCTGGATAATGGACTTTATATTCTTGATTTGTGTTTACAAGCATTGTTTCTATCCGTCCGGCTATCCAACGTGCTAACGCTCCCGGAATCGCGCGAAAAAAGGCTTCAAAGATACAGTTATGTGTCAAGGCTTTCCAGCGCAGATATTGACTGTCGTTATAATTTATCGTGTCACCGTGAATAAAAGCGTAACGTTTCTCGCCCCAGTTCAAAAACCAGTCTCTGTGTGACAAATGAGTAAACGGAATAATATTTTTCCAGCGATCAGTTAATTTGCGTGGTAATAACATCTCCCTGTTACCCGCAATAAACACGATATTGCTGCCTCTATCTCGCAGACGTTCAAATCCTTTCATAGTCTCATGATGCAAGGCTGTCCAGAATTTTTGCGGTGCCAGCCATATCTTAAAAAGGTCACCTAAAAAAACCACAGTATGCGGATTTTCCAATTGTAACAGCATCTCAACAAATTCCTTTGCCGGCGTAATGCTCTCGTCCAAATGAGAATCTGCAACAATATACAGATTACCCTCCGGTTCAGGAACATTCATTACGGACATCTCCTTACTATTCATAAATGTAATATATAATGCTAAATCAGCTATTTATAAATTTTCATATTTTAGTTTTTATCGACCTTACCTAAAATAATCTACTGGATTTTTACTAAAGATAAAAGTATAATACCGAGGGTTTGCCTTATAGCATTAATTAATCAAATTAAGTGGAATCGAGTTAGTCTATGCGTTTAGGAATTATTGGTGGTGGAAACATGGGAGGAGCGATCCTTCTTGCTTTGGTTAAGGCAGAAGTTGTTTCTCCGGAAAATATTTTATTAATAGAGCCGGATAAAGAAAAACGCGATAATTTGACTAAAACAACCAACTGCGTTTCTAAAGCGGACATTGACGAAACTATACGCGAATATGACCTACTTTTAATTGCGGTGAAACCACAGGCAGCGACTCCGGCAATGGAACTGCTTGCCCAGTGGATTTTGCCCCATCAACTGGTTATTTCAGTGATGGCGGGAATTTCACTTGAAACTATGCAGAGTGCGCTGATACAGACAAAATTAGTACGGGTAATGCCCAATATTCCTACTTTGATTGCGGAAGGCATGAGCATCTTTTTTGCTTCATCCGAAGTTGATAAAGTGGAACGTGAATGGGTAAAGACTCTTTTTTCTGCATGTGGAAAGTGTCTCGAGGCAAAAGATGAAGACGCGATTGATGCCGCCACTGCGATTTCCGGAAGCGGCCCCGGATATTTATTTTACTTTGCAGAGCAAATGACGGCATCTGCGAAGTCACTGGGGTTTTCAGAAACAGATGCAAAGTTACTTGTGCAAAATACTATTCGAGGCGCAACCCTGCTTTGGGAATCACAACAGGTTTCTCCAGAAACCCTGCGGCAACAAGTTTCATCTCCGGGTGGGACAACCCTGGCCGCACTAAATCATTTTCAGGAGAAAAAAGTTGGTGAGTCAATCAAAGACGGAATCCAACTAGCTTATCAGCGGGCCAAAGAACTTTCTTCGTAAATATATTTAAATATTCAGCTTCTTAAAAAATTATGGCTTGTGTAATTATAGTCGGCACTCAGTGGGGTGACGAAGGCAAAGGTAAAATTGTGGACTTACTCACAGAGCGTGCAGATGCAGTTGTGCGTTATCAGGGTGGGAATAATGCAGGACATACAGTGATGTTCGGCGACAAGACCTTCGTTACACACCTTGTGCCTTCAGGAATCCTGCGAAAAACTACATCCGTTCTCGGAAATGGTGTTGTCATCGATTTGGCTGAGTTGATTAAAGAAATTGAAGAACTAGAGCAAATGGGAATTGCTTTCGAAAATCATCTGCACATCAGTGACCGTGCACAACTCGTGATGCCGTGGCACAAAACCTTTGACCGTCTCGGAGAAGAACAAAAAGGTAAGAATAAAATTGGTACTACAGGTAGAGGAATTGGACCTGCTTATAAAGATAAAATCGGACGTTCAGGAATACGAGTTGGAGATCTACTGGACCTGGAACATTTTAAAAATCGTCTGGAGGTACTTGTTGGTGAAAATAATCAACTACTGGAGCACTTATATAAGTCTGCAGAAACAGCTTTTTCCGCTGAACAAATATTTGCAGAATTTACTACTTATCTGAAAAAGCTCAAACCATACATTTGCGATACACCACTGCTCGTCAATCAGTTAGTTGAGAAGGGTAAAAACATTTTATTTGAAGGAGCTCAAGGTACATTTTTGGATGTTGACCACGGGACCTATCCTTTTGTAACTTCTTCCAACACCTTAGCCGGAGGCGCATGCGCCGGTGCAGGAATCGGCCCGACACGTATCACAGACGTTTTAGGCATTGTCAAAGCCTACACTACACGTGTCGGAAGCGGTCCTTTTCCGACAGAATTGTTTGATAAAGACGGTGAATTACTACAGTCCGAAGGGCAGGAATTCGGCGCAACCACTGGACGTCCCAGAAGATGTGGCTGGTTTGATGCATTACTTGTGCGTCAGGCTGTGAGGCTCAATGGAGTCACCGGTATGGCAATTATGAAACTTGACGTGCTGGACAAATTTGAAACACTCAAAATCGCAGTGGCTTATCGTTTAACAGATGGGGAGCTTACGGAAGATCTTCCAAGATCCCTAGAGAATGTGACTCCTGTGTATGAAGAAATGCCTGGTTGGAACTGCAAAACTGCGGGCATCACGGACTATGATCAACTTCCTCCGGAAATGCTGGCCTATCTTGAGCGCTTCGCAGAACTTGTGGGGGCGCCAGTTTCAATCATTTCTACCGGTCCTAAACGTGAAGAATCCATTGTTTTGAATCCTGACCAGTTATGGCTATAATTTCAAAATTTTGCATAGTATGAGATTATGATAAAAAGAATTATTTTAATAAGTCTTGTAGCTGTTATTGCCTATTATGCTGGGATCCAGGGAATTACTCCGGGAAACATTACAGATTGGTTTGAAGGTAATAAAATTACTGAAACATTAAAAAGTACTGTCAGCAAAACACTTGAACTTGCCGAAGAGAAACAGGTTGCAGAAAAAGCCGGAAATCTCATTGATGATTTAAAAGAAAATGTTTCCGACTGAATATTGCATTTAAAATTTCATCACATCGCTTCCACAAATCTCTCCATCTTCGCGGAACGTGAACCTTTGACAAGCACAACATCTTCTGACTGCAACTCTGCTTTGAATGCGGGCAGTAATTCTGCTAATTCACTGAAGTGTCTGGCTGATGTTTTCCCCCCTCCTGCGTTTTTCCAGCCTTCCAGGTAAAACTCTATTTCTTCCCCGCCAAGTCCGTACATCTTCTCAACACCACAGTTGTGCATAGTATTCCCAACTTGACGGTGAAACTCCTGACTTGAATCTCCCAGTTCCGCCATCGCACCACAGACTACAATTTTACGGCGCTCCGGAAACATCTTGTTTAGATTTTCGAGTACACTTTGAAAGGACGACGGATTGGCATTATACGTATCATCAATCAATATCCAATCATCCATCTTTATCTGCTGAAAACGACCTTTGACAGACAAATCAAGGGAGCTTGACGCTATCTGCAGTTCTGAAACCGCTACTCCTTCCAAATGCAAAAGTGTCAAAGCCAAAATCAGGTTCTGCTTTAAAAGCGGACTATCAATTGAAGTTTCAAACTCTTCCTCAAAAAGGCGGAACTTGTTTTTTCCAGTCGGAGATTCTTCTAATAGCTGAGCTGTTTTTATAATGCTGACTCCTGCCTTTGCTGCAGCCTCTTCCACTATTTGCTGATGCAGTAATGAATCCGGAATAACAACATTGCTTTTGGGACTCATGCCTGTGAATAATCCGGATTTTTCTTTTGCTACTCCTGCAGTACTCCCTAGGAACTCCAGGTGGCTTTCTCCGATATTGGTAATAATTCCTGCTGTCGGCTGGACAATATTTGACAATTCCGCAATTTCTCCAAATTGGTTTGTGCCGATTTCTATGATCCACCACTTTGCTTTCTGAACTGCGTTCAGAATGGTCAAAGGGACGCCTATGAAGTTATTATAATTCCCGGGGGTTGAGTAAGCTTGAGGGTCGATATAACGACATAAACCGGCGAGAATATCTTTGGTTGAAGTTTTTCCATTACTTCCGGTTATTGCCAAAACTTTTCCGCTGAACTGCCTTCGAACATCTGCGGCCCATTCCCGCAATGCTTTATTAGGATCCGAAACTAAGATGCACGGTAAATCACGGTTTCTCAAAGTTTGCGGGATATTTTCCGAAATGGCTACAATTCCGCAGGCTCCTTTTTCCAGTGCTTGAGGGATATAATGATGTCCGTCCGTATTTTCACCTTTGATGCAGAAAAACAAATCACCGTCTTTCAGTGTCCGTGAATCAATACTGAAACCTTTCACCAAATTATTTTCGCTAATATTCTCTGCGTTAGCATTTAATAATTGCTTCATTTCTCCAAATGTATATAATTTTGTCATACCTTTTATTTTATAATCCGTCAGTAGTGAAAGAAAACATGGACATAGAAAGACAGTTTGAAGCAGCTTTTTCCAGCATCACATTGGACAATGGACAACCCCTCGTCAGCGTAGAGCCGGAAATCGTGCATGGCTGTGTGGTTAATAACGATTTTGCAAAAATCACGCTTATTTTACCGGATGATTCTCCTTTGCGCGGTTCGCTGCCTGCACAGGTAGAAGCAGAAATAAAAAAAATAGAGCAGATTGAGAGAGTCGCGATTGAAGTTTTAGCGGTTCCGCCTGAAAACAATGAATCCTCACAATCACAACCTGCACAACCTGCACAGGCTACACCGCAACAACCACAACGTACAGCATACCTGCAAAATTATGAAGCTGTAATTGCGGTGGCAAGTGGAAAAGGAGGTGTTGGCAAATCAACTGTTTCGGTTAATTTAGCCCTCGCACTTGCTCAAAAAGGTTATAAAGTCAGTCTGTTTGACGCGGATATTTACGGACCAAGTTTACCTATCATGACCGGACGCAGAGGAGAAAAACCTTCTGTGTCAGAAAATCGTTTGATTCCGCTTGAATCATTTGGAATGCATACTTTGTCTATTGGAAATCTTGTTGAAGAAAATGACGCGGTTATCTGGCGCGGCCCTATGGTTCACCAGGCGCTTGAGCAACTGCTGCGTGATACAAACTGGCCCGGCGGTGATTTTATGATCATTGACCTGCCTCCCGGCACCGGAGATGCGCAGCTTTCTTTATCACAGTTATGTGAACTTACGGGAGCAATTATTGTTTCCACCCCTCAAGATGTCGCGTTGATTGACGCAGTAAAGGCTGCGCAAATGTTCAGTAAAGTCGAAATTGACATATTAGGGATTGTCGAAAATATGAGCTTTTTCACCTGCCCCAAGTGCGGTGAAGAAACTCCAATCTTCAGCAGACACGGTGCTGAAGAAGCCTGCCAGAAACTTGAAGCACCTTTCCTAGGCGCCATCCCCATTGAACTTCAGGTGCGTAAAGGTGGAGACGAAGGAAAACCGCTGATGGCAAGCAATCTCGACTCACCTGCTACCACGGCATTTAATAATATTGCCGATAATCTGGTAAAAGTTTTAGAAGATGAATAGTTCTTCAAATAATGAGTAATAAAGTCAAATACCAATTGACTTTTTAGCCCTCTCTGATAATATTTAATGTCCCCCTTGTGGGTCGGTAGCTCAGCTGGTAGAGCATCTGACTTTTAATCAGGTGGTCCGGGGTTCGAGCCCCCGCCGACCCACCACTTTTTTGCTAATATATTTAGCAACTTAAGTGGCCCCACAAAAATCCTGGGCCCCATAACATCACCGACGATTGCTTCTAACATTTTCCCCATTTTCTTTTAGTTTTATTGATGCTCAAACCTGAATTTTTTCTTCAAGAAACTTCTCATGATGGGTAGTGCAAAAAAACACAATTTGTGCTAATTTTCGAGCAAAGTATGTGGAACTAAGCTCCAGATTAAGGTTATAAACTTAACGCTAAGGCAGTCAGTAGAACAGGAGCATTTACTATGGTGCTAAAGGCTCCCAAGACAGCCATGTTAATCCTTTTTAAAGCACCGTTTCCTAATATATAAAATTTTTTTGTTTTAACAATATTATTCTTTGACATAAAAAGAATTTTGTGTTCAAATATTACTCCGTTTCGGTGATATATGTTTGATTTAATATATCACGTTTTTGATTGATTCTAATTTCAGGGGGAAGTATGAAAATATCGTTGTTGAGAGTTCTGTCCATTATTTTAGGGAGTATAATATTTTCTGCAAATTTGTCTTTTGCGGCTACATTGTCAAAAATAGGTGCGGGAGAAGGTGAGGTTGGTATAGTGGCCTGGGCAGGGTATATTGAAAGAGGAGATACAGACAAAAACTTTGATTGGGTCACTGATTTTGAAAAAGAAACTGGTTGTAAGGTCAAAGTAAAGACTGCTGCCACTTCGGACGAAATGGTAGCTTTGATGAACGCCGGCGGGTTTGATTTGGTTACCGCATCCGGTGATGCCAGCTTGAGACTGATTGCCGGCAAACAGGTTCAAGAAATTAATACCGGTTTGATTAAGCTCTGGGGTAAGCTTGATAAGCGTTTGCAGAATGCAAAATGGCACACAGTCAAAGGAAGGCATTATGGGGTTCCTTACATGTGGGGGTCCAATGTACTTATGTACAATAAAGATGCTTTCAAAGGCAGCCCTCCTACCAGTTGGAATGTTGTTTTTGAAAAAATGAATCTGCCTGATGGTATATCCAATAAGGGTCGTATTCAGGCATTTGACGGACCAATTCATATTGCTGATGGAGCTCTTTATTTAAAATACCACCGTCCTGAATTAAAAATTCAGGATCCATATGAATTGGACGAAGCACAATATAAGGCTGTTCTGGACATACTACGCCAGCAAAGAAAACTAGTCCACCGGTACTGGCATGATGCCTTTATCCAAATGGACGATTTTGTTAATGAGGGAGTCGTTGCCTCCGGCTCCTGGCCTTTTCAAGTGAATATTTTAGCTTCACAAAAGCACCCCATTGGATCAACAATTCCTGTTGAAGGTGCCACTGGATGGGCAGACACAACCATGATGCATGTAAATGCACCTAACCCGAACTGTGCTTACAAGTGGTTGAACCATTCCATCAATCCAAAATTACAAGGCGATTTAGGAGCTTGGTTTGGAGCAGTTCCATCAAATTTGAGTGCCTGTAAGGGAAACAAACTTTTGGGAGACAATGGATGTGCAGTTAATGGACTGGGAAATTTTGACAGGATTTCCTTTTGGAGAACCCCTGTCAGCAACTGTGGTGATGGAAGAACATGTGTTCCATATTACCGCTGGGTCACTGACTACATTGCTGTTTTAGGTGGACGCTAAACAATCTAAGCAGGAACTCTGACCAGTCAAAGTTCCTGCTCACACTTCTCAACAAACCTTCCTCCCAAAACGATATTCATCGTTTATTAACTTCAACAAATTTCTTTAAACCGTCGTTCAGAACAATTTGAACGGACAATTTCGGTTTACTATAATTTTCTGCAAAACTATAAGTGGATAAACCGGACACACTTTTATTTCTTAAATAAGATTTAAAGAATTTCATTTATAGCAAAAAATACTAATAAAAGATTTTTTACGAAACTATAAAAAATAATATATATTTATTTTCTACTAAAAAGAAGATTTCACCATACACAATGTGATCCATGGCAAATAATTCCACAATTGCAGTAAAGTTTGAAAAAATAAGTAGATATTTTGGCGAAATCAAAGCTGTAGAAAATTTAAGTTTCAGTGTTAAAGAAGGAGAGTTTTTTTCTATGCTGGGTCCTTCAGGTTCTGGAAAGACGACCTGTCTCAGATTGATTGCCGGATTTGAAATACCAGATTCAGGCAATTTATATATTCATAATCGTGAGATAAGTAATACTCCTCCTTATGACCGTGATGTTAATACAGTTTTTCAAAGTTATGCTTTATTTCCACACATGAGCGTTGAAGAAAATATAACATACTGTTTAATGCTAAAGAAAATTAAAAAACGGGAATGTCTGAAAAAGGCTGAGGAAATGCTCGAGCTTGTGCAACTGCCAGGTTTAGGCAATAGAAAGCCATCTGAGCTTTCGGGAGGACAAAGACAACGGGTTGCTCTGGCCCGGGCCCTTATCAACCATCCCAGCGTGCTGTTGCTGGACGAGCCATTAGGTGCTCTAGATTTGAAACTAAGAGAAAAAATGCAAATTGAATTAAAAGATTTGCAAAGAAAAATTGGAATTACTTTTATTTATGTAACCCATGACCAGCAGGAAGCTCTTAGTATGAGCGATAGAATAGCCGTCTTCAATAATGGTCAAATTGAACAAATAGGTACAACTAAAGAAATTTATGAAACACCCCGTACCTTATTCGTGGCAGATTTTGTTGGTTCATCTAATGTGATTCACGGGAAACTTTCAGAACAAATCTTTGACAAAAACGCGAGCTTCACCATTCGTCCGGAACGCATCCGAATACTGCCTCTTAGTGAAGAGACTCCCTCAAATCAGGAAATCTGTATTTCCGGGAAAGTAACTGATATTCAATACCAGGGTGCCAATTTCAAATACATGGTTCTTTTAGATGGGCAGAATGAAATTGCCGTTCAGCAGCAAAACCTTCGTCCCAATACAAAGGATCTTTTCCAGCCAAAAATAGGTCAAGAGGTGAGACTTGTTTGGAATCGCTTAGACTCGAATGAAGTAATCTTATGACAAGGAGAATTTCAACATTTTTGTATATGAATCCAAACCTGTTTTTACTACTCCTGTTGGGGCCTATTCTAATCTGGCTCGGTGTGGTTTATGTAGGTTCCTTGTTCTCTTTACTCCTTCAGAGTTTTTTCTCTATAGATGAATTTACCGGACTTATAGTCAAAGAATTTACTCTTAAAACTTATATATCCTTATTCTCACCGTCCAATTTTGATATTATTATCAGAACGACATCAATGGCATTCGTAGTAACAATTGTTTCTGCTGTAATAGCTTTTCCGATTGCTTTCTACATGGCTATGTATACTTCAAAAAAAACTAAGGCTATTTTCTATGTGGCCGTTATGGTTCCACTTTGGTCATCATATTTGGTAAGAGTGTATTCATGGAAGCTGATTTTAGCCAAAGAGGGCATTCTAAATTGGCTTTTGGAACTTCTTCATATTGATTGGTTACTAGACTTAGTTTTGCATATTCCTGTCATTGGAGGAGGAACCCTCTCAACCTCATATATTGGTACAATGATAGTGTTTGTCTACATTTGGTTACCTTTTATGATTTTACCAATTCAGGCCGCTTTAGAAAAAGTACCAACTTCTCTACTGGATGCTTCAGCCGATCTGGGAGCAAAGAATCAGCAAACATTCTGGCTGATTATTTTCCCACTGACACTTCCCGGCATTGTTGCTGGATCAATCTTCACCTTTTCCCTTACATTAGGAGATTACATCATTCCCGGAATCATTGGCTCATCTCGATTCTTCATTGGACAGGCTGTATATATTCATCAGGGTACTGCGGGTAATATCCCATTGGCGGCGGCATTTTCGGTTGTACCTATTATTATTATGGGCATTTATTTATACATTGCTAAAAAAATGGGGGCCTTTGAAGCACTCTAAACATAAAAAAACTACATCTCATAGATTATTGAAATTTACAGCAATTAGCGGATTGTTGTTCTTGCACATTCCTATACTCCTAATCATCCTCTATGCTTTTACTACAGACGACAAGACCTTTCAATTTCCTCCACCGGGTTTGACCACAGAATGGTTTGCAGTAGCTTGGGAAAGAAATGATATTCATGACGCCTTGATGTTGTCACTCAAGTCTTCGTTTTTGGCTACAGGTATTTCTTTGATTTTGGGAACATTGTCTGCAGCAGCACTTTATCGGTTTCAGTTCTTCGGAAAAGAAACCCTTTCGTTGATTATTATTTTACCAATTGCTTTACCGGGTGTTGTGACTGGTATTGCTTTGCGCTCGGCCTACAGTCTGATGGAGATTCCATTCAGCTTTTGGACAATCGTTTTAGGTCACACTACGTTTTGTATCGTAGTAGTTTACAACAACGCAATTGCAAGGTTTAGGCGTACTTCTCCATCTTTAATAGAAGCATCTATGGACCTGGGCGCAGACGGCTTTCAGACTTTCCGCTATATTGTTTTGCCAAATATTGCAACAGCATTGCTGGCAGGTGGAATGTTGGCCTTTGCCTTATCATTTGATGAGGTTATCGTCACAACATTTACTGCAGGCCAACAATCAACATTGCCGATTTGGATGCTTACCGAATTGATTCGGCCAAGGCAGCGTCCGGTCACCAATGTTGTGGCCGTAATGGTGATTGTCGTCACATTATTGCCTATATTATTCGCTTATTATCTAACCCGAAATACGACCGAGATGACTGATAACCAATAAATATTGAAAAAGGAGTGACCATGAAATATCAAAATAAAATGTTAATTAATGGACAGTTTGTAAACGGGGAAGGAAACGAAGAAAACATACTTAACCCTGTAAATGCCGAAATTCTAGTTCAAATCAAGGAAGCTGCACTGAACCAAGTGCGGTTAGCTGTTGACTCTGCGGAAGACGCCTTTAATTCATGGGGAAAAACAACCCCTGCTGAACGCTCCGAACTGTTGTTGAAACTGGCAGACAAAATCGATCAAAATTCAGAAACACTGGCTCGATTGGAATCCTTAAATTGTGGGAAGCCGTTTCAAGCGGCACTTGAAGACGAATTGCCGGCAATCGTTGACACTTTTAGATTCTTTGCCGGAGCTGCAAGGTGTATGACCGGAAGTTCTACGAATGAATATTTACCAAACTTTACCAGCATGATTAGAAGGGACCCTATCGGGGTGGTTGGTTCCATTACACCATGGAATTATCCTTTAATGATGGCTGCCTGGAAAATAGCCCCTGCAATTGCAGCAGGTAATACAGTAGTCCTGAAACCATCCGAGATGACTCCCTTGTCCACATTAAAGGCCGCTGAGTATTTTGCAGAAATATTCCCTCCAGGAGTTATAAATATAATTGTTGGTCGTGGGAATACCGTTGGAGCAGCATTAGCATCACACCCTAAAGTTAGATTAATTTCCCTGACAGGTGATATTTCAACCGGCAAAAAAGTACTGCAGGCTGCTTCTGACAATTTGAAAAAGACCCATCTTGAATTAGGCGGAAAGGCCCCGGTAATAGTATTTGACGATGCAGATTTAAAGGAGGTAATAGAAAACGTTCGAACTTTTGGTTATTACAATGCCGGCCAGGATTGTACGGCACCTTGCAGAATTTATGCTTCTTCAAAAATTTATGAAAATTTAGTTGCCGATTTATCCAGTGCTGTTTCTAATATAAAATCCGGGGGGCAGGATGAAAAGGGTGTTGAAATGGGGCCGCTTATCAGTGAACGTCAACAAGAACGGGTATCCGGCTTTGTGAAGCGGGCGGCTGAACTTAATCATATCGAAATCACAACTGGCGGGCAGATAGATAAAGGCACAGGTTTTTTCTTTCAACCAACTGTCATTGCCGGAGCATTACAGGAAGATGAAATAACCCAAAAAGAAGTCTTTGGACCTGTAGTTTCAGTTACCAGATTCAATGACCCTGAGCAGGCAATTGATTGGGCTAATGATTCTGAATATGGATTAGCCTCTTCTGTGTGGAGTAAAGATATAGCTAAAGCAATGAAAGTCAGTGCCAGACTACAGTATGGCTGTACATGGATAAATACGCACTTTATGCTGACAACTGAAATGCCGCATGGAGGGCTAAAAGCTTCCGGTTATGGAAAAGATATGTCTGTCTACGCGCTGGAAGATTACACGGTGATAAGACATGTCATGATCAACCTACAGTAGCCTGTCTGAATTAACCTGGGTTCAAATACATGCTCTTACTGTCATTACGGAATTGATCCTGAATCCGGAGAAGCCACTACAGGCCCCATCTTGATCTTCTTGTCATTCCTGCGTGCGCTGGAATGACAATTGAGGTGCTCACACAATTTGAACTAGGACATGTTTTGAAGAAGCGCGCCTGGAATCCCTCTCCCCGGTCTGGTCGAGGACAAGCTTCGCAGGAAGGACAAAAGAGTGAGAAGCAGTTTACAGAATTAAGGGGACACGATACTTAATTCTGAAAATAGACTTTCATGTCCCTATTATTCTTCAGGGAATGACAAAGGGGTGTGAATTATTGATATCTAACCTGCCTCCACAGCTTCCAGAACAAGTTCTGCCACATCTTTTGCCTGCATGGACTCACTTTTGCCTTTTGTGGCAATTCCGTCACTAATCATGGTCATGCAGAATGGACATCCGGTAGCGACTGTAGAAGCTCCGGTTTGGATGGTTTCTTCAGTACGATTTTCGTTGATTCGTGTGCCTATTGTTTCTTCCATCCACATCCTGGCACCTCCGGCTCCGCAGCAAAAGCTTTCGCTGCCGTGACGCTTCATTTCCCTCATCGGCTCGCCTGCAGCGTGTTTTAATAAATTCCTGGGTGCTTCATATTCCTTGTTGTAGCGCCCCAGATAACATGGGTCGTGGTAGGTGATTGTATCCTTGAGATTACTGCTAACCGGTACATTTTTCCTCTGAACTCAGGATCGCAAATTTTACACCGGCTTTTTGGTAAAGCGTGGCTGTAGCCCTGGCAATTTTCTGGTTTCGGCTGTCAAAAGAACCGGCGCATCAAACAACATTTTTATATTTTTTCAAGATTGTTCAGAGTAGGCTGATTTTTTTTTGGGGATTGTATCTCTCTGAGAACAATAAAGTATGGGGGTACCCCGTAGGGGGTGGTAGGTGCTTGCGTTTTTGTCACAAATTTGTCACACTTGACCCCAAATAAAGGCAACTATTGACAATCATGCCCAATATATAAATAACTGATTATTTATTGTTATTTATTGTAGGTAGTTGTATACACGTGACTTTTAATCAGGTGGTCCGGGGTTCGAGCC
>Ga0207992_1000423_pt1 | contig 21815 bp, 22 predicted proteins | sample ETN02SmetaG_FD_185788 | JGI IMG/M metagenome (GOLD analysis project Ga0207992, IMG submission 185788) | Marine microbial and viral communities from oxygen minimum zone, Eastern Pacific Ocean - ETNP2014F10-02SV255 (SPAdes) (version 2) | ecosystem: Environmental > Aquatic > Marine > Oceanic ...
CGAGCCCACGGGAACTCGAGTACGCCGTCAACTTTTTTCAAGATAACTTCCATATAGACACACGAATTGAATAATCAAAGATGGATGCAAAAGAAATAACTGATGTATTAGCCACTGTTAAGGATTCTTATTTCAATAAAAATATCATTAGTTTAGGTTATGTTAAGGGAATGACCCTTGGTAATGACACCCTAAGATTTTCTCTAAGATTACCTGCACCTCTTATGCCAAACCATGATGAACTTACTCAAAAATGTCTTGACGCTCTAAAAGACGTAGCTGACATCGGGAAAATAGAAATAAAGAAAGATTGGGAAGTTCAAAGATTACCCTCACTCAATGCTCCAAATACTCCAAACTCATTAAAAAATGTAAAAAATATTATTGCGATTGCATCTGGAAAAGGTGGTGTTGGAAAATCAACTATTACTGTTTGCATTGCCGAAGCATTTGCTAAAGCTGGAGCAAAAATTGGAATATTAGATATTGATGTTTATGGGCCTAGTATTCCTAATATGGTTGGTTTAGGTGATCATCAATTGGGTGGATCTCAAGAAGGTGTCTTAGAACCCGTTGAAGCTCATGGAATGAAGATAATGTCTATGGGATTCCTTGCTAACAAGGACACTCCTGTTGTCTGGAGAGGACCTATTGCTTCACAATTAGTTCAACAATTTTTAGGAGCAGTAGATTGGGGAGAATTAGATTATTTGTTTGTAGATATGCCTCCAGGTACTGGAGATATTCAACTTACACTATCTCAATCTGTTCCTCTAACTGGAGCTGTAATCGTAACAACACCTCAAGAAATTGCGCATACTATTGCTGAAAAAGGACTCCGAATGTTCCAACAAGTCAAGATTCCAATATTGGGTATTGTTGAAAATATGGCTGGTTTCACTCCACCAGGGTCTGATGAAGTTTTCCATATTTTTGGAGAAGGTGGAGGTAGCTCAGCTGCAGAAGAATTTGACTTACCATTACTTGGAAGAATTGCTCTAAAACAAGATTTAAGAGAAGCTATGGATAATGGAATATTTGTTGAAGATGATAACATCAAATCAATAGCATCATTAATTGCTGTTGAAGCAATGGCAGTAGTAATGAACGAAGAAATGTCTCCTTTTGCACCACAAGAAATGAACTTGTCAAATAAAGGTGAAACTTTGATAATTAAATGGCAAGATGGAATTGAACACGTAATCTCTGCATTCACTGTAAGATACATGTGTCCTTGCGCTCATTGTGTAGATGAAATAACTGGTGAAAAACTAATCAAAGAAGAAAATATTCCTCCAAATGTAAAAATTACTGAATCTGTACCAGTAGGAAGATATGGTGTAAGATTTTCATTTGATGACCCAAGTCCTGGAGCTGGAGCGGGAATATTCACATTCTCATTATTGCGTAAGATGGGTGAAGATGCTATCGAGAAAGCCTCTTTTGATGTGTAAAAACTGCAATAAATCTTATTAATTAGTGTCGAATAAACAAAACATGTTGGCACAGGAGATTAAGATACGAGGTGAACCTACCGCAGATCCTCAAAAATGTCGATTCGTACTTGACGGTGAAGTTCTTTCAAGAGCATCATTAACATTCAATGCTGAATCTAACACTGAAAATGCTCCTTTAGCTAAAAAACTCCTAGATTTACCTTACATCGCCCAAGTCAATATTGCTGGACAAGTTGTAACATTAACTGGAGATAATGTAGAAAGCTGGCCTGCTATTGGCAAAGAAATTGGAGGAGTTATTAGAGACCAAATAAAAAGTGGTGAAGCTCCAGTCACTGAAGAAGAAATGAATGTTGGCGACAGTACCGTATTTGATCAAGTGAATGAATTAATTAAAAATGATATAAATCCAGGTATTGCCTCACACGGTGGCATAATTACACTTCACAATGTTTCTGATGGAAAAGCATACGTAACAATGGGTGGCGGATGTCAAGGATGTAGCGCATCAAGTATTACATTGAAACAGGGTGTTGAATCTTACATTGTAGCAAAAGTTGACGAAGTAACTGAGATAGTGGATATAACTGACCATTCCGAAGGTGTAAATCCCTATTACACTCAACCACTACCTCAGCAATCTACTGGTGGCAGCTGCGGATGTAGTAGTAGTTCAGACCATAACCACAGTTGTGGTTGTAGTAGCAACGGTTCAAAACAAGAACACAACCATGGGAATGGTTGTGGTTGTAACCATTAAATTAAACTAACAATCAGTTTTAATACTTGCATTATATTACCATTATATCTTTACAAGATACCATGACCGAAGATACGAAATTAGTTGAGGAATCCATAGAGGAAGAAGTTATCGAAGAGGAATCAGAAAACGACAAAACAGATGTAAAAAATATAGAATTTGAAGATAATGATAGTAAACCAGAATTACCCCTAGGTTATGAAAGAAAACTTAGTACCGAAGAGGTTGAAGAAGAAGAAGAACCGTTTTTCAAAAGAAACATAAAGAAAACTATAGAATATTTAGATGGTAAAAGTAGAAAAGTTGTATCGGGTGCTCTAATTATTTTTCTAATAAGTATAGTTAATTTTATCGCTTGGAATTTTACAGAATCTACAAATTTAGAATATCTTGGAACTTTTCTATCATTTCTTCTTCTATTATCGTGTGCTGCTGGAATATTAATCTCGTATAATGTATACACTTCTGAATTAAATGAAAATAACGATATTCGAATATCTGGTCTAATACTATCTACAGGAAGTGTTTTGCTTACAGTCTTTGTCATATTTTATGAAATTAGTCAGAATCCATGTCTCTTAGAATTGAGAGAAATTAATTGTGATGTCTATTCTGTAAACTCTTTAAGGGCCATAACTGCTGTTTCTGTATTTGCAGGAAGTCTAGGAATTGTCATGCTAATCTATGGACTTGGGCTACTAAGAAAGGGATTGATAGGATATGCTTTAGCAATTGCTTTTGGGGGATCTCTGATACTTACAATTGTACTTCTAATGTCTGCATTTGAATGGATTGAAAAATCTGTATGGCTTCTTCTGATACCTTTACTGTTCCTAGGAATGGGACTAGCTGGTCTTCACCATAGAAGATATCAATTAGCTGGTTTTGTAATAGGTTGTTATATTTCAGGTTTAGCAGGAATAGGTTGGTTAATTGAACCAAATCTTGCATCTGGCGGGTTTCTAGGGGGTGGATTACCAATGACTGGTTCAGGATTACTATTCATTCTTCGTAGAACTGATAGAGAAGCAAGAGAAAAAATGTTAGAAAATGCAGAACAACTACTAGAAGATGGATACCCTAGTCGCTCTTTAGATTCTGCAAATCGCCTAATGAGGCGGGCTCAACAAGACGGTGTTTTGATGCAAGATTCACGTATATGGCTCAGCAAAGCTAGGGCACTAACTGGACACCGAGAATATGAAAGAGCAATAACGTATTACTCAATGGCTCTTGAAATAGAAGAAAAAAATGAAAATATATGGTTTGAGAAAGGTGATTTACACCGAAAATTGAAGCAATGGAATGAAGCTGAGACTTGTTTCCAAAATGCAACTGAAATTAATTATACTTTTGGAAAAGCATGGCTAAAACTAGCTCAAACTAAGGAGCGACTTGAAAAATTAGATGAAGCTGAAGAAAGTTATCACATTGCTCTAGAATCGGAATGTAACCATGGATTAGCTTACCTAGGATTGGGAAGATCTCAATCGAAATTAGGTAAAGTTAAGGATGCATTAAAATCAGTTGAAAAATCAATTAGCGTCATGAAAGAAGATTATAGGCCATATATGGTCAGAGGTGATATTTATTTTGGATTAGGAGATTACGAAAGAGCTGATTCAAAAGGATACTCAAAGGCTGTCAATATTCGGCCTGATCTTAAGAGAGGATGGAGAAAACTCACAAAAGTTTACAGAGCACAAGACAAAAATGAACTACTTATTATGTCACTTTCGAGAATATTAGAAATTGATTCTGAAGATGAAATTGCATTATGGGAAAGAGCTGAAGCTCATTTTAAGGATAAAAAATTAGGAGATGCAATGGGGGATGTTCATAGATTATTAGCTATAAATCCTGGAAATCAAAAAGCTAGGAAATTTAAAGCTAAAATTTTAGAAAAATTAGATACGAGAGAGTGGGATTGATGTTCAAATTAAGAATACGGAATGTAAAGGACTCTTATGGTTCATCAAAAGAACACTTAGTTACTGATTTTTTACAAGCTATCGGATTTCTAGGAACAGATGGGCCAAAAGCAAGAGAGACTAAAAGAGCTAAAACTGGAATATTATTATTCACAAAGTGCTTAATCCCTAGTCCTAAAAAATCATGGACAACTTCTGAAATCGCTAAGGAATTGGGAGTCCCCCTACAAGGAATCTATAGGCACCTTCAATGGTTACGTGAAGTTGGATTCTTAACTGAAGATTTTCCTGGAAAAGCTGAAGATCCAAAAAAAGTCCGATTGTGGCATTACGATATAGAAAAAGCTTGGGCTGGTGTCGAAAATAGAGCAAAAATTTGCTTAGAAACATATAAAGAAATAATCAATAATCTAAATAATACACTCAAAGAGGCAAAGGACACTATTCCTGAAAATATGATGGTCTTAGAAAAAGAAGAACCTTTTGAAATGGATTTAAGAGAAATAAATAGAGATAATGAACAAAGCTATGAAACAGACTTAAGTGCATTAGGCAGAGGAATCGGATTGCTATCAAACCATCACTACCCTTATGGTGAATCGATGCCATACAAAATATTAGATGAATGTTTTTTTCAAAGGCCTGATAGAGCCTGGACTGCTGAAGAAATTGCTGCATGGATAGAAACTACAAGACCGACTGCATACAGGCATCTTAATCGCCTTATTTCTTTAGGATTAATAGAACGGTGTAGAGCTACCGATGGTGGACCTCCAACAAGCGCTTTTCACTTGCGCTTGGGATCTCTCAAAAAAGGATGGCAAAAGATTGAAACTCAAATTGAAATAATACTAGATACGTATAAGAAAACTATAACGAAATTAAAGGAAAATTAATGAATCCTAATCATCCTGCCAACAATGTAAAAGCTAAAGGTAAATATCTCAAAGGAAAGAAAATCTGGCTAGGTATTACTGGATCTGTATCGTGTGTAGAAACTATTGGAATAACTAGGGAACTACTTCGCTATGGAGCTGATGTGACTATTGTTGCAAATAGAGCTGCTTTAGAATTAGTAGGGGAAAAAGCTCTTGAGTTTGCATGTGGTAAACCTATTATCAAAGAAATTACAGGACAAGTTGAACACGTTATTGCAGGACATGAAGCTGATTTACTGATTATTGCGCCCTGCTGTGCTACTAGCCTTGGAAAAATGGTTAATGGAATAGGAGATAATCCACCAATGTTAGTTGCTTTAACTTGCATTGGAGCGAAGACTCCGATGATTGTAGCTCCTGCAATGGACAAGAACATGGCGAAGTCTACAATTGTCCAAAATAATATCAAAAAAGTCAAAAAATTTGCTAACGTTATCGAACCAATAATGGTAGAAGGCAAAGCCAAATTACCAACAAAAGAACAAGTAGTTGCTGAAGTTTGCAAAAAAGCAGGACCACAAAATCTTAATAGAAAAAAAATTTTGATTATAGGAGGTGGAAGTAGCGAACCAATAGACGATGTTAGAGTAATCAGTAACAAATCAAGTGGATTCATGGCTACTTCATTAAGTGAAACTGCATATGCGATGGGGGCTAATGTTGAACTATGGTTAGGTAATGCCATACACAAACCCGGCGAATGGATAAAAACCAAACGATTTGCAACACTTTCAGAATTAAAAGATATGATTAAAGTAAAAAAACAATACGATGTCGTAATTGTACCTGCTGCATTATCTGATTTCATACCTACTAAAGTAAAAGGAAAACTAGACTCTTCAAAGGCAATATCTCTAAAAATGAAAAAAGCTCCAAAAATAATAGATGATATTCGAAAAAAACATAAAGGATTACTCTACGCTTTCAAATTAGGATCGAAAATAAGTGATGAAGAATTAATAAAGAAAGCTAAAGGATTACTCAAAAAATCAGATTGTGTAATCGCCAATTATTCAGAAGCTTTAGGTTCAAAGGAAAACAAAATTGCTATTGTAGACAAAAAAAGTGTTGAATGGATTAAAGGAACAAAGATTGAACTTTCAAAAATAATCTTAGAAAAAATAACTTCTGAAATTTGAGATTAGAATTTCTGTAATACTCTTAGGTTAACTTTGAACAATGCGTTACGAGCTGTATCTTCAGGTACGTGTTCAATTATACCTTTCTCATGTAATGATTCAATAACCAATCCGCCATGATATGTGGCTGCTCTAGGCTTTAACCCAAATTCCCTAATCAAATGTCTTTCAATGACTCGTTTAGCTGTTGTTGAATGGCCAGGATAATATGTCTCTTTGAGCATCTCAATTACTGACGCTGTACGGATTTTAAGATTCTTGATCTTCTCTTTGTATATCCTTTTCTGTTCATCATTCATCACTGGTTGTTCTTCTTCGTCCAAAATTACCTCTATAGTTGTCTATTCAGCTGAAAGGTCTCGTAATAAGCATATCCCTGAATAATTCTAAAACCCCCCCACTAAGTGAAGGAAGACAGCCGAGGTCGCTTAGCCCGGTATAGCGCGGGCCTGGAAAGCCCGTGGGAGCAATCCCTCGCGAGTTCAAATCTCGCCCTCGGCGCCAAAACACTTTTAGACCAGCCAATTTTAGGAATTTTAATGGTAACAACAATAACAAAGAAAGATTTGGCATTGACCTTTGTACCAGCGATAATCTCACTTTTATTCACTCTTGCAATCTATCTTAGTTACACACAAAACCCAGAATGTCCTCAATCAAAAAATGCTAGTCAATGTTGGGATTTTAGACCTCTACTTATTCCTGCATTCTCATTTCTAACGCTAATACTAACCCTTGCTTCGTTATTATTAACATTGTACAGGTATAGACTAACTAACGAAAATTAACCTAATCCTTACTAACTGAAGAAATATCGGCCACGTCTTCTAAAGTTAACTTGTACTGCTCCTGAATGGGGCCATAACAATCTAAACAATACTTGTTTCCTTTCTTTAGTTCGGGAATTTCTTCACTATCTTCCTGGATCTCAATCTCAAAAGCCTTGACATTACAAACCATACACATTTCTTCAGACATAATCGCAATTCAAATTGGGTTTTCATAAAACTTTGGATTGATAAAAACAAAAATCAATCATTCTCATTCTTCTCTACTGAACCACTAATCGTAACTGCTATTATAGAGCCGAGAATGAGAAACATACCTATTGCTTGTTGTATAGAAGGTGACTCAGACAGAAAAATGATTCCCCAAATTATTGTAAAAGTAGGTTGAAGAAGAATTGCAAATGAGGTATGAGCTGCGGGCAATCTGGGTAAAGAATAAGCAATCGCTAACCAACCCGTAACTTGACTCAGAAGAGCTAACGCCAGTAACCAACCGTGAGTAGGTAATGAAGGTTGAAAATCAATTGGTTCAACATATATAGATTGGAGAGGCAAGAAACTGAGAATTAGAAGACCAAGCGCACATCCTACTGTTGAATCAAATTGCAAATTAACTGCAGGTGCTAATTCTCTATTAGCGAATCTGTAAATAATTAAAAAAGCTGAATAAAATATAGCTGTAAAGATACCTGCAATAACGCCTCTAACTGGATATTCACCATATGGATCATCATCTAAAATTCCAGAGATAAGAAATAATCCAACCATTACAATTGGTAATGAAATTAATATTGATAGGTTGGGACGTTCTCCAAATAACCACCAGCTCATCAATGTGACTATTATTACTTGAGAATTACCAATTAAAGTTCCTATTCCTGCGCCTATCCAATCAACAGTACTGTGGTAACCAAGGAAATCAAGAGAGAAAGCAAATCCTGCAAGTAATGCAATCAGTCTCGTATTAGTGGAACGTGAATCTTTCGCTCTTCTAAACAAGATAATTAATAGAAGAAATGGAAGTGCATAAACCATTCTGAAAAACGCGCCAGTCAATGGATTTGCATTGGAAACTGCATATAGAATAGGTGCAAATGATACAACTATACCTCCAAACATGGCAATAGCCATTGATTTTTGAAGAGATTTAGATTCCATTAATTTGCAATATTTCAGGCCTGTATATGAATAAATCCTCACAAAAAATATTTTGGGAAATTGGTGCTCCCGCCGGGATTTGAACCCGGGTATTCGGCTCGAAAGGCCGAGATGATGGGCCGGACTACACCACGGGAGCTACATGTCCAGCTTAGAAAGCTAGAATTTAATATTATGTGAGGTATTAAACTTCAAACGATTGAAGTTTAGCTTTTAATTTCTCAATTTGGTGCTGGAAATTAGTTCGTTGAATTTCAAGCTCTGCTTGATACCGAGTTTGTGATGCCTCTAATGCTTCATAATTTTCAGTTTTAACTCTATCTATCTCTTTCTTATGCTTAATTCTATCTTCTTCAATTAGTGATTCTAAGGCTTCTATTTTCTGCTTCAGAGTTTCAACATCATCCATTGTAATATGAGATGTAATGCTGTTTAAACGATTAGTTGCATAAATATCTTAATACGCCATGTATAGAATCAACTGATGTGGAGTGACCCCTCGCGAGGAAATCGGGATTTTCAAGTTAGTTACGTAACGACAGGGGGATGGGGAGAACCTGTCCAAATTAATCGAAGACCTGATTCAAAAATGTCTTTTTCGAAATATGAAAAAGAACAACTTGTTGAATCAATAGGGATATTAACTGTTGCATTCACGCTTGCATTAAGCAATGGATTATCTCCCGTTATGAATAATCCTGAAATTTTACTCAATACACTACCGTTAGCTTTTGGTGCTGTTATGACTGGATTCTTACTTCATGAACTAGCACACAAATGGATGGCTCAACAATATGGGTGTTGGGCAGAATATCGAGGAAATCGTAACGGTTTATACTTTGCTTTACTGATGTCTAGTTTTGGTTTTTTATTAGCTGCGCCAGGAGCTGTAATGGTTTCAGGAAGAATAACTGATAGGCAGCATGGCATCATTGCAGCTGTTGGACCAATTAGCAATATTATTATCGCATTAATCGCATTTCCAATTTATATTTTTACTGCTGGATTGGATTATCCTCTCTCATTAATTGGTGAATTAGCTCGATTTATAGTTATTATTAATCTTATTCTTGGAGGATTCAATATGATTCCTATGCAACCTTTGGATGGATCCAAAATAATTACATGGAACATTTATGCCTATTTCGGAATCATTGTTGCAATTTTTTCTGTTGCGGCATTATATTGGAGTATTGAGCCTCTTGCATCTCCACCAAAACTTCCTGAGTTTTAATCATGAAGTATGGACCATTTCTTGCAATTATATTCGCTTTTTTTTTAATTGCAATTTTCCCATATTATGCAGGAACTGATGAACCTGTACTTGTTATCACCGACAAGGATGGTGATGGCATTACTGATGACAAAGATAAATGTCTAAATGAAACTCCCGAAGAAGGACAGGATCTAAATGAGGATGGATGTATTGATAAGAAGATTACAAAAGATGAAATTGATTATCTAGAGAAAATTTCTAAACTAAATGTTGCTCAACATTTATTTTTCGCAATAATTGCAATTATAGGGGGGGCTTTTTTTTGGGAAAGAAAGCGAATAAGAAACATTTTTTATGATGATGACGAATTTTTAACTGATTTTAAAGAAAAGATAGAAGAAGATAAAGGTAGTGAATATGTAGATTATGATAAATTGGGAGAAGACAAAGTTTACACTGAACAAACTGTATCTGTTTTTGATGGATTTAAATTTTCTTTTAAAGATTTTAATGCTGAGACTGATAGAGGTATTCAGATAATTTCGCTAATTTGTTTAGTATGTTTATTATTAGGGCCAAACCTAGTTTGGCTAAACGCTGAAGGGTATACCGAAGTGCAATCTACTCCAGAGGAAGATGATTGGATAGGTATGAGAATTAGTGACTTCAATGCTGCCTTCTTTTCAGACTATTGGGAATTCACAGCTGAAGTGAATCAATCAGCTTCACTGTTTGATAATGAATTATGGGAAACTAGCACTCTTCAGGGAGATGAGAGGTATGATAATCCACAACAATGTACAGCTGAAGTTTTGGATGTTTATAACTGTAACTATCGAAGCTCTCTTTTAGGTACAGTAGAGCAACTTTTAGCATTGTCTGCATTATTTTGTTTTATAGTTTTTATTTTAAATTTTAGAGCTGAAAAATATAGAGTAGGAATTGCAATATTCTTTAGTTTATGCTTAGTAACTACAATGGCAAGTCTATTACTTTTCACATCCTTGATAGATAATGCAATAGAATCTGATAGACATCTATCAGAAGATGATGAAAAGATAGGGACGTGCTGGATGGAGGAACCAAAAATATGGGGGAAAACAGAATGTTTCACTTTAATCGATGATGAAATCTTCAGAGATATTACAACCTACTCTCCCGGTACTGGATTTTGGATTATTCTAACGACAATTTCTATCTTATTTGTTGGACTTTTTACAAGTATCGAACCGCTTCTTACTATGAGCAAAAGAACTTGGACTGAAGCTCTAAAACAAAACTGGCAGATATTTGCACTAATCTTTGTTATCTTTTTCCTTTGGAGATTAAACGAACTAATGTCAAACCTATAATGGTGCGGGGGGAGGGATTCGAACCCTCGTACCACTAAGGACCGGATCTTAAGTCCGGCGCAATTGGCCAGGCTATGCGACCCCCGCACTTTTTTGCCATGTAGAGAACCTTTAAAGAGAGCTTCATCGTGATTTACAATAACCGGTAACGGAGTTAATCTATGACTACTGCAGCCACTGCAAAAATAATAAAACTAGCTGGGAGTCCAAATCCACCCTCATTAGTTGCATTATATGGTGGAACATTAGGTGAAAGAAAAACGGCTATGTCTGACTTGCAAAATGACCTATATGGTGCCGGGTTAAGTATAATAGATTTCAATGCTCGAAGATATCTTTCAGAGAATGATTTGTCACAACCATTAATACAACAAATTGTTACTGAATTAAAAGCTAACACTGATACAAGCGGAGCCACTGCAGATCTTGTAAATAGAATTAATGAAACTGCACCTGCTACAGTTAGTACACATTTAACAAGTGAAAATAGAGTAGAACTAATACACCAATTTGATTCATCTTTAAAGAAATTAGCCTCTATTAGTCTTCAAAAGAAACCTCTTGTCATTTTAGTCCAAGGTATGGAAAGAGCTCCAACGGGTGCCTTCATGAATATTTCTGATTTTATGGCAAATTATCTCAACATACACAAATTTATGTTTATAGTGTCAATTGGTGAAGATATTCTACAAAATGAACTTAACAGTAGTAATACAAATATGACTCCTGAGGATTTTCTAGAGGATATTTTTAGCACAGTTGTTACTTTTGATGAAGTCGTAGCACCTGCTGCAATAGAGCCTCAAACAACACCTGAAGTAGATAATGAAGATTTATTTGCACCTCCAGTAGGATTGGAGGTTGAAAGTGGGGCTGATATTGCTGCAAAAAGAAAAGGTGTAAAAGTCGTTCCTAAAAATAAAGGGCAACCCAGAAGTCGAATTTTCAAAGTACGAGAACTATCTGGAAAGAAAGCCAAAGTAAAAAAAGGAAACGCTCCTAAAACTAAAAAAATTGTGAAAAAAACAAAAGGCGGACCTAAAAAATTCAAGGCTGTTGGCAAAAAAAGTACAAATCTTAACAAATACATGAAACCCATATTGAAAGCTGATATTTTTACAGTAAAAAAATTCTGGAGTGAGGTTAGCGATTTGAGCTATGATGATTTTACTAAATTGGTTAAGATGATTATAGAAGAAACCACAAACCAAGATTCAAGAATCAGAGCTACTGCCATTACTGCTTTAGCATCCATTTCAAAAGGTGTTTCTTGGGAAATGCCTCCTGAAGTTATGGATCAAGCACTTATTTTGACTGGAGATGGTTCTAATGAAGTAAAAGACGCGGCTGCTGAAGCAATGAAAATAATAAATGAGGCTGGAGTTGATAAAAAAACGGGAACCCAAACTCCTGAAAATAAAGACATACAGCGCCAAGTTGAGAAATTAAAAACTACCATAGAACTTAGTGAGTTAGATACAGATAGTATGTTAGGAACTGGGTCTAGTAGCATAGGTTCAATGTCTCTAGGAAGTGAATCAGGTGGGGTGAAGGTTATGGGGAGTGAAAGCTCAGGAATAAGTAGCGCACCGACGTTTGAAATGTCAACTGATGTGCCTTCATTTGAAGAAAAAAAGGAAACACCAAAATTTAAGGCTGTAGATGATAAAACTCCAAAATTTAAGCCAGTAGAGAAAAAGAAACCCCAATTCAAAGCTGTAAAATAATTAATTGTTCTTTTTCAGATTAAAATATATTTTCGATTCATCAACCTCAAAACTATCTGAATTTTTAGACGGTTTTGTATACGACAATTCAGCTGAACTAGCTCGTGTTTCAAATTTTACATAATCCCAATCTGCTGAATTTAATTTTGGGTTCTTCTCTGTAAGCCATACATTAAGTGTGATTGTATCCTCTAAATCAAGATCTAAATCCTTACGTTTAGACTGTACCCTTCTAGTTATTTCACGTGCTAAACCTTTGGATAATAATGCCTCATTGAGTGCCATATCTAAAACAAGTGAAATATCACCTGACTCTTCTGTAGTAAATGTTGATGCGGCAAAACCTTCTTTTTCGACACGTCGAAGAAAAATATCATCCATTGTAATATCATAACCTACCAATTTTGCTTTACCTTCTTCCATTTGAGATAATAACGCTTCAGAATCAATACTTGCTAATTCAGAAAGAACTTTGGGTAAATCTGCTCGACATTTCTTACCTAAAACTTTGTGATTTGGGGCTACTTCTATACGTTGAAATCTATCGAGATTCTTTTCTGTTTCCAAATTTTCAACATTTAATTCTTCTGATATTATAGAATGGAATTCTGATAAATCTATTTCTCCAACAATCCAACCAGATTGACAAGGCAGTCTTTGCCGTCTATTGGAATCAACGCGTATTCTGCGCCCAGTTTCTGTAAGTGTACGAACTATTGCCATTTTTTGTTCTAATTCTATGTCTTGTGGAGGAATAGATTTCTCTACTAATGAAGAACCAAGAGGCCAATCTGCCATGTGAACTGATTCGCCCGTAAGATCATGATAAATTCTATCTGACATAAATGGAGAAATTGGAGCCATGAGCTTACTTACTGTACACAAAACCTCATGTAAAGTATGCTGACAAGCTCGTTTATCATTACTATCAGCTTCATCCCATAGTCGGCGACGAGAACGTCTCACATACCAATTTGAAAGATCGGTAATTACAAAATTTTCTAAATCACGACCTGCTTTGTGAAATTCCCACGAAACAAACTGGTCATGAAAATTTTGAGCGACTGTTGAGATTCTAGAAAGAACCCACCGATCAAGAGGACTACGTTCTTTGACCGGTATAAATGTTGATTTATCCTTAGGATCAAAATTATCTAAAATTGCATAATCTGCATGAAAACGATGAACATTCCATAAAGTAAGAAACATCTTAGCATATGTTTCTCTTACACCTTTAGGATCAAAATTCATTGGATTCCAAGGTGCACTTTGTGTTGTCATATACCAACGTATTGCATCTGTTCCTTCTTTGTTAAAATGATCCCACGGGTTAATTACATTTCCTTTAGATTTACTCATTTTCTTACCTTCGCTATCCAAAATATGCCCTAGTGAAAGACAACGATGATAACAAATGCTATCAAAAACAGTTGTTGAAACTGCGAGAAGTGAATAGAACCACCCCCGTGTTTGGTCGACTGCCTCACAAATATAATCTACTGGAAAACTTCCTTTGAATTTATCTTCATTTTCAAAAGGATAATGCCATTGTGCAAAAGAAGCGCAACCTGAATCAAACCAACAATCCATAACATATGGTTCTCGAACCATTTCTCCGCTACACCCTTTCTTGCTACAGTGAAGTTTAACATCATCAACATATGGTCTATGCAACTCTTTAGGAGAAGGTGAAGAATCTGTTTTCAAAGAATTCATTTCTTCAATACTACCTATGCAATGTTCATGGCCGCAATCCTGGCATATCCAAACCGGAATTGGTGTTCCCCAATATCGTTCTCGACTTATAGCCCAATCTTTGATGTTTCTAAGCCATTCACCAACTCTTCCAGTACCTGTCCATTCTGGAGCCCATTCAACTTCTGAATTAAATTGTATGATTTTATCTTTTACAGCAGTCATACGAACAAACCAACTGTCCATTGCATAGTAAAGCAAAGGATGATCTGTTCTCCAACAATGTGGATAATCGTGAGTGTAAGTGTGCTCTCTGTAAAGTCTATCACTTGTATCTAAAAGATTGATAATATCTGAATCGCAATCTTTGACGTAACGACCATCTAATGAATCGTGTGTACCTTTGATGAATTTACCATCCATCCCTACAGTATGCTGTGCTGGAAAACCGACCTCCATACCAAGAGCATAATCATCTTCACCATACATTACTGCAGTATGAACTACACCAGTCCCGTCTGTTGTTGTTACAAAATCTGCTGATACAACTGTCCAAGCCGTATCTGAATCCCCCCTATCTATAGCTCCCGGGAATAATGGCTGATAGGCTTTACCAACTATTTTTGAACCGGGGAATTCTTCAATTATTTCAACCTTATGACGCAAAACCTCAGATAACAACTCTTTAGCTAAAATTAGCTCTTCACCAACTTCTGAACTTCCACGACCTTCCCAATTGCCAGAAGGTGGTTCAGTTATTCGAACTCTACAGTAAGTAACATCAGGTCCAACAGCAAGTCCTACATTACCAGGAAGTGTCCAAGGAGTGGTGGTCCATGCAAGTATTGAAGCATTATCATCAACTAATTGGAACTTAACATAAACTGCAGGTTCAGAAACCTCCTTGTAACCAAGTGAAACTTCATGCGTAGAATAACTTGTACCTGTTTGTGGACAATACGGTAAAACTTTATGACCTCTGAAAAGTAGTCCTTTATCATGCATTTGTTTTAATGACCACCAAGCAGATTCTATGTATTCGTCATGTAATGTAACGTAAGGATTATCCATATCAACCCAGAAAGCCATCCTCTCACTCATTTCCCTCCAAGCTTCCTCATAAGTCCAAACACTTTCCTTACATTTTTGATTAAAAGCTTCCATACCATAAGCTTCTATCTCTTCATTGGACATCAAATTCAATTGTTTTTGAACTTCTATTTCTACGGGTAAACCATGAGTATCCCAGCCACCTTTTCTCTCTACTAAGTGACCTTCCATTGTCTTCCATCTACATACCATATCTTTGTACAATCTTGATAATACGTGATGAATTCCTGGCTTTCCATTAGCTGTGGGTGGACCTTCCAAAAAAGTAAAAGGTTGAGATTCTCGACGCTGCTCTATACTACTCTCAAATGTCTTATCTTTACGCCATCTTTCTGCTACGTCTGTCTCCAAAGAAACGGGATCATAAGTGCCTGTGTTCGGCGTTTGCTTCTTGGAACTTGATCCTTCCATTATTCGCGGATTAAGGGGATGTTATAAAGAATCACCGAAACTTAAACTTAAAACCCCTAGTGATTCAACCTCGAAGGAGCCGGGGTGGCTCAGCCTGGTAGAGCGTCGGACTCATAGGGTAAAAATAGTTCCGGCTATGCCTGGGACATCCGAAGGCCGCGGGTTCGAACCCCGCCCCCGGCACCATATTGCTTATCAAAAGTCATATTGTTGCTTTGTCTTCCAAAAGCCTTCACCCTGTCCAGGCTCAACTAATTTTGAACGTTCATGTATGCACTTTTCGTTTTTACTGCATATTTGAAAATAACATTCGTCAACATTTCCATCGAGTTCAAACTCTTCATTACACACTTTGCAAACTAATAAACCTGCATTCCACCTACCATTAAATGAATCCTTCCTGTATCTGTAAACATAACTTCCACCTTCTGTCTTAACTAAAATAGAAGTCTTCGCAGACTCACGACGGCCCTTATTCCCATATCCATCATTACGTCCAAAAATCCCTCTGTAAATATATATCAAAGGAATTGCTATAGCAATCAACGCAGGAGGCCACGGAAAACATGAATTGCTCACGCAAACCTCATGCTCTCTTGAAATCAAAAAAATAATACAAAAAATAGTAAGTACAAAAGCTATTAGATAGGCTTTTTGAAAAAATACCGACTTAGCTACATCTCCCTTTTCATATAGATAAAAAGTTTCTAACTCCTGCTGACGATGATTCATTCCTGATTAAACCATGGTCTGCCTTTTGATAACGGCAATGATTGCACCAAGTATGAGCAATAACGTTATCCACTCCATCATTTTTTTATCCTTTTATTAATCTTGATTTATTCCCACTCTATTGTGCCAGGTGGTTTATCTGTTATATCATAAACTACACGATTAACGTCAGATTTGAGTTCTCTAGTAATTCTCTCCGATATTTTCTTAAGAACTGGGTATGGAACATCTAAAGCTTGAGCTGTCATAGCATCATAACTTTGAACGGCACGTACTGCTATTGTATTTCCATAAGCTCTAACATCTCCTTGAACACCTACTGTCTTTACAGGTAACAAAACTGCAAAATATTGCCAAGGTAATTCCATCTTACCATTCTTAGCTGCAGATTCAAGTTCATCTTCTACGATATAACAAGCTTTTCGAACAATATTTGTTCTTTCAGGTGTAGCTTCCCCCATTACGCGAACTGCTAGACCTGGCCCTGGGAATGGCTGCCTGTGAGCTACTGGAACTTCCAAAAATTCCGCTAAAAGTCTCACTTCATCCTTGTAAAGCTCTCTTATTGGTTCACAAAGTTCCATTGCCATATCGTCTGGTAATCCTCCTACATTGTGGTGTGACTTGATTGTGTCTCTCATACCCCCTCCTGATTCAATCCAATCTGGAGCTATAGTTCCCTGTACCAAGAATTTACCCCCATATTCTTTCGCTTCTTCTTCAAAGACACGTATAAACAATTCACCAATAATTTTACGTTTTTCTTCAGGATCAATAACACCTTTCAAACCTTCATAGAATCTCTTTGAAGCGTCTATTACTTTGTATTTAACTCCTAATTCTTCTAACATAGAAGATACAAATTGAGATTCATTGAGGCGCATATATCCTGTATCAACATATATCGCAAGAAGATTATCACCCACAGCTTTAGCTGCAAGTACTGCTGCAATTGTAGAATCTACACCTCCGGATGCTGCGATAATTGCCTTGTCTGTTAATTCAGACTTTAGGGTGTTTATCGATTCTTCAGTGAACTTTTCAGGGTCAAAAAATGACACAGTTCACCATTTAGAAAGCACTATAGGACAGTATCGCTACAAATTCTATTTAATAGGGTCTTAATCCACAGTTATGACCCAAGAATTAGTATGGTTAGATTTGGAAATGACTGGTTTAGATCCAAAAAGGCACCGTATCATTGAAATTGCTACCATCATAACTGATTCTGAACTTAATATAATTGCAGAAGGTCCTGATTTAGTAGTACACGCTCATGACAAAATTTTAGAACGAATGAATGATTATGTACATGAAATGCATCATCGTTCAGGTTTATTAGATGAAGTTCGTGAAAGTAAAATTAGTATAGAAGAAGCTGAAACCCAAACTTTAGAATTTCTAAACGAACATTTAGGAACTAAATACAAACCCCCTCTATGTGGTAATTCTATTGGAACTGATCGCCGTTTTTTAGACGCTCAAATGAATACTCTAGAAAGACGGCTGCATTATCGTGTTGTAGATGTATCATCAATCAAAGAACTCGCCATTAGATGGAATCCTGAAATAGATGAAAAAATACCTCCAAAGATGGAAACACATAGAGCCCTAGATGACATCATTGAGTCTATTGAAGAATTAAAATTCTATAGAGAAAACTTATTCAAATAAATGAATGGAAAAAATGTCTTAGTTACTGGTGCAAATGGACATGTTGGCTATGCCTTAGTTAAATTATTATTGGATAGAGGATACAATGTACGAGCATCTGTAAGAGACAAAAACAATCCTACATTGGTTTCCCATTTATCAAAATTAGACATAGATTTAGTTGAATTGGATTTAATGGAGCCTGAAACTATTGATGCTGCAATGCAGGACATGGAAGGTCTTTTTCAGGTAGCTGCAGTTTACAAAAGTTGGGCTAGAAATCCTCAAGAAGAAATCATTAACCCTTCTATAATTGGAGGAATTAATGCACTGCAATCGGCAAATCGTGCAGGAATCAAAAAGGTTATTTTTACATCAAGTACTGCAGCAATAGGTCGAAGCGGACCAAATGGAAAGGCTTTGACAGAAGATGATTGGAATGATAAGTCTAAACATCCTTACTCATATGCAAAAACCGAAGCAGAAAAAAGAGCTTGGGAATATGCAAAGAATGTAGGGATGAATCTTGTAGTAATCAACCCTACTGCTGTTATTGGACCTTTTTTTTACAGACATACCCCTAGTACTATGCTATTTGACAAACTTTTGAAGGGTGAACTAAAATTATTACCGCCTCAAACATTCGGGTACGTTGATGTAAGAGATGTTGCATTAGGGCATCTAAAAGCTTACGAAAATGAAAATGCTGAAGGAAGACATATCCTCTGTACGGCTTGCTTAGATGGATTAGAATTAATGAACCTTATTCGTGAAATAGAACCGGACTTGGAATTGCCAAACAAGATTGTTCCAATGTGGAAAATTAAACTATTTGCTAGATGGGAAATTACAAAATCAAAATTTGGATATGTACCTAGAGTTTCACCAGAAACTGTAAAAGAATATATGAACAAAATAACCAATTATGATGCAAGTAAGGCTAAAGGTGTTCTAGGATGGAATCCTATGGACATAAAAGATTCCCTAAGAGACACAATGAATTGGATAAAACACAACCTTAGCTAAGGCATTTTACAAACCAACATTTTAGAATGTGTCGTAATACGATTTACTCTTTCTTCACTTAATAACTCTAAACCGCAATTCTCAATTATTTCCTTAAAATCAACATGTTTTCCAAGTCCCAGCCGTTTCCTAAAAGGATTCCATAACGTGCCTAAAATTCCTTTTTTATCTTTGTAATGATTGACAATGACTATCATACCTGATGATTTTGTAACGCGCATAATCTCTCTGAGAACTACTTCAGGATCGGCCACAACTGCCAAAGTATGTGCAACGACCGTATGATCAAATATATTGTCAGCAAATTCTAGAACATGTGCGTCCATTTGTTGGAAATTTATTTCAGCTTGGAAATCACCATTTTCTTGACGTTGTCTAGCCTTAACAAGCATAGGCTCACTATAGTCAATAGCATCAACCTTAACAAAACCAGGAACATTAGTTAATGAAATTCCAGTTCCAACGCCGACTTCCAAAATATGATCGCCAGACTTCAAATTCAATGGTTTGTACATTTTTGAATGACCATCTGTAAATGAAGGGGCCATGAATCTATCATAAATCGGAGCGTACAACTTGTAGATTCCATGCCTATGCTTCCTTTTACTGCCTGTCACGGCATTTCAATGAAGTAACGGGTTTATACCATTTAACAGACAACTAACGAGATTTTACTCTAAGCAAAACATACCAAATTCCAATCAAACCTACGAATAAAATTGTTCCTGCACCAAAACCAGGGTCTGCACCATTCCATGAATAAGGATCTGTTAACTTACCATTTCCTTTTGTTGAAACATACCAAACAAAATAAGATGATGTAGATGACATGCCAAAAATAAGGCAAACTATAATCACCTTAACATGATATGGAAGGGTTTTCCCAGTTGCATAATAAATGAATAAAGCATAACCAAAATAATCATTTGTTAAACTCCAACGAAATAATTTTTCATTAGATAACGAAAATAAAAACGCGGCTGGAACGGCCCAAGAAACTGTCGGCCATCCTGGAATCCAAATACCTATAATTGCAAAAAGAACAAAAAGAGACCCTAAGGCTGCATAAATTTTACTCTTAAACGGACTACTGGAAGAAAAGTAATGCTCTACAATTTCGTCCACAGTTTCAAAAGTTTCCAAGATTTATCAATCCTATTAAAGTAAATTTAGGATAGAAATAAAAATCCTCTTTAAAGAGATATTGGTCCAAAAAATATCATTAACCAATTTAAAAAACCCCCTTCGTTAGCAGACCATGAAGCACATCGTGTCCATAGCCGATTTAGACAAAAAAGGCATCATGGACATTCTGAAGCGTGCAAAAGAATTGTTACCTGTTGCCAAAGGAAAGAAAAAGTCTAAAACTTTAGACGGCAAAATCCTTGCAACATGCTTCTTTGAACCTTCTACTAGAACCAGATTGTCTTTTGAAAGTGCAATGCATCGTTTAGGAGGAAGTTGTATTGGATTTGCTGATCCGTCTGCAACATCTCACTTGAAAGGAGAAACACTTTCAGACGCAATAATAATGGTGGCTGGATATTCTGATGCAGTAGTTCTCAGACATCCTAGGGAAGGGTCTGCTAAATTAGCATCAGAAGTTTCAGATGTACCAATCATTAATGGTGGTGATGGAGCTGGACAGCACCCTACACAAACACTGTTAGACCTTTTTACAATAAAGGAAGAAATAGGAAAATTAGAAGGTTTGAAAGTCGGAATGCTAGGTGACTTAAGATATGGAAGAACTGTGCATTCACTATCACAAGCTCTAGACCAATTCAAGACAAAATTCTTCTTTATATCGCCTGAAAGTTTAGCTATGCCAGATCATATAACTGATGAATTAAAAGGAAAATGGTCTACTCATGAAAACTTAAGTGATGTACTTGGTGAATTAGATGTATTATATGTTACTAGAATTCAAAAAGAACGCTTTCCAGACCTTGAGGATTACAAGAAAGTTGCTGGAGCTTACAAAATCGATGCTGAATTACTAAGAAATGCAAAAACTAAATTGAAAATTTTACACCCTTTGCCACGTGTTAGTGAAATTTCAACAGATGTTGATGATACGAAACATGCAGCCTACTTCAGACAGGCCTTCAATGGCGTTCCGGTAAGAATGGCTCTTCTCGAAAAACTAATTGGCGGTAAAAAATGAGTGGAAATTTATTAAGGGTACAACCAATAAGAAATGGAACAGTTATTGACCATATTGAGGCTGGAAGGGGAAGAAAAATTCTAGATATTTTGGAATTAGGAAATAGTGGAACAACTATTAGCTTGTTAATAAATGTCCAAAGTAAAAAACAAAAACGTAAAGATATTATCAAAGTAGAAGATCGTGAATTAGACGAAAATGAAATCGAAAAATTAGCATTATTATCTCCTAATGCCCGCGTAAACATTATTCGAAACTATGCTGTTGCAGATAAGAAAAAAGTGGAAATACCTAACTTTATTTCAGATATAGTACAATGCCCAAATGAGAATTGCATTTGCAACAATGAAAGAGGAGCTACCTCTAACTTTAGTCTTATAGATGAAAAAACAATAAAAATCCAGTGTACTTATTGTGGGCGTAAAATTGAAGAAGAAAGTATTAATTTTCTATAGTTAAAAACGATCATCTAAATCGCCTGAATTTATTAAAGCTTGAATTTCCTTAGGGTCTTTTTCTTCACAAGTCAAACCCATTGATTTAGCTACGCCAAGA
>Ga0207992_1000424_pt1 | contig 21802 bp, 14 predicted proteins | sample ETN02SmetaG_FD_185788 | JGI IMG/M metagenome (GOLD analysis project Ga0207992, IMG submission 185788) | Marine microbial and viral communities from oxygen minimum zone, Eastern Pacific Ocean - ETNP2014F10-02SV255 (SPAdes) (version 2) | ecosystem: Environmental > Aquatic > Marine > Oceanic ...
TGAGGGAAGCGATGGCAAGAGCCGTCGTGGGTGATGACGTTCTGGGGGACGACCTCACCGTGATCGAGCTGCAGAACAGGGTCGCGGGCTTGCTGGGGAAGGAAGCAGCCCTCTTCGTCCCCTCTGGAACCATGTCGAACAACGTTGCAATAAAATCACAAACGAACCACGGCGATGAGATCGTCACACACCGCAAAAGCCACATCTATCTGTGGGAATCAGGAGCATATGCCTCCCTTGCCGGGTGCTCCGTTTCTCTGGTCGACGGAGACTGGGGGCAGATGACGCCCACCGGAGTACATGATGCGATTAGGAAAACAGCTGGGAGCAACTACCACTTTCCGGATTGTAAGTTGGTATGCGTAGAGAACACCGCCAACGTAGGAGGAGGCTCAATCTACGAGCAGGAAACACTCGATGAGATCTGCAAAGTCGCTCATGACAAAGACTGCCGAACACACTTGGATGGGGCACGCCTGTTCAATGCGGTGATTGGCAGTGGGGTCGAACCTGCAAGGATGGTTCGAGGTTTCGACACGATATCCATTTGCCTGTCAAAGGGTCTAGGGGCCCCAGTGGGCTCAGTTCTGGTCGGGGACCTAGAAACCATTTCCAAGTCCCGCTGGTGGAGGAAGACTTTCGGAGGGGGTATGAGACAGTCGGGGATCCTAGCTGCTGCAGGGATTTATGCTTTGGAGAACAACATAGAACGACTCTCTGAGGACCACATCCGTGCATCTAGGCTCGCAGAAGCCATCAGCAGAATGAACTCGTTTTCCGTCGAATTGGAGGCAGTCCACTCCAATATGGTCTACGTGCAATGCAACGAAGATGGTGCGAAGGAGGTAGCCAGCAGGCTTGCTAGCCGAGGGGTAGATGTGAGCGAGGAAACAGACTCCATAGTCCGGGCTGTCACCCACTTGCACATCACTGACGAGGACATCGACAGGGCGATAGAGGCCTTCGAAGACTCACAACGACCCGTAAGCGTTCAATAACTCGCCCACCTCGAGTCGAACGTGAGGCATCTAGTGGCAGTGGTCCTGACTGCAATCATCCTATTGCCGATTCAGGCCTCAGCAACCACGAGTAGCCTCTGGGATGAAGCGAGGGTATTCGACGAGAGAGGGACATCCGGCGGTACAATCGGTGGTATTTCCATTGACATAAACAACAACACAACCGATGAATTAGCCATATCACAAGTGGCTTCGTTGCCAAGCATCGTCGAAGTATACACGGCCACTTGGTGCTCGAATTGCGTCAAGACAGAACAGGCCTTGGATGAGGCAATCGAAAGCCTCCCGAACTCCGCTAAGGAAGTCACAAGGATACACTATCACAGATACCTCTACGAGACTCTGGACCCCTTCGGAAGCAACACGACAGATTCTCGATGGGTCGATACCTACGGGAAGGGTTCACTTATTTCCTCAGAGATTTCATTCGAGGCGTCAGACGGGAGAACCGTTCAAATTGACGGGACTGAGAGATCAGCCCCGTCAAATGTTTTTGATGGGGAGAGGATGTACACCGGAACTAGTACCAAATCCAACAGTTTGCAAACTGACTATGGTACTGCACTGACCATGGGCCCCAGTCATCCGTTCTCCAGCGACAGCCTCCTGGAGTTAGCCGTACTCCAGGACGCGGCGGTACCCGAACTTTTCTCCTTCCAGTGGGACATCAGCCTCTCGGCTGAGGTAGAAAACTGGGAAGTAACCAGTTGGCTGATGTTCGTAGAGCACAACGCATACTTCCCAGAGGGAAGCAATGGGAAGGGGAACTACAGCCATGTCCTTCACGAGGCCGTCAACATAGGCTCCCAGAACGCATCTTCGATACTCCTCGATCCTCCCGAACCTTGGGATGGGGACGACATGTCCGTGATCCTGTTGGTGGATTGGACAATTCGCAGCCCCTCTACTGGTGACAATTCACTTCCAGCACCGGCATTATCCACTCTGCTATGCATGCTCGCCGCTTTGGTACCCCGACGCAACGGGGATTCTACGCCATTGTAATGAGTGCTAACAGTTGGGTTGAATAACCACCCCCGAGCATGGTCAATGCTCGGAGATGACATGTTGGCGACAAGGGAACATTGTGTGACCAGCGAGAGGGTCCCAAGGGGGCCAATGCCAGAATGGCTCAAGGAGCAGATAACGCGACAATCTTTGGGCGAACAAAGCACAGACACGAGTCTCCACGGGAGGATACTGGTAGTCTATCCGACAGAGAAATCCAGGATGCAACTACTCTCCTCAATAGGCCTACGAGGAGCCGTGGACCGTACTCTGCACCACACGATCAAGTCTCTCATTTCATCCCTTGTCGCGGATTTCAGGATGCCTCGAGTCCTGTCCCATGACGGCCCGCTGTTGTCCGTTATTCACGGCGAATGCAGGACGGAAGCAGCAAGGCTCGGCTTCCCGCTCATCAACCCACTTCCGGAGATGAGGTGGGGGAAGGGAAAGACCGAGGCTCTGGCCGAACTCCACTACCAGCTTTCCAGGGAGATGTCGGTTAGTGGGTGGCAAGGACCCGGGATGGTGACTTTCAGAGGGGTCATCGAACGCCTAGAGGAGAAGCTTCGTTTCACTCATCCAGATATGGCCGTTGGTCGAATAATTGACTCATTGGAGAGCGGCAACACTCCTTTCACAGTCTCCGATATAGATGGCATAATCATGCTTGATCACTCACCGGTCCTATGCCGATCCCATACCGAGATGCTCCTATCCCTGTCAAAGCACAGTCCAATACACCAGCTCGCCCATCCTGGTAATTTTCGACTCGGGCATCACGGAAACCTCCTCGTCGATGAGCATCCTGTGAAGGATCCGCATGACCTCCCGAACTGGATCCCTAGTGGCAGAACCCCTGCAAAGGCCGCACCATCGGAAGTCACAAGGATCCTGCTCAAGAGGGAAGCCCACTCTTTCGACGTCACGACACGTCTGGTATCAGAGAGGCTCACTAGGGGGGACTCGGAGATCATCATCATCGATCCTGCCGTCGAGAAAAACAGACACAGGTGGGAACAGGTCCTTGGATCAATAGGAATTTGCCTGGAGAGGAGGAGAGAGTCTCCCTCGTCCCACCCCATTGGACACTGGATATTGCGTCTCGCAAACCTTGCTCATGGCCCTGATGCATTCTCTCTAGAGAACCTGAGGGCCCTTTCCCTTCAGAGTTCCATCATCCCGTTTGAGATGGCCTCCCAGCACCCTACCGAGTCCGATATTTGCCCCTCAGCTGACTCTGAGTTACTCACAAAACTAGCAAGGAATGAACACGTCCTTGGAGGCCCAGGGGCCCTACTAAAATGGATTGAGACACTCTCACGACCACCTTCAGACGAGAGGGACGGACCATCGAAGGAGGCAGCACAATGGTGGCTACTCTGCTTGGCCAATTCCCTATTCCCTATCCTTAGGGGTCCGGATAGGGAACTGGTACGGGACCTCGGGCAGCCGATTGGGTGCTACACGGGTTCCCAACTTCCCCTCCCGGATATCCCATCGGACGGGGATGGATGGCTGAATAACACCCTGTCCCTAATCGACCTCGATTCTGAGATGCAACTCTACCGGGGGCAGGGGCTCTCCCCTGCAGCAGCAGTCCACGCACTGGTTAGCGACAGGGAGGTCCTGAGGGGGATGCAGCGAAGCTCCGAACAGATTGGACCGACTCTTGGGCCCGATTGGGTGGACGAACTCATTTCACTAGCAGAGCAATCTTCTGCAGTCACGGGGGGTCCGAACTTCTCCGGTAACGTCTCATTACTAAGCCCAGAGGAGGCACTTGGCTGCATCTCAGAACTAATCATCCTGGCGAATCTCTCCAGCTCTTCATGGGACCTTAGAGTCCCCAAGACGCCGTTCCTAGGTGAGGAGGAACGCCATTCTCTCGGAATTCTCAGGCCCGATTCCCCAATCAGGGACGCCAGGCACAGCCTGCAGCATATCTTGCAATCCTCGCCAGAAGTGATTATCCTAGACCCGAGCATGGATGAAACAGCCCCCCCATCAGCACCGATCAGGGAATGGGCCCGCGACTCCGATGTAGAGGGAATCGAGGAGGGGGATTACCAGTTCTCCATGGCATTCGCCTCTCCGAGGGATGTCAGACAGGACGACGGCTTGCGAATCAGGGAGTCGGGCAAACCATCCACACCCCCAATCAACCCCAGCGCGATATCTATCCCAATCGATCCCAATGTCCAGAGGGACCGCGAAAGAAGACAGCCCTCCATCGCAGATGAAGATGGTTACCTCCCTGAAGATGCTGGAGAGCACGTGTTCTCCCTCGAGGGGCTAAAATTCCATGGAAAGAGTCCCCCTGGGGTCGAAAACCCCAGAACCAATCAGAGGTGGCCAGTTGTGGGTGCCCTATCCGGAGGAAAAAAATCCCTCTCGATAGACCCGAGACCACTAACCCCCTCCCCGACCGGATCATCGGTGAGCGACTCCAGACACGGGTACTCGGGTGATATCTCACTGGATGTCCCCGTCTGGTCGCCAACCAGGCTCCAGACTTGGCTTAGATGTCCTAGGAGTGGGTGGCTCTCGAGGGAACTTGATGCAGCCAGGGAAGAATTGCAAGGTGAGGATATCGACAACAGGACATATGGGGAACTGCTTCACAATGTCCATCACGACATCATCGCAAATATCCTGGATTTCCCAACTAGCGAGGAACGAATCTTCGACGGAGATTCAGGATATTCGAGCGTCGGGAAATCGGGTTTGAATCCGAACGAGGTGATGAGGATCGCACTGGAGTCCCTCGATTCGATGGCCCCCTGGCTGGAGAGATCAGACGCGGTCTCCACACAACGCCTGAGGTCGTTGACCGGAATGTCCAGACAGGAGTGGAGCAGATGGCTCGCAGATCCTTCTCCAACGCCCCCTGCTGGCAGGGTTGGAAGCATCGTTTCAGCCGAACTGCAGATTGCCGACTCAACTCCCATAGCCATAGAGTGGATGATTGGGAAAGAAGGCTCAAGGAACGTAGACATCTCACTCCCAAAGGAACTCTCCGGGTACGTCGATACCGAACCCATCAAGGTCAGGGGGTGGGTAGATCGCGTAGACCTTCTCCCTATCGACTCGGCGGCTGGGAAGTGGGTTGACAATGACGGGGACGACAGCGTCGCACCAATCAGAGTTCATGGTACGGGGTGGAGGCCAAAGAGAATAATCGCTATCAGGGACATCAAGACCTCGGAGTCACCCCTCCATAGGAATCGGCACTACAAGGGCCTCCTCGAAGAACTGCAATTGGCGGTCTATGCCCGTGCATGGGAGGAAGCACACCCGGGCGACCTAGTCCTTGCAGCAGGCATTTCCGTGTTCGGACACAACTCCGACCACCTCCTGGAGATATCCTCTCAGTACTCAGAGTCGCAAAAGGAAATCAACATTGGGACAAGGTCATCAATCACAAGCACAACACACAGATTCGCCGACGAGGACGAGAAAACCCAGAGCGATCACTTCAGATCATGGATGGCGCAGAGACTCTCAGTAGCCCTAAAGGTAGCCTCCAACGCAAACTCGGGAAAGGTTAACCCAACGCCATCACCAGGGGTCTGCGGTTACTGCCCGGTTAGAGAAACATGCAATGTCAGGATGGAGGGATCGTTCTGATCCGGCTAAACACGGCCCAGCGCCTGGCCCTTAACCTCGATTCGCATATCGTCATCGACGCAGGTGCTGGTACCGGCAAGACGAGCACAATCGTAGACCGAGTCATAGAGCACTATCTCGCCACTGATCAACGGGCAACCAGGCTCCTTCCCAAGCCAGCTAGGCCTTCCAGCACAGGAGGGGGGATGGTCACAGCACCCGCATCGGAGAGAATCAACCTCGAAGGATGGGGCGGCCTGCTCCCAGGTGAAGTCGTCCTCCTCACCTTCACAAACAGGGCCGCAGACGAGATGAAAGATCGCCTTCGCAGCGCAATCTCGAGGATCAGGCCTGGACCGTTGGGCGATGACGGAAAGCATAGGTTCGATCCGAGGGTGAAGAGCCAAGGATTCGTCGAGCAGTTACTCACTCTCCTGGAAGACGCGCCGATCGGGACGATAGACTCCTTCCTATCCCAATTGGTGTCCCCGTATCGTGGGAAGCTCGGAGACGCACTGAGTCGCGAGAATGTGTCGGATGCATCAAGGGCGATACTGATCGAGACAGCACTCAGGACGATCTGGAGACTCGCTAGCGAGAGGAATCGAATCGGAGAGGCCGTGGACGCCGGAATTCCATCCCATATCGCTTCGGAGGTGCTCTCAGCGAGGGACCGGGTCGCTCGCCACTACTCAGGCAGGACATCAGCAGCCAGAGTACTCAGAACACTAGTTGGAAAAGCCGTCTTCGTCGAGGAGTCATCTCGCAAGATTATGGACGAAACCGGCTCCTTCGTCCCAAACAAGCTCCTATCGACGATCATGTCCTCTGTCGACAAAGAGGAGATATCCGACCAGTCTCAGAGGCTCCACTCGATCGTGTCAGACATCTGCGAGACAATCAAGGAATCACTCCAGTCCACCTCAGATGCCGGTTGGTCCTCCGAGACTCGGATGGCCTCCCTGGACGAACTAGACCGGAACGGACCACCTCCGGGCGAATGGGACAAGCTGTGCTGGATGGGGCACGTTCTGACTTGCATCGTCAGCCCATCGACACTAATGGGGAAGGAGATGAAATTCTTCCCTGGCATGAAGCTCCCATCTGACTCCTGGCCAGCGGGAGTGAGGAGCTATGCTGAGATAAAGGACAAGAATCTGAAATCAGCCTACACATCCACGATGAAGTCAAAAATCTCGGAGCTGCAGCGAATCTGGTCAGATGATTTGGGAAGCATGATCCTTCACTTCGTGAGAACAGCAATCATTCTCGACGAGTCCAAACCCCCCGAGGTGACCCTTGACTGGGAACCACCATCCCATGCCCTCCCGACCGAAATCCCCGAGCGGCTGGACAATCCGAAGAAGAACCACCACTTCTCATTGGACGCCGAGATGCAGAACCTACGGGACCTAAACCTCCTCCATATGGGATTCCAGGGGGTGATGAAGAATCTGAAGCAGCGCGATGAGGTCCATGACTTCGACGACATACAGAGACTTGCAGGAGACCTGCTGCTGGCAAATTGCCCAGAGGTTTGCAGGATGTTCTACCACCCCTCTGTACAGAGGGAACTAGATTCAATCAGCCCAGACAGCCCATGGAGGGATGATCACATCTCCAGGGCAATGGATGCGTTATCCAAACTCGAACTAGACACGGAATCGGCCGGAGCCTGGGCATCCAAATTGGGAGCCATCCGAACCGATCTGGAGAGTCGGAGGCACCTCCTCGAGGAAATCAGAAGGAGGTACCGAGCCTTCATCATCGACGAGGCGCAGGACAACTCCCCCCTCCAATGGAGGTTGCTATCCAGGCTCTGGGGGCCAAGGGAGACCAGGGAGGGGGACCCTCCCAAGCCAGACACTCCTTGGGAGCCTACGGTGTGTTACGTTGGAGACGTAAAGCAGAGCATCTATGCCTTCAGACAGGCAGAGGTTACAGGATTCCTGGATTTCGCCAAGTCACTAAGGTCAATCAACGTGCATGAGTTCTCCAGTGTTCCAGAGCTTACCAGAAAACCAGCCCTCAGGAAAGAGTCCCATAGCAGGGACCCGAGGAATGACCACAAGTCGAACATCGCGACCGCATCAGAGTACATGCAAAGGGGTGGCAGGGACCTTTCTCCTTGGATTCCATTCGACTCAACCGACTGGGACCTACCCGCCCCGTCAGGGAGGGAGGTTAGGGCACGCAAGGAGGGCATGGTGCCATTGCAGGTGAACTACCGAACCGAAGGCGGTCTTCTGGACGTGATGAACGAATGGTGGGAGGACGTCTTCTCAGATAGGCACAGGCTAATCTCCAGAGGGGAATTCTATGCCTCCTCACAGACTCTCCACTCATTCCCAGAGAAGAGGAATAACCCGGGCTCGATCGAGTGGATTTGCCCACCCGACTCCGATGGATCCACCGATCCCGACACAGATCTGCAGACTCACCTAGATCCGTTCGGACCGGGCTCGTTGGATCGATTGGAGAGGCAAGCAATGCTCATTGCACTCAGAGTGAGGAGCCTCATCGAAGGGAGCCCGGTGAGGGTAAGGTCCGCCGATAACTCATGGACTGAAGTCCAACCAGAAGACGCAGTAAGACCCGAAGAAATCACAATCCTCCTGCCAAACAGAGTCAATCTAAGGGACGTCATCATCAGGCATCTGCATGATCTCGGAGTCCCGGCACAGGTCGACCGCGAAGGCGGATTGCTGGATCGACCAGCGGCATCTGCATTGGAGGGACTAGTTCAATTCGTCGCTAGGCCTAGATCCAGGCACAACGCAGCATGGGTGACCCGCTCGCCGCTTTTCGGGATGACCGACACCCAACTGCATGACTTCCTCTCTAACTCGGAGAAGGGAGTGGACTTGCTCTCCGGACTGCTATCGAACTGCTCCAATGACAGACAGAGGTCATTGGTATCGAGATGGTGCGAACTCACCTCTTCCAGCCTCGTAGAACTCCTGGAGGACACCATTGACCGCTCAGACCTGCTTGTCGCATACCCGGATCAAGCCTCAAGGCAGGACGCGGAACAGTTCGTAGATCTGGTCAGGACGCTGACCGCAGAGGTCGGCGGCGATCCGATCGTCCTCTCCGACAGGCTGCGGGATCTCAGGGAGAGCAGCTCACAGGCCATCGAGGCATCCACAATCCCCCCAACGAATGCAGTCAAAGTAATGACAATCCACAGCTCAAAGGGACTCGAGGCCAAGGTGGTCATCCTAGCAGACCTGTTCTCCTCTAGGCAGACTAACATGAGGAACGAACAGAACAGCAGACTCATCGTCAGCCCGGAGATGTTCGCAGGCCATCCCAACCCATGGCCCGCAGAGGGAAAAACACCTAGATCAGCGATATGGGAACACGTCTCCCTCCTTCATGGGGCTAGGAAGAATGCCGAAGCAAGGAGGCTCCTCTACGTCGCCGCAACTAGGGCAGAGGAGAAGATAATCATCGCCGGCTCCCCGAGGGGGACTCAGTGGCTGGAAGACGAGGGCATCGTGTTCCCGTGGAAATATGACAAATCCGCTCCACAATTGGGGCAAATGTGGCTCGAATCATTGAGAATGGGGTCTTGGAGGAGAGGAGAACCAGAGTCACCATGGCTCGAATCACTGGGAGACGGCTCGGAACCAGTGTTGACAAACAGCGGAAGCAGAACCGTGGACCCGGGGAGGCTCCTTGAGGACTCATTCCTCGGCGGTAGCGGCAAGACGGGAATGACCATTCTCCACCATCCCGACTGCTTCTCGGAGACCAGGGAAGACGGGAATTCGATCATGACCCCAATCCAGAGAATCGAGTCAATCGACCGAACCTCCCGGGGAAGCCAAACGCCCGATTCACCAAAATCCCCCCCTCCACGAAGCGAATCCTCCACCAGAGTCCGTGTGAAACCAAGCAAACTACCCTCCTACTTCGAATGCCCTAGGTGCCACTGGCTCGATGTAAGGGCAGGCGTAGAACCCGATTCGATGTTGGTCAGAAGAGGAACGATCGGAAATACGAATCCCGTTCTATCTGTGGATCCTGCAACATTCGGGAATATCTTCCATAGGATCATTGAGATCGGCATCGGGAACCCGGGTCCCGGGGAAAACGGCCCCAGCACCCCGCTGCCGTCTTCCTGGATCACCAAGACAGAGGACAGAATCACCGACGAAGAAATCCACAGGACCGTTTTCTCCGAGCTCCTACCAGCAGATGCCGATGCCGAGAAGGTAGCAGAGGCCACCGCGATAATGGCTCAGAGAGTCTCTGAAGGGAGGCTGGGGGAGATGATACGTGGAACCGAGTTCGATGGAATGCGTGTGGAGGGCATCAGGACCGAGATGCCATTCCATGTCTCCATGCCCGTTTACTTCGACTCTGTCAGTAGGAGCAAGTGGTCACCAGACGGAGAAGAGACCCTCGTGACAATCGACTCCACAACTATCGACATGAGTGGGGTGATTGACCTAGTTCTCTGTACGAGCAACGTGAACGGACCGCCGGCAATCAGGGCCGTCGACCTAAAGACGACCGATGCCCACTGCCTCCTCGATAAATCCCATAGTGGACTATTGGAGGCCCTAGGGGGTGAATCAACTGGGCCCGCCTGTGAAGAGGAGGTGGAACTCCTCCGCAAGCATAGGCTGCAAATGGCTCTGTACCACCAAGCCCTGGTGGAATCCGAATCCGATAGGTCAAACGAGAGCCTGCCAAGCAGGCAGGTCCTACCTCCTGCCATCCTGGTCGGAGTCACTGGAAGGCTGGTCGAATACCCACAAGCGCTCCTAGAAGAGGCGAAGCTGGACTTGATGGTGACCCTATCAAGAACCGCAAGAATGTCCCTCGCGTCGGATTTCCCCATCTCTGAGATCGAGAAATTCCAGAGAGTGACCAATCAGAAGTGCAAGATTTGCTCATCGTCCGATATGCCTCAGTAGAAGAGTCCATGAGTGAACACCCCGGGTAGGGGTCATGGCGCTGGACCTGGGAAATTTGATGGATAGAAGTGATGAGATCTGGGAGCAATCGATTCTTCCTAGCCTATCCGATTTTATTGAGATAAAAGCCCTCTCCCCTCTGTTTGAGCCTGATTGGTCTAATCTGGGGGAGTTAGACGCCACCATCGAACTATTCTGCAAATGGCTCGACGACCAGGGCATCTCCGGGATGACATACGAGACGCATAGGATTGACGACCTTTCCCCAGTTCTGCTAGTGACTATTGAGGGAACCGGGCCGGGGGAGGTGATCCTCTACTCCCACCTCGATAAGCAGCCATCGAAACCAGAGTTGTGGTCAGAGGGACTCCACCCCCTAAGGGCCATCAGGAGGGATCCATGGCTCTATGGCCGAGGCTCCGTAGACGATGGTTATGGAGGGTATCTATGTGCCACTTCGATCCGACTACTGCAAGAGGCCGGAGTACGACACCCACGTTGTACACTGATCATCGAGACCTGCGAGGAATCCGGGTCATTCGACCTTCCACCATACCTAGAGGCTCTATCAGAACAGTTAGGGGATCCGGACATGGTTGTAGTAATGGACAGCGGGGGTCCGGATTACGATCATGTGTGGATGACTGAGGCCCTAAGGGGCCTGGTTTCGGGAACGCTTTCTGTGAAGGTGTCACACGAGGGCATCCATTCTGGGAACTCAGGAGGCTCGATCCCCTCGTCATTCAGGATTCTGAGAATCCTCCTGGACCGCGTGGAAGACTCGGCCACTGGACGAGTTCTGATTCCCGAGATGCACGTCGAAATCCCCGAAGAGATCAGGGAAAAGGCCGTTGCTCTCAGAGAAATAGTCGGCAATAGCATCTGGGAACAGTTCCCCACCGTGAACTCGCTCAGGCAGGCTTCGGAGACAACCGAGGACATGATAATAGCAATGAACTGGGAACCAACACTCTCGATAATCGGGGCGGATGGGATGCCACCGGTACAAGTCGCAGGAAACGTACTCCGAACAAACACCGATCTAAAACTAAGCTTCAGAATTCCACCAGGTGTCGATTCAGAGATCGCGATAGCGTGCGCCAAGAAGACTCTCGAGGAAGACCCACCATACGGTGCCGAGGTAACCTTCACCCCAGACTCGTGTGCAGATGGATTCCACGCCCCCCCACTCGTTGGCAGCGTTTCGGATGCAATCCACGACGCCTCAATGGAGCTAACAGGCCTCCCTCCCTTGGCTACTTGGACTGGTGGCACGATCCCATTCATGGCTATGATGCAGGGCAAGTACCCCGAAGCAATGTTCCTCTGCACCGGCTCTTCTGGCCCTGGAAACAACGCGCATGGTCCAGATGAGAAATTACACATCCCCTCCTCGAAGAGGCTGACGGTAGCCCTTTCAGCCACAATCTCAGCTATTTGCGGAAACCCATGATTAGCCGTTTCTCCTCGACCTAAGTGCCGCCGGGGTTATATCGGGGTCACCTGCGCACTACGGAAGATGATGGGCCAAGACGACTCAGCCGGAGCAGACCCCCAGCCGACTATCCAAGAACTGGAGCTGCAGGCTGCCAAGGACAAGGAGGCTCTGGACAAACTCTTGGTCGCATACCAAGCACAAGAGGCCGATATCAACGAGATGAAGGCCCAGGTTGAGACCCTAAACCGAGAACTGATCGACAAGGAGACCGAGAAGGAAGGCATCAACAACCTCCTCTCAAACCTACGTAGGCAGAAGGACGAGATGGAAGTCGAGCTAGCCAAGGCAAACACGAAGATCCCATACTTGGAGAGCAAACTCGACAAGACCGAGGAGTTGCTAGAAAGAGAGAAGGCGAGACTCGGTCAGGTACTCACTGTTGCCGAGGAGATAGACGAGTCAAACCAAGCCGCACAATCAGAATTATCCGCGAGGGACGATTGGTATGTTCAGCACATGCAACTCTTCGAGGACCTCAACGAAGCAATCCAGACCCGTCACGACATGATTGACAGGGCCATTGCCACAGCCAAGGAGATTCACTCCAAGCAGGAATCTTTCCAAGCCCAGAAGCAGGCTGTCATAGAGGAAATAAAAGAGATGACCTCAGATGACGAAGATGTACCCGGGTCTGAGAACGAGTAACCCTACTCTCCCACCTTCTTGATGAATCTGGCTGGTATTCCCCCCCAAGCTTCCCCATCGGGGATATTGGTCCATTTGGGCACCACGGCTCTGGATGCTACGACCGCTCCTTCACCGATTGTGCACCCGGGTTGAACCGTGCTCCCCCCTCCAACCACTGCGTTGTTCCCAACATGCACAGGAGCCAGAACAATCTCTCCCCTCTCAACCAGATGCCCATTTATTGTCGCATTCCCACCAACTACTACTCCATCCCCAAGAGTCACCATATGAGCGTCATTCAGAGAATCTGTGAGAATCTGGACGCCCTTCCCAATCTTAGCGCCCATTAGTTTGTAGTATATGTTAACCTGTAGTGACGGGACTATATTCTTGATGAACATCTGCGCCACCTTGTGGAAAACTAGCGACCAAGCCCATGCAATCGTGACCCAACTATTGAGTGGGTATCGACCTTCCCTCAGAGGGGGTCGCAACAGTCCTCCAAGGACGCCACAGATCAGCAGCAATGTCAACCCCCATAACAAGTATCCAATGCCCAACCCCACACAAATCCCGAAAGCCTCGATCCAGAAATCCTGGGCCTTGCTCCATTCCGAGATTTCCATGAATAGTAGGTAAGAGGGAACAGCAGCAATACCCCAGACAATTGCAGAGAAAATCGCCACTGGAATCGTAAGTAAGTGTTGGACCAAAGAAAAATTCATCCTTATGCACCTCACTCAACTATCAGTCCGGCTTCGATGTCCTCTTGTCTAGCCACTCTGACGCCCTCTTCAACGTCGATGAAGATGAATAGTGACCATCCGATTAGTATCACGACAACTATGCTAGCTACTGCCACCCTACTCCCCATCGTTGCTGCACTGATTGCATAGACGATGGGGCCGAAAACCGCAGCCGCCTTGCCTATGAACCCGAAGAACCCGAAGAACTCAGTTGATCTCGAGGAAGGCGTGAGCATCGTAAAGAGACTTCTAGCTTGGGCACCCGCTGTCCCCATGACGATTCCGACCATCATCCCTAGCATTATCCATTGAAGACTGACACCAAAGTTCAGAGGTTCCCAAACCTTGTCCCTCAACAGGTTTGGCCACCAGTCAGCAAGCTCTCCCTCAATGATTGTAGGGTGTTCTTCACCAACATATCTACTCCCATCCAAACCTCCTCCCTTGAACGAGAAAGAGAACCTATGCTCCCCCATCATGGCCACCTCACTGCGGAGAGACGTAGCTTGACTCACGGAAATTGAGTCAAAAACCACATCGTCGTCACTCCACCTTTCACTTTCACTCGTGTCAGGAGCGGTTTCAAACATATACTCGAAGAAAGAGTCCCTGAACTTCAGGTCCCCATCTCCAGACTTGCTAACCCACCCCTTCACTCCTCTGTCGTACAGGGTCGTTAGTTCATATTCACCAGTCTCGTCATTGAAATCGTACTGGAAGTCATAACGCTCGTGGTCGTCCTCAAGTTCCAGAGGGGCGAATCCAACGGCTAGTATCGCGACTACTGCGTATACCCCGAGAGACCAACCAAGTACTCTCTTCGTTCCAAACCTGTTTGCCAACTTGCCTCCAATTACCGTCATTGGAACTGCTGTAATATTCACCATTAGCAAAAGAACGAAGTTCATCGTCGGATTCAGTCGCAGGACAGAGTCGCCGAAAGCCGAAGCCATCCCTCCAATGGTGTTGATTCCATCGAAGAAAAGCAGATATGATGCAAGGTAAATGGCGAGAATCTTGAATTTTCGGATCTCCCCGAAGGTCTTCCTTACTTCCCTAATCCCATCCCTAACAGCTTCCAAAGCAGAACCGTACTCCTTCGGGTTTGGAATTTCAGGTTCTGGCGTATTCCTGAACAATTGCATCCCAAAGCCCAACCACCACATCGCACTAGTGACGAAGATGAAACTCAACACCCATGGGCTCCACGGATCACTGACTCCGAAGAAACCAGTGAGTCCTACCAAGAGGTGGACAATCAGGATTAGAGATCCTCCAGCAAAGCCGTAGGCATACCCCCAACTGGAAACGTGATCCATGGAGCCCCTATCCGCAAGGTTTGGCATGAATGCATAGTAAATCACATTCCCTCCAGCAAATCCTATGTTTCCTATTACTAGGCAGAATGCGAGGAATCTGTAAGCCGACCCGGCTTCTAGGTGAGGTGCTACGCCCATCATTGCGGTGAATAGTACGCCGACAACGGTGTATACCCAGAGTATTTTCTTCTTGATAGGCATCCGATCGGCTATTGCCCCAAGCACTGGGCTGACAATAGCCACGAACAGGCTAGCCGAACCTAGGATAATTGCGTAGAAGGTATCCCCAGTTATCTTCAGGCTCCCTACCTCGGTCCCACCTCCAGTCGACAACTCGAACATGCTGGATAGTAACTGCGGAACCAGTACCGTGAGAACAGTGAGGGCAAATGCCTGGTTTGCCCAGTCATACCAGTACCAACTCCTCAGCGCCTTGTTTTCCTCAACACCCATTCCTTCTATTGTTCCGAAACCCATTCTACTCCGACCTCGGAGGCGTGATTAGGGTTTAGTGTATCCTACAACACCTAGTGTCTCATAGTGAACGGGCAACACGTCAATATCAAGAGCAAGGCTCCAAACGCGTGTCATGGGCAAGTCATGTGGCATCATGGGCGACGGCTCGAAGGCAGTGAAGATTCACCATCTGGTGAAGGCACCAGAGAACACCCCAGAGTCAATCTCGTTCAGGGAATCTTGGGATGCAAGTAGGCCAGTTACGGTGTACAAGACTCCCGAGAACCTCCCAGATGGAACACCATGCACGGCCGCCACTGTGATTCTGAGGTCCAAGGGGTGTGCCTGGTGGTGGAAGTCAGGATGTACGTTCTGCGGATACTTCAATGACGTAAGAGACGATGTCTCTGCCGAGGACATGTTCTCTCAATGGGAATATGCGAAGAAGTCGACCAATAATTTTGAGGGGTGTCAGATGATCAAGGTATACACATCAGGCACATTCTTCGAGGATAGGGAGAACCCTCCCGAGTGGCAGGAGTCCGTTCTCAAGGAGACTGCTGATATGGGTCTTCACCTGGTGGTTGAGGCCCAAGCACAGATGTGCACTCCTGAGAAGATTGAATGGGTCGCCGCAAGACATCCCGGATGCACCGTTGCAATTGGCCTAGAGGCTTACGATGACAGTGTTCTGAGGTTCCACGTCAATAAGGGATTCACAACCAAACAGTGGCATCGAGCGGTCGAAATGCTGAGGGAGAACGACTTGCGGGTCAAGACCTACCTCTTGTTCAAACCGCCTTTCATGTCAGAGGGAGATGCACTCATCCACACAACTTCGTGGCTTATTGACGTGGCACCCCTCTCCGACGAGGTCTCTGTTAACCCGATGAATATTCAGAAGAACACGGTAGTTGACAGGCTTTTCAGGAATAAGGAATACAGAACACCGTGGCTATGGTCGTTGGTGGAGATGATCAAACGAGCCCATGAACATCTAGTTGACCCCAGTTGCCGAATCATCGTGCATCCAACGGCAGGGGGAAAGATTCGTGGTGCCCACAATTGCGGTTCGTGCGACTCAGAGGTAGTGGCAGCTATTGAGAGGTATTCAGTGTCCGGAGACACCCATGAGTTCCACCACTTGGAATGCTCCTGCGAGGCACACTGGAGAGCAGAGTTGGAAAATGACCTCAACCTCCCAATCACACTCGGTTCTGGAACATTCCGACGTGGAAACCCGGTGGACATAGTTCGTGCTCCTTGACCCGATTGACAAACTGTATACGCCCAATGCTTAAGGGCAAATCTCCGGTGGTAGAGTCGGAATTGTACTATTCCGGGGTGATTGATTGTCCGATGGCAGGTCCACTTTGATTGGAGAGTTCCTTCAAGGTGAGGGAGAACCCTCATCTTCATGGGTAATGCTGGTAATGGGTTTTGTTTCAACCATGATTTTCTTGGTTCTTTATGGAATACTGTTCCCGAGTAGCGATCTTCCGGTTATTTCCTCAGTTCTTCCGGTTTTTGATGGCGTCTTCGACTCCGGCATCTGGTTCTTCATCCTCGGAGCAATGATCGGCGTCTTCGCAATTTTGGGTACAATGCTGACCGAGGCAACCAGCGAGTGAGGTGAAAAGATGGGACTAATTACATCCATGGCCGCTTTCTGGTTAGCCATACTCGTTGTTTTCGTGCTGGTCAATAGGGGGATATGGGTTTTCACAGATGTCTCAAAGAGCATGAGTATGTTCATGCTTGAGAAAGCCCTTGGTCCCCCAATAGACTTCGTGGAAGGGAAGAGAGGATCTGCAGCCACTTCATGGATTATCCAAGGAGCTCTTTGGCTAATCCCAGCATCGGTCATTACCTTCTGTGGTCTGTGGCTTTCACATGACCCAGAAGCACTTCACAGCCTTTCGTCATGGGGCCTAAACCCTGCTTCAACCCCCCTAATCACCTCCGGCTTCCTCGTTGCCGTTTACGGGTCCGTTGGAATGCTCCTCATCGGCTCTTCCATGCACATCGTCCCTGAACTGGGGGGGACAACTCTTGCTACTGAGAAGAACGCTACTCTGATGTCTTTCGTCTGGACACTTGCAGTATTTGTGATGTTCATAGCAGCAAACAAGCCGGAGATTGTGGGTATCAAGGTCATGCCACTAGCCACTCTACTTTCCAACCTAGCACTCATTGCTGTCATCGTCAACATGCTCCTAACTGCGGCATCTCGAACAAAGAAGATGCCATTGCCGGCATGGATGATGATTATTGGAATGATTTCCGCCCCTGTCTCGGTTTTCGTTCTAGCAATCACAGGTCCTCTGGATTCAGGCTCAGGACAGTGGCTAGCGACTAGGATGGGAGGCACGTCCTTCTTCCTGATGATGTCCGGTGCGATTCTATACGGTGCCTCTAGGGGCAGCGGAAATCCACTCTGGTCCAGGTCTCTTGCAGCAGTGACCATGGTAGGGGCTATCCTCACAATTAATCCAGCAGGGCTAATTGAAGGCGAAATCGCCTCTGACTTTCTCGGAATCAGTGCCGCTTCATTCGAACCTTCTAGGAACGATATCGTAGCAGGCTCATTCCTCCTTGCACTTTCTCTAATTCCAATAATCGCTCTTTCAGCCAATGTATTGGCGACAATGAGGGGCGATGACGTGTTCATGGAGAACCCCGACTACCCAGGAATGCCAGAGATCAATCTGGCAGCCTTCATGGCTGTCCCCATCTCCATTGGTGGTCTCTTCGTACTCACGGACCATCTTACTGGAACCAATGAACTCACAGGAATTCACACATCCCTAGTTTTGATGGGTGTTTGGGTTGTTTTCGTCCCCGCATCCCTTGGAGCGGCATTATCCATCTTCCCCGAGGTCTCTGGGAGGAACGTCCTTTCTGTCAACCGCTCTAGGTGGGCATTCTGGTTGATGGCAGGAGGAGCATTCTCCGGCTTGGTCTTCACGATGATGGCCGACTTCTCCGACATGACTCTTCTCGAAGCTGCTATCGAGGAGGAGAACTCTACGTCCAGTCGTATCAGAGCGTTGGGCTCCATTCTTTTCTATGGGGCCGTCCTTGGGTCGATTTATCACTCACTGAACATGATCAGCGGGTCATTCAGAGGCACTCTAGCCACCGAAGGGACAAACCCATCTTCAACTTCAATCCCCAGTCCCTACAAGCTAACCAAGGAGACCACGGTGAGGAAGATCCTAGCACAGAGAGAAGGAAAGCTCGACACAGTAGTCGTACCCGAATCTAGCACCGATATGCCTGGAAGCCCTACTGAGTTGTGAATCGACCACATAGTCAATGTGTCGACAGGTCCTGCCACATCTGGGATAGCATGAGAATAGGCCTTGTCGGAAAGCCGAACGTCGGAAAGTCAACTGCATTCTCCGCACTAACACAAATGCCTGTTGACATTGCAAACTATCCATTTACGACCATTGATCCTAATGTTGGAGTGACTTGGATCCCATTGCCAGAGAGATGCGCTTGCTCTGACCTAAGGGAACGCCGGGAGTCCTCTGGTAGACTACAAGCCACTTCTGCCGAGGATCCCAGGGAGGGTAGTATTTGCAACCCCAATTCAGGCTCATGCTCAGGATTCAAGCGCATGGTTCCGGTGACTCTCGTTGATGTCGCTGGTTTGGTTCCCGGGGCCCACGAGGGCAGGGGGAGGGGAAACCAGTTCCTCTCTGACCTCTCAAGATGTGACGCCCTAATCCAAGTAGTCGACGTCTCCGGTTCAACCGACCTAGAGGGAAATCCCGTCGGTTCAGGAGGCTCCCAACCAATCGAAGAGCACCGATTCCTTATCGGAGAGCTAGACTCATGGATTCTTGGAATACTGGAGAACGGTTGGGAACGGGTCTCCAGAAAGGCGCAAGCCGAAGGAGTGAGGGCGATTCGCGAACACATACTCGAGAGACTGACAGGAATCGGTGCTACCGAACATCACGTTTCCATAGGATTTTCATCAGTAGAGAGGGAACTACCATCCTCTGCAGACCATGCATCTTGGGGGCGTGATGAGCTCAAAGCAATGTCTTCTGCTATCAGGAAGTCCATGTTCCCAATCTCAGTAGCAGCCAACAAGGCAGACAATATGGAAAACTTCGGGCCAGAGTTAGAGTCCGAAGTAGAGTCTAACGGGGGAAAGGTCGTCTTCACCAGCGCGGAGGCCGAGCTCGCCCTACGACGGGCTTCATCCTCTGGGATGATTTCCTATCAATTGGGTGATTCAGGATTTGAACTGACTGCAGAGGGCAAGGAGAGTCTCTCCGAGAAACAGAGAGCGGCCCTGTCTTCAATCTCCAGCACCCTGTCCTCGTGGGATGGTGGGGGGCTAGTAGGCCTACTTTCAGAGGTAGTGTTTGGCCAACTATCCAGAATCGTCGCATTTCCAGTTCAGGACGAGACTCATTGGGTTGATGGAGACGGAAAACCACTCCCAGATGCAATTCTGATTCGCAGGGGCACTACTGCAAAAGGACTAGCATTCGAGGTCCACTCAGACCTCGGAGAGGGATTTGTGAGAGCGATTGACGCTAAATCTGGGAGAGTGATTGGCGCAGATCATGAACTAGTTGACGGAGATGTAGTAAGTATCCAGGCAAAGACCTAGCTATTTGCAACCTCAATACTCAATTCATAGAAAACGGCAGTCCACGTGATATCAAAGTCCTCATCGTTATCTATGAGGCCACCTGCAATGGGTGCTGCTTCAATCGAAGCGGTGATTGTGGTAATCCATGCTCCTCTGCCTAACCCTCCGTCGTTCCATAATTCCCTAATCTCATTCTCATTCATGTCTTCTTCAGTGAAGTCTTCTCCAGTGTAACCCGGAGTAACGTCCCATCGGATTGTAAATCCGCCATTCCCGCCCCCCGAACAATCTCCATCTGCACTCTGATCATCAATCCCTTCGACATCACTGAGATCGCTGACTCCATCTACGCTGTCTGTGAATCCCGGACCGGGGTCATCATTATCATTACAAGAAACCCGCAATTCTACAAACCCGATGCTTAATTCCTGCTCAGACGCCAGATCGAAGAAAGAATCGTGACTCTCCCCATCGCCAAGAGAAACAGATTCACTCAGAGAGGTCGTACTCTCCTCGAAGCTCACCGTAAGTGAGCCAGAAAGTCCTGAGGAACCACCACCGGAGACATCATCCCCTATCAGGGATGGAAGGGCTTGGAAGTAGATTGGGAATGCAACCAGGAAAACCAGGGTTCCTGCTAACGTCTTTACCTTCTGAGGGGTGTCTACCAGGTCTTGGAAGTCCATGGTCGTTTCAGCCCTCGCTCTCAGAGCACCATATCAAATGCTTTCCCTATCTGTACTCTATAATCTGCAATCAGTAATCCTGTGAACCTTCCCAACTACCTATGTCTAACCCTTCCTTGGAGAACAACTTACGTGAATTCCTGAATTCAGGAAGAAGATAACCAATCACCGATCTCTCCATGAAGGTCCACTTCCAAGGGCATCTTGGAAGCATCCTAGACCACTCGAGCAAAAATTCCCTCCATTTCTCGTTATCAAACAACTCTGGTACTCTGAAGGAAACAAATGACATTCTCCCAGAAGAACCTGGCACATAACTCCAGGTCCGAATCGCTAGACCTTCTGCATCCCCAGACATTACCTTCAATCCGAGTACCCTAGCTCTTTTTGCGATTGGTACAATTATTGCCCATCTCTGGACCAATGTTGTCTCCTCAAAGCGCTCCATCTCCCAACCTCGACTTTCGCCGATTATCCGCATTGCCCTGATTGCTTCTGTTGGCACAATGCTTACTGGAATCTCAAGCATCCGCTCCATTTGTCTCACGCCACCCTCGAGGCCCTCGCCCATAGCGGCTTCGCGTCATTCGTTCCAATCTTTGCATCAGCCGAATAGGGAGCCAAGACCTTCGAAGCCGCCCGCCTCTTCTTCGGGCTCCTCAGCAGCCTCTTCCTGAGCTGGAGCAGCCTCAGAGGCAGCTCCGCCGGAAGAAGCAGAAGGAGCAGCCGAAGCCACTGGGGCGGCGACCGCGGTCGCCATGGCCTCATCGATGTCTACAGAGCCCAGTGAGGCGACTAGGGCCTTTACTCGTGCCCCGTCAGCCTCGACTCCAGCAGCCTTCAGCACTGAGCTGATGGCCTTGTCATCGATGTCCTTTTCTGCAGAATGCAACAACATTGCAGCATATACATATTCCATTTCATTCACCTTTTTTTTCATCCGAAGAGATCGCCGAGTCCACCGAACCCAGCACCCTCTTCCTCCTCTTCCTCATCGGCTTCAGCCACGACGGCCTCCTCCGAGTCTGTCGCCTCGGAGGGGGCGACTTCAGCACTCTGAGATGCTGCTCCAAGAGCAGCTTGCAACTCTTCACCAAGAGCTGAGGAATCCAATTGTCCAGCTAGGGACATCATACGCGATTGTGCTTGTGACAGTATAGTCGCGGCCGTTGTATCGTTGACTACACCAGCCTCCAAGGCAACCGAAAGAGCCTCCAAAGAAGCCTTTGAGATTAGAGTTGGAGTGGTAATGGGGGAGAACCACCTAACGTTGCAAGCCAGATTGAAAGCA
>Ga0207992_1000427_pt1 | contig 21717 bp, 16 predicted proteins | sample ETN02SmetaG_FD_185788 | JGI IMG/M metagenome (GOLD analysis project Ga0207992, IMG submission 185788) | Marine microbial and viral communities from oxygen minimum zone, Eastern Pacific Ocean - ETNP2014F10-02SV255 (SPAdes) (version 2) | ecosystem: Environmental > Aquatic > Marine > Oceanic ...
ATGTAAGTTAGTCTACGATCATTGTTCCCAACAGCTCCATCATTATCTGTTACTGATAATGAAACAATAAAATCTCCTGGATTTTGATATCTATGAATCACATTTTTACCAGTGCCTGTTTCACCATCACCAAAATCCCAACTGTATGAAGAAATAGTTCCATCTTCATCTGTTGAATCTGAAGCATCAAATTGAACCTGGTCTCCCAAATCAACAACCCTTTGTCCTGATACTACATTTACAACAGCACTTGGATTATAGTTATTTCCAATAACATCATCTGAACCAAAAATATCCAGACAACCTGTAAATATTAGTAGGCCTACAATGGCCAGCGAGCTTAATTTTCCAAATCTTTTTTTCATTGTGTCACCGATATTGTGAATTGTGAACCTGGAGTACAACCAGGAGGAACTTGAACATTAACTACTTGGCCATTAGGCATTGTAACTGTCAAAACTTGGCCAGGTACAACTCCTGGAGGAACAGTAATAGTCATATTTGATGGTGCTGCAGAAGGTGGAGCTACAGGAGGAGCACCAGGGATTGCAGCCATACTAGGTGGATTTTGTGGTTGAGGTGGTAAACCAGGTGGAACCATTGCAGGTGGCGGGGCTACGGGAGCTGGAGCCATTGCAGGAGGTGCTGGAACACCCCAATCATCCTGTGCTACAGAAGGTTGTTTCCTTGCCCTTACAAAACCAAATACTAACATACCAATACCAAGAAGAATTAAACCAACAAAAGCATATTCTGTTGTTGTAGAAAGTCTACCACTGGCTTCACAAAGAAATCCTTCACCTCCACCTTCATCAACAATTTCTAGTTCCAAAACAATGTTATCTCCTATCCCAAAATCATTCATATAATTTGAATCACAAACAAATCTTATGACATTACCATTTCCAATAGACTCCACCCAAATAGATGTAGCACCTTCCTCATCAAAACTATATTGCATTCTAATAACTTTATCAACTATTATAACTTTATCACCAGAATCATAATCCCTAAAATTTTCATCACCATTAGCATCTGTTCTGGCTTGACTAACAAAATCTTGACCATCTTTAGCAATAACTGAAGGGAAAATAACGACATATCCTATGACACCTATTACTGCCAGAACTGCACCTATTTTTGATAATAGATTGAAATGCACATTACAGCACCTTACGTATTAGATTTAAGACTTACCTACAGATTTGAAAAATTATTATTGAGTTAAATAATTTTTTCTATACACTACTACTGCAATTCCAACCAATAATAATACACCGACTACTACTAAAAGTGCTAAATTTGAAGATACTTCATCATCTGATGGATTACCATATGCATAAAATTCAGAATATGCTGAGATTGAATGCATATTAGAATCATCAACAGCTCTCACCAAAATCGTATGATCTCCTGTAAAAGATAAATCACCAGCACCAAGTGAAATTTGCCAATCTATGTATATAGATTCATTTGAACTTGGTAAATATTTAACTTGCTTCCATGAATTACCATCAATGCTGTATTCAATTCTATCAACAGAACCACTGCGTGACCATGAATGACCTGTAATTGTATTGATATTACTACCAGTTTGCCACCCTGTTTCTGTACTGATTATGTAAGTCTGTAGATCAACATTGATATTTTCTGTATCTGTGTTTAGGAATGAGGATTTAACTGCTGCATGGGCATCAACCATCCCCCAACCAAAATGACGATTCCAATATGGATCAAGTTCAGGTGATGTAGCCCAAGAACCTTCCTCAACACCTTCACCATCTGCAGAAGAAAGTGTTTCCCTTCTTTCTGCTGTAAGTTTCAAGATTTCTCGAATTGCCAGTGGATCTAAATCTGGATTAGCCTCTATCATTAATGCAATAACACCTGAAACTGCAGGAGTTGCATATGAAGTGCCACTACCTCTACCACTATATCCATTACCTGATGCATCTTGACCGAGTCTATTGTAACAACTACCACTAGCATGACATGCTTCAGCTTGAACAATATTAGTTCCTGGAGCTGAAACATCAGGTTTCATTTCGTCGTATGGATTACCATCATTATTGTCTCTACGAGGCCCACGACTAGAATACGAAGCTATGCCGTCGTCAGAACGATCAATGCTATTCTTATCATCAAGAGCCCCAACAGTTATTGAAAGACTAGAAGAACCCATGCCAGAAAGACCATCATTATTCGAGCCATCATTACCTGCAGCTACAGAAACGGTAACTCCGGCTAATGTGGCCTCATCCAAAACTTGTGAAAACATATCAGAACCATCAGAACCTCCATTCTCATGTGAAGTAATACCCCATGAAAGAGAAATTATGTCGATACCGTAACTTTCGTTTTCAGCACCAGGCCAGGCTGTATCTTTGTTTTCAATAACCCAATTAAGACCGTCCATTGCTGATTCATAAAATTCCTGTTCTAAAATATAATTCTCAAAGGGCCCTGCTCCTACAGCAGTTCCTATTCTTACATCTACTAAATCTGCATCTGGTGCGGAACCTGTGAAATTGGAAGATTCGCCACTAGGCAATATTCCTGTGCTAGTTGCCATACCCGAACATGCAGTTCCATGCTGATTTTGATCATCTGGATCAAAAGAACCATCATCTTCTTGTAAGGAAAGCAGACACAAAGGATCATCGCTACAAACTGCATCATAACCTGCAATAAATTTACCATCTAAACCTGGATGCTCATTATCAATTCCCGTATCTACTATTGCAATATTGACACCTTTTCCTGTAACACCCAAATCCCAAGCTCCTTCTGAATAAACTGATGAATTACTTGCTTTGATTGCTGGTGTCTGGACATCACCATATAGTATAACATGACCATACGGTTCAATCATTAAAACACCTGGAAAATTACTTATTGTTTCAAATAAACTCGAACTTACTGTACCCAATAATAAACCATTAACTGTAGTAACATGATATTTGATGTCTATTCCTACATCATACAATAATTGAAAATCACCTTCAGTTAATTGATGGTCATACATAACTCCAATTTTGTATTCATCCTCTATTTGTTCCAACCAGTCAACAATACCATTTCTATTCAAATCTCGAGAAGTAGTTTCCCACCATGGTAATTCCTCCCAATAATTTTCCTTTACAGTTGGTATTTCTGAAGGCGCGGAATCTGGAGAATTAAGGCCTGAAACTGGAAGTGCTGAGAAAACCAAAATTGCAACTATTGTTAATGCACGTAATCTTTCCACTAATTGCCATGTAATGGTTATCATAAAAGTTTTGAGGTCAATTTTTGGAACCAAAACCACCGCCGCCAGGTGTTTTGATAATCACAGTTTCACCAGGTTTTACAACTTTTTCAAACTTCCCTCCTAAATCAATTTCTTCTCCAGAAGCTTTTCGTAAATAATTCGAACCACAAGAACCTTCATCTCCACCAGACATACCATATGGTGGAAAAACACGTCTTTCAGAAAGGATAGACACACTTCTAGGTTCTAAAAATTTAATTTCACGAATAATACCATCACCTCCTTTGAATTTTCCATCTCCACCAGAACCTTTTCTAATTTCAAACTTTTCAAGCCTTATTTCTTCAAATCTATGCTCAAGAATCTCAGGATCTGTTGAACGTGTATTAGTCATATGAACTTGAACTGCTGATGCACCATCATTCTGGTTAGTAGCACCCGAACCTCCGGCTATAGTCTCATAATACTGTTTTCCAGAATCATCATCTGAACCAAAAACAAAATTGTTCATTGTTCCTTGTGATGCACCTGCAATTCCTAAAGCTCCTAACAATACATCTGTTATTCTTTGTGAAGTTTCAACATTACCTCCAACTACTGCAGCTTCATCACTTGGATTCAATATTGATCCTTCAGGAATTATTAATTTTATTTGATCTAAACATCCTGAATTCAAAGGGATATTTTTGTCAATTAATAATCGAAAAACATACAAAACTGCTGCCTTTGTCACGGCAATTGGTGCATTAAGATTATTTTTTGTTTGAGGACCAGTTCCACTAAAATCAACCGTTGCACAGAAAGGAAGGTCTTTTGTCTCGTCTTTCGTAATATTTATCTTAACTGATATACGAGAACCGTCATCAAGGTAATCATCAAAACTATTTTCTTTAGTTCCATGGCCATCAATATATTTTTCTAAGGCATCGCTCATAGCTTCTGCCGAATTTTTTCTAATGTAATGCATGTATGATTTGACTGTTTGCAAACTATACTTAGTAATCAAATTCTCAAGTTCTTTTATTCCCTTAGTCACTGCAGCAATTTGGGCATTAATATCATGTTTTCTTTCCTCTATATTTCGAGCTGGATACTCAGAATCAGTCAATAATTCCACAAGCTCCTTCTCCCTTAATTCTCCATTTTCCAATAATAAGAAATTATCAATAATTATTCCTTCTTCATAAATTGTTTTGGAAAAAGGAGGTATTGAACCTGGAGTTATACCTCCAATATCTGCATGATGTCCTCTGCTCGCAACATAAAATATAGGTGAATTCTCATCAGCGAAGACAGGCGATATTACAGTAAGATCAGGTAAATGAGAACCTCCTCTGTGAGGATTGTTAATGAGATAACAATCTCCTTTCTTCATTTGATTTTCATTAGAAACAATTACGGATTTTACAGATTCACTCATTGCTCCTAAATGTACTGGAACATGGGGGGCGTTTGCAACAAGATTACCATTTTCATCAAACAGCGCGCAAGAAAAATCAAGCCTTTCTTTGATATTAACAGAATGTGAAGTATTTTGCAATGTAAAACCCATTTCTTCCGCAATACCCATAAAGAGATTATTGAAAATTTCAAGAGATATTGCATCTCTTTCTGAAGATATTTCTAACGTTTGGTTTGTTATTTGACTTATTCTTAGGTGCCTTTGTTCATTTACACATAATCTAAATCCAGGTTCAACAACTATGTTTGAATTCAAATCAGTCACAATGACAGGACCATCTAACTTGGTTCCTATTGGCAAAGTTTCTCCTGAATAAATTTCAGTTTTAACAAATTTATTACTAAAAAATACTTCAGTTTCAGATATTGATTTTACTGATGCATCTGTATCTACACTATTATAGTCTGCAATTCTTGCCCTTTGCCCTTTAACTTCAACTCTTAAATTAACAACTTCTAATTCTTCAGATGGGAAAAAACCAAATAATTCCTTGTGTTTGATTCTAAATTCTTTAATTACTGATTTGTATTCAGAAAAGGGTATTGTTAAAAATTTATCAGTTCCCTTAACTCTCAAATCAAAGAAATATTGGCTGTATACCTCCTCTATTCCTAGTTTACTTATTTCATTGACTAGAGGTTCTTCGAGATTTTGAAACTCAGACAATGATTCGGAATTAAAAGTATCCGTATATTCACTTACTACTGATTTAACTCCATATCTAAATTGCTCTGCATTTGCAATCCCATAAGCAGAAAGGAGACTAGAAAGTGGATGGATTATTATGTCATTAATCTCTAAAGATCGTGCAATTCCACAGCAATGTTGAGGTGCTGCACCACCAAAACATACTAATGAATGATCTCGTATATCATAACCTCTCGAAACTGAAACTTTTTTGATAGCACTTGACATTTTCTCATTTGCTATATTTACAAAACCTATTGCTAATTCCTCAATAGTAAAATTAGAATTAGTTTTACTGTTAATTAATATTCTTAAATCCTCAAAAGCCGTACGAGTTTTATCAATATCTAATTTTTCATCTCTATTAGAACCAAACACTTTAGGAAAGAAATCTGGATTAATTCTTCCTAAAATTAAATTGGCATCAGTTATAGTCAAAAGACCATTAAGACCATAACAAACTGGTCCGGGAATTGCTCCAGCTGATTCAGGACCAACTTGTAATCTTTGCCCATCAAACCACAGTAATGAACCTCCACCGGATGCAACTGTTTCTATATCCAAACTCGATGTTTGAAATTTTATTCCTCCGGCTTCTATTTCTGATGACTTGGCATAAGAACCTCCATATCTAGAAACATCTGTGGATGTACCTCCCATATCAAAACCAATTACTGATGGCGAATTATTGGCTTCACCAACTATTGCACTTCCTATTACTCCGCCTGCAGGACCTGACAAAACTGAGTCTTTGCCTGTCAATGATTCTGAATCAACTAGTCCACCGGAACTTTGCATAAACTCGATAGGAATATCTCCCAAAAATTCTTTTAGTGATGAAATATAATCACTAAGAACAGGATAAAGATAAGAATCTACAACTGTAGTTTGTCCTCTGCATACTATATTGATTAAGGGCATTATTTGACTTGAAATTGATATATTTGTAAATCCGATTTTTGTAGCAATGTCAAAACAAATATCCTCATGGATTGAATTCTTCCAAGAATGTAACAAAACAACAGCCAATGATCTGTAACCACTCTTGTATAAATTATAGAGATCTTTTTCCAATTTTGTTTTGTCTAATTTGTCTACTATGTTCCCACGAGAATCTAGCCTTTCGTCAACTTCTGTAACTGAGGTATACAATTGTTTAGGTTTAACTATAGAAAGATCAAATAATGATGGCCTAGCTTGATTACCTATCTCGAGAAGATCCTTGAATCCTGTAGTTATTAGCAAAGCTGTGTTAGCGCCTTTTCTTTCAAGTAAAGCATTTGTTGCAATGGTTGTTCCTATACGTATTCTCTCTACTTTCTCAGAAGGAATAATTCCACCATCATCTAAATTCAAAATGTGTCTTATTCCTTCAACTATTGAATCTTGATATGTGGATGACTGGGAAAGAATTTTACAGGTATGAATTTTATTTTGAGGATCTATTCCTATAATATCTGTGAAAGTACCACCTTTATCTATTGCAAAAAACCATTTGCTCATACTTTTTTAGAACAATAAGGACACATCGACCATTTTTGATCTACTGCTTTACCACAATTCGAACAGATTTTCATCTCTCTTTCTTTCTCATGTGGAGCCTCAGACCACAGATCCATAGATGGAGGTGGCGGTAATGGCTCTGGCCAGATAGTAGCTATACCCAAGCTTGCTACTAAACAAATTATCAACAATACTTGAACTAATAATTCTTCAGTAAGGCCAAAATTAATTGCTGAAATAACACTAATGGCTATAAACGAATATCTTAACATTTAATTAATCTGTATACATTTTTTCGATTTCTTTAGCCCAATTCTCATTAATCTGCTTTCTACGAATCTTGAGTGTCGGAGTCAATTCACCTTCATCAACATTCAAGTCTCGTGGAAGAATTTTGAATTTTTTAACTTGTTCTGGATTACTAAACTTTGCATTTAATTCTTGAACCTGAGCCTCAATTTCAGCTTCAATATCAGGACTTTCTGTATAATCTGATAATTTAGCACCAAGTGATTCTAATTTCGCAATTTGCTCATTAGGATCTTTTGGTACTTCTGTTGCACCATCTAAGCCATGTTTATCTCTAAGAATAGCTCCAACATCAAGTGTGAAAAGAGCACTGCAAAATTTACGATTATCACCAACTAACATACATTGTGAAACTAGGGAAATCGACTTCATTGTCTCTTCAATAACGAGCGGTGCAATATTTTTACCTGCAGAATTGACATAAATCTCTTTTATTCTTCCAGTAACATAAACAAAACCATCTGAATCCTTCTTGCCTAGGTCTCCAGATTTTAACCAATCTCCAGTCATTGTTTCTGATGTTGCTTTAGGATTTTTGTAGTATCCTTTCATAACATGCCGGCCTCGGAATTGGATTTCTCCATTGCCTTTTTCATCAGGATTATGTATTCTAATTTCTCCTGCAAAAGTGGTTCCAACTGATCCAATCTTATTTGCGCCTTTATGACCAATTGTAGCTCCTGCTGAAGTTTCTGTCATTCCATATCCTTCAAACAAAGGAACTCCTAATTTGTGGAATAATGTCAGAATATCGGGATTAATTGGTGCAGCCCCTGTAATTGCATATACACAATTAGACATCCCAATCTTTGCCTTTGCCTTTTTCCTAATTATACTGCCTAAGATAGGTATGCCTAAAAGTTTGATTTTACCGCCCAAACCTGCAACTAAATTTGAATAAACTTTTTCATAAATTCTTGGAACGCCTATGAACAAGTGTGGCTGTACTTCTTTACAATAATCTATTGCATGCAGTGGATTATCAACTACATGCATATGTAATCCTTCACGAATCCATGCGTGATTATCAACTAATTGTCCAAATACATGAGCGCAAGGTAACCAAGAAACATATTTGTCTCCTTGATTATAACTCTGAATCTCGAGGACTTTTGATACCTCATACTCAAAATTATCATAAGTTAATTCGACACCTTTCGGATTTCCAGTAGTGCCTGAAGTATAAATCAAGGTAGCAGTATCCTCTGGCTTTATTGATTTAATAGAATTGTGGATTTTAGACTCATCAGTATCTTTTCCTTCTGAAATAAAATCTGACCATGAAATTACCTTGTCATGAGCTGGCATATCTACTCCATCCATCACAATTACTTTCTCTAATTTGTTAAGCTTATCCATTATCTTATGGAGTCTATGTGAACACATTTTCTCAGTGTCCCCTCCATCCATCGGATTATGTCCAACAAAAACAAATTTAGAATCTGAATTACCTACAACCCATTCAACCTCTTCTGGAGAACATGTATGGTAAACACCAACACCTGCGCCATTACAGAAATTTGCCGCAGCATAAGCAATATACCATTCTTTTCTGTTATATGAATAAATACTTAATTTGTCATTCTTTTGAAAACCTAAGGCCGTAAGAGACTTAGCTACATCCATTGTCTGATTATAAAATTCAGACCAGGTTGTAGTGTCCCAACCTCCAGAATTATTCTTTGATGATAACGCAGGTTTATCTGCGTATTTCGTTGCATTCTCAATCAAATAGTCAGAAGTTGTAGGGGTAGACATACTCCATAAGATACAACCAGATTATATTAAGTTTAAGTTAAAGTCTTAAAAGTTTAGACTTTGCAGTAACAAATTCTTCTTCACTAAGAATGCCACTTTCTCTCATTTCAGCTAATTGAACCAATTTAGACATTAGCTCATCTTCACCTGAATCATCCATAGAAACTTCAGAAGCTGCTTTTTCCATTTCATTTCTTTCAATCCTCCTCTCATTAGGAGTCATTTCACTTTCAATGATTCGAGCTTCACGGGCCGAACGTCGGGCCTGTTGTATTGAAACAAGAAAATCAAGATGATTTCCTGATTTAAAACTGGATTGTGCTAAGTTAAAATATTTCTTAGCTGTTGTCGTATCTAAATTCTCACTAGATGCTTTCTCAATTCTTTTTTGGGCATGAATTAATAAACGTTTCAAATATGGTTCAAGACTATACTTGAAAACGCCCCCTTTACCACCTAGGAATACAAATCCACCTCCACTAGCCATAACACCCTTAGGAGATTGCCTTGGTCTAAATCCCCAAACTTTTTTCCCTTCTTTTGTAAATAAAGTTACTTTTGAGGATGATTCACCTATTGTAACAAAGTCTGCTGTCTGTGTCATGTCTATCCAAACAGGTTGTCTATCGAAAGTCTTCTCCCAAAGAATACGTGAACTTTTAACACCAAAATAGAAAGTTCTATCACTTGTCAAATATCCAATATAGTCTCCATTAGAACTTATACAAGTTTGAATTATCTCACTAGATGTTTCTTTAGCCCATAAAATTTCACCTTTACGATCGTACAAATATAAATGCGAATAATCAGTACCTGCAATAATAAATTGACCATCTGAAGAAACATTAACTGTATTTACAGGGAAATCTGAATTGCTAAGGTGAGTCTCCCATCTAATTTTACCTCTTCCATCATAAACAACCAAGCGACCCAAAGAAGTGCCTACTGCAATTACGTCTCCATTAGATGAAATGCTGGTTGAAACTGCTGAACTTTGTAACTCTCTATGCCATAATGATTCACCTGTTCGCTTAACAAGATATACAACCTTCTGGCTACTAGCAATTGACATTTTACCAGTTTTAGTTGAAACTGAAATATCTTTAACCCTACGTATCTTATTGTTATTCCAAACCGGGCGACCATTTTGATTTAACAAAATCAACCCTCCTTTATGGCCAACACCTGCAAATTTACCATCTAAGCTAATGGACAAAGCCGAAGGAGACGAACTTCCTTGAAATGTCCATAATGGTGTGGCTTCGCGCATAGTCCTATAATAACCAATTTATTGCAGCATTTAAGCAATTTGGTCAATTTTATAAAATTAAAACCGCGGCCGCAACAGTCGTAGTCCAGTGCCCTTCTGAATTAACTATTCCTGTTTCAACTATAGAACGTGTTTTTACGATTCTATTATCGATACGCCAAAGTTCTCTTTTTTCATCCCAGGATGCATCAGGATTGAATTTGATGCCATAAGTTGTTGCAAGCATCTCTGCCGCAAGATCTTCTACATATTCTTCCATACTATCCTCATTCATTCCAGTACAATGGTGTTCAGATAAATATCCATAATCATCTCTGTTACGAGGTACGGCAACGCCAACACCTGAACTAACGAGAGTTGAAGGTTTATTACTTTCAGATCTAGCTAAAACAATAGGAACCACTTGACCAGGTAAAAGTGCCTTAACGCCTTCATCTTTATCAACAAAATTACATTTTGGAGGAAGGATACTGGATACTGTAATCAAATTCAAAGAAGCTATACCTGCATCTCTCAAAGCTAATTCAAAAGAGGCCAATTTTTCCTTATGTGTTCCGATACCTTTTGTTAAGAAAATTTTTTGAGGTACAAAGTTCTTTGAATTCACTATTTTCATTAAAATTCCACCTATATAATATTTCCATATTTAATAAATAAGTGAATTGACGAATTGAGATACGCATATAATTAAATACCTATCCCAAATCAACGACCGTGCAAAAACAACTCGCCAGAAGAATTGCTGGAGAAATTGTAATCTCTGAAAAACCAGGAGATACACTAAGGAAGTGGAGAGAAATATTTCGTCTTTCGCAGAAGGAATTTGCAAATCTTTTAGAAGTGAAACCATCTGTAGTTTGTGACTTTGAAAAAGGTAGAAGAGCTTCACCTGGAATTGGAACTGTTAGAAAATTCGTAGAAACTATGGTTGATTATGATTCAGCTCATGGAGGGAAAATAGTGAATAGTATGTCTGATAGAAAGACAAATGAAGCTATTGTAGATATAAAAGAATTTACTAGTGGAGTTACGATAGAAACTATGTTGGAAACAGTTGAAGGTGAAATACTTGCAGGTAATGAAGAATTAATCAGTAGACCAATCTATGGATATACTATGGTTGATTCACTAAAAGCAATCACCACCTTCAATGCTTTTGGAGAAATGTATGGCTGGTCTAATGAAAGGGCTGTATTCTTTTCAGGAGTACAATATGGAAGGTCACCTATGATTGCAGTTAGGGCACATCCGGTAAAGCCAAGAATGGTGGTTTATATAAAACCGAAAACAGTTGATCAACTGGCCCCTAAGCTAGCTGACATGGAAAGAGTGGTTCTTGTTAAAACAGAACTGGATGAAAAATCAATAATTGAAAAATTGAGGTATCTAAAATAGGAGAAAATATGAATGGAATCGTAAGTTACGGAGCATATGTACCCAGTCACAAGATAGAAACTGGAGAGATAGCATCTGTATGGGGTGCTGACGGGAGTGCTTGGGCTAAAAACCTAAATGTGTACTCAAAGTCAGTTCCTGGACCTGATGAAGATGTGATAACTATTGCAGTAGAAGCAACAAGGCAAGCAATGAAAAGAGGTAATCTTAATGGTGACCACATAGGCGCCATTTACACTGGTTCGGAATCACATCCTTATGCTGTAAAACCAACGTCAACAATTGTAGCTGAGGCAATTGGGGCCACACCTAATCTTACAGCTGCTGATTATGAATTTGCTTGTAAGGCTGGTACGGCTGCAATTCAAACTTGTTTAGGTATGGTAGGAGATAAACAAGTAGAAAATGGAATAGCTATTGGAGTTGATACCTCACAAGGGGCTCCAGGTGATGCATTAGAATACAGTGCATCGGCAGGCGGTGGCGCTCTTGTTATAGGTAAAAAGAAAGTTATTGCTAGAATTGATCATACTACGTCTTACACCACAGACACTCCTGATTTTTGGAGACGTGAAGGACAAAAATATCCTAGACATGGTGGAAGATTTACAGGAAAACCTGCGTTTTTCAAACATGTAATAAGCTGTGGGATGATGATTATGCAAAAAGCAGGTACTGAGGCGAAAGATTATGATTATATAGTTACACATCAACCAAATGGAAAATTCCCGATAAGAGCTGCAAAATCTCTTGGATTTACAAATGAACAATTCGAAACTGGACTTCTAACTCCAAGAATTGGGAATACATACTCAGGAGCTGTGTTTCTGGGTCTTGCTGCAATACTAGATGTTGCAAAACCAGGAGATAGAATCCTAGCTGTTGCTTATGGATCTGGTGCTGGAAGTGATGGTTTTGATATAACTGTCACTGATGAAATAACTAAAATAGACCGAAGTGAAACTGTAGAAGATTTGATTGAACGAATGAAAATAATAAATTATGCAACATATGCAAAATACAGAGGTAAACTCAACATGGGGGCCACTAAATGAGAGATGTCAGTATAATAGGAATAGGGATTACAAAATTTGGAGAATTATGGGATAAGTCTCTGAGACAATTGGGTCTTGAAACTGGACTTGCTGCAATTAATGATGCTGGAATTACTAGCAAGGATATTGATGCTCTCTACATAGGCAATATGGCTGCAGGATCTACTCTCCAACAAGAGCACGTTAGTGCATTAATGGCTGATTATTGTGGATTAACTAGCCAAAATATCCCTGCTACAAGAGTAGAGGCTGCCTCTGCGTCTGGAGGATTAGCAGTTCGGCAAGCATATATGGCTATAGCAGGTGGATTTATTGATATTGCAGTTGTGGGGGGTGCAGAAAAAATGACTGATGTCAGTGATACTGAATCCTCATATACCGTGAGTATGGGATCTGATGAACAATGGGAATCTAAGGCTGGAGCTACATTTGCATCATTACATGCTATGATAGCTCAAAGCCATATGGCTGAATATGGAACATCAAGAGAGGAAATGTCTGCTGTATCTGCAAAAAACCATTACCATGCTTCAATGAATCCAATGGCTCAATTTCCATTTGCATTAAGTGTTGAGGCCGTATCAAATTCAGGTATGGTTTCAAGTCCATTAAGAATGTTGGACTGCGCACCAAATAGTGATGGAGCTGCCGCAGTAGTTCTCTGCGCCACTGAAAAAGCAAAGAAATATAAGAAAAAAACCGTTAAAATTATAGGTTCAGGACAAGCCTCGGACACCCTAAGTTTACATCATCGTAAACATCTAAATCAAATGCCTGCGATAAAAGTGGCTGCAAAAAGAGCATTCAAAAGCTGTGGCAAAAAAGTTAGAGATTTAGATTTAATAGAAATTCATGACAACTTCACCATTTCTGAAATAATTGCTTTAGAAGAAATAGGTGTATTCAAAAGAGGAAAAGCTGCTGCCAATATATTAAAAGGTGAAACTAGACTTGGTGGAAAAATTCCTGTAAATACAAGCGGAGGACTCAAAGCAAGAGGGCATGCGCCAGGCGCAACAGGAATAGCCCAAATAGTTGAAATTGTCCAACAACTTAGAGGAGAAGCTGGAGACAGACAAGTTGAAGGTGCTAAAATTGGAATGGTAGAAAATCATGGAGGAACGGCAGCAACTGCAGTAATCCATATTCTGGAGAGTGAATAATGTCAGTACCTAGATTCTGGAGAGAATTAGACACAAGATATAATCTAATTGGTTCTTATTGTAAAATAACTAAAACCTATCACTATCCAAGAAGGAGTTTTAATCCTGAAGCTGGAAGAGAGTCAATAGGCAGTATGAAAGATTATCAATTCAAAGGAACTGGAGAGGTTATTAGTTCTACAGTCGTATACCAAGCTCAAACTGGCTACGAAATGTTTGGACCTTATTGTATCGCAATAGTAAAACTGGATGAAGGACCACGAATAACTACTCAGATTGTGGACTGTGAACCTGAAAATGTTAAGCCAGGTATGAAAGTAAAATCTGTATTTAGAAAATTAGGAGAAGATAGTGAAAGCGGAATCTTGCATTATGGAACTAAATTCATGGTAAACGAAGATAATGAGTTGGATGAAACGGAAGATGATCTCCCTGATATCGAAGTTTAAACATTCGATACTTATATATCTGTAGTTAGCGAGGGCGCTTATACTAATGTCAAAAAAAAGTACTAAATTAGAAGACCCACGTAAATGGGTCAAAAATTTAGATATCGAATCTACAGAAGATATCGCAGTTCCTAAAATGTTAATTGATCAAGTCATTGGTCAAGAACAAGGTGTTGAAATTGTAAGAAAAGCTGCCGAACAAAGAAGACATGTAATGTTAATTGGAGATCCTGGAACTGGAAAATCTATGTTAGCTCGCTCAATTTCTGAACTTTTACCAAAAGAAGAATTACAAGATGTTTTAGTTTACCATAATCATGAAGACAATAATGAACCAAGAGTTAGAGTTGTCCCCGCTGGAAAAGGAAAAGAAATAGTCCAGGTCCAAAAGGCCCAGGCAATGATTGAAAAAGAGAAAAAAGCTAAATCTCAGATGCTTATTGTATTTGCAATAATTGGATTTGGAATACTATGGTTCATAACAGCAGGATTCAATCCTATGTACATATTCTATAGTTTGATTGCTGCGGCTTTTGTTTTTATGGCAATGAGATATACAAATCAGAAAAATGAAAATGCAAACATACCCAAAGGTCTTGTTTTGCATGAAAAGGAAATGACTGCACCCTTTGTGGATGCAACTGGTACACACGCAGGAGCATTGTTAGGTGATGTAAGGCATGATCCTTTCCAATCAGGAGGGCTTGAAACTCCGGCGCATGATCGTGTAGAAGCTGGAGCTATTCATAAAGCACACAAAGGCGTTCTGTACGTCGATGAAATTAATTTACTTCGTATTGAATCACAACAGTCATTGTTGACAGCTATTCAAGAAGGTGAGTTTTCTATTTCCGGACAATCTGAAAGATCTGCTGGGGCAATGACGAAAACTGAACCTGTGCCATGTAATTTCGTACTTGTAGCGGCAGGAAATCTAGATGCTATTCAAGGAATGCATCCTGCATTAAGAAGTCGAATCAGAGGTTATGGATATGAGGTTTATATGAATTCAACTATTCCAGATTCACAAGAAAATAGAGAAAAAATAGTCAGATTTATCGCTCAAGAAGTAGCCAAAGACGAAAAGATTGGACACTTCTCTAAAGAAGCAATCGGCGAAATTCTCCATGAAGCTCAAAGAAGATCTGGAAGACAATTACATCTAAGTCTTAGACTAAGAGAATTAGGTGGCCTAGTTAGAGTTGCAGGTGATATTGCAAGAGAATTAGAAGAAGAAATCATCACTGCTGAACATGTAATCAAAGCGAAAACTATTGCAAAACCCTTAGAACAACAAATTGCGGACCGATATGTTGAACGTAGAAAAGATTACAAAATTTATTCAATTGAAGGATCTGAAATCGGAATGGTTAACGGCTTAGCAGTAATGGGTGCAAATTCAGGGATGTCTGAAATGGCAGGAATAATGATGCCTATTGTTGCCGAAGTTACACCGGCGCAATCAAGAAACAGAGGTAAGGTTGTAGCTACTGGTAAACTTGGAGAAATAGCAAAAGAAGCTGTTGAAAATGTTTCTGCTTTAATAAAAAAGTATACTGGCGAAGATATTTCTAAATATGATATTCATGTTCAATTTGTAGGGGCTTATGAAGGTGTTGAAGGAGATTCTGCATCAGTATCTATTGCCACTGCCGTAATTTCTGCACTTGAAAACGCTGAGGTCGACCAAACTATCGCACTCACAGGATCACTCAGTGTAAGAGGACAAGTACTTCCTGTAGGGGGTGTAACTGCAAAAATAGAAGCTGCTGCCGATTCTGGTGTTACGAAAGTATTGATACCTGCAATGAATATGCAAGATGTTCTTTTGGAATCAAAGTACAAGGACATAGTTGAGGTTATTCCTGTTTCTACATTGAAGGATGTATTAGACAACATATTGGTGGCTGGAGTAAAAAAGGATGGACTTTTAAAGAATCTGACTAAGTTTTTACCAGGTTCAAAAATATCAACTAACTTGGGAAATCCAAGTACCTAATATTCTCTAATTTCTCCAAATTCTCCTAAAACAGTTATTACACTAGAAATATCATCTGAAGTGGCTACAATTGATGTACCTAAATGGGCTACTGATGATACTGTTCCAATAGGCATTTTATCTATTATTTGAGACAGATTGTCATTAATTAATCCTGCTTTTTCAGTAAATAAACGACCTATTTTAATTGCAGATCTCAAATTAATATTATTAAACTGAATCCCCAAGGCTGCTGCATTTATGATTTCAATCCATCCTTCATCAGATATAATCTCTGAGGTGTTGCGCCCTAAACCAGATAAACAAACGACAAATTTTTCCTTTATTGGAATACAATCAATTTCGCCGTTGAAACCTGGTGTATTACGAATTATTATAGATGGAAAACTAGTCTGCCTAATTGATTCAGATATTGCAACGACGTCTCCTAAACCTGTTTTTAATTCAATTTCAGCTTGGTGAGCTGCTTTTACACACAAATCAAGATTTTTTTCTAATTCCAAACATGCAGCAAGAGCTGAAGCGCCTGAAATTCCAAAACCTGAACCTAATGGTAAATCATGTCTAAGATAAATGGTCAAGCCTTTATCCTTGAATCCTAGCAATTCTACAGCTCTCAAAGTTACTGGATCTTCAACCTCTTTGCCTTTTCTTATAACTACATTATGTTTAATTTGAGATTGTTCTTTTACAACTGCACAATGCACGCCCTCTGGCAAAACTAAACCAATACCAGTTGAACCCATGGACAATAAATCAATATCTGGCCATACTGCAAACGTCAAACTTATGTGGCCTGGAGCAAAACTCATAGGATTTCCTCATAGAGATTTATTGTTTTTTCTATAGTTCTTGACCAAGTTCGCTCCTTTGTAGCATATAAAAATGCTGAGTTGGCTAATTCCTTCAAAAGTTTTTCATTATCTATTACCTTAGAGATTGCATCAGACATTTGACCAGGCCTTACTAATAATGCATGACCTTGAGTTGCTTCTCTGACTGAAGGTAATAACGTTGCAACAACAGGAAGTTTACATCCCATATATTCATAAATCTTTAAGGGTGAAAAACCATAATCCACATTTGGATAAGGAGCCAAACCTACGTCTGCCTCAACTAATAGTCTGGGAACTTCTTGCCTACTAAGGCGTCCAATGTGGTGCAGATTTTCTACATCAGGCATATTTTTACCATAGCCACCTCCTACAACTACTACATTTATTGAAGAATTTTTTTCTGCAACCTCTCCCAACTCCTTAATTCCATGCCAAGGACCTAATGCACCAACAAAAACTATCATCTTTCCTTTCAAACCTAATTTGTCTTTAATTCCTAAAGGTTCAGCTTCAAGATTAAATAAATCTTCTTCATAACCATTTTGAATAACTGAGAAATTTTCAGCCTTAGGATTCCATTTTGAAATCTGATCCCTCAATATGGAGCTGACTGTAAAACCTCCATCTGCTAATTCTATTTGGTTGCGACAAGAACGAATTGCTTTTTCATGATAAGGCCAAAGTTTAGCAATCTTAGTTGCAGATAATTCAGAGCGCATCCAGTTATCATCAACCTGAAGAACCGATTTTACACCTGCCTCAGATGCTGCTTGTAATCCTGACCCTGCAAAAATGTAACCTCTATCATGTACAAGGTCAAATTTCTCAGATTTTAATTGATTAACTACTTTTTGGTAGGCGTGCTTTGTAAAAATTATTCTTTCAAAAGGTATTCCTGGATTAACTATAGAAACAAACTTCAAATTAGGATGGAATTCTATATTTTTTGAAGATTTTTCGTCGTACCTACAGAGCAGAGTTACTTCTATTCCTGACTTAGCCAAACCATTAGCTAGGGCCAATTGATGAAGCGTCTGACCCAAAGTGTCTGGAACCCTCACAGAGGGCGCTACCATCAAAACTTTCACAAGTATATAGGAATGAACAGGTTTTAGAAGTGTCGCCATAGGCCTTTGTGGCAAATATAGCTGTAATTTGTGATCGCGAATTCTTTGAACCATTTGACCAAAGAGTGTACAAAGAAGTTTGTAGCATGAAAAGAGCCGGTCATAATATTGAAATTATTACACCTCATAAATCGACGAAAGAAATGGTTTTTGAAGATATTGAAGTTCATTGTATTGCGAGCAATGGAGTACCTAGTTCAACGGCATTCAAAATACTGTACAAGGCACTTAGTAGAGAATATGATTTATTTTATTGCCATGAATTAGATCCTTTGATTTACAGTACTGTTTTAAAAGGACTTACTAAAAAACCAGTCATATGGGATTGCCATGAATACTTAGTTCCTATGAAACTAGAATTACAAGGTAAAATCTCTTCAATATTAACTGATTTAGCAATACGATTTTGCGCACCAAAAGTAGATCAAATAATAACTGTTGATAACCGCCTAGCAAGGGACCTTACAAGATTTGGAAAAGTTGCAGTTATTCCAAATTATCCTAAATTATCAGATTTTAATTTTAAATTAGATGAAAAAAAGAATGATGAAATTGTAGCCCTTTATGTCGGAAGCATTACTGAAAAACGAGGGATAAAAGTCATATTGAAAAGTATAAAGAAAGTAAGAAAAAAAAATAAAATAAAACTTAGAATAGCTGGAGGTTTTTATGATGATGACTTAGAATTATGGGCCAAAAAATATGATAAAGAAAATAATCTTGAAGTTGAATGGTTGGGTTGGATAGATTACAAAAAACTAGCACCTATTATCAGTACATCAGATTTCGGCCTTTTTATGAACCAACCCGGACCCAGATATCTTAAAGGATTGCCAACCAAAATATTCGAGTATATGCTAATGGGATTGCCAGTTATTTCTGCTACTGGCCCTCTATTGAAGGCTCTAATTTTAAGAAATAAAATAGGTTTAACCGTCGATTCAACAAATATAGACTCAATAGCTAAAGGAATAGAAAAAATGATTAAATTAAATAAGTGGGAAGAAATGGGCAAAAGAGGAAAAAAATTAGTTACTACAAATTATTGTTGGGAAGCAAAAGAAGAAAAACTATTGAATATTATAAAGAAATTAACTAATTGAGCTCACCTCTAACAAACATAATGTATCTTTGTTCTTCATTTTCTTCAAATGGATGCTCACCTACATTTCGTTGGTAGGCTATTCCTATCCAAGAACCATCTGCAGAAATAACAGTTTCAAAGAAATCATGCAGTGCATGAACATCCCCTTCTGTTTCTTCATAAGCTGTTACTGTATGTAATGGAGTTGGATCTGCAATTTCAAAATTAAAAGTATCATTAGATTGAGGAGTATCGAGATATCCTGAGTAAAGATACCAAGGTGTACCTTCTGTATAACCAGTACTATTACCTGTTGAATAATCTAACCCATAAAATGAAACTGCAATACGGTTATTTTCACTAACTGACACAAAAGGATACATCGTAATCCCATCCCAATCTGGAGTTATTTCCCATGTTGTCCAATTAACGCCATAGTCATATGATATTGCCATATTCATTTCCCAAGCTCCAAGAGTTCCTTCTGGACAGTCTGCCCATACTACTGCTACTGTTCCTTGCTCATTTGTATTGACTAAAGGGTATCCTTCTGGAGGATTACCTTTACGTTCTCCTACTGTAACTGGTTCTTGCCAACTTCCGTCAGAAGGACCAGGTCCCGTACCTCGTCCATAATCATCACTTATACGAACTATAACTGTACCTGTTGCAGTATCTGCATTTTCCTGAGCTACATAGACGTATGAACCATTACGTTGAGATGCTATCGTCGACCATCCTCCTGGCATTGAATAACATTGTGAAAAAGTATTACCTGCATTCTCTGAATGATAATACCAATAGCGTCCTGAATCTATGCTACACTCTGGCGGAGGAACTCCTGAATTTCCTAAATAATGAATTATTCCATCTCCTTGAGCTGCTAACCAAGGTCTATCATCTGCAGCCATAGAATTCATACGTTGACATACTCCTAACTCATATGAATTACCTCCATCTGAAAATATATGCCACCAATTATCTTCTAATGTTGTATCTAAATAATAAATCATATCATTTGCATCTACAGAGATATCTCCTTCATCACCTAAACATTCGGAACCTCCTGCTGCATAATTTGCCATCAACATGTTACCTGGTGTTGGTTCAAAATTATCTCCATGATCCCAAGTAAGCCCACCATCATTTGTTTTCCAAAACCAGGAAGCCCAATAATCCCAAGAAGTTCCTTCACCGTCCTGACATGCATACCATAACCCAGGATCATCTGGATCTAATATTATAGGAATTGGAGCATCTTCACCACCCCATCTCAAATCTTTATGAGCAGTAACAAACATATTTCCTTTGGAATCAAGTGAAAGACTTGGTTCATACCCAATACCATATTCAGGATAAACCTGACCATTATTTTCATCTATGCATTCTTCATGCCTTGGCATAAATACAGGTTCAAGCCACTCTGTTCCTTCAAAAGATTTTATTATGTCATCTATTTCTTGATCATTATTATTATTTAACAAGATAAATCCCCCTGAAAAGACCAGCATACTACCTACAAATATTGCAAATATCTTTTCTTGACTTAACTCAAACATTAGTAAAGTTACAATCTGATGGGTATAAAGAATAGTAGGATGCTAATATTTTATAGTCGTGGAAAACTATACTAACCCTAGGGTAATGGCACAAGCCCAAATCTGGTGTGACTAAAAATAAGGTGTGAAATGGCAGGACAACCACAAAGTTATGGATCTATACGTGAATTTCTAGACAATTTGCCAAACCAGCCCTGTATTTGGCTACCGGAAAACACAAATATTTGTGTAACTTGTCTAAGAATAAATGAACCGGTAGCAAGAGTTTGCTCAGTCTGGGCACAAGCACTTGAAGAAGCACCTTTGGAAGAAATTGATTTCGAAGAAGAAGTAAGATCCCTGCCCTCTGTAGTTGAAGTAGAAGACGAATTTGAAATGGTAGAAATACCAACCCTTAGCGCTACACCTAATATTGCTGAAGTCGATATTGTCGAAACCAGTACTGACTGGAATATGTCTATGGAACCTGCCGTTGCCATAGAGCCGACTGAAGAAATTGCAGAAACTGTCATTGAAACTGCTACTGATGCAACTGAAGAAATTGTTGATGAAGTTATTGCTGAACCCGTTGCCATAGAGCCAACTGAAGAAATTGCAGAAGCTGTCATTGAAACTGCTACTGATGCAACTGAAGAAATTGTTGATGAAGTTATTGCTGAACCTATCGCTGCAGAAGCCGTTGAAGCTGAACCCGTTGCCATAGAGTCGACTGAAGAAATTGCAGAAGCTGTCATTGAAACTGCTACTGATGCAACTGAAGAAATTATTGATGAAGTTATTGCTGAACCTATCGCTACAGAAGCCGTTGAAG
>Ga0207992_1000431_pt1 | contig 21554 bp, 24 predicted proteins | sample ETN02SmetaG_FD_185788 | JGI IMG/M metagenome (GOLD analysis project Ga0207992, IMG submission 185788) | Marine microbial and viral communities from oxygen minimum zone, Eastern Pacific Ocean - ETNP2014F10-02SV255 (SPAdes) (version 2) | ecosystem: Environmental > Aquatic > Marine > Oceanic ...
ATAGGCTACTGGAGATAACAATAGTGGCAGGAAAACAGCCTGTAATAATGCATATTCCATTATCCTTTCAAGCTCCTAAAGTCTGCAATATCGACATTTTGATACATTCGGTATGCTACAATGATTAAAGACAATCCAACAGCTACTTCTGCTGCGGCAATTGCGATTGAAAATAATGCCAAAGTTTGACCAGCACTATCAGGAATAAATCTACCAAATGCGACAAGATTAAGATTTGCTGCATTGATAATAATTTCAACAGCAAATAACATTCTAATGAAATTACGCTTTACTGCAAGTCCATAGATTCCTATTGCCAGTAAAGCAACAGAGACTAGTGTAAAATCAACTAACTCGTTGGTCATTCTCCACATCCTCTCTTCTAGCTAAAACTAGTGCACCGGTTACAGAACCGGCCAAAATTAAGCCCATCAAAATTAATGCTGGCCAATAGTAAGTTACAAAGTCTGCACCAATATCTCTAAAATCAACTGCAGGTTCATCAGTAGTTATTGTTTTAATTCCAGAGTCTAAGAATACAGCACCTAAAGATACCATAATAATTAACATCAACCCAATTCCAGCAAACTTTCTTTTTCTATCCTCAATTTTTTTAAAGATAAGTTCTCTTTTGACAAGCATTACAGTGAATAAAATTAAGACTGCGATTGAGCCAACATAAACTGCTAGTTGGAACAATGCAACAAATGGTGCATCAAGTATAAAGAAGAAACCAGCAATACCACCAAGAGTGCCCATCAATGCAATTGAACCATAAATTAAAGATCTCATTTCAAGTGCTGCAATTGCAGAACCAATTGTGATAACAGTTAATGCAAGAAATACAGCATCAGCCATGAGTTGCTCCGTTTTTAGTAATTACAATTTCACTATCTTGTTCAACATAAGGTTTGACTGCAAGTTGTGCAGGAGTATAGATTAAACCTTCTTTGCTAAATGAAGATAATTCGTAATCATTAGTCATGTAAAGTGCATAAAATGGACATGCGTCTACACATAAACCACAAAAAACACATTTCCCATAATCAATTTGAGGCATAATAGATTTTTTATTTTGTTTTTGTTCTTCTGGAACTTTTACCATTGCTATAGCTTCAGCAACACCCTCACATGCAATAGAACATAATTGACATCCAGTACAGTGATCATGGAATAACATGTGACGACCCTTTAGTCCAGCAATTCCAACACCAGTAGATGGATCAAATTGATAACCGTCACCTACAAACTTTAGTTTCTCCTCAGGATAGCGAAGAGTAAATCGTTTAGTTGCAATATGTTTAATTCCAGAATTTAGGGCACGTACAATTCCTGTAGCAGTATTTGTCATTGTAATCCTCCTGGCCCGAGCACTCCAGCGTAAACCAAAGCTAGTGCAATAAAGATGTTAACGAAAGCAAGACCAATTAATTTTGTCCATCCAAGACTTAACAACATATCAATTCTGATTCTTGGGAAAACACCTCTTGGTAATAGTATAAAGAAGATTACACCAACAGTCTTTAGAACAAACATCAATGTTCCATTAATCATTTCTTGAGTAATTACTTGACTAAGTAATGGTTCCAATCCACCTATCTTTGCAGTTACAGGACCAAGTTCAATTCCTTCAGTAGCAAGTTCCATTGGGAATGGTGGAACTATCATTGGACCATTCCATCCACCGAGGAATAATACAACAAACAGTGCTGCAAATGCGTAAAGTTTCAAATAAGTTCCTAATTGAACGAGTCCATACATCATTCCAGATAATTCAGTTAACCATCCAGCAACAATTTCACTTTCTGCTTCAGGTAAATCAAATGGAATTCTTTCTAATTCTGCAAGCATTGTAATGAAAAATACAATTGCACCTACTGGTAAAAATACAATCCATGGGAAACTAGATTGACTTGCTGCAATTTCAGATAAGTTAAGAGTTCCAGTAACCATTACAACTCCTAGCAATGATAAGATTAACGGAATTTCAAATGAAACCATTTGGAATAATGCTCTAATTCCTCCAATGAATGGGAATTTACTATTTGCAGACCATGCAGAAAGAATAGTTACAATTGGGAAAAATCCAATTACAGCAAAAACAGCAAGCAATCCCATATCCACATCTGCAACTACCCAACCTGGTGCAACTGGAATTAATGCAACAAATGCTGCTGCAGATGCAACAAACAGAACTGGCGCTGCCCAAAAAATTGGTTTATCAGCTTTTGCCGGAATGATAATTTCTTTGGAAATTAATTTTAAACCATCGCCTGCTAATTGTAAAATACCTTCTACTTTTCCACAGTAAAAAGGACCGACTCTTAATTGTAATTTTGCTAACATTTTTCTTTCAACAAAAATAGTACCAGCAGCTAATAATGCAGCAAAACCAAATCCAGGAAATGCCATTACTTTAAACATATCAGTTGTCATAAATGCTTGAATAATTGGAAGTGTTCGCGTTGGATCCGCTAAATAAGTAAATGCCAAAAATGGCGTAAGTAATTCTCCATCAATAACTGGCATTGGAATATAAAATAATACCATCATGATTACAGGGAAACCAATTAATGAAAATATCAAAAGGAACCAAACTGCATCATCGATAATAGATTTGATAAATCCACTTAGTTTGAAATTTGGTGCAATTACAGACATTTATCGGTCTGCCTCCACTGGCCAATAATTAAGACTCCAATAAACAGATGGCATGTTGCCAAGTTTTTCACCTTTTAACAGATATGGTAAAGCAATTAGATTTCTAAATGAACCAACACTGAGTTTTAATCTGTAGGGTTCAACTTTACCATCAGAAACAATATGACATCCTAAAGAACCTCTTCCAGATTCTACACGTTTGTAAACAGAATCTAGTCCTTTTCCTTTTGGATTTGGTTTTAGTTTTACTCTAACAGATCCAGACTTTGGCATTTTTTCTAATGCTTGTCTAATGATTTTGCAACTCTCTAACATGTCAAGCCATGGAATTTTAGATCTTGCATATGAATCTCCTTCTTTCATTACAGGACTATGAACATCTAGTTCTTCATAGACATCATAAGGTTCCTTTTGTCTAAGGTCATAATTTACTCCACTAGCACGTAAAACTGAACCAGTTGTTCCAAGTCTAATTGCATCTTCACGAGAAAGCACTCCAGTATCTTGAGTTCTTGAAATTAAGATAGGGTTATCATAAAATACTGCAGCATATTCTTTGATACGTTTTTCAAAGTAATTGACTTGACGTAAACATACTTCTTCAAAGTTTGGTGGTAAATCATTTCTAACTCCACCTGGAACAAAGTGTGCATGTGTTACTCTTGCACCACTAATTTTTTCCATCAAATCAATTAAGAGTTCACGATCTCCAGCTGGCCACATAAACATTGTAGAATGACCTAAGAAGATTCCATAAATTGCAAGCCAATACATGATGTAAATACAACGATTTAATTCTGAACAAATTACTCTAACATATTTTGCACGTTCTGGAACTTCAATACCAAGTAGTTCCTCTACACCCAAAACATATGGATAAAGAACATTACAAGAATCATGAATTACTGGTCTTTCTAAGTGAGGAATGTTTGTAATATAATTTCTATATTCAGCCATTTTTTCTTCTCCACGATGCACATAACCAGGATCAGGATCACAAGCTACAATATAATCACCATCAATTTGTACAATGATTCTCATATGTCCAGAACCAGGATGTTGTGGTCCAACATTGAGAGTCATAATTCTCTCGTCAACTTTTTGGATTGCTAATCCAGGAGGTAATTCTGCAGTCATTTTATCGTCCTTTTATTGCAAAGTCCTTTCTGAGAGGTGGTAAATCTGCCCAATCTTCAGGCAAAAGTAATCTTCTGTTATCAGGATGACCAGTAAAGTAAACTCCAAACATTTCAAAAACTTCTCTTTCATGAAATTCTACACTGTAAAATATATCTCTAAGAGATGGTAATTTTGTGGCATCCTTACCAGGAAGTGGATTTTCTTCTCTTTGTGCCCTAGTAGACAAAACAAGAAGCTGTTTAGCTAATGATTCATCTAAGTATGAACCAATATGATAAACTACTTCAATTTCTTTATCTTGTGGATAATCTACGCCTGAAACTGATTCTACGTGATCATAATTCAATCCATCTCGAATAAATTCAGCGACATCATGAACATCTTCTCTTTTAGCTTTAATTCCAACTCTATTTTCTTTAACAAATTCAACTTCTACTTTATCACCAAATTTTTCAACAACTTTATCAGAAATACTTTTTTCAAAAGCAGGTAATTCTACTGGTTTTGCAGCTGGTTTTGCAGCTGGTTTTGCAGCTGGTTTTGCAGCTGGTTTTGCAGCTGGTTTTGCAGCTGGTTTAGTTTCAGTTTTTGCTTCAGTATCAGAACTCATTATACAAACTTCCTAGCCTTCATTCTCTTAATTTTTTCTTGTAACAAAATACATCCTTGTATGAGAGTTTCAGGTCTAGGTGGGCAACCTGGAACATAGACATCAACTGGAAGAACTCCATCAATTCCTGGAAGTACATTGTATGAATCAAAATACAATCCTCCAGTAATTGCACAAGCTCCCATAGCAATCACATATTTTGGTTCTGGCATTTGATCATAAACTAATCTTAAACGTGGAGCCATTTTTCGTGTAATGGTACCTTGTACAACAATAAGATCACATTGTCTTAGTGATCCAAATGCTTCAATGATACCAAATCTTTCAACATCGTATCTAGGACTTGATGCTGCACCAAACTCAACACTACAACAAGCTGTTTCAATATGCACAGGCCAAAGTGACCAAATTCTACCCCAATTGATAGCATAGCCCAATGGTTTATCAATTGCTTTTTCCAAAATATCTCCAAGTTTTCCAATGAATACATTTGCATTTTCTGGTGTTACTAGATCTTTAAGCAATTTTATTCCCAACCCCCATTAGCATGATTTGTATAAATAACTACCAAATTCTTCTTCTCCCAGACTGGTAAAGTGCAAAAGACATTGCACCGAACATAATTGCTAAGAATCCAATCATTGGTAAAGTTGCACTTTTTGGAAGTTCCAAAAGTGCACTACCCCAAGCATATAAGAAAATTGCAACTACATCAAAGATTACGAACATCAAAATGTACGGGTAATACTGCATCATAAAATGAGTTCTTCCTTCACCACTTGGAACTTGACCACATTCCATTGGCAAAAATTTTACAGGATTACTCTTTTTACGAGGTGAAATCATTCGAGAAATCAATAATGCGGGAGCCATTGCTACTATGGCAAAGCCAAACATCAATACTACGGTGCTGTAATTGCCCGCTATTTCTCCGACCAATTTAAATTTCATTTTTGAGTCTTATATAATAAGATGTGTTTCATTTTTCCGATCACATTTTAAAAAAGAGGAATTTGAAAAGTAATTAATAGGATAATTAAAAAAACCGATCATGGTATTGAACATAGGAGATCTTGCTCCAAATTTTGAGCTTCCGGATACAGAATTGAAAATGAGGACTTTGGAAGAATTTAAAGGCAAAAAGATTGTACTATCATTCATCGTAGCAGCAAGTTCACCAGTTTGTGAAGTTGAATTGTGTACTTTCAGAGATTCATGGAAAGAAATTTCAGATATGGGTGCACAAATAATTTCAATCAGTAATGATGGACCCTTTGCAAATAAAGCATTTGCAGAGAAACATAATTTCAATTTTCCATTATTAGGAGATTATACAAGTAAAACAATCAAAGAGTATGATATCTTACTAAAAGATCTATTACACATCAAAGACTACAATGCAGCAAAACGTTCAGTATTCATAATTATGGAAGATGGAAAAGTGGGATACAAATGGGTATCAGAAGATCCATTAAAAGAACCAAATTACGAAGAAATTAAAAACTTTTTAAAATAAAATAATTTTTTTATTCTATATCTGAAATTATATCGCCTTTTGCAACAGATGCACCTTCTTTAGCTTTAATATTTCGGATAACTCCATCTTTGTGTGCTTTTACTGCAACTTGCATTTTCATAGACTCCAAAGTACAAACAACATCACCTTTCTTTACTGAATCCCCATGTTCAACTGAAATTGAAACTACTTTACCAGGAATTTGACTTTTTAATGCTGTTTGTGCTCCACCTGAACTACTTCCACCAGAATTTTTGTAAACGACTTTATCATAATGAGTGTGTAAATTGATAATCATTGGTACATTGTCAACTACAATATTCATTTCATTTGTGGATTGTTCAAGATATTTTGCCTTGTGATATTGTTGATTTAAGATAAATTCTATTCCACGCGAATTCATACTAATTATTTTTAATTTATGTTCATTATCATTAATTTTAATTATGTAGTCATTATCACCGAGATTTTCTAGAATTTTTCCATCAAAGGATTTTTCAATTTCTTGAATTTTAAAATTAGTCATATCTATATCAATCCAGTTTATTTTTCCAGTTTGCGCTATTGTTAGAATTATTTTGAACTTGACTCTTAAAGTATTCAGAATGAATAATTGCAGCAGCTAATGCGGCTTCAGTTTTATTTTCTTTTTCTTGTTTAAGATCTTCTGTTAATTTATCAACCATGCCATAACGTTTCAAAAAGTCAGTAGATAATTCTCCATTTTTGTATTCTTCAGAATTAAGAATTGTTTTGTAAAGAGGGATTGAGGTTTCAACACCTTGAACATACATATCATTTAATGCAGTAAGCATTCTAGTTCTAGATTCTTCAAATGTTGGTCCCCATGTACAGAGTTTTGCCATTAATGAATCATAAAATGGTGAAACAGTACATCCAGGATAAAGATAAGTGTCACATCTAACATTAGGTCCTGAAGGAATTGTTACATCTGGAACAGGTCCTGTTGAAGGTGCAAAGTCCAAAAATGTATCTTCAGCATTAATTCTACATTCAATTGCATAACCATTCATCTTTAGATCTTTTTGTTTGAATGGTAGTGGCTCTCCATTTGCAATATCAATTTGCAGTTTAACAAAGTCTAATCCTGAAACCATTTCACTAATTGGGTGTTCTACTTGGAGTCTTGCATTAATCTCAATAAAATAAAATTCACCATTATCAGCTCTTAAGAATTCGGCAGTACCAAGATTTGTGTAATCAACTGCCTCTGCTGCTCTAACAACTATTTCACCAATTTCTTCTCTTTTTGCAGCATCTACCACAGGAGAAGGAGTTTGTTCAATTAGTTTTTGATTTCTTCTTTGAATAGAACACTCTCGCTCAAAGAGATGTACTGCATTTCCATGTTGATCTCTGCACATTTGATATTCAATGTGTCTTGTTTTTTCTAAGAATTTCTCAACAATAATTGCAGATTTTCCAACAGCAGCAATAGATTCTGAGGTTACTGTTTCAAAACCTTCGTGTAATTCTTTGTCATTTGTTACAATTCTAATTCCACGACCTCCACCACCATAAACTGATTTTAACATAACAGGGTATCCTATTTCATTTGCAACTTTTGCTGCATCTTCTGCATCCTTTACTAAGCCAGGACTTCCAGGGACTGTTGGGACTTGAGCTTTTAACATTGCAGCTTTACATTCCATCTTATCACCACAAAGATTCATTGAATCTGCAGATGGACCAATAAATGTAATTTTATTTTTCTCACACAATCTAGCAAAATCATCATTTTCAGAAAGGAATCCATAACCAGGATGTACAGCATCTGCACCAGATGATAACATTACATCTAGAATTTTTTCTTGATTTAGATATGATTTAGCAGGTGCTGCTTCACCAATATGATAGGCTTCAGATGCTTGTTTAACATGTAATGAATTTGTGTCTTCATCAGAATATACAGCAACTGTTTTGATTCCAAGTGCTTTACAAGTTCTAATTACACGTAAAGCGATTTCTCCCCTGTTAGCGATAAGTACTTTCTCAATCATCTTCAATCACAAATTGATATTTCCATGTTTTCTAGGTAATTGTTTTTCTCTTTTATTTGCAAGCATTTCTAATGCTTTAATCAACATAGGTCTGGTTTCAGCAGGATTAATTACATTATCAACTGTTCCATGAGATGCAGCAACGTATGGATTTTCAAATTTTTCTGCAAATTCATCTACTAATTGCTTTTTAAGAGATTCAGGATCATCTGAAGCAGCTAGATCTTTTCTATTCATAATTTTCACAGCTGCTTCACCACCTAAAACGGCACATTTGGCCGTAGGCCAAGCATAATTAATATCAGTTCGTAGGTTTTTACTTCCCATTGCAATGTATGCACCACCATATGCTTTACCAATAACTAAAGTAATTCTTGGAACAGTTGCTTCACAATAGGCATAAAGCAATTTACTTCCATGTCTAATGATTCCATTGTGTTCTTGATTTGAACCTGGCATGTAACCTGGTGTATCAACTAAAGTAATTATTGGAATGTTAAATGAATCACAAAATCGAATAAAACGTGATGCTTTATTTGATGAATCAATATCTAATGCACCTGCAAGATGCATTGGTTGATTAGCTACTATTCCAACAACGTTGCCATTGAGTCTACCATATCCAACTACAATGTTTGGTGCAAATAATTCATGAACTTCAAAAAATTCATGATCATCAACAATTGAATTAATAATTTCTTTCATGTCGTATGGTTGTAAAGGATTCTCTGGCATGATGTTGATTAAATTGTTATCCAATCTATTTGGATCATCATCAGTTGAAACTTTAGGTGGTTGTTCAGTATTATTTTGAGGTAAAAAGGAAATTAATTTTTTAATGTAATCCATACATTCGTATTCATTTTCTGCAACAAAATGTGCAACACCACTTTTTGTTCCATGAGTATTAGCTCCACCAAGATCTTCAAAAGAAATTTCTTCACCTAATACGGTTTTAACAACATCAGGACCAGTTACAAACATACTTCCAATTTTTTCTACCATAATAACAAAATCAGTCATTGCAGGTGAATATACTGAACCACCTGCAGATGGGCCAACACTTGCAGTAATCTGTGGAATAACTCCAGAAGCTAATTGATTATGATAAAATATATCTGCAAATCCATCTAAACTCATAATTCCTTCTTGTATTCTAGCACCACCAGAATCCATAATTCCAATAATTGGACATCCAGTTCTTACTGCATGGTCCATTAATTTAGTAATTTTTTTAGCTCCCATCTGACTTAATGTTCCACCTAAAACAGTGAAATCATATGCAAAAACAAAGATTTGACGGCCTGAGACATTGCCATATCCGCCTATGACACCATCAGTGAAAAATTTCTTTTTTTGCATGTCATATTCATAATAATGATGAGTAGTCATAGGATCGACTTCAACAAAAGTACCTTCATCAAGAAGTAAATCTATTCTTTCACGAGCAGTTAATTTGCCTTTTTCATGCTGTGATGCAATACGTTCTTGGCCACCACCTTGTAATGCAGTGTTTTTGTTTTTTGTGTATTCATCGATCTTCTCAGAATGCATGATTTAATTAGAATCAAAAGTTTTCATATATTAATCTAATTTGAAATCATGAGAGTCTATCAAAAACTTAGATCTAAAACCAAAAAATTCAAGAATTAATAATTGAGAATTTCTTGTGAGATGATTTTTGATATGAATTAAAAGCATCTTTTTCATCACTGCATTTCTTACATATGCATAATTGAGAAACATTTGGAATATCACAAATATCTTGAAATTCACATTGAGAACAGCCAGCAGGGGAACCACATACAATACATTGTAATTCATTAGTTTGAGCACATTTTTCATGCTTCACACCTATACCCTTTGACCATAATCCAATTTCATTAATTTCAATTTTTTCATTACAAACAATACAAGTCCCAGGGAATTTCATAGGAATTTTGATCCAGCTCATTGTAACATTTCAATCTCCTTATCAATAATATCACCAAATGTTTCTTCTAATTCTAATTCTAATGTTTTATTTTTTATACAAAATAAAACGTATGGTAAACATATTGTAACAAATGCACTAGATGATAGATGTAATTTTTTAGACATTACTGAAGACAATGATTTAATTTTTGCACCATCCCAACGAATTCTGTTAAGAACAGGCCAGGATAAATTATATTTTGAGTATCTAATTCTATCATCTTTTTGATACAAACCAATTAAAATATCATTAAGATAACGTAATAATCTCCAATTTTGAGTTTTCATAATTTTACCAAACAACATGTCAGCGTTGGAAATAATTTCTAAATATTTTGCGAGGGAATCACTATCCAAATCACTAGTAATTATACTTGAATAAAATGCATTAATTTTTTCTCTAGGATCAATTTGTATTGAATATAAAACACCACGAGCTTCGTCGATTGAATTTGCTTTGAAAAATGCATTGACTCCATCTTCAATGTTAATATTTTCAAAAGAAGATGCAGTTTGTGGATTAAATCCAGTAATCAAGGATTGAGTGAGATTAATCATAGAACGAATATCACCTTTGGATTTATCAATTACTTTGATTAAAGAACCAGGACTAAGTTTTTCATTTTCTTTTTTCAAAATATTATCTAAATATACCCGCAATAATCTTGGCGGGATTTTTTTAAATGATATTGTTGTTACTGCTTTTTTTATACTCTTCATTTTATCTGAATCATCATAATTAGCAGCAAGTAAAATTGGAACATTTGGTTTTTTTAAAATATCAACAAGGGCGGAAGCACCACCATAATCTCCACGACCATGAATTCCATCAACCTCATCAACAAAAATCATAGAAGTTCCCAAAACACTGACATTACCTAAAACAGGATTAAGGATTTCATTAATTCTAGATTTACTTCGTACATCACTAGCATTAAGTCCGATCATATCATAACCAAATTGTTTAGCTAAAAGATATGCGATAGTAGTCTTTCCAATTCCAGGAGGTCCAATTATCAAAAGAGGTTTTGTACCCTTTTTCCATTTTGCAAACCATTTGATTATTGCTTCACGGGGTTCTTCATTACCCACCATATCAGAAATATTCTGGGGTCGATATTTTTCAGACCACATCAATTTTATCACTTAGTTGGAAGATTTTTGTTCAAATCTGACCAGATGTTTTCTTCTTGTAATTTCTTATACCAGAATTGATTATAATGTTCTACAGTAAGAAATAGAAATTCTAAGAATTTTGTATGTGAAAAATTATCAGGTAATTTTTCTAAAGCATCTCTTGCTTCACTCAAATAAGATTCACTATGATTCATTGTTTCTTCAAATCCACTCTTTGCATCATTCATTTTTAATGAATAAAATAATGGCCAAGAAGGAATTTTTGCAGCCCTATCTCTAATACTATCTTCAATTTCATTGCCACATCCTACAGATTCAGCAGCTTTTGCCATTCCAGTGTAGAAAATATCAGCTAAAGGTGTACGATTCAAAGCCATGTTTCTACCAGCAGTTCCCATAACAGAACGATATTTTTTGTAGCTTTCAACTAATTCTTCTTCTGTGATTTCTGTAGGTTTATCTTTTAATTTTGTATCAAGATACTGTCCAATTCTTGCTTGTTTGAAACCTTCTTCAAATTCTTTTAGTACATCTTCACCACCTTTTGAAATTTTTTCTCTTGCAAGTTTCAAAATGTAGGGATTCATCAATTTGTAATCATCCAAATATTCCAAGTCTTCATCTTTGTCTACAATTCTATCCATTGGTTCACTAAGATCAATTGCAATAATATGACCATCAACAATATCTTCTCTCATTGTATTACTTTTATCATCTTTGAAATAATCTGTAGATGCATCAAAAAGACCATTAAAAACAGGAAATGTCATTTTAACGAAATTTGAATTTAAAATTCTAAGTACCCTATCATGCAATGTGTCAAAATCTTGCAATTTAGATTTTATAGGCTCAATTTCAGATGCATTCAAAATAATTTCAGTTGAACCTACTTCTTCAGCAAATTGTTGCTGTGTTGTATTTGGAGATTTATCAGCATTTATTTGATCAAATAGATTCTTTGCAAATCTTTGAGCAAATGCAGGAAACGTATCTTCAGCCTCTTGTTTGTATTGATTGAATAATTTGAATCCCTTTGATTTGAATAGACCTTGTTTAATGATTTGTTTTCCAGGTTTGGTTCCCATTAAAGCGCCTTTGCTAAAAATAGATTCGTCTTTTCCACTCACACACACAATTCAATGTGTTGTTATTTATGCTTTCAAAAGAAAAATTTCTTCACTTAAATTACGAAAGAAGAATTATTGTTTGTGGAAGTTATAGAGATTCTTCGTGAAGCATCAAATCGAATTTATAAAAATGTAAAAGATCTTGCAGGGACAGAAGAGGCTGCAGGTGATTTTGGAAGAGGTGCAGGTGGAGATATTTCACGAAATATCGACATCACTGCGGAACAAACTGTTTTAGATTATCTAAAAGAAATAAATTTTGAATGTGTTGTTTTAGGTGAAGAGTGTGGCAGAGTAGAATTATCAGATAATCCAAAAGGCTACATCATTATGGATGCAATAGACGGTTCAGCAAATGCTGTACGTGGTGTGCCATTTTTTTGTAGTTCATTAGCATTTGCAACAGAAAATAAACTTAGTTCTATTACAGATGGAGTAATTACAGATTTAACAAATGGAGATATGTATTGGGCTTCAAAAGGAAAGGGTTCATTTTTGAATGAAAAACAAATCCAAGTACAACAAAAAGAACCAATTTACAAAATTGTTGGAATTAACACATCTGGTGGCTCCAATGAATTAATGCAACGGATGTATCCAATATTTCAAAATCATAATCATACCAGACATTTTGGAGCTAATGCATTAGAAATGGCATTATTTGCAAGAGGTTTGATGGATGTTTTTATTGACTTTAGAGATAAAATTAGAATTCAAGATATTGCGGCAGGATGTATTATTGTTGAAGAAGCTGGAGGTTTACTGTTGGATGCAGATTTGAATCCACTTGATGCAGATCTAAGTTATGAGACAAGAGTCTCATTTATTGCTGCAGCAAATCAAAAAATTCTTGATGAAATAATGTCACAAATTAATTAGGATTTTAGTAATAATCTGATCTCTAGAGTTATTTTGTAAGAGAAATATATTTATCCAAAGTAACAGGATGCTTCGTTAATGGTTACTGAAATGAAGGCAAAAGTTGTCTACAGAGAACTGCTAAAAGAGGATCTAGTGATCATTAGATTGGTTCCTGAAAACGGGATGCCAGAGTACGAAACTGGACAATTTTTAACAATTGGTCTTCCAATACCAGCAGAAAAAAAAGTGGTTAGAAGAGCATATTCTATTGCATCACATGCTGAGAACAGAGATTACTTTGAATTTGTAATCAGATGGGTAAGAAAACCACTTCCAGGACGAGTTACAACAGAATTATTTTATCTTAGTGTTGGTGACGAAGTAACTTTAGGTGATCCTACAGGAGCTGCATTATTGATTAGTGATAAATTACATAATGGTGAAAAAGATAACAGAAGAGTAATTTGTGTAGGTGGAGGAACAGGGTTAGCTCCATTCATAGCATTTGCAAAACATTTTCAGGATACAAATGACAAAAGAGAGGTTATTGTTTTGCATGGCGCAAGTTATGTTGATGAGTTAAGTTACAAACGTCTTTTAACAGATATGGAATTAGAAAGTGAAAAAAATGGTAGGGATAAATGGAATTTTAGATATAGAGCAGCAATTAGTAGACCAAAGGAGTTTTTCAATAGATCCTGGAATGGTCATGTTGGTAGAGTAGAATCATTTTTCAAACCTGATAAAAAAACAGGATTATCACCAGTAGAAGAAATGGTAGGTGAAGAATTAACTCCTGAAAATTCAATCATCTATATTTGTGGATATCAAGGTACTATTGATGGTGTAATTGATCATTTAGGTCCTAAGGGTTTTGTTACAGAGCATGAAAAAAAATCTGACGGAAGTTTTGGTATCAAATACGAATCATATGGATAAAAAAAATTCTAGTGTTATTTTCCAATAAAAAATATCATAATTTTTATACTAAGTAAATTTCATCAAAATATGCCAAAACTAATGTGTCGAGATTATGGTTTTGATTGTGATTTTGTAGCCGAAGGTGAAACAGAAAAAGTAATTGAAGATTTTAGAACTCATATGGAAGCAGTGCACGGTATTGATTATTCAGTTGAAGCAGTAAAACATTTCCTGGCAAGAAAACAAAAATAAAAATTTTAAGCATCTAGTTTTTTCATTCTTGCAGACAATACAGGTAATTCTTTGGCAATAATTTTTTCAACGGCAGGAACGATTGTAGTTCTGTTCTTAACACTTTCGTCATAAATTTCAGCAATTTGGTCTCTAAATAATAATTTAATTCCAGGAAGAGCAGTTATACCTTCATCAACAGTTCTAGGATCTGATAAATCTAAAATCAATGTACCCTTTTTCTTTTCTTTCATTAGAAGTTGAATTCTTTCAAATGTGATCAAGAAATAATCCGATGTGGTTGCTACGAAAATAATATCATATTTTTCAAATGTAGTTAATACATCATTGAAATCAATTGGGTTTCCACCTACAACACTACTAAATCCTGTAGCACGTTCAATTGTTCTACTACTAACATCATAAGAAATCTCTTTTTTGTTTAGTGTTTTTGCAACTAAAGCAGCAGAATTTCCAGTGCCAATTAACAAAACTTTTTTCTTTGCATCTAATCCAGCTTTCTCTTCAACTAATTTTACTGCAACATCCCCAAGAGATACAATATCTTTTGCAATTCCAGTGGTATCTCTCATTCTTGAAGATAATCGAATTACACTTTCAAATAACTTATTGAGAATAGTACCGGATGTTCCTGCAGATTTTGCATGAGATAAAGACTGGACTATTTCATCAAATACTTCTTGTTTTCCAACAACAAATGAGTCAATACCAGAACCTAAACGTAAGAGATTAAGGTAAACATCATCACTTTTGTAAACTTCAATTGTTTGATCAAAGTGATCAATGTCAATTTGTTCTAATTCTGTTAAACTTATCCATGTTTCTTTCACTTGATTTAAAATCAGAGCTTTACCTTCAGCTCTTCTTGCATCAGGAGAATCTACAGTTTCAGTATTACTTACTGTAAAAATTTCAATTCTGCTAGCAGTTTGAATAATAATACATTCATCAACACCATCAATTTTTTTAAATTCATCTGCTGCAACTCCAACATCCTTAAACGTGAATTTAGATAACTCGTGCAATGGTACATTTTTGAAAGTTACTCTCGCATTCATTACATCAAAAATTACGTGATCCATCTTCTCATCTCATTCCTAAGCGCTAATTTTATTCCGTCCGCCTTTTGCAGTTCTAAAAACATTCATTCCAATATAGTAATTTTCATGTATTGATTCTAAGTAAGTAATTTCATTTTCTGTTGCAAGTATTTCTTTTTCTGTTGATTCAGGATCACTTTTTTGTTTTGCAAGTTTAGCTTTTAATTCATCTAAGAAAGAATCTACACCACGTTCATAGTTTGAGACTCCAGCAAATTCTGGACTGAGAACATGTTGCGGATTATATGCAGGAGTTTGATCATGAGGAGTTTCAGCTCGTCTTGTAATAGATTCTTGTTCATCTGCAGAAAGTATTGGTCTTGGAAATCTATCCTCTTTTTCTAACCAAAATTCTGGTTCACCCATTTCTCTTCTAAAAATTTCTTCACCTTGACGTTTGAAAGTATAATCAACTTTTTTGGCAGTGTCTGCTTTAACCTCAGCTGCAATTGCCTTGTATTCCTCTTCTGCTGCAGCTTCCAATTCGGCTCTAGCAGCTTCTGCTTTTTCAAGGGCTTCTTTTACTGCAGCTTCTGCTTCAGCAACTGCTTTTGCATTTGCTTCTACTTTAGCTGCTGCTTCTTCAGCAGCTTTTGATTCTGCTTCAGCTTTAGCTTCTTCTGTTTTTTTTATTTCCTCAGCAGAGGGTTCTTCAGATTTAGTCTCTTCTGTTGTTTTTACCTCAACTTCAGATTCTTTTTTCTCTTCAGACAATAAATTTCCCTAAAATTCCCTGAATTTTAATATTCTTGTAAGAAAATTCTGCATCATAAACTGAGATGAAATTGAAATTGATCGCAAAATAAATCAAAATAGTAAAAATTATGGCGCCCTCGGCGGGATTTGAACACGCGTCTCAGCCGTGACAGGGCCGAATTCTAGACCGGGCTATACTACAAGGGCACAAGTACTATGAATCAAAATCCTAGATTAAAAGTTTCTGTCATAGAATCTATTAGTAAAAGACTAAATTATACACGAAAATAATTTTTTTGTGTGGGTCTATGGCGCAGCCAGGTAGCGCACCGGACTTTTAATCCGGTTGTCAAGGGTCCGAATCCCTTTAGACCCGCTATTTTTAATTATCAAATGAGTTCATCGACAGATTTTTGAAGATCATTAAGAGAGGATTTGATTTTATTTTCTCTTTCAGACATCTCTAACCTCCAAGAATTAATTTTTTCAGTTCGATCAGAAATCATTCTTTTTTGTTCATCATATCCTGAAGAACCAAATGATTTTCGGTCTTTCAGAGAGGAGACAACACTAGTATTGGAAATTATCTTAGATACTACTTTAGAATCAACTTTAGTTCCCTCTACTGATTTTTTAATTTCTATTGCAGATAATTTAGAAATCGATTTTTTTGAATTATGTGCTAATTGAACTAAGACACCTGCAATTTTATGAGTTACTCTAAATGGAACTCCCTCTTGTACTAATTTTTCAGCAATATCTAATGCAATTAGATTACTAGATTCAGTAACTTTTTTCATTTGTTTTTCATTTACTTTCATTGTTAGAATTATTGATTTAATAATTAATAATGCACTAATTGAAATTTTTGATGTTGACCAAATAGATGATTTGATTTGTTGTAAATCACGTCCATAACCAGAAGCTAGACCTTTTACAGTAGTTAAGATAGCAGTAAGATTTCCAATTATTTCTGCAGTTTTTCCTCTAGTAAGTTCTAGGATATCAGGATTCTTTTTTTGAGGCATTACACTGGAAGGTGATGTAAACTCATCAGATAATTCAATGAATGAAAATTCAGAAGTTGACCAGATAATAAAATCTTCAGAAATTCTACTTAGATTAGTCATTAAAATTGAAATCATTGCAACATACTCTGCTACAAAATCACGTGTACTTGTGGCATCAAGAGAATTTTCCACAACATCGTCAAAGCCTAACATTTTTGCAGTACTATGTCTATCAATTGTAATACTTGTTCCACCAACAGGACCAGCCCCCAAAGGACTTTGATTGATTCGTTGAAAAGTATCAAACAGCCTTTGAAAATCTCGAGATAAAACATCTGCTTGAGCTAAAAGATAATGAGAAAACAAACCTGCTTGAGCTTGTTGAAGATGAGTGTAAAAGGGGATAATTGTTTTTTGATGATTTTTTGAAACAGATACAAGTGATTCTATAGTATCTAAAAGACAATTACAAATGATGTTAATATCATCTCGAATTTTCATTCTTATGTCTAAAACAACTTGATCATTTCTAGATCTTGCAGTATGCATTTTTCCACCACTTGCCATACCTGATTTTTTTATTACTAAAGATTCAATTAATTCATGAATATCTTCTGCTCCAGATGAAGAATCAAATTTCTCATTTTTCAAATTTTCTAATGAAGATAGAATTTTTTTTGCATCGTTTTTTGTTATAATTTTATTTTCTAGCAGCATTACGGTATGGGCTTGACTACCAATAATATCATACAAAGCAATTTGAGAATCATCATCTATTGATGAAACGTAGTCTAAAGTGATATTACTCAAATCAGTCCCTAATCGTGAACGATACATCCAACTAAGATTGTAAAATGGTTATATATAGCATAAATGTTTTTTCGACATGAGCCAAGATATCAAATTACTTAGGGTTAAAATTTTTGATGAATTATCAAAGATTGTAGATCCAGAAATAAATACATCCATTGTGGAATTAGAACTAATTGATGAAGTAGACATCAATGATAGTAACGTCAAAGTAGATTTACATCTCACTAGTCCATTTTGTCCAGCAGTATTTGGTTTCAAAATTTGTCAAGATGTTCATGATTATCTTTTGAAGGTAGATGGGGTTGATGATGTCAAAGTAAATGTATCAAATCATTTTATGGCAGAACAAATCAATAATCAAGTAAACAATAGCCCAAATCCAAATAAAGTAAATGAACTTCCAAAAAAAACAGATTAACTTCTAAATCCTAACAAATACCCTCTAAGGAATTGAATTCCCATTGCAGGATCAACACCTTTTGGACATACTTGGCTACATGAACCAGCAAAATGGCATCTCCAAATTCCGTGAGATTCATCAATAATATCTAATCTACTATCTTTTCCTTTATCTCTACTATCAGCAACATATCGATATGCTTGTGCTAATGCTTGAGGTCCTACAAACGAGGAATCAGTAGTCATAGTTGGACATGCAGAATTACACAATCCACATTTGATACAATTTGCAAATTGAATGAAATTTTCTAATTCTTCAGGCGATTGTAAAAATTCTTTCTCATCAGATTCTAACTCAGTATCATCACGGATTAGATAAGGTTGAATTTTATGATGTGTATCAAACAATCGTTCAAACTTTACTGCTAAATCACGAATTACTGGAAAATTATTCATTGGTTCCACAGTTACTACATTAGAATCCAATTCACTGATTTTTGTAAAGCATGCTAATCTAGGTTTTCCATTAATCAACATACCACAAGATCCACATGTAGCTTGTCTACAAGAATAACGAACAGCTACTGAATGATCATGATGTTTTTTGACATCAAGAATTGCTTCTAGTACTGTCGTCCATTTTTCATAAGATACATTGAATTCCATGAATTTATTTGAATCATCAAGTTCAGGATTAAATCTAGATATTCTTAGCAAGATGGTTTTGGTTGTAGATAATGCACTAGGTACTTGCTCATCTGTGATACTGGAGACTTGAGCCATGTCTAAGACATCCCCATATTTGTCATAATTATTGTTCTTGACCCATATCCAATTAATGCAATCATTGCTACTACACATCCATACGAAACAGCCTTTTCATAAACCCTGCCTTGTTTTAGTTCTAGTAAAATAACTCTTAATCCATTAAATCCATGTACTGCAAGTAGAATCAAAATCAATTCAAGCATTATCACATATGGAATTGATCGATAATTTGCTAAAACATTCTCATAAGATAAAGAGTCTGAAAATCCTGTTGTTAGACGCATCAAAATATGAACTGCAACTAATCCAACAGATGCTAAAGCAGTCCCATAGTGAATTTTCATTATTGTACTTTCTTTCATTTTATTCACCAAACATTACTGCCATACCATACATCATTGCAACTGCTGCAAGAACAATGGAAGAGTAAATTCCTATTTTATGTCTATAATTTTGAGATGCAGGATCATATGGATAATCTGGTCGTGCAGGTTTTCCAACACCAACACCACCATGTCCCAACATAATTCTGATTCCATTTCCAGTATGAAAAACACACATTCCAATTACAAGAACTAGAAATAGGTGTCCTTCGGTGGTTTGTGTCATTGCTAGAAAATCATCCCAGCCCATTCGACCTCGTAAAATATTACTTGTTTCATAAACATGTGCAATAAAGTAGCCTAGCAATCCTAATCCAGTTAAACGCATTAACAAATAGGCTATTCTTTCAATTCCATAACGACCAGGATTAGCCATTCCTTTAATGCCTTCTTTATTTTCATCTTGAGTCATCTAATATTTTCTCTCCACTGGTTTGTATTTAGTAATTGTTACAGGATGTTTTTTCATTATTGGTTCATTTGGATCATAATAAGCAAGTGTATGATATAAGAAATTTTCATCATCACGTTTAGGATAATCAGTTCTTGAATGTGCACCACGAGATTCTTTACGATTAATTGCACCTACTAAAAGAACTTCAGCTACTCTAAACATAGAATCAAGTTCCATTACATTTGCAAAATTAGTATTGTATTCTTTTGCTTTATCGTCAACATGCTTCCAAGCTAATTTCTTTAATTCACGGATTTTCTTCAGACCATCAACTAAGTCAGTTTCATTTCTATAGACATATGCTTTATTATTCAAAGTATCTGTAAGTTCTTGTCTTATTTCATATGGATTGACATCCCCATTTCCTCTAAATATTCCGTCATAGATTCGCTTCTCTTCTGCTGCAACTAAATGATGAGGCCATTGATCACTATTGTTATTATTCATAGCATATTCTGCTGCAAGTGCACCAGTGATATTTCCCCAAACAATACATTCTGAGGTTGAATTTGCACCTAAACGATTTGAGCCATGAACACTATTACAAGCCACTTCACCTGCTGCCCAGACACCTTGAATCTCAGTTGCACCATCAATATCAGTATGTAATCCACCCATCATGTAATGGCAAACAGGTCTAATGTCAAGCAAATCTTTTGCAGGATCTATTCCTGAAAATTTAATTGATATCTCTCTAATTCCACCTAATTTTTCTTTGATTTTTTCATCACCAAGATGTCTCAAATCAAGTTTCATACAATCAACTCCAGTTTCATGTTTGAATCCACGACCTTCTTGAATTTCTGTCATAATTGATCTTGATACAATATCACGAGGAGCTAATTCCATTTTTCCTGCAGCATAAGTTTTCATAAATCTCTCACCTTGACTGTTAAGCAGATATCCACCTTCACCTCTTGCACCTTCAGTAATCAATATTCCAGAAGGTAAAATTCCAGTTGGATGGAATTGTACAAACTCCATATCCTTTAATGCCATACCTGCACGGAATCCCATATCTAATCCATCAGGAGTTGAAGAAAGTGCATAAGTTGAAAAACTATACAAACGTCCAGCACCACCAGTTGCAATAATTAGTGCTTTTCCTTTAATGGTGTAAAAATTTCCGGAAGATAATTCAATTGCAGTAACACCCATGAATTTTTTACCATCGTGAATAATTGATGTTACAAACCATTCGTTAAGATATTCAATATTATCAAATTTTTGACATGTGTCATACAATGTTTGCATTTCAAAGAAACCAACTTTATCAGATGCATATGTTGCTCTAGGAAAACTATAACCACCAAAATTTCTTTGATCAATTCTACCATCATCTCGTCTAGACCAAGGCATTCCCCAATGATCTAATTGATGAACTTCTTTAGGCATTTCAACACAAAGTCTTTCTGCAACATCCTGGTCTGCAAGAAAGTCACTTCCTTTTACAGTATCATAAACGTGAGATTCAATTGTATCACCTTCATCTTCAAAAAGAACTGCAGCAGTTCCACCTTCTGCAGAAACAGAATGAGAACGCATTACCTGAACTTTAGAAACAACTCCAATCTTGAGATTTGGGCCTTTCTTTGCAGCAGAAATTGCTGCTCTTAATCCTGCAAGGCCAGAACCACAAATTATAAGATCAAAATCTAATGAATTAGCCATTTTTAATACAAAATAGTATTTTTGGGTTAAATATGAAGTA